>CEVF01025261.1_pt1 | contig 101842 bp, 107 predicted proteins | sample 356441 | NCBI WGS metagenome assembly CEVF01 (sample SAMEA2622765, study PRJEB7988) | marine metagenome | biome: marine biome (ENVO:00000447); feature: surface water layer (ENVO:00002042); material: "saline water (ENVO:00002010), including plankton (ENVO:xxxxxxxx)" | depth 5 m | reverse complement strand
TTGGAAGAATTCTACTCAGGCGTGGCCACTGCCTGTCGCATCTATGGAGTCGATCTTGTGGGGGGCGACACCACCTCATCGACCAAGGGCATGTTGATCAGCGTGACGGCCATTGGCGAGGGTGACAGCAAAAAAATAACCTACCGGTCAGGGGCCAAGCCCTATGATCTTTTGGTGGTTACCGGAGATGTAGGAGGTGCCTATCTTGGTCTTCAGGTGCTGGAGCGCGAAAAAGAAGTCTTTAAGGTAAATCCGCAGAACCAGCCAGACCTTGAACCCTACACCTATATTATTGAAAGGCAGCTGAAGCCCGAGGCCCGTAAAGATATTGTGGAGCTTTTGGAGAAACTGGAAGTGAAACCGACGTCAATGATCGATATCAGCGACGGCCTATCATCTGAGATTTTACATTTGTGCGAACAAAGTGGGGTGGGGTGCAATCTGTTTGAGGACAAAATACCATTAGACCCCACCGTAATAGCTACTTCTGAGGAATTTAAGATGGACAGCACCATGATTGCCCTGGGCGGGGGCGAAGACTATGAACTACTGTTCACCATCGACCAAAAAGACTTTGACAAAATAAAAGGAAACCCCAACCTAACCGTAATCGGGCACATGATAGAAAAAGAAGAAGGTGCCCATTTGGTGACCAGGGCCAATACCAAGATACCCCTAAAGGCCCAGGGGTGGAATTCGTTCAATGATTAGGCCACATGCTGCACCACGCGGCGGCTGCGCTTGCGGTACATTTCTTGCAATGTACTGTTAATCTCGCGCATTTGTGGTGTTAAGATCGACAACTTTCCGCTCACATCGGTTGTGACCTGTTTTTGGCAATGAAGACATTTGTACTCCTTGATGTGTTGGGTAACCTTTTTTGAAACCACATAATGGTGACCAAAGAGATTGCAGAAGAGGGCGCTGAAGAAATTGCCCTTTTGGGATGCTGTAGTTTTCATAAGTCGGTTTTTTTGCATTTCACGATTTGGGGACCGGTCATGCCAATTTGCTATTTCTTATACGTTTAAAAGTATTTTTTTGGATTTTCTTGTTTATGATTCGAACGCAACGCGAGCGCTTTTATTTTTTGGCTTGGGTGTTTTTCGATAAAATGCAACAAATCTAGTTACAAAGGGCACGTATCGACAAAACGCTTAGTGCGTCAATATACAATTTTGATCTATCTTTCCCAACAAATTTTAACGCTTGAATGCCAGAAAACAACAGTTTGTCGTCGCCTTCGCGCTTTTCTCTCTTTTTTTTGGTGCCGGCAACCTGATCCTGCCCCCCCAGCTGGGCTTTAAATCAGGCCCGTTTTGGTGGTTGGTGGCCCTTGGGTTTTGTCTATCGGCCGTATTGATTCCCCTATTGGGTATCTTGGCACACGCACGTTTGCAGGGCACCATGTACGATTTTGGCAAAAAGGTATCGCCCACCTTCAGTTTGGTCTATTGTTATTTGGTCTATGCGATATCCATTGGTCTGCCCTCTCCAAGAACAGCGTCGGTTACGCACGAAATGGGGGTAGCACCCTTATTTGATACCCCATCGCTGTTGACCAGTTTCGTCTATTTCGCCTTGGTCTTTCTCTTTGTGATGAACCGTTCAAAAATCTTGGACATTATAGGAAAATTGATGACCCCAGCCATCATCTTGATCCTATTTAGCATCATTGGGGTAGCGGTTTTTTCTATGGATGGTGATTTTGGAGGCTCCGGTTTCACCCACCCCTTTTCAGCGGGAATTTTAGAAGGCTATCAAACTTTTGACGCCATTGGGGCCGTGGTCGTGGGTGGTGTCATCATTATCTCCATCAACCTAAAGAACAAAGCGTCTGCCTATCACGAAAAAAGAAAGTTGATCGGCCGTGCCGGATGGTTGGCCGGCTTGGGGCTGTTTCTCATCTACACCGGACTTATACTGACAGGTGCCCTGATGCAGGGCGAGTTCGCCAAAGACATTAACCGAACGGCCCTTCTGAGCGGTATCAGCCTCAAGACCCTTGGCAATACCGCCAACCTGTTCTTGAGCCTTTTGGTAAGCCTCGCCTGTTTTACCACCGCTGTGGGCATTGTTACGGGCACGGCCGATTTTGTAAAGGGCCGGTTCAACGACTCCCAAAGGGCTTACATGCTTACTGCCCTTTTCGGATGTATTCTGGGTGTATTGATGGGCCAATTCAATGTCGGCTATATCATTGCCGTCGCATTGCCTGTGCTCATGCTCATTTACCCGATTACCATTGTGTTGATCGTATTGAATGTGCTGCCCGAAAAATATACTTCCAAAAAGATATTTCGGTGGACGGTGATCACTACAATCCTATTCAGTATCCCCGATTTTTTTGTAAGCCTTGGTTTTGAAGAAGGCATGGGGTCCATCAAAAACTGGATTCCCCTTTCAGCATTTCATATGGGTTGGGTGGTACCGGCTCTGGTCGTTTTTATAATTTGCAATGTCTTTTTGAAGAAGCAGGGCGACTGAGAAATCTTGCTTTAGATTTCTTGCTATCGCTTCGACAAGCTCAGGATTACGCTTCGAAATGACAAAAGCAAATTATTCTGAATCCTTTCTCTTTTTTTGATAGTAATAAATGGCATAGGCTATGCCCACCAACACCACAAAAGGCAGGTACGACCCGATGACCACCCCGATCTCGTAGGCACTGTTGGGGGCCTCTTGCATCTTTTTTTCGATGTCGGTCTGTTGTAGTATTGTAATCAAGTACATATTATTTCTAAAAATTTATCCTTTGCCGTACCGATTTGAGTAGAGCGAAAGGGAAGTATCTTTCGTGAGATTCTTCATTTCGCTACACTACATTCAGAATGACAAAATCAATCTTTAATTTAACATTCCTCAAAAGTTCTATCTCGACCACACCTTGTTCAATGTCAGCATAACAACATAATAGTACAGGCTATGCCTGCATTAACTCCTCAATCTCTTCCGCTTCAATGGGTATATGGCGCATCAGGTTAAAGGGTTCGCCTGGGTCCCTGATCACCACATCGTCCTCCAATCGAACGCCCATCTTTTCTTCAGGAATGTATATGCCAGGTTCAACAGTAAAGACCATATTGGCTTTCATCGGGGTCTTCAGGGCACCATAGTCATGGGTGTCGAGCCCGATATGGTGGCTGGTACCATGCATAAAGTATTTTTTATACGCTGGCCACTCGGGGTTTTCGTTCTGTACGTCGGCCTTGTCCAGCAATCCGAGCCCCAACAGTTCTGAGGTCATGATCTTGCCCACTTCTTTGTGGTATTCGGCCCAAAGGGTGCCCGGCACCAATAGTTTGGTGGCTTCATTTTTTACCCGAAGAACGGCATTGTACACTTCTTTCTGCCGTTTGGTGAACCGCCCGTTCACCGGTATGGTACGGGTCATGTCGCTCGAATAGTTGGCGTATTCGGCACCCACGTCCATCAAGATCAAATCACCTTCTTGGCATTGCTGGTTGTTCTCGATGTAGTGCAGCACATTGGCATTGTTGCCCGAGGCAATGATGGGGGTATAGGCAAATCCGCGTGAACGGTTTCTGATAAACTCGTGCAGGTACTCGGCCTCTATTTCGTACTCCCATACACCGGGCCTTACAAACCCCAAGACCCTGCGGAAACCCTTTTCGGTGATGTTGCAGGCGTATTGCATCAATTCGATTTCTTCGGGTTCTTTAACGCCCCTTATCTCTTGTAGAATTGGATTGCTCTTGGCCGTTTGGTGCGCCGGATATTTTTCTTTGCACCATTCGATGAACCTATCCTCGCGCGTCTGCGTCTCGACCGCTTGTCGGTAATGCTCGTTGGTGTTGAAGTAAACAGTATCGGCCTCGGTCATCAGGTCAAAAAAGACCTTGTCGAAATCTGATAGCCAATACAGTGTTTTGATGCCCGTAACGGCAGTGGCTTGCTCTTTGGTGAGCTTGGCCCCTTCCCAAACGGCAATATGCTCGTTGGTCTCCCTAACGAACAGTACCTCGCGATGCTTTTTATCCACCGCATCTGGGAACAGTACCAAAATGGTCTCTTCTTGGTCGGCACCGCTCAGGTAAAAAATATCACGGTGTTGCTGAAAAGGCATGGTGCTGTCGGCACTTATGGGATATATATCGTTGGAGTTGAAAACCGCAATGCTCTTGGGTCGCATCTGGGCCATGAACTTCTCGCGGTTTTTGATAAAAAGACTGTTGGGTATGCTCTCGTACTTCATCGACTGTCAAAATTTTACCAAAAGTAGCGATTTGGCCTAGGGGCACAAAACAAAAAAAGGGCCGATGGCCCTTTCTAAAAACTTGTTCTTGCCGATTATTTTGACATGGCATTTTTGATGGCCCCAATTATGGCCATGATAACACCGCCACCAACACCGCCACCTGCGATACTTCCTAAAATACCTGCGGCATCCATGCCACCATCGGTTCCCAATCCCAGCATGCCCAATAGATAGCCGCCGAGTCCACCTCCAAGAATTCCCGACAGGGAATTGCCCAAGGTACCCAAATTCAGTTTGGGCATCAATTTTCCGGCCAGATTACCCCCTATGGCTCCTGAGACCAATTGGATAATCAATGGCAAATACTCTTCCATATTTATAGTTTTAATGGTTAATTGATAATAAATAAACGCCATTTTTATCATTTTGACAAAAAATGTCTGTTTTTATTTGGCTTTTGATACTGTTTCTATCGTTTTATATAGGCTTGTTACAACAGTTTCCTTTTGCTACCTTTCAGAGCTTTTAAACATTCCATCATGCGAACACTTTACTTCCTTTTTTCCTTCTTGTTTTTGCAAACGGCATGGCCACAGCAGCAGGCCACCCCAGCTGAAAAGGTAATGGCGGGCTTACAACAGAAAGCCGAAATGGCCGAAAACTCCCTGGTCAAGAACATCCCCTTAAAAAATATTGGCCCCTCGGTGATGAGTGGCAGGGTGGTCGACCTCGATGTCAACCCAGAAGATCCCACCGAATTCTATGTGGCCTATGCCTCTGGCGGACTTTGGCACACCAACGACAACGGTATTTCGTTCACCCCGGTGATGGACAGTTCGAACACCCAGAACATTGGTGACATCGCCGTGGATTGGAAAAATGGAACCCTTTGGGTCGGCACCGGTGAAAACAATTCGTCGCGTTCGTCTTACGCGGGTATCGGCATTCTAAAATCTGCCGATGGCGGAAAAACCTGGCAGAACATGGGCCTTCACGATTCGCACCACATTGGCCGTATCATTATCAACCCGAACAATCCTGACGAAATGGTGGTAGGGGTCACCGGACATTTATATTCACCCAATACCGAACGGGGCATCTATAAAACCACCGATGGGGGCAAAACATGGAAAAAGACCCTTTTCGTGAACGACGAAACGGGCATTATCGACCTAGTGCATGCACCCAGTAATTTTAATTTACAGTACGCCGCCGCTTGGCAGAAAGACCGAAAGGCTTGGAATTTCACTGGAAACGGCAACGCTTCGGGCATCTACAAAAGTACCGATGGGGGCAACACTTGGTCGTTGGTCAGCACCCCTGAAAGCGGATTTCCGACGGGAGAAGGTGTAGGACGAATCGGCTTGGCCGTCTTCGACAACAATACCGTCTATGCCGTGCATGACAATCAGTTCAGGCGCGAGAAGAAAACGAAGGAGGACAAGAAAGAGGGACTGACAAAAGAAGATTTCAAAACGATGGACAGGGCCACTTTTTTGGCCCTTGACAACAAGAAGCTCAACGACTTTCTCAAAACCAACGGTTTTCAAGAAAAGTACCAGGCCGAAAACGTTAAGAACATGGTGCGCGATGGTGCCGTAAAGCCCGTAGATTTGGCCAAATACCTCGAAGATGCCAATTCGATGCTCTTTGATACCCCGGTAATCGGGGCCGAGGTATACCGAAGCGATGATACGGGCAAGACCTGGAAAAAAATGAACGAAGACTATATCGACGACCTGTTCTATAGCTATGGCTACTACTTTGCCCAGATCCGTGTAGATCCGAGCAACGTTGACAAAATCTATTTGGCGGGCGTGCCGCTCATTATGTCAGAAGACGGTGGCAAAACCTATAAGGCCATCGACAAAGAGAACGTACATGCCGACCACCACGCCCTATGGATAAACCCGAAACGCCCGGGCCACCTCATCAACGGAAACGATGGTGGGGTCAACATCACCTATAACGATGGGGAACATTGGATGAAGAACAACACCCCCACCGTTGGGCAATTCTACGCCATTAACGTTGACAACGAAAAACCGTACAACGTGTATGGGGGCCTGCAAGACAATGGTGTGTGGAAAGGCGCACACAACAACAAAGAAGACCGGCGATGGCACTCCACCGGCAAAAACCCGTGGCAAAGCATTATGGGCGGCGATGGCATGCAGGTGCAGATAGACGGTCGAAACAGTAATATTGTGTATACCGGATTTCAATTCGGAAATTATTTTCGTTTGGATTTAGGGAAAGGAAAGAACACCCGCATACAGCCCAAACATGAACTGGGCGAGGCCCCTTATCGCTTCAATTGGCAGACCCCCATTTTATTGTCGCCGCACAACCAAGATATTCTCTACTTGGGAAGCAATAAACTGCACCGCTCCATGAATCAGGGCGATGATTGGGAAGCCATTTCCGATGACCTCACCAAAGGGGGCAAAAAAGGCAACGTGGCCTATGGCACCTTGACCACCATCTCTGAATCGCCTTTCAAATTCGGACTCATCTATGTAGGAAGCGATGACGGATTGGTGCATGTCAGCAAAAATGCGGGCGGCAGCTGGGAACGTATCTCAGACGCATTCCCAAAAGACCTATGGGTCAGCGAAGTGGCCGCCAGCAAGCATAAAAAAGAGCGTGTATACGTGACCTTGAACGGCTACCGTTGGGATGATTTTACCCCCTATGTATACGTGAGCGATGATTATGGAAAGACATGGAAAAACATTTCAGAAGGCATCCACGCCTCACCGGTCAATGCGCTGGTCGAGGATTCCAAAAATGAGAATTTACTGTTCGTGGGCACCGATAACGGTTTGTATGTTTCCTTTAATCGAGGTGCCTCTTGGGAACTCTTCCAAAACGGCATGCCCAATGTAGCGGTCCATGACCTGGTCATACAGCCCGAGGCCAAACATTTGTTGGTGGGCACCCATGGCCGTAGCATCTACAAGGCCGATATTGCCAATATGCAAAAACTGTCATCAGACGTCATGGCCAAAGACCTATATGTTTTTGGGGTCGATAACATTAAACACTCAAAGCGTTGGGGCAACAGTTGGAGCTCTTTGGGCAAACCCAATACTCCAGGGCTTGATATTACTTTCTTTGCCTCCAAACCCGGCACGTATAATGCCAAGGTGCTGACCACAGACGGTGTCGAGGTCAGCACTGCCGAAATAGCGGCAGACAAGGGGCTGAACATTCTTTCGTACGATGTGGCCTTCTCTAAAGAAGGCAAAAAGAATTTTCTAAAAAAGAACAAGATGGCCCTTGAGGAGGCCAAAAATGGCAAGACCTACCTCCCCAAAGGAACCTATAGCGTGGAAATTTCGGGCAACGGGACGGCTGAAAAAATTCAGTTTGAAATTGAGTAAATGCAACTAGACCTTACCATTCCCGCCCTGCTGTTTCCGGCCATTTCACTGACCATGTTGGCCTACAATGCCCGTTACTTGGCCATTGCGGCCCTTATTCGCCAACTCTACAAAGAGTTTGAAGAAACAGCGGCCTCCCCACTGGAACGGCAGATACAGCAACTCAGAAAGCGGCTCAACATCATCAAGAACATGCAGGCCACCGCCATTGTCAGTTTTCTGTTGGCAGCCGTGACCATGTTCTTGATCTATGTTGAATTGGAGGTCTGGGCCAATGTAATCTTCGGGGTCAGTCTAGTCTTTTTGGTGATTTCTTTGATCTTATCGCTTGTCGAGGTGCAGTTATCGACCAAGGCGTTGGGTATTCAGCTTCGAAATATGGAGAAATAAGCTTGTATTATAAATCCTTTCCGGGGATGTTTATAGGATTTTTCAATCCAATAACCGCGTTTTTACTTTCGATAAAAATCCAACATAATCAGTATCTTTAATGTTCAACTTTTAGAGCCAACTGACCAATTATGAAAAGCGTACGTGACCTCCCCTTTTTCAAGAACATTCGTGAGATACGCGAATTTGAATTCGGGATATTCTATTATTTCGACGGATTGGTCATTGGCGAGATGAAAGAAGGCGTGCACATGACATGGGGCATGGCCAAAAAGGCTGTAAAGGCAGCCAAGGAAATCTATGGCCAAGATTTGCCGATTGCTTATATTTCAAATCGTATCCACAACTACACCGTGGTCCCTTCAGATTGGATCAAGTTCTACACCCACCGGCACCAATTGGACTTTTATGCGGTGGTGGGCACCCCCAAGGGCAGCTTTACCAGCATTGTGCTCGAAAAAATGTTCTTTCAAAACTCCATCAACCAATTCACGGATATCGAGGAGGCCATCGAGTGGAGTGTCCAACAAATTGGGGAAAGAAGAAAAAAGGTACAGGGTAAAGCCAGCTTAGCATCCAACATGGAATAAAGCATCGCCTTGGTTTACCACCGCTTGGTGGTTGATACAGAACACATGGCCATCAAAAGGCGCTTTGATACCCCTGCTCTTTTTTGAATACGTGTCGGTTATGACCCCCAATAATTGTCCTTTCTGAATGCTGCTCCCATTTTCTACCCCAGGTATGAACATGCCTGCCTTGGCGGCCCGAAGCCATCGGGTGGTCTCAAGATGAACCGATGCCGATTGCCTTTTTCTGCCCTTCAGCATCTTTAAATGGACCAGTACGTTTTTAATGCCCTTAGATGCCTTCTGTATTGCTGCCTCGTCAATACGCATGCTTTCACCGGCTTCGTAAACTATGGTAGGCTTGCCCATACCGTACATCGTTTTTCTAAAAGAGCCCTTGATCAGCTTTGCTGAAAAATGGTACGGAGCACCAAATGCCTTGGCCAGCTCCTTGCTTTTGGCATCGCCCTCGGTGTATCTCACTTGGGGATGGTTGTGGCGTTGGGCACCACCCGTGTGCAGGTCTATGGCTATATCGACCTGTGGCAACACCTCAGCAGTGTAGTGATAGGCTATTCTACTGGCCAAGGATCCCTTTTTTCTTCCCGGGAAGCTACGATTGACATCTTTTCCATCGGGCACATCCCTCGAAAAATGGATAAAGCCGAAGATATTCAAAATGGGCACCATTACGAGCGCCCCGGTTTCCACTTGAAGCGATGTGTCTTGCAAGAGCCGCCGAACCGCCTCTACCCCGTTCACCTCATCGCCATGTAGCCCGGCCTGTACCAAAACCGTGGGGCCTGCCCGTTTCGAATTGAAAACATGAATGGGGATGTCAATAAGGGTTCCGGTCGGTAAGCGGGCTATCTCGATACGGACGAGTTTATTCTCGCCCGGTAAAACAGAATGCCCGTTTATGGCGATGGTCTTATTTTCTCCTTTTTCGGTATGCATTTCGTTCGACAAATTGTATGATATGTTTGGCAACATTGATACCCGTGGCAGCTTCTATGCCCTTCAAGCCCGGTGAGGCATTGACCTCTATGAGCAAAGGCCCCTTTTTTGAGCGGATCAAATCGACCCCCGCCACACCCAGACCGAGATACTTGGTAGCGTTCAAGGCAATGTGCCGTTCTTTGCTGGTCGGTTCAATGGCCTCGGTCTCTGCCCCGCGGTGCACGTTCGAGCGAAAATCATCGAGTTCACTCTTACGCTTCATGCTGGCCACGACCTTGTTGCCCACCACAATGATCCTAATATCCTCTCCATTTGATTCGGCAATGTATTTCTGCAATAGAATACTGGTGTCCATTTTATAGAAGGTATCTATGATTGACTTGGCCGATTTTTTGCTTTCGGCCAAGATGACGCCCAGCCCATGGGTGCCTTCCTGTAGTTTAATGATTACGGGTGGGCCGCCCAACAGCTGTATCTGTTCTTCAATATTATCAGGATTGATTGAAAAGACCGTTTCAGGGATGGGTATGCCCTTGCGCGCCATTATCTGGAGTGTTCTGACCTTATTTCGAGCCCTGGTAATTCCTAGGGAACGGGCCGTGCTGAAAACTCCGTTCATCTCAAACTGCTTTACAACAGCGGCCCCATGTCGTGTTACTTTGGCTCCAATTCTGGGAATAACGGCATCAAACTCATCTGTGACATCCTCTTCTCCCAAATAAATTTTAGGCTGGGGGCCACCCAATTTGACCGAGCATTTGGTGTGGTCGATCAGTTCTACATAATGACCGGCCTTTTGGGCTTCTTCCAAGATTCTTCTAGTGGAATGTACGTTTAGGCTGACAGATAAGATGGCAATATCCATTTGATCGGGCGGTCGGTTGAATGTCTGCTGTTCAATATCGGTCAAAAAATGCAATCACCAAATTGTGACCCTATTTTCATCAAATTTTTCGGTACCTTACCGTATTGATCATAACGCTTCTAAATTAGTGTTTTTGGTACTTTCAAAGTTTGTTAAAAACTCGATCGTACCGTAAATTTGTGTTTAAAACCATCAACCGATGAGCGGATTAGTAAAATCTTCCTTGGCCCGAAAATATGTTATGGCTCTTTCGGGTCTTTTTTTGGTCCTTTTCTTAGTACTTCATGTCACCATCAACTTGGCCTCGGTACTATCTCCGGAGTTTTTTAACGAGGCTTCCCACTTTATGGGCTACAACCCCATAGTACAGTTTGTAATGCAGCCCATTTTGATTGCGGGCGTTGTGGTGCATTTTGTAATGGGCTTTGTGCTTGAGATTCAGAACCGAAAAGCCAGAGGCATCAACTATGTAAAATACGATGGTAGTGCCAATGCCCCTTGGGCCTCTCGAAACATGATTTTTTCAGGGCTTGTGGTACTGGCCTTTCTAGGGCTTCACTTTTACGATTTTTGGGTGCACGAAATGGCCTATAAATATATTGAGGCCAAGCCAGAAGACCCAACCCGCTACTATGCAGAGACCGTTGAAAAATTTGCGCCCATATGGCGCACCGTGCTCTACGTCGTTGCTTTTGTACTGTTGGGCCTGCACCTGTGGCACGGCTTCGCCTCTTCTTTCCAATCAATGGGTGTCAACAACAAATACACTCCAGGTATACGGAAATTCACAAAACTATTTGCGGTGGTTGTGCCTTTGGCCTTTGCCTTTATCGCCATTTACCACCACCTTAACCCGATAACACATTAATTATGGGCGTATTGGATTCTAAAGTTCCGCCAGGGCCGTTGGCCGAAAAATGGACAAACCATAAAAACGAGATCAACCTTGTAAACCCTGCCAACAAGCGTAATATCGACGTCATTGTTGTGGGTACGGGCTTGGCTGGCGCCTCTGCTGCGGCAACCTTGGCCGAACTTGGTTATAACGTAAAGACATTTTGCTATCAAGATTCCCCTCGCAGGGCGCACTCCATTGCTGCTCAAGGAGGAATCAATGCAGCCAAAAACTATCAAGGAGATGGAGACAGCGTATATCGCTTGTTCTACGACACCATAAAAGGAGGCGATTACCGTTCGCGTGAGGCCAACGTATACCGTTTGGCAGAGGTATCGACCAATATTATTGACCAATGTGTGGCCCAAGGTGTTCCTTTCGCCCGTGAATACGGTGGTCTGTTAGACAACCGTTCGTTCGGGGGTGTACTGGTTTCAAGAACCTTTTATGCCAAAGGCCAAACCGGACAGCAGCTATTGTTGGGAGCCTACGCCGCCATGAACCGACAGATCCAGCGCGGCAAAATCAAATCGTATACCCGTCACGAAATGCTCGATTTGGTACTTGTTGACGGAAAGGCACGTGGGATTATTGCAAGAGACTTGGTTTCTGGTGAATTAGAACGACACAGTGCCCATGCGGTGGTTTTGGCCACCGGCGGTTATGGCAATCTCTTTTTCCTTTCCACCTATTGTATGGGCGCCAATGTTATGGCTGCTTGGAAAGCACATAAAAGGGGAGCTTTTTTTGCCAATCCGTGTTTTACACAGATCCACCCGACCTGTATACCTGTGTCTGGTGACCACCAATCGAAATTGACCCTGATGTCTGAGTCGCTTCGTAACGACGGCCGTATTTGGGTGCCCAAAAAATTGGAAGATGCCCAGGCCATTCGCGAGGGTCGCCTGAAACCGACCGAACTGGCCGAAGAAGACCGCGACTATTATCTTGAAAGAAGGTATCCAGCGTTTGGTAACTTGGTGCCTAGGGATGTGGCCTCACGTGCCGCCAAAGAACGTTGTGATGCCGGTTTCGGTGTCAACAAAACAGGTGAGGCCGTCTATCTTGACTTTGACTCGGCCATTATGCGCTACGGCCGTGAAAAAGCCTTGACCTCTGGAATGAAGAATCCAGATGATGCCACTGTTCGCAAATTGGGCGAAGAAGTGGTCGAGGCCAAGTACGGAAACCTCTTTCAGATGTATGAAAAAATCACGGACCAAAATCCGTATAAAACACCCATGATGATCTATCCTGCGGTGCACTATACCATGGGAGGCCTTTGGGTCGATTATAATTTGATGACCACCATTCCCGGTTGCTATGCCGCGGGTGAGGCCAATTTCAGTGACCATGGGGCCAACCGTTTGGGAGCTTCAGCACTTATGCAGGGCTTGGCCGACGGTTACTTTGTACTGCCCTATACCATCGGCGACTACCTGAGCGATGATATCAGAACCGGTCCGATCCCGACCGATATCCCCGAATTTGATGCGGCCGAGAGAAACGTTCGTGACCGTATCAATAAATTGATGTCTGGCAATGGAAAGCACTCGGTCGATTATTACCACAAAAAATTGGGCAAGATCATGTGGAACAACTGTGGCATGGCCCGCAATGAAAAGGGCTTAAAAGAAGCCATAAAGGAGATTGCCGAATTGCGTGAAGATTTTTGGGCAAATGTCAAGGTGCCAGGCTCACCAGACTCAAAAAACCAAGAACTCGAAAAAGCAGGGCGTGTTGCCGACTTTTTGGAACTGGGCGAACTCTTTGCCATGGATGCCCTTCACCGCAACGAATCATGTGGTGGGCACTTCAGGGAAGAATACCAGACCGAGGATGGCGAGGCACTGCGCGATGACAAAAACTTCAAGTATGTTGCCGCTTGGGAGTATAAAGGAGACCCAAGCAAGGCCCAATTGCACAAAGAAGAGCTGGTGTACGAAAACATTGAATTGAAAACACGTTCTTACAAATAAGAATTGCTATGAAGCTATATTTAAAAATTTGGAGGCAGAAAAATGCCAATTCAAAAGGGGCCATGGTCGATTATACATTGGACGGTGTTGAAAGCGACATGTCTTTTTTGGAGATGTTGGATGTTCTTAACGAAGGGTTGATCGAAAAAGGGGAAGAACCGATAGAGTTTGACCACGATTGCCGAGAAGGCATCTGTGGCACCTGTTCTTTAATGATAAACGGTCGGCCCCATGGACCAGAATCTCTCATAACGGTTTGCCAATTGCACATGCGAAGCTTTAAAGATGGTGACACCATTGTCATTGAACCTTGGCGGGCCAATGCCTTTCCGGTCATCAAAGATTTGATTGTTGACCGAAGTGCCTTCGATCGCATCCAACAGGCAGGTGGCTATATTTCAGTGAACACTTCCGGTAACCCTGTTGATGCCAATACCATTCCGATAGCCAAAGACGCAGCAGATGCTTCGTTTAATGCAGCCACTTGTATTGGATGCGGGGCTTGTGTGGCCGCCTGTAAGAATGCCAGTGCCATGCTGTTCACCTCGGCCAAGGTATCACAGTTTGCCCTGTTGCCACAAGGTAGGGTCGAAGCAGCCGAGCGTGTACAGAACATGGTACGACAAATGGATCTTGAAGGATTTGGAAACTGCACCAATACGGGAGCATGTGAGGTAGAATGTCCGAAGGGTATTTCTTTGGAGAATATTGCAAGGATGAATAGGGAATATCTCTCAGCAATTATCAAGGGATAGTTTAAGTTCTATATCTATATAAAAACCTGTCAACAATAAATTGATGGGTTTTTTGTTATATATGTATTTCATTTGTATGAAATTTCTTTATTATTTTAAAGTTTTAACTCTGCTCATTGGTTCAACCATTTATGCCCAAATAGATGCAAACTCCGTTATGGGTTTGCCCACCGGAACTTTGGCAGAAATTTCAGCAATCACTGAGGCTCAACAGGGATCAATTGCCTTTGCAACAGATACCAATAAGATTTACAAATTTGATGGTTCAAGTTGGAACGAAGTAGCCAATGGCAATACTCCAAGTGTTTACTTTGGATTTTTTACAATCTCTTCTATGGGTCCCCAGACAATAACAGGTCTTCCCTTTCAACCTTCACAAATAAGTTTTGTTGCCCATGCCAATGTAGAGAGCAGCACTCTTAATGCAGATAATGGTATCCGGAACAATGAAAGAGGATTGGCCAATTCGTTCGGCACCTCCAATGGTTTCGCCAGAACTGATGGTGTTACCATTACTCAGCAGACCATTTATGTAGGTGGGCATGGTAATTCCATCAATGATATCTCTAGATATGCGTCAAGTTCCCACTGTATTGGTTTAAGGTACGGAAATCAAAACGGTGATAACTTGGGGCTTACCACGGCAAGCCTTATTGCCTTTAATTTAGGTGGCTTCACTATAAACGTCGACAATTTTTCCGATAGTGTTGTTGTGCTATTTCAAGCATATGATTGATTAGCGTTTATAAACCATTTCGCCTGTAAAACCCCATATTGGGTCATGAATTTTTCGTAAGTTGGGAGATGCCTAAAAAATATCCTGAAGAACGCATCAAGGTACCCCGATTTCGTGAAAAAGACGGTTTCTACACTACCCCAGAACGCTCAAAGATCATGGGCAAGATCCGCGGTAAGAACACCAAACCCGAACTGGCCTTTAGAAAAGCCCTATGGACGGCCGGTTATCGCTACCGCATCGACTACAAAAAATTGGTTGGCAAGCCTGACATCCTACTAAAAAAATACAAAACGGCCATTTTTATCGATGGAGAGTTTTGGCATGGTTATAATTGGGAAGAAAGAAAGCATAAAATCAAAACAAACAGAGAATTCTGGATACCAAAAATCGAGCGCAACATACAGCGCGATCAAGAAGTAAACCGTGAACTGAAAGCCTTGGGCTATACCGTATTTCGCTTTTGGGAGAGCCAAGTGAAGAAAGATTTGGAAGCCTGCCTACAAAAAGTACTGCACCATCTCAAAAAAAATTGAGGCCTATGTTGAAGATTGAATCAAAAATGCCCAACCTGGCAACTACCATATTCACCACCATAGGGCAACTGGCCCATAAACACAATGCCATAAACCTATCGCAGGGGTATCCAGATTTTGGGGTAGACCCCGCACTTATCGAATTGGTAAACAATGCAATGGCAGAGGGGTTCAACCAATACGCCCCAATGCAAGGTGTTTTTTTGCTGCGAGAGACCATTTCAGAAAAAATTGAACATTCGTATGGTAGGTACTATGACCCACAAAGTGAAATAACCCTAACGGCAGGGGCCACCCAAGCAATTTTTACCGCTATAAGTGCCTTTGTTGAAAGGGGCGATGAGGTCATTGTGGTACAACCAGCCTATGATTGTTATGAACCGGCCATTGAGCTGTATGGTGGTAAGGTGGTGCCCTTAGCTTTGATGGGGGAAGATTTTCGGTTTGATTTTGAAGGCCTTGAAAAGGTACTGTCACCCAAAACACGTATGCTTGTCATCAATACGCCCCATAATCCGTCAGGAAGCATTTTAACCAGGGAAGACATGCAAAAACTCGAACAACTGCTACAAGACACCAATGTAATCTTATTGAGTGGTGAGGTTTACGAGCACATCGTTTTTGATGGGAACGTGCACGAGAGCGCGGCCAACTATGATGGGTTGGCCAACCGCAGTATTATCTGTTCGTCTTTTGGCAAGACCTTTCATGTCACAGGTTGGAAAATAGGATACTGTGCAGCGCCCAAAGAACTGATGGCAGAATTTCAAAAAGTACACCAGTACAATGTTTTCTCTGTCAACCATCCTGTTCAAAGGGCCTTGAACACCTATCTGAAAAATCCACAACGGTACGAGGAACTGGGGGCATTCTATCAACAAAAACGCGATTACTTCCTAAGGGCCATTGCCTCGTCACGGTTTACTTTTACCCCCAGCGCTGGCACCTACTTTCAATTGCTTGATTATTCGGCCATCACCGATGAGCCCGACACGGTATTTGCCGAGCGGCTGATCAAAGAATTTAAGATTGCCAGTATACCCGTCTCTGTGTTTTACCGTAATGGGTCTGATCATAGGCATCTTCGTTTCTGCTTTGCAAAAACACAGGAAACACTTGACAAAGGGGCCGAAATCATATTGAAAATATAGTTGCAGTCCTTGAAATCAGTTTAGTTGAAGCCCCATCAACCAATCGGTCTGTTCGTCGTTTCCGATAAAATAAGGGTGCTCACCAAATTTTACGAACCCGTGCCGCTCGTAAAAACGAATGGCCCTGGGGTTGTGTTCCCACACGCCCAGCCAAAGTGTCTTCTTTTTCAAGGCCGATGCCAGTTCAATCACTTTTCGAAGCAATTCGCTTCCGATGTTCTTTCCTTGGTACTGCTGTAGTACATAAATACGCTCCAACTCGACGGATGTTGGCTCTTTGAGTTCTGTTTGGGCATTGTTTTGGTTGATCTTGACATATCCCACCAAAACATCGTGCTCATCATAGACAAAATAAAAAAGCGTGTCGGGGTCTTCAAGTTGCTCTTTTAGCGTTTTGGAAGAAAATGCCTTGGCAACGTACACCGCAAAATCATCTGGGTTGTTGTCTTTCTCAAAAGCGGTCACGAAGGTTTCCCTTGAAATTTTGGTCAAGGTCGGCAAATCGTTGGCAGTACATCTATGAAGACGGATCATGACCCCACTAAAATACGGGTCAAAAACAAAAAAGCCGAATCAAAGATCCGGCTTTTTAATTTTTAATGGGAGCTATTTTACAGCATAAACAGCTTTTTCACCAAAAGGGCAAAACCGCTATAAAAATCATTTCTGTAAACTTGAATCTCCTCTTGCATAGTTACGTGGTTAAGTTCGGGTGCCATGGGGATTACTTTTTATTTTGTTGATTTGGATAATTAGAACACTATAAAATTATGTAACAAAGGTCAAAAACCAAAAATATTGTTGTGTATTGAAAGTTAATTGTTGCCAAAAAAACGATGTGTGTTATTTATTCGATGAAATACCTACTGTGCCATTTCGGGAACATCGCCTTTAACTACCAATTTTCCTTCGGTGGCGGCCTTGATATCATCTACCGAAACACCGGGGGCACGTTCCAACAACAAAAACCCATCAGGGGTTACCTCGAGCACCGCCAGGTTGGTGACGATTTTTTTGACACAGCCCACACCGGTCAAGGGTAGGGTACAACGTTTCAATAATTTTGATTTGCCGGCCTTGTTGGTGTGCATCATGGCCACAATAATGTTCTCTGCCGATGCGACCAAATCCATGGCGCCTCCCATGCCCTTTACCATTTTACCAGGAATCTTCCAGTTAGCGATATCGCCATTCTCGGCAACCTCCATGGCCCCTAGAATGGTGAGGTCGACATGTTGCCCTCGGATCATGGAGAAACTCATGGCCGAATCAAAAAAAGAGGCCCCTGGCAACGTGGTGATGGTCTGCTTGCCAGCATTGATGATGTCGGGGTCTTCCTCTCCCTCAAAAGGAAAGGGGCCCATGCCCAATACGCCATTCTCGCTTTGAAATTCCACACTGATGTCATCACGCACAAAATTGGCCACCAAGGTGGGGATGCCGATACCTAGGTTTACATAATACCCATCTTTGACCTCTTTGGCTATCCGCCTTGCTATTCCGTTTTTATCTAACATATTCTTGTCATTCCTGCTTTCGTGTGAATCTGTTTAATTTATCTTCAATTATCAATCCCTTGGCCTAACAGTTCGTTGTTCTATTCTTTTTTCATATTTCTGACCCTGAAAAATACGCTGCACGAATATACCTGGAATGTGTATCTGATTGGGGTCAAGGCTTCCAACAGGCAATAGCTCTTCCACTTCCGCCACCGTTATGGTCGCTGCGCCGCACATACATGGATTAAAATTTCGGGCGGTGCCCCTGAATATCAGGTTACCGGCCTCATCGCCCTTCCATGCCTTTACAAAGGCAAAATCGGCTTTGTACGCTTCTTCCAGCACGTACATTTTACCATTGAACTCTCGGGTCTCTTTGCCCGCTGCCACCTCGGTGCCATAGCCCGCAGGTGTATAAAATGCAGGGATGCCAGCTTGGGCGGCCCTACACTTTTCTGCCAAGGTCCCCTGAGGGGTGAGCTCCACTTCGAGCTCACCGCTCAACATCTGGCGCTCAAACTCATCGTTCTCGCCCACATAGGAGGATATCATTTTTTTTATCTGCCGTTTTTGAAGCAATAGGCCCAAGCCAAAGTCATCGACCCCGGCATTGTTTGAAATACAGGTAATGTCTTTGATACCTTTTCTGACCAATTCGGCAATGGCGTTTTCAGGTATGCCACAAAGGCCAAATCCGCCCAACATAAAGGTCATGCCGTCTTTGACACCCTGTAGCGCCTCTTCGACATTTTTTACGGTCTTTTCAATCATCTTTTCTATGGAATTTACCCACAGAAAAGTACAATTTTAATCGGAAAAAGTCTTAGGTTTTTGGAATGATTTTCGAGAGAAGACGGCGTTAAAAATCCAAATCGTCAAGATCATCCTCGGTATCGACGTCTTCTTTGATTTCTTCCAATATTTTGGTGCAGTCCACGTTGATGGACAATGCTTCGGGCTCTTCAAAGGCATCTTTTGAGATACCCAGCTCTTCATCGGCATAGTTCTTTTTCATGTACAATGCCCAAATAGGCAGAGCCATTGAGGCACCTTGCCCATAGGTCAGGCTTTTGAAGTGGATGGAACGGTCTTCGCCCCCGACCCATACCCCGGTCACCAAATTCGGCACCATGCCCATAAACCAACCATCGCTCTGGTTCTGGGTAGTGCCCGTCTTACCCGCAATGGGGTTCGTCAATTCATAGGGATAGCCTGTGATAATCTTTTTATATACCGTTTGGTTTTTTGCCCACGAATGCCGGAGCCTTGCCCCAGAGCCATATTCGGTAACTCCCTCCATCAGGTTTACCATGGCATAGGCCACATCTTTGCTCAACACGTCTTTGGTTTCGGGCACATACTCGTACAACACAGTACCGTTCTTGTCTTCGATACGGGTAACGGTTACCGGTTTCACATATACGCCCTGGTTTGCGAACGTGCCATAGGCCCCCACCATTTCAAAAACACTGAAATCGGGCGTGCCCAAGGCGATTGATGGCACTTCGGGTATCTCTCGGGTAAGGCCCATGCCACGGGCAATGTTCACCACCGAGCCCGGGCCCACCCTATCGATCAACTGGGCAGTAATGGTGTTTACCGAGTTGGCCAAGGCCTTTTTTAACGTTATACGTTCCCCAGAATACTTTCCATTGGAGTTTTTTGGGCACCAAGGGTCAGGATTGCCGTGCTTGCCCGCCTCTATGCAATACTGTGTATCGGGCAGCGAATCGCAGGGCGATAAGCGTAATTGGTCTATGGCCGCGGCATACACGAAAGGTTTAAAGGTTGAGCCTGCCTGCCTGGCCCCTTGAATGACATTGTCGTACTGAAAATGCTTGTAATCGACCCCGCCGACCCATGCCTTTACGTGGCCGGTCTGTGGCTCCATCGACATCATCGCCGTACGTAGAAACGTCTTGTAGTACCGAATGGAATCCAAGGGCGTCAAAATAGTATCTTTCTCGTACGAATCGCTGTTCCAATCGAAAACGGTCATCTCGGTCTTTTCGTTGAACGATGCCCTAATCTCACTTTCAGATTTGCCCTGCCTTTTCATGGCGCGCCAGCGGGCAGAATTTTTCATGGCGCGCTCCATAATGTTGTCTATTTCAGATTGCTCAAGGTCAACAAAGGGTGTGGTCGGGTTTCTTTCGGGTGTATTCTGATGAAAGAACTCTGCCTGTAGGTTTTTCATGTGTGCCTCAACGGCCTCTTCGGCATTTCGCTGCATGCGAGAATCGATGGTGGTGTAGACTTTTAGGCCATCTAGATAAATGTTGTACTTGGTACCGTCGGGCTTTGGGTTCTCCTCTATCCACCTGTTCAAAAACTTTTGCAGGTACATACGAAAATACGTGGCGAGCCCCTCACGGTGCGATTCAGGGTTGAAGTTCAGATCCATCTCAAGGGCCTGCAACGAGTCTTTTTCTTGCTCTGTGATGTACCCATACTTGGCCATTTGGCCCAACACCGTGTTTCTTCTGGCCGTGACCAGCTCTTCTCTTCTGATCGGATTGTACAATGAGGAATTTTTTAGCATCCCCACCAATACCGCTGATTCTTCGGTTCTTAGCTGTGAGGGTTCTTTGCCAAAATAAATACGGGAAGCCGAGCGGATACCATCGGCCGCATACCCAAAATCATAGATGTTCAGGTACATGGCAATGATTTCTTCTTTGGTGTAGTTACGCTCTAACCGGGTGGCAATGACCCATTCCTTTATTTTTTGCAGAATGGCATTGGTCGTATTCTCTTTATCACGGGCACCTATAAAAAGTTGTCTTGCCAACTGTTGTGAAATGGTACTGGCGCCCCCTTTTTTCCCTAAAAACACCAAGGCACGAAGAAAGCCACGGGCATCGATGCCCGCATGGTCAAAATACCGTGCATCCTCTGTGGCCACCAAGGCGTTGACCAGGTTTTCGGGCAGGCTATCGTAAGGAACCGGGGTACGGTTATCATCCAAATAAAACTTCCCAAGGGTCTTCCCGTCAGAAGACAGTATTTCGGTGGCCAGGTTGGTCTGCGGGTTCTCTAAACGCTCAAAGGTGGGCATTTCACCAAAGGCGCCCCATCCTGCCAATAAAAATAGCATTGCTGCGAAAAGAATTCCAGATGCAAAAAGAATCCAGAACCACTTAATATATTTTAAAAAACTCCTTTTTTCTTTCTTAGCTGCCTTTGCCATGTTACTTTTTGCTTTTCACTATCTCAAGTCCGACATCGGTAATGCCCTCTAAAATTTCAAGACCCTCAACACTGCCATTCTTGCGCATGGCATGCATTACCCTAACCTTATATACGCCGGTATCACGAAAAACGACGTTTTCCCTATACCAAAGTTTGCTCTCTTTAATGCTGCCATGGCCCGTGCCCAACCATTCGCCATTGGGTTTGGCCATTTCGTACTCCAAGGTGTCACGTACCGTTTCCCCCCTGGGATGTTCGAATTCGGTTATCAAAAACAGGTTGCTGAACGGAAAGGCATCGTTGTTGCGCACATTGATGAACATGTTGTGCCGTTGCAACGAGTCTAGATTTGAAACCTGGAACTCCAAGGTGTCGGTGGCCGGCCATTTTCCGTTCGCTATTGGTTTAAATTCTGAATACGCCAGTTCTTTGTTACAAGAAACCAAGAGTAAAACCAAGAGTATGGATATGCTGTACTTAGGCATTGGGAGATGTCTTTCTTTTTTTGTTGCGCCTATTGTGCTTTTTGTTGCCCTTTCTTCGGCGTTTTGGCTTATCGAAACGGGTAAGGCTGTCTTGGCCCACTACATTTTCAAAGGCCAACCTATCTTCTTTCACATTGTCGGCAGCGTACTCTTCAAGGCTTGCGATCTTCTTGCCCCCACTGTTCAATTTTACGATTTCATGCACCTGTTTCTTGTTGAGCGCATGCCAGTTGGAAGGATCATTGCGGTATGAGAACCATAGGGTTTCCTTGAAGATATCGACCTTTTGGCAAAAGGCCACCCCTTTCTCTGTTTGAAGTTTTGTGTCGGGCGCAGGAAAGTCTTTGAGTGCCTCAAGGTACATGTCGAGTTCATAGTTGAGGCAGCATTTTAATTTACCACATTGCCCCGCCAATTTTTGGGGGTTCAGCGCCAATTGTTGGTAACGGGCAGAAGCGGTGTTCACCGACCTGAAGTCGGTCAGCCAAGTGGAGCAACAGAGCTCTCTGCCGCAAGAACCTATACCTCCCAGGCGCTGGGCCTCTTGGCGGTACCCTATTTGGCGCATTTCGATACGAATGCCAAATGCCCTGGCCATATCTTTGATGAGCTGTCTAAAATCGACCCGTTCTTCGGCCGTGTAATAGAACGTGGCCTTCGACCCATCGCCCTGGAACTCAACATCGCTGAGCTTCATCTGCAGATTGAGCGAAATGGCAATCTCTCGGGAACGTTTTTTGATTTCTTCCTCCTTGTTACGGCACTTCTGCCATACGTCGATATCGCGTTGCGTGGCTTTTCTGTAGATCTTAGGAAGGGCCTTATCATCCCAAGAAACCTTTTTACGCTTCATCTGGACTTTCACGAGCTCGCCCGTAAGGCTCACAATACCCACATCGTGGCCCGACTTTGCCTGGGTAGCCACGATATCGCCAATTGCCAATGGGAGGTCGTCAGCATTTCTAAAAAATTCCTTTCTGCTGTTTTTAAACCGGACCTCAACGCAGTCAAATGGTTTTTGACCATTGGGAAGCGACATATTCGAAAGCCAATCGAAAACCGTAAGCTTGTTACAACCATCAGAGCCACAGGTTCCATTGTTCCTGCAACCTCGCGGCTGCCCATCCTTACCGGTTGAACAACTGCTGCACGCCATATTTAATATCTTGATTCAGGTAAAACCCTGTGTTTTTCCCTGAATAGGGTTCATGTTTAACTCAAAGGTAAAGATAGCGTAAAATGTGGGAGAAGCGAAATTGCATCCAAGAAGTAATCAAACTTTCTTGGTAGTGATGATCTTAACCGGACATGCTTGCTGCGCCTTCTTGCAAGGGTCAAAAACAGTCTCGTCAAACGTCTTCATTGTGTAAAAGCCTTTCTTGTGCTCTGACCGCAGCAATATGCTCTTGCCGTCTTTCTTCGACATTTGAAACTGGCCGGGCGCCAGCTCCACACAGTAATTGCAACCAATGCACTTTTCGCGCTGTAAGGTAACCACAACCATTAGGCCTTGGCAATCTTGTAAAGTTTGTCTGAAGGGCGTACCCTAAAGTTGGTTCGCAGTGTACAATGATCGCCTTTTTTGGCAATCTCGGTCATTCTTTCGTCGACCATCATCTCTTTCAAATCCAACTCCTTTACCCCGGTGGTAGGGCCTGTGACCAATAGCCTGTCCCCGACTTTTATGTCAAAGGCCTCTATCTTGAACTCGGCAATATTGGACTTTGGATAATAATGTACCCCCTTACCCACATAGACCTTCTTTTGTGTGGCCTGGGATCCTGGGCCTTCGCTCCATTCGCCAAGCTTTTGGCCCAAATAGTAGCCCCCCCAAAAGCCCCTATTGTAGACTTTTTCAAGCTCTTGCATCCATGTCGCCACCTTTTCTTTTGAATAGGTTCCATCGTAATAGGCATCTATGGCCTCCCTATAAGTTCTTATCACGGTTGCCACGTATTCGGGAGCCCTGCCCCTGCCCTCGATTTTCAAGACCTTCACCCCGGCGTCGATCACTTGATCCAAAAAGTCGATCGTACAAAGGTCTTTGGGCGACATCATGTACTCGTTGTCAATTTCAATTTCGAAGCCGCTCTCTTGGTCGATCACGGTATATTTTTTTCGGCAGTTTTGCTTGCAGGCGCCGCGGTTGGCAGACGAGTTGTGCGAATGCAGGCTCAAATAGCATTTGCCCGAGACGGCCATGCAGAGCGCTCCGTGACCAAAAACCTCAATCTCGACCAAATTGCCAGAGGGACCCTTCACCTGCTCTCTTTCGATTTGATCGCAAATCTTTTTTATCTGCCTCAAGCTCAACTCACGGCTAAGTACCATTGTATCGGCAAATAGGGCATAAAACTTTACGGTCTCTATATTGGTGATATTGATCTGGGTTGAAATGTGCACCTCCATATCTATTTGGCGGGCATAGGCAATCACCGCCTGATCCATGGCAATCACCGCTGTAATACCGGCTTTCTTGGCCCTATCGAGCACCGTTTTGATCACCGAAAGGTCATGGTCGTAAATAATGGTGTTCAGGGTGATATAGGTGCGTACATTCTTGGCCTTGCAACGCTGGGCAATCTCATCAAGGTCGTCCAAGGTAAAGTTGATACTGGCCCTGGCCCGCATGTTCAATTGCTCGACCCCGAAATATACAGAATCGGCACCGTTTTCAATGGCGGCCTGAAGCGATTCAAAATTACCTGCAGGGGCCATCAACTCTATTTTCTTGCTGGCTTTCATGCTCTTACCTGATTTTTTTTGAGACTGCAAAGATAGGGTTTATACACGAAATCGATTCAGATACCTATTGCCGTGTTCAGTGGCACATTTCAAATGGGCATTGAAAAAAACTGATAAAGAAAGGCCCCTGAATAAAATCCAAGGGCCTTATAACCACATATCTTCTCTTTCATAGACTGAATTCTCGATTTTCGATGTGGCTTGCAATGCTTGAAAAAACAAGCACTATGTAGAATTATTTGAATTAGTCGTCCATAAGATGGTATCCTTTCAAAAAGGTTGCGTGCCCGTTGCGATATGCAAAAAGAAATGGTATTTTTAGCCTCTTAAATTTTAGACATGAGCAGTGAAAAAGAAGCAAAACTAAAGGCGCTTAAACTAACATTGGACAAGTTGGACAAAACCTACGGAAAAGGGGCGGTCATGAAAATGGGCGACTCTGTTGTTGAGGATGTAGAGGTTATTCCGTCGGGTTCACTGGGCCTTGATATTGCCTTGGGCGTGGGCGGCTATCCACGGGGCAGGGTCATAGAAATATACGGCCCCGAATCTTCCGGTAAGACCACCTTGACCCTACATGCCATTGCCGAGGCGCAAAAAAATGGGGGCATCGCAGCCTTCATCGATGCAGAGCATGCCTTTGATCGCTTCTATGCACAAAAGTTAGGGGTCGATATCGACAATCTTATTATTTCGCAGCCCGATCATGGCGAACAAGCCTTGGAGATCACCGACAACCTTATTCGCTCTGGGGCCATAGACATTGTTATTGTAGACTCAGTGGCCGCCTTGACCCCCAAAAGTGAAATTGAGGGCGAAATGGGCGACTCAAAAATGGGGCTGCACGCGCGGCTGATGTCGCAAGCGCTTCGAAAACTGACCTCAACCATCAGCAAGACGAACTGTACCGTGATCTTCATCAACCAATTGCGAGAGAAAATCGGGGTAATGTTCGGCAACCCTGAAACCACCACAGGGGGTAATGCCCTTAAGTTTTATGCCTCGGTACGACTGGATATTCGCCGTTCGACCCAAATAAAGGATACAGATGGCAATGTGCAGGGCAACAAGACCCGTGTTAAAGTGGTCAAGAACAAAGTGGCGCCACCATTTAAAACCGCCGAATTTGACATCATGTACGGTGAAGGTATTTCAAAGGTCGGCGAGATATTGGACCTTGGTGTGGCATATGAAATTGTCAAGAAAAGTGGTTCATGGTTCAGCTATGGCGACACCAAATTGGGGCAAGGTCGTGATGCTGTCAAGGCCCTTTTGCAAGACAATCCCGAGCTTTCTGAAGAGCTGGAGGGCAAGATCAAGGAGGCCATTGCTTCGCTGTAACGCATAATAAGCCCCACAACTGGCCTACATTTTCACGCAACCCTTAATCTTGCCCTTCATCTACCAAATAAAATGAGAGGATAGATGAGAAGGATAATTTTTTTGGTTGTGTTGGCCCTGGTTTTGCCATTCGCAAATTCATGTAGCATTGACGATGGAGAGAATTTTCAATTCGTTACCCTCCAAATTGTAGATGCGGAATTACCCGATTTTTTCGAGCCCAATCAAACATATGAAATAAAGGTCACCTACGTTAGACCCGATGGTTGTACCTTTTTTCAGGGCTTTGATGTAACAAAGAGAGGACAGACAGAACGTGATGTGGTGGCCATAGGTGGTGTACTTGACAATGATACCGCCTGTACCCAAGCCATCGAAGAAGTTGAGGCTTCCTTTCAGTTTATGGTGCTGTACGACCAAGAATACCATTTTAGATTCTATGCCGGAGATGATGCAAATGGGATGCCCGAATATTTGGAATTTACAGTGCCGATAGCTGAAAGCCCCACCGGCAATTGATAACGTATAACATAACCTGACCAACAATTTTGAGTCTTGAAGAGCTCATAAATAACTGTAAAAAGGGTAAAAGACAAGCACAAGAAGAACTCTACCGAAGGTATTCAGAAGTTCTTTTTGGTATTTGTCTCAAATACTCACGCAACAGAACCGAGGCAGAAGACAATCTGCATGATAGCTTCATGACCATTTTTGATAAAATCGGACAGTTCAATTTCAAGGGGTCGTTTGAAGGATGGATAAAGCGAATCACAGTTAATACGGTCTTGCAGAAGTATAGAAAAGAACAGTATTTAAAAGTAATCGACGAGAACTTTATAGAAGCAGACGACGAGTCTGGCCATGAAACCCCAGATGTAAGTCTAGCAACCTTGCTGAAGTACATTCAAGAACTGCCCAACAAATATCGCTTGACCTTTAACCTGTACGTACTCGATGGCTATTCACATCGTGAGATCAGTGAAATGTTGGGAACATCGACCGGCACCTCAAAATCAAATCTGGCCCGTGCCAAAATGATCTTGAGGGAAAAGCTCGAAAAAAAAAACATAAACATCGCCTAAACCATTGAATCAATGGAAAATAAAGACATAGAACAACTGTTCAAGGAAAAATTCAAAGATTTCCGCTCCAAACCCGATGAACGGGTGTGGAAGTCCATCCAAAACTCGCTTGATGCAAGGAAACGCAAAAAGAGAGTGCCGCCCATTTGGTGGAGACTTGGCGGCATTGCTGCGCTGTTGGCACTTTTATTCTATATCGTAAATCCGCTGGGGAACGATAGTAAATCACCCGTAGATGGGGCACAGCCACAGCTAACCGATACCCAGTCAACAGGTAGTGATGGGGAGGACACAGAAGAAGGAGCAGTCCAAAATGCCGTTTCAAGCCCATCAAAGGATGATGACCAACAAGTGGCCGAAGCCCCCGAGGGCACGGAAACAGGGCGTTCATCGGTGCTTCAATCCACATCCAAAGAAAAAAGCATCTCAAAACTGGCGTCAAATACGGAAGCGAACAAGCAACCTGAGAATACTGAGAACAAGCCAAAATCGACCTTGACCTCCAATACGGGCCAATCATCTGAAACAACTCTAGAAAACGAAGCAAAAACAGTATCAGAGGCCCGAAAAGAAGCCATCGCACAACGTGGGGCAAATGAAATGCCTACAGAAGATGGCCAAGTCGGTTTTGGAGTTTCCTCAAAAGAAGAGGCCGTTGCCGTGAACCCCAAAACACAAGAAGAGGATGAAAAACAATCGATTCTCGATGCCATTGCCGCGCAGGAAGAAGATGAAAATAAATTGGCGCAGAACCAAGGGGGCAAATGGTCTGTGGGCCCTTCAGTGGCACCGGTGTACTTCGATGCCATCGGTCAGGGCTCGCCCATACATTCAAACTTTGCCACCAATACCAAATCGGGAAACCTCAACCTCAGCTATGGGCTTTCGGTCACCTATCAAATTAACGAGCGGTTGACCGTTCGGTCGGGTGTGCACAAAGTAGATTATGGTTACGACACCAACGAAATTGTATTTTCATCGACCTTGCCCAGTTCGGGCAGTGAAGCGCTCAAGAACATTGATTACGCCCAGACCTCAAGGGGGTTGATTGTTGAGAGCAAGACCACTGCGCGTTCGGCAGCAGAAAATGCCGTTTTTGATATTTTGGCACAAAGCCCTGAATTTGATGGGCGCATGGTACAGCAAATGGGGTATGTTGAAGTGCCCGTAGAGCTGAGCTATGCCTTGGTAAACAAGAAGTTTGGGGTAAACGTCATCGGGGGGTTCAGTTCGTTGTTCTTGGTTGACAATGCCGTATCATTGGAGTCGCAAGGCTTTGTGACCGAAATGGGCGAGGCTAACAATGTAAACGATATTAATTTCAGTGCCAATGCGGGCATTGGCCTTGACTACCAGTTTTCGCCCAAAATACGGTTCAGTCTCGAGCCTGTATTTAAATATCAGTTGAACACCTTTTCAGATACAGCCGGCGATTTTAGGCCCTACACGATTGGTGTTTATAGTGGTGTGAATTTTAGGTTCTGACACATGGGTACAAGATCAAGAAGAGGCCCCGAAGCCAATGGTCGGGGTTAATTCGACCATGAAGTTTATCTGCTTCGCCAATGCGAATTGATAAACTTGGGTCTCATTAAGATGTTGGTTAGGTAGGCTGCCCCTTTAGGTAGCCATAAGGTGCCCCGGCGATTTTGTCGGGGCATTTTTATACTTTTTGGTATTATTTTAGTTCGAATCTTTTAGTAATTCATTTAAAATAACCTCTCTAATCTCTTCGCGAAGCGTGCCCTTGTCATCTTCATCCAAAATACCCGTTTCAAAAAACCGGTGTACCTTAACCCTTAGTGGTCCCGGGCCTCCCTTGAAAACCGAAAATGGAAAACGCTTTTTACAATCATAAAACGTCATGGGCACTATGGGAATCTTATGGGCGATGGCCATTTTAAAGGCCCCATCCTTGAATTCATCCAATACCACATTCTCGTCAGGCACCCCACCCTCAGGAAAAATACAAATACTGAGCCCTTGGTTCAAGCGTCGTTGGGCACGGCGGTACACCCCTGTTCGGCTACGAACATCCCCTCGGTCAACCATAATACTGACCCGTTTATAAAAAAACCCAAACACAGGTATCTTTACCAGTTCTTTTTTGCCCACAAAAACAAAGGGGTTCTTGCTCACATAAAGCATCAGCATAATGTCGAGCATGCTGGTATGGTTGGCCACCAACATATAGCTTTTGCCCTTTTCCATCTGCTGCTCCCAAGTAATTCTGGGAATACAGCCCATACCATACAAAATGGGCTTTGCCCACAGGTTACGGGCCAACCAAAAAAATTGTTTGTAGGTGCCTTCAGAGAGTGTGGTCAAAATCAAAAAGGGCATAAAAATAAAAATGGGCAAGGCCACCAATAGGTAAAACCATACCCGGTACAACAGATGCCCTACGTTCTTGATTCCTTCGAACATGGTGCCAAAAATACTGATTTGCGCCAGTTTTTAGTGAATTCTTTTACCTTTGTCGCTCTATAATTCCAAGAAGGCATGGCGAGAATATTGACAGGCATACAAAGTACGGGGACACCCCATTTGGGAAACATCTTAGGGGCCATAATGCCCGCCATCGAGATGGCAAGAAATCCTGAAAACGAATCGTTTCTCTTTATCGCCGATATGCATTCGCTCACCCAGATCAAAGACGGTGAGCTACTTCGAAAAAACACCTATGCGACAGCGGCCACTTGGCTCGCTTTCGGCCTCGATATAAACCATACGGTATTTTATAGGCAGAGTGATGTGCCCCAGGTCACCGAACTGGCATGGTACTTAAGTTGTTTTTTTCCGTATCAGCGGTTGACCCTTGCCCATTCGTTCAAAGACAAGGCCAATCGGCTAGAGGATGTGAATGCCGGACTTTTTACCTACCCCATGCTAATGGCCGCCGACATTTTATTGTACGATGCCGATATTGTGCCCGTTGGCAAAGACCAATCACAGCACCTTGAGATGACCCGCGATGTGGCCCAGCGCTTCCACAACCAAATGGGCGAAACCTTTGTGCTGCCCGAAACCAAATTGCAAGAAAGCACTATGTACGTGCCGGGCACAGATGGTGAGAAAATGAGCAAGAGCAAGGGCAATATCATCAATATTTTTCAGCCCGATAAAAAGCTGCGCAAGCAGATTATGGGCATTGTCACCGACAGCACCCCAATGGAAGCCCCTAAGGATCCATCAAAAGACAATGTTTTTGCACTCTACAAGTTGTTGGCCCCCCAAGAACAGATCGAAGAAATGAGCGCCAACTATCTTGCGGGCAATTATGGCTATGGCCATGCCAAGCAGGCGCTTTTCGAGCTTATTCTACAAAAGTTTGAGGAACCACGTGAGCAGTTTGAGTATTATATGAACCATTTGAACGAGGTAGACGAGGCCTTGGCCATTGGTGCCGAGAAGGCCCGAAAAGTGGCCGATGGGGTGTTGGCAAGGGTTCGGGAGAAAGTGGGGTATTAAAAGCCTCCCCGAAGTCCTTTTTAAAATGGATAAAAAACAAATCTTACTGCTTTGGCAAGTATTTTATAACAAACCGCCCAGTCGGTTTTAGCCTTTAAAGGTAATTACCTCCCATACTATCAGGGTCTGATTTTAAGAAGCATTTTATCGATAAAGTGCCCAAAACAACCGACGGTCCCAAGAATTTTATAACGCAGCAAACCACTCGGTCGGTGAAAAGAGATACTTCAATCCGTTAAGAATCACAAAAAAGGGCCTTTTTAAATGGCCTCGAACAGTTTTCCGGGCAAGGGGCGCACCACGCCCTTCATTTCCATGTTCAAAAGGGTCGATGATGCCTTGAAAATAGGGAGCTGGCATTCCAACGCCACCGTATCGAGCAGTTGTTTGCCGTTGCTCTGCAAAAAGGAATAAATGGCCTGTTCCGTATCGTCCAACTCTACAAAAAGTTGTTTTTGTGCCTGTTTTGTTGGTTTTTCTTCCAGTTTCCACCCCAACATATACACTAGATCGGCAGCAGAAGTGAGCATATGCGCCTTTTGTTGCTTGATCAGGTTGTTGCATCCAACACTGAATTTATCAGAGCTTCGGCCGGGCACGGCAAATACATCGCGGTTGTAGCTATTGGCAATATCGGCAGTTACCAGACTGCCCCCTTTTTCGGCTGATTCTATCACCACGGTGGCCTCGGCCATACCGGCAATGATACGGTTACGCTTCAAGAAATTCTCGCGATCAGGGTTACTATCGCTCCAGAATTCGGTGACAAAACCCCCATTTCTTTCAACCGCAGAGACATATTTTGCATGGGCCTTCGGATAGATTTGGTTGAGTCCGTGGGCAAGGCATCCAATGGTCTGCAAGCCCTTTTCCATGGCGGCACGCTGAACCGCAATATCGACACCATACGCGAAGCCACTGACGATTATGGGGTCCAGCGGGGCCAGTTGCTCTATGAGCGCTTCACAAAACGCTTGCCCGTAACTGGTGATATTCCTTGTGCCCACCACGCTGATGATCTTCTTGCCCCGTAAATCGATAGTACCCTTGGCAAACAGCAGAATTGGTGCATCAATGCAGTGTTTCAAATACTGTGGATAAGCGTCGTCCATAAAATAATGAACCTCGATACCGTGCTTCTTTATAAAGGCTATCTCAGCTTCGGCCTCTTCGATATGCACCGTATCGTAGAGTCCCTTCAGGGTAAGCGGGCCAATTCCCTCGATTTTGAGCAAGTGCTGCCGTTTGTCCCCAAAAACTGCCGATGGGCTGCCACAGTGTGAAATCAGTTTTTTGGCCGTTATATCACCAATATTGGGAACGCGCTGCAAACGGAGGGCAGCAATCAATTCGCTTTCAGACATTTGAGAAATCGACAGTATTTATTCACAAAATACCGAAAATAGAATGTTAATAAAAAGTTATGCATCATATTTTACGCCCCTGTAATTTTTGCAATATTTGTCGACATGCGTGCAGAGCACTATATAGAAGAACTACTGTATAGATACCATTGTGTGGTAATGCCCAATTTCGGTGCCTTCTTGGCGCATAGCAAGCCCGCCGAAATCCATTCGGCCACCAACACCATCACACCACCGACCAAGGTAATCTCTTTCAATGGGCAGCTTACCAAAAACGATGGTCTTTTGGTGTCACATATAGCCAAAGACCTAAATTTGCCTTTTGAAGAGGCCCTCACAGAGGTCGAGGCCATCTCAAAAGAGTGGCTTGGGCGTCTACAGCAAGGCGAGGAACTCGATTTGATCGGTATTGGAAAATTATGGGCCAAGGAGGGGCGAATCCAATTTCAGCCCGAGAACAAGACCAACTTTCTTACCGCTTCGTTCGGGTTGGCTTCCTTCACTGCCGTTCCCGTTCAGCGCGAAGTACTGAAAGAAGAAGTTGAGAAACTGGAAGAACGGGTGCCCTTTATGATAACCCCTGAAAAACGGGAAGAACGCAAGGTGGCGCCTTGGCTGAAATATGCTGCGGTCATTCTATTGGCCGTATCGGCAGGCTTTACAGGATATCGTTTCTACCACAAAGCGACCATAGACCAACAAATTGCCCAAGAAGAGGCCCAAAGCGAGGTGTCGCGCCTGATTCAGGAAGCAACCTTCTTCGATAGCGACCCCGTTGAACTGCCACCCCTGACCATTACTGTCAAAAAAGCCAAAAAAGGGTCTCACCATGTCATTGCCGGGGCCTTCAGGTTTGAAGAAAATGCCGACAAAAAGGTACGACAACTTCGAGAAAAGGGGCACAATGCCCTTTATCTGGGCCAGAACCGATATGGGCTCCACCAAGTGGCCTATGCCAGTTTTGAAGATCCCAAAGAGGCCTTGGCCTACCTCAAGCAAATCAGAAGAACAGAATCGCCCGATGCTTGGCTGCTCTCTGAAAAATAACGCTTCTCTTTTGTAGCCCTTTCAACTGGTGTATCTTTGCGCAAAATTTAAAAGGTATGCAGCCCAAAACGCCCAGTGAATCACGTACGGTCATGACCGATTTGGTATTGCCAAGCGAGACCAATCCGTTGAACAATTTGTTTGGAGGGGAATTATTGGCCCGGATGGACAGGGCCGCAAGCATTGCCGCCCGAAGGCACAGTCGTAGGATCACCGTTACGGCCTCTGTTAACCATGTGGCCTTTAACCATTCGGTGCCGCTGGGAAGCGTTGTGACGGTGGAAGCGGCAATTTCAAGAGCCTTCAAGACCTCTATGGAGGTTTTTATCGATGTATGGATCGAAGACCGGTTTAGCGGAGAGCGTACCAAGGCCAACGAGGCCATCTACACCTTTGTTGCGGTGGATGAAACGGGCAAGCCTACCGAAGTACCGCCCATAGTGCCCGAAACCGACTTGGAAAAAGAACGCTATGAAGCCGCGTTGCGCCGAAAACAGCTCAGCCTGGTATTGGCGGGCAAGATGAAACCTTCTGATGCTACCGAACTAAAGGCCCTGTTTACCAAAGAGCCTTAAAAATCAAAGTTGTCGGGGTCAGGGCCGAATCGCTTGCCCCTGTCAAGCCCATCGAGCAGTTTTACGTCTTCATCGCTGAGCTCAAAGTCAAAAATGTCGGCATTGGCAATGATCCGTTCTTTCTTGCTCGATTTGGGAATGGTTACCACCCCTTTCTGTAAATCCCACCGAAGTACTATTTGGGCGATGGTCTTCCCATATTTTTCAGCTAGTTGCTTAAACTCCTCCATTTCAAATATATGGCCCTGCATAAGTGGCGACCAAGCTTCATACTGAATGGTATTTTTGTTGCAGAAATCGATTAGATCTTGTTGCACCAGATAGGGATGGAACTCCATTTGGTTCACCATGGGCACAATTTCTGCCGACTGCAACAGATCTTCTAAATGGTGCTGTAGAAAGTTGCTGACCCCGATAGCCCTTACCCGGCCGTCTCGGTACAGTTTTTCCAAGGCCCTCCAGGTGTCCTTATACTTTCCGTTGACCGGCCAATGTACGAGGTATAGATCCAAATAATCCACTTGAAGACGGTCAAGGCTGTCGTCGAAGGCCTTTAAGGTACTGTCGTAGCCCTGGTCTGAATTCCATACCTTGCTGACCAGAAAGACCTCTTTGCGTTGAGCCCCGCTTTCTCGGATACCTTTTCCGACCCCTTCCTCATTGTTGTAGACAGAAGCGGTGTCAATATGACGGTAACCCGCCTCTAACGCCCATTTTACCGCGTTGATGACCTCTTGGCCATCTTCCGACAGGTACACCCCAAGCCCAAAATAGGGCATTTCAACCCCGTTGTGCAGGGCAAAGGTGCCTTGTAAGTCTGTAATCTCTTTCATATTGCTATAGTTGGTAAATCCACTCTTCGGGGTTCAATCTATCGGTATCCCTGTAAAGATAAAACTTCAGGGCCGTGGAACCATCAAACCGATTGGTATATATCTCGCCCAAAGGTTCTTTGGCCGCTACCTTATCGCCTTTTTGCACATACACCTTCGAAAGGTTATAGTACATGCTGATATAATTACCATGCCTTAGGTATACCCCTTTAATGCCCATTTTGTTGGTAAAAATGGTAATGACCTCTCCCTCGAATATGGCCCGGGCCTTGGCGCCTTTATCAGTGGCTATGGTGACGCCATTGTTCTGGTGCTTTATACCGGGATACACCTTATCGGCATACACACCGAAGCCTTGGCTTTTGATGCCCTTTTCAACCGGCCAGATCAACTTGCCCTTGTTCGAGGAAAAATTGTTCGCCACCATCTCAGCCTCGGGTGTCAGCACAAAACGACTGCTGGTCTTGCCGGCCTTTTTATTGGAGCTGGCTATGGCTGAACGTATCAACCGCTCTATTTCACGGTCTATTCGGCGGGCCTCCTTCTTTTTTTGCTCGATGGCCGCCGCATAGGCACTCTCATTTTTTCGAATGCTCTGTAGCAGCTCTTTTTGCGTCTTTATTTCTTTGTACAGCTGGTTTTTGATCCTCATATTCTCGGCCAACAGCTGCTCTTTGGCCTTTCGTTGTTCAGTTAGTTCTTTATTGAGTGCCGCCAGCTCTTCGGTCTTCTGCATAATTTTCTCACCCTGTTGTTTGCGGTGCTCTGCATACTGCTTCATGTATTGCCACCTTTTGAAGGCCTGAAAGAAATCTTCTGAAGAGAGCAAGAACATCAAACGGTTGTTCTGTGTTCTGTTCTGATACGATTTTTGGATCAATTGGGCATATTCTTCCTTCAACAATCTCAGGTCTTCCCGCAACTTGCTTATACTTCTAATATTTACGTTGATCTGTCGGTTGAGCAGATTGGATTGCTGGTTGGTCACACGGATCAACTGTTGCCGAACGTTTATCTTTTTGTCAAGGGCCTCCATATGCTCCAAAACATTGCCCTTTTGTTTCTTTTCGGCAAAAAGCAACCTATTTATTTCCTTGATTTCATTCTGGAGTTTGGCACGCTTGGCCTCCAATGCCTTTTGTTCACTGGTCTGGGAAAAAGCCACATTGAGGGAGAGAAGAAAAAATAGCTGTAATACAAGATAATGTGCCGTTTTACCTTTCATATTACTTCAATACTATTTCTTTAAAACCTTTTGGTATTTTATAAGGAAAGTTAAGGCTTTCGTTTACCTTCAGGTTCTTGAATTCAAGGGAAATCAGGTTTGCCGACCCCCCATTGAGTGCCTGGATATGGATATTTTCGGGAAATACCCTTCCTGCATTCTTTTGATACGAGTACTTGACATGTAAGGAACGGTCTTCAAGGGGCTGTGCCAAAAATTGGGCCGCCGCCTTGAAGTTCTTAGGCTCTAACAACAGTAATAGTTTTGTCAGTTCATCTGCCTTCTTCGGCCTTAGTTCGTATTGGTTGCCGTTGACCGTGGCTCCATATTTTTGTTTTCTCAGGTCGTAAATGGCGTTACCCAACAAAAGGTTCTGCACCTTGTCAAAATCGAGCTCTACACCCAGCAAATCGCTTAAATAGCCATAGTCGCCTTCAAAGTACTCTCCTTCCAGCTTGTTGTAGAACGACACTTTCTCTGGTGTAATATAGGCCTTTACAATGCCCAAGGTGGCGCTGATCCAGATGACACTGTCTTTTTTCATTCGCAACCCCACATTGAACGATTGTTCTGATGAACCGTCAGAATAATCGATCCGTACCCGACCGTTCAGTGTTCTGAAATCAGTTTGGTTTTTATAGTGGTTCGCAATGATCTTCTTTGTGGATAGGTTGGGGTCAACGTTGCCCGAAACCACAGATTTGGCAGACTTGCACGACACAAAGGCCATGACAAAGACCAATAGGGCGGCCCCAAGAAGAAATCTGTTTTCCGATATGCTTGCCTTCACTATAACCCTGATTTTATTTTACTAAGGTATTCATTTGCTTTTGAACCATTGCCCAGCGTTTTGTGCGCTTCCGCCAGTTCAGCGTATATCATCTTGAGCAGGGTTTGGTCATCGAAAAGGTAATCCAAACCCGTTTCCAAAATACTGATGGCCTCTTTTGGCCTCCCCTGTTTGTTGAGTGCCCAACCCTGCGCATAGTAGAAATATGGTTGTAATGGGTAGGCTTCCAAAGCTTCGGCGGACAACGATTCCACTGCATTAAAATCATTGTTGGCGATGGCTTCCTCAATAGTGCTCTTACGCCTTGACAGCCCGTCCTCTTCCGTTTCTTCTTCGACCACAGGGGCAGGGCCTGCTGTTTTCGGCTTATGGATGGAGTCATTGATTCGTTGTAAATACCGTTCTTTAAAATCTGATGTGCCCATTTCATTCAAGACGTTCAACGCCTGTTGAAACCTTTTAGTCTTGAAATAGATACGCACCAAGTTCTGTTTAAGTTCTTTATTACCATAAGGAATCCGATCTTGAACTGTTTCAATGGCACTGCCCTGCCGGTCAATTATACTGAGCAGGGTATTCAAGAACCAATAATTTTCAGGCCCTGAGTGCAGGGCTTCAATGGCATATTGTTGGGCAGATGGATATTTTTTGTCTAGGAGGTACACCTTGGCCAATTCGTGGTCAATGGCCGGATCCCCCGGCTTGAGCTGTTTGCACTTCAGGAGCAGATTGGCGGCCCGGTCATAATTTTGAATGCCTTTCTGTTTCAGGGCCTCGAAGAAATTCTCTTGAAACTCATCGGTATATTCATCCAAAAAAACCTCGGCACTCTGTTCTACCTCGATTTGTTCGTTTTCTTGGGCATAAATAACCCCCTGCATTATGAAAAACGCAGCTAAAACTCCCAAAAAGTGAATTTTTTTTTTCATTTTCTCCCTCACCCTAGCCCTCTCCCTACTTCGACTTCGCTCAGCACAAGCAAGGAGCGGAAACTCTTATTCGAGCACCGAATAATCACCGATACTGATGGTCTCAAAATTGCCATTGTACCTGACATGGTTGCCGATCATGGCATTATCCAAATTAGCATTTTTGATGATGCTATTGCTTTGGATTAAGCTATTTTTAACGGTTGAGTTCTCGATTACCGTGTCGGCACCCACCGAAACATACGGCCCCACCGTTGTATTCTTCAAAACGACATTTTCCCCTATAAAGCAGGGTTCAATGATGTTGGCATTTTCAGTTTTGGCCGAATCGGAAATAAGGCTTTCGCCATCTTTTTCCAAAAAGGCCAGCATACGTTGGTTGGTCTCGACCGTCACCTCTTTGTTGCCACAGTCCATCCATTCATCTACCTTACCAGTTACAAATTTCATGCCCTTGTCCATCATGCGCTTGATTCCGTCGTTTATTTGGTATTCGCCCCCATTCATGATATCATTTTCAAGTACAAACTGCAACTCATCGCGTAGCACACTGACATCCTTGAAATAATAAATACCGATAACGGCCAGGTCAGACACAAACTTTTTTGGCTTTTCGACCAGTTCTACGATTTCCTTTTTTTCATTAAGCTTGACCACGCCATATGCTTCAGGCCTATCGACCTGTTTTACCCAAATCACGCTGTCGGCATCTTTGTCAAGATCAAAATCGGCACGAATCAGCGTATCGGCATAGGCGATTACCGCAGGACCCTCCAATGAAGGCTTGGCGCTCATAATGGCATGGCCGGTGCCCAAAGGTTCGTCTTGCCGATAAATGGATGCCTTTGCTCCCAAGTCTTGGGCCAATTCTTGCAAACTTTCGACCACTTCGTCGCCAAAAAAGGCGGGGTCTCCCAGAATAAAGGCGATTTCTTCAATTGGTTCGCCAAGCACCTTGGCAATATCGCTCACCAATCGGTGCACTATGGGCTTGCCCGCTACGGGAATCAAGGGTTTCGGAACAGTCAATGTATGGGGCCTTAAACGGGAACCCCTGCCTGCCATTGGGACTATTATTTTCATATCAATTGCCTGCGAAAGCAGGTATCTTTTGGTTCGACTTTATTTTCGTAATCTGTTATAATTTAATTTCCAATTCATGCTCAGATCTGACCAGCTAGGGTTCATGTCTTCAATCAGCTCAATTTTCCATTCTCTTTTCCATTTCTTCAAACGTTTCTCCCGCACAGCCGCCTCCGCTCCATTTTCATAAATTTCAAAATAGACTAGTTTATCACAGTTGTATCTAGAAGTGAACGCTTTAGGATTGACCTTTAGTTTATGCTCTTTGACCCTTTCATCTATATTGTCGGTAACACCGATGTACAAAACTCCATTTGGTCTATTGCTCATTATGTATACATACGCCGTTTTCACTTCTTGCCGCCAAGGGATTCCTGCATGCGCAGGAATTATTTTGTACCCGTACTGCCAAAACCGCCAGTGCCCCTTTCGGTGGTGCTCAATTCTTCTACCTCGAACCATTCGGCCCTTTCATGCTTGGTAATGACCAATTGCGCTACCCGCTCTCCATTTTCAATGGTAAATACCTCGTTGGAAAGGTTTACCAGAATGACCCCGACCTCGCCGCGATAGTCGGCATCTATGGTTCCGGGGGCATTCAATACGGTTATGCCCTTTTTTGCCGCCAGTCCGCTTCGTGGCCGTACCTGCGCCTCGTAGCCCACTGGCAATTCAATGTAAAGTCCCGTTTTAACAATGGTTCGCTCTAAAGGTTTCAATGTAATGGGCTCCGTTATATTGGCACGGAGGTCCATGCCCGCCGAAGCCCCTGTTTCATAGTGGGGCAGCGGATGACCAGAAGTGTTTATGACCTTAATTTTCACGCTTGAACAATATGATTTTTAACCTTTCGCCCTCCATTTTGAAGAGCAACCCCAAAAATACTAAAAGCAATAGGCCACCCACTATTAAATTTCGATTAAAAACATAAAATGACAATACCGAAAAAAGAACAGAAATGCCCCCATAGAACAGTATTTTCCTGAAATTATAGGGGATGGGATAGTATTTTCTGCCAAAATAGAACGAAAGGCACATCATGGAGCCATAGGCCGCCAAGGTGGCCAAGGCCGAGGCCATATACCCAATTTTAGGAATCAGCCCAATATTGATGACCAATGTTAAAATGGCCCCAATCGATGAAATATAGGCCCCGAACTTGGTGCGGTCGGTAACCTTGTACCAGACCGACAGATTGTGGTAAATACCCAAACAAAAACTGGCCAAGAGAACAATGGGAACAATCTCAAGGGCTTCCCAATAGGTGTTATTGCGAATCAATATCTTACCCAGGGGTTCAATAAATACAATGACCGCCAGTAAGATGAAACTTCCCAAAATAACAAAGTAGTTGGTAATCTGGGCATAGGTTTTTTGCGGATTGTTTGAATTGGCATGGCTAAAGAAAAAAGGCTCCACCCCCAATCGAAACGCCGTTCCATACAGCGTCATGAACAAGGCAAGTTTATAGCACGCCCCATATTTGCCGGCTTCCGTATCTGAGACCATTTCGGTCAGCAAGATTTTATCGACCACTTCATTAATGGTGAAGGCAATGCCCGCTACCATTACCGGGGCTGCATATTTCAGCATCTCGTGCCACAAATGGGTGTCGAACCGATACCGCACCTTGAAATAGGTAGGGGCCAACATCAACAATGTACTGCCACTGGCGATGACATTGGAAATAAAAATATAGGCGATTTCAAAATCTGGGCGATAAAGGCCTGACCAAAAACTGCCCTCTTGCAAGGCCAAGCGCGGTAGAATCAAAAGGAAAAACACATTGAACCCCAAATTGATTGCAACGTTGACCACTTTGAACACAGCATATTTCAGGGGCTTTTCATTTGCCCTAAGCAGTGCAAATGGAATAATCGCCAGTGCGTCGAGCACCAAAATAAAGGCCGTAAACTGAATGTATTCAACCTTGATATTGGTGAGTTCTGACAAACTTGTTTGAAAAAGTAGCGCCAACAGTAAAAAGGCCAACGAAGAGCAGGCCAACGAAATCAGTGAAGTGGAAACCACATCTTTCTTCTGATTATGTTTGTGGTAGAACCGAAAAAAGGCAGTCTCCATCCCATAGGCCAAGAAGACGTTGAAAATGGCAATCCAAGAATAAATATTGATGTACTCACCGTACCCGGCAGCATTTTCGAAAACAGTGGTGTATAGCGGCAAAAGCAAAACGGACAGCACCCGCGGCAAGACGGTGGCCAAACCATATACAAAGGTTTGCTTGAACAGCTTTTTAAGTGGGTTCAAAGGGGTTGTTGCTTTTTAAAGGAAGCCCCGAAGCACTACCTCGGGGCATTATGTTGCCATAAATGTAGCCAATAACAGCGGTTGTTCAAAAACCCAGCCATCGGTTATTGGTACGTAAGTGGCTTTTTCTCTTTGATCCCTGTTATTTTGAAATATTTTGTCTTTCCATCTTCCACGTAAGAAACAACACATTCATCCGGCCCCAATTCAAAGGGAAATTTTTCTTTTAGCTTCGGGGGCCTGTTGCCCACTTCTTTCTTGGGATCGGCATGCATGACCATGTCTGGTTTTTCCTCCCTTTTGTTGATAAAGTTGGCGATTGCCATCCACTCTCCATCTTTTTCTTCAACTTTTATATCGGCCACCCTTCCTCTAAAAAAGGCTTGTTGCAACGGGGTGTTTGTTGCAACGGCATTGTCAACGGGAATGTTCAATAAAAGGCCGGATCCACTTTCGGCACGGCCTCCGACCCATCGTTGGCAGGTGGCATCGCCCATTTCAAAAGGAGGATTCTTGACCAGTTTTTTCTGGGAAGAACATCCCGATAGGGAAAACAATAAAACAATCATCATATAGCTGCTGAAGCGTCTCATTCATATAGGTTTTGATGGTTCTAAAGATATAAAACAAATTCAGTGCCAAATCAAAAACATGTCCAATTATGGGCTTCGACACCAAATATTCCTATCTTGAATTCAACAAAGAGCCCACACCATGAAAATTTTGGCCCGATTTGCCCTTTTCACACTTTTGGTTTTTCTTGGCGTTTCCTGCAAAAACGAGGATGCGCGCGACCAAAAAAACCTTGAAAAACCCAACATCATCTTTATCATGTCCGATGACCATGCCTATCAGGCCATCAGTGCGTATCAAGATCATTTGATCAAGACCCCTAATATTGACCGGATCGCCAAAGAGGGCATAACCTTCACCAATGCCTGTGTCACCAATTCAATCTGCGCCCCCTCTCGGGCAACCATTCTTACCGGAAAGCATACGCACATCAACGGAAAAGTGGATAACAGCAGACCCTTTGACACCACGCAGGTAACCTTTCCACAATTGTTTCAGAAAGCGGGGTACCAAACCGCCATGTTCGGAAAACTGCATTTTGGCAATAGTCCGAAAGGTGTTGACGAGTTTATGATCCTGCCTGGGCAGGGACATTATATCAATCCTGATTTCATCAACAAAACAGGCGACACGGTACGAATCGAAGGCTATGTGACCGATGTCATCACTGATTTGACGTTGGACTGGTTGGAGCAAAAACGTGACACGGCAAAGCCTTTCATGTTGATGTACCTGCACAAGGCGCCCCATCGACCTTGGTGGCCCAGGCCCGATAAGTTCAAAGAATTTGTCAAAAAATCATTTCCAGAGCCCATCACGCTGTTCGATGATTACAAAAATCGCGGTACGGCCGCCAAGACCGCAGAAATGAACTTGTTGTACCACATGATGTATAGCCACGACAGTAAAATAAGGCCCGAAACCCTACAAAGAATGGGCACGGTAGAACCAGTGGTGCCCGAGCACGAAAACAGTTTTTACGGCCCCTATGGCAGGGTAAATGACGTACAAAAAGCCCAGTACGATTCCATATTGGATATCATCAATGCCGATTTTGAAACCAATTGGCCCCAAATGGACAACGAGCAAAAAATGCGTTGGAAATACCAGCGCTATATGCAAGATTACCTAGCCTGTATTTCTTCTGTGGATGATAATGTGGGGCGTGTGTTGGACTATTTGGATGACAACCAGCTCACCGAGAACACTCTTGTTGTCTATACCTCAGACCAAGGTTTTTATTTGGGGGAACACGGTTGGTTCGACAAACGCTTCATTTATGACGAATCGTTCAAAACCCCTCTTTTGATACGTTGGCCAAACGTTATCAAACCTGGTATCACCAATGCAGAAATGGTACAGAACCTTGATTTTGCCCAAACCCTGTTGGAGGCTGCACAAATAAATGCTCCCGATGACATGCAGGGCGAAAGCCTGATGCCCCTTTTGACGTCAAACCAAGGCGATTGGACCCGTGATGCCGTGTATTACCATTATTATGAATACCCCGCAGTGCATATGGTAAAGCGGCATTATGGCATTGTTACCAAAGATTATAAATTGGCCCATTTTTATTACGATGTAGATGAATGGGAACTCTACGACCGCAAAAAAGATCCGCAAGAATTGAACAACGTCTATAATGATTCCGCGTATGCCGAAATAGTGGCCGAACTGAAATTAAAACTGGAAGCCCTGAGAGAACAATACGGGGATTCTGACGAACTCAATCAAAAGTATATCGACATACACTTGAAAAACAATATGGATTCCCCTTTAAAGAAAAAAAGCCCCTGATCGGGGTCTTTTCTATTCGTCCTTTAATTCCTTTAGCACCTTCACCTCCTTACGGATATGAGAGTATATAAAAAAGGAAAAGAAAATCAGCAGCACTATCGAAGACCACACTATATAATTGTAAAAACCCTTTGATAAAGACATTTTGAAATCAGGTAGCAGCGTCCAAAAAGCATAACTGTAAATGGCCAAAAGAATCGGGGTAAGAACCGCATGAACCCATATTCTGTTTTTGTAATAGCCTGCGAGCTTCCTTTTAAAATTTTGCATGCTTGCCGTTGTCGAAAGATTCTTTAGGTAGGCCTGGCTGAAAAACTCCACCAACACCCGCACTACCAAAGCACCTATCATGGTGCCCAAAGCCAAAGCAACATCATTATATTGCATGGCTCCGATATAGAAAAAGAAGAGTAGTAAAATCGCTACGGCACCCAATAAAATTATATTGGTCATCCTTTGCTTTTTGGCCACTTTTACAATACCGTTTTTTAACCGGTCGAAATTGGCTTCCGAAGGTTTTTGGATGGGTTGTTCCTTCCAATTATTTTTTAGTTGTTCAAAATCATTCATGATTCACGCATTTTGATAGTTGCAATTTTATTCGATGTATCCGTGTTCGGACCGCTTCATGTTTTAGTCCCGTGACCCCAGCAATTTCCTTTTGCGCCAATCCTTCGAGTTCCATCAAAATAATGGCTTTGTTCGTAGCGCTCAGGGTGTTGATACATCGGTACATTTCTTGATACTGTCTTTCTTTTACTTGGGTCGTTTCATCTTGCCCTACAACTTCCTCGGACGAAAATGACCCTGAAAGGGATTTGGCTTTCTTCTTTCTTAAGTTCATTAAGCAGGTATTGACCGCTATTCTGTATATCCAGGTGGTGATATTGCTCTCCTTTCTGAAGGATGATAAATTGCCCCAAACCTTTATAAATACTTCTTGAACAAGATCGTTGGCCATATCGGCGTCGCCGGAAGCGTATCCCATACACAATCGCATTACCTTGGCATAATTGTCCTCATAGATAGTCTTAAAGTCACGTTCCAACGCGGTCATTGTTATTGTAGGCTGGATTTAAGTTCGTTCAAAAACCATTCGGGTCGATCGTACATGATAAAATGGGCAGCTCCTTCAGCAAACTTAAGCTCATAATTCGAAAGGTTTTTGTATTGTTCTTGATAGGTCTGTCTTGCCATGGCTTCACCGAAGGGTTGGGTTGCCGCTAAAATGGTTACCGGTATTTTAATTTTACCGACTTGCTCCCTCAAATCCACCTTCAAATAATCGGTATACCCATAGACATACGTTTTTCGGTCGGCCTTTTCCATCCATTCGATAATTTGGCCTTGTTTCTCTTTGTTGGTGGTCATGCCCGAAGCCATTCCGGTGGCCATTTTCGAAAAATCATCTTGTCCCATCTCCAAGAGTTGATTGTTGTACGGACTATCATAGACCATATTATCAGGGTTATAATTGGGAAACATCAGGGCTCCGGTGGCCGTTAGGGCATCGACGATGACCAATTTTTTAAAGAGAGGCTGTCTTGATGCCAATGATAGGGCCAAAGTGCCTCCAAGGCTGTGGCCGATTGCCGTAGCGTTCTCCAAGTTATTTTCTTTGATATAATCCAAAACTGCATCTTCAACTTTGGGATACCAGGGAAATTCAATGGGGGCCACTCCTCCAAATCCGGCAAAGGTGAACAAATGACATTCGTATTCTTTGGAAAGTTCAGCGACTTGCTCTTCCCAAACTTCGTCGCTACAGATGAATCCGGGGAAAAATAACAATGGTTCGCCCTCGCCCACAACACGAACACTGAATGCATTGTTTTGGGCATTGCCGTTCATGGTCAAAAGAAAAATAATAGTTGATGCCAAAAGGTGTTTTACTCTTTTCATTTGTTTACGTTTTAAATCATTTTGCCCTTTTGATTCAAAGCATCGAAAATGTTACATCGGTGAAGCAATTTTTTGGAAGAAAAAGTTCTGAACAAAAAAAAGCCCTTGAATTTCAAGGGCTTGCATATGCTTTTTTTATGATAAATCTAGTTGTTCAACGCCTCGGCACCACCCACGATCTCTAAAATCTCGTTGGTAATGGACGCTTGCCTTGCCTTGTTGTATGTTAAGGTCAACTGGTCTCTCAGCTCGGCAGCATTGTCGGTGGCCTTGTGCATGGCGGTCATACGTGCGCCGTGCTCGCTGGCAAATGAGTCACGGATAGCCTTGTAGAGCTGTGTTTTTAATGACTTCGGTATCAACTGCTCGACAATCTCTGCCTTTGAGGGTTCAAAAATATAATCGGCCGAGCCTGAAGTATCGCCCTCTACAGGTACAATGGGCAAGAACTGTTCGGTCATCACGATTTGGGTGGCCGCATTCTTGAATTTGTTGTACACCAATTCAATTCTGTCGTACTCGCCTTCGGTAAACCGCTGCATCAGGTTTTCGGCAATTTCGGCCACATTCTCAAACGTCAAATCATCAAAGACTTCACTGTGGTTCGAAACGATGGTGAACTTTTTGCCCAAAATATCGTTCCCCTTTTTGCCGATAGTCATAAAATCGACCTGCTTTCCTCCATATTTACCATGGTAGAGCGAAACACTTTGCTTGATAATATTCGAGTTAAAGGCGCCACAAAGCCCCCTGTTCGAGGTTATGGCCACCACCAACACTTTGTTGACCGGACGATTGTCTGCATACTTGCCACCGATATCGCTATCAAGGCTTCCGCTCAGGTTCTGCAACAGCTCAGTCAACTTATCGGCATAGGGTCGCATTGCGGTAATGGCATCTTGCGCCTTCTTCAACTTTGCAGCCGAAACCATTTTCATGGCACTGGTAATCTGCATCGTCGATTTTACCGATGTAATCCTATTTCGTATTTCCTTTAAGTTTGCCATTCTTTTATTTGTCATTCCGCACTTGGTGCGGAATCGGTTTTCTTATGGATTCCTGCCTTCGCAGGAATGACAATGCTGAATTAACTTCTATACTTCCCTGAAAGATCTTTTGCCACAGCGGTCAGGGTGTCGGTAACCTCATCGGTCAACTTACCTGCCTTCAACGTATCCAACACATCTCTGTGCTTGGCCTTTAAGAACTCCAGATAATCCCTTTCAAATTCTTTTACCTTTTCAACCGGAACATCTCTCAACAAGTTCTTTGAACCTGCAAAGATGATGGCAACCTGTTCTTCAACGGTAAAGGGGTCTCCTTGTGCCTGTTTCAAGATCTCCACATTTCGACGTCCTTTTTCGATGACGTTCAAGGTAGCGGCATCGAGATCAGAGCCGAACTTGGCAAAGGCTTCCAGCTCACGGAACTGTGCTTGGTCAAGTTTTAGGGTACCGGCCACTTTTTTCATTGATTTGATCTGTGCAGAACCCCCCACACGAGATACCGAGATACCCACGTTGATGGCGGGTCGCACCCCTTGGTTGAAGAGGTCTTGCTCCAAGAAAATCTGTCCGTCTGTAATCGAAATCACGTTGGTGGGTATATAGGCCGATACGTCACCTGCCTGGGTTTCAATTATGGGAAGTGCCGTCAACGAACCGCCACCCTTCACCATCGGTTTCAACACTTCGGGCAAATCGTTCATGTTTTTGGCCACGCTGTCATCGTTGATGATTTTTGCGGCACGCTCCAACAATCTTGAGTGCAGATAGAAAACGTCACCCGGATATGCTTCGCGCCCTGGTGGTCTTCTCAAAAGAAGCGACACCTCACGGTAGGCCACTGCCTGCTTTGATAGGTCATCGTAAATGATCAAAGCGGGTCTACCGGTATCCCTGAAATACTCTCCAATGGCAGCACCAGCAAATGGGGCATATACCTGCATTGGGGCAGGGTCAGATGCGTTGGCCGCTACAATGGTAGTATAGGCCAAGGCGCCCTTATCTTCCAATGTTTTGGCAATACCGGCAACGGTTGAAGCCTTTTGCCCTACCGCAACATAGATACAGTAAACGGGCTCACCGGCATCATAGAATTCTTTTTGGTTGATAATGGTATCGATACATACCGTTGTCTTACCAGTTTGACGGTCACCGATCACCAACTCACGCTGTCCACGACCGATCGGGATCATGGCGTCTACTGCCTTGACCCCTGTCTGCAAGGGTTCGTTTACCGGCTGACGGTAGATTACCCCGGGGGCTTTACGCTCCAAAGGCATCTCGTAGGTCTTGCCAGAAATAGGCCCTTTGCCGTCGATGGGATTACCCAAGGTGTCGACCACCCGGCCCACAATGCCTTCTCCCACCTTAATGGAAGCAATGGTCTGGGTACGTTTTACCGTAGCGCCCTCGACTATTTCTTTTGATGGGCCCAACAATACGACACCAACATTATCTTCTTCAAGGTTTAGAACAATACCCTGCATACCGCCTTCAAATTCCACCAACTCGCCGTATTGGGCATTTGAAAGTCCGTATACCCGGGCGATACCATCACCCACCTGTAGTACGGTACCCACTTCATCCAAAGAAGCAGTCGCTTCAAAACCTGATAACTGTTTTTTCAATATTGCTGAGACCTCAGCTGCTTTTACTCCCGCCATTTTTTTTCTAGACTTAAGACGTTAGACTTGAGACGTTACATGTCTCAATTATTTATAGACTATTTGTAAATTCTCTTTTTAACTTGTTCAATTTATTGGCCACGCTGGCATCGTACTGTAAATCGCCGATGCGCAATATGAACCCCCCGATAATGCTTTCATCGACCTTGTTCTCAATGGTGACCTTATCGTCGGTGATTTTGTTCAATTGCCGTAATACTTTCTTCTCTATGTCGGCGGTCAACGGTACCGCGGTGGTAACGAAAGCCACGCCCTCACCTTTCATGTCCTTGTTTAAAATGATGAACTTAAGGGCAATTTCGTTCAAAAGGGAAATTCTTTTATTCTCCGTTATGGTATTTATAAGACCCTTGGTGATTTCATGACTTTTCCCAAAAATAGCATTTAGCGCCTCTTTTTTCGTTTCGCCGTTGACCACAGGGTTTGCCAACATCGCCCGTAATTCATCGCTGCCCGAAATGGTCGCCACAATATCACGCATATCTTGCTCAACCTTGTCGGCCGCTTTCTTTTCAACGGCAAGGTCTAACACCGCCTTTGCATATCGTAGAGCTGCTCTTGAATCGCTCATTTCTTTGGGATGATTAGTTTAGTTTGATATCGTCAAGCATATTCTCGACGAGCTTCAGTTGTTTGTCTTTGTTCGATAATTGCTCTTTCAGTACTTTCTCGGCTATCTCAACAGAAAGTTCGGCCACTTGATTTTTGATATCGGCCACGGCGGCTTTCTTCTCGCTTTCGATAACGACCTGCGCCTGTTTGATCATTTTATCGCCCTCAATCTGGGCTTGCTCTTTGGCGTCTGAGATCATCTTCTCTTTGATCTCACGTGCTTCTTTCAACATGGCCTCGCGCTCTGCCCTTGCCTCTTTGAGCAACTTCTCGCTATCGGCAGTTACATTCTGCATTTCTTTTTTGGCCTCTTCAGCGGCCTGCAAGGCATTTTTAATACCCTCTTCGCGGTCGTTAACCGCTTTTAGAATAGGTTTCCATGCGAACTTCCACAACAACAGCAACAGCAGTGTAAACAAGATTGTTTGCCAAAAAAAGAGTCCGAGTGAAAATTCTTCCAATAACTTTTCCATGTCTATACTTTTAAATGGTAATCTTTAAACAAAAGCAAGGGCCGCAACCAACCGTTACGGCCTTTTGCCTTTAGATGACTGGTTACACTGCAAACAGGGCCGCGAAACCAATTCCTTCGATCAATGCAGCAGCAATCAACATCGCTGTCTGGATCTTACCGTAAGCTTCAGGCTGACGTGCGATGGCCTCCATAGCAGAACCACCGATTCTACCAATACCAAGACCAACACCAATTACTACCAAACCTGCACCTACCATTACTGGAATTTCCATATCTATCTAGTTTAAAATTAAGTTTTCAATGTTTAGATTCTTCGCCTTACGCTTCGACAAGCTCAGCGTGACAGCTCAGAATGACATACTCTGTTATAAATGCGCCAATTCAGGCTCTTCGTCATGGCCATGGCCGTGCTCTTCAGAGGCAAATCCGAAGTATAGCGCGCTCAACATGGTGAAAATATAGGCCTGTAACAGTGCCACCAATATCTCTATCAACGAAATGGCAAACGCCAGGGCGAACGACAACGGGCTGCCGATCCAACTCTTGAAAATGAACATCAGCCCGATCAAACTCATCAATACAATATGGCCCGCCTGCATGTTCGCATAGAGACGAATCAACAGCGAAAACGGCTTGATGAACAGCCCCAGCAATTCAATCGGCACCAAGATTATATATAAAGGTATCTTGGCATACCAGGGCATGGAATCGCCCAACGGATTGAATTGGTGCATCCAATAATCTTTGGTCCCCGTAAAATTGGTGATCAAAAAGGTCATCAAGGCCAAGGCGAATGTAATGGCAATGTTACCGGTTACATTGATTCCCAATGGGGTAAGGCCGAACATGTTCAAGAACCAAATAAAGAAAAAGATGGTCAACAAGAACGGCATGTATTTTTTATAGCGCTTTTCGCCAATGTTCGGTCTGGCGATGTCATCCCTTATGTAAAGCACGATGGGCTCGAAAAAGCGGCCAATGCCAGTGGGTATGCCATTGTTCTTGGCATATGAACGCGCCAGGCCTGAAAAGAGCCAGAGCATCAGCAGACCGGTCACGATTATCATGACCACATTCTTGGTAATCGAAAAATCCAATGGCCTAACGTTCGTGGGATGGTGCTCTTCATCGTAGTTGATGGTGCCATTGGCATCGGTCTTGTAGATTTTGCCGTGGTACAGTTTGTAGTGGTTGCCATCGACTTCGGCTAGCGTTTCACCATGGTGAAACTTTGAAGACGAAAACACTTTCAAGCCATCGTCCCAAAGAATAACAGGCAAGGGAAACCCAACATGCACCTCTTCGCCGCTGTCTTTGGTATAAGAGAATAAATTGAAATAATGTGAGTCTTGCAGGTGGTGCTGAATGTACTCTTTTATCTCGGTCTTCAGTCCGCCTTCTTTTTCATCGCCGTGTTCCTTATCCTTAGCAAAGGAAAACTGCCCTAAAAATATCGCCAAGACTACAAGTGTGCTCTTCAAAAAGGTCTTTCGCATTGCGCTCAAAAATTCGGTCTTCAAAAATCGGTGCAAATGTAAGCCTTTCTTGCAAAAAGAAAAAAGCATTGAAGCACTTTATTTTCAGAGGATTTTAGTGGGTGTTCCCGAGCTATTTCGCACCGAGATTCTTGAGCATTTTCGCAGCAAAGTATGTTTCTAGCACAAGGGCCACGGCATAAGGCACAAAAAAGGCCGCAAACTCAACTCCCTGTATCGTGCCATCACTCTTGTAACCGGGGTAGAACACCAAAAAGAAGACCACAAACTTCAAAAGGCTTCCGCCCATGAACAGAAAACCCATGGCATTGCCGAGTTTGTTCCTAAGAAAATAGAGTGCCAGAAATATGCCCAGTGCCAGCGTGAAATTCAGCAGGTACGACAGTGCGATCAGGTTGCCCCAAAGGGGCTTTTCGAATCCCACTAAAATCAGAAGATGAAATGCAAAGGCAGTGCTCAAACATGCCAAGAGCGACAGGGTAAATTTCAGGGGCAGTCGGGCCATCGGTCAGTATTTGATTCGTTTTAACTGCTGCAAAACTACCCAAATAGAAATTGCCACTCCCAATAAAGTGGCAATCACGGTAAAAATTCTTTTTTCGGTCTGATAGTGTTCGTCAAGCCAGTTGCCTCCTTTGACAGCTAGGTAAATAATGGCCCCCATTTCAAAAGCAATGCCCGAAAGCATGGCCACGTTTTTAAGGTTGTTCGGCTTTTTAGGTGGTTTTTGCTGGCTCATTGGTCTTGTTCAAACTACCAGAAGAGGCGCTGCCCACGGATGGAGACTTGAAGCTGCCAGAGGTGGTAGCAGTGCCAGAGCTGGCCGCTTTGCCCATTTTACATGAGGCGTTGAAGGTGGCGCCGGGCTCCACAGCCAATTTTGATACTGCAACGGTACCTTCGATAACGGCCGAAGACTTCAACGACAGCAGGTCTTTTACATGAAGTTCGCCGTTGAACTTACCTTCAATGTCGGCATTCACACATTCGACTTTTCCTTTGATGTAGCCATCTTTGCCGATGACAACCTTGCCAGAAGTGGTCACATTGCCCTCAAGCTTGCCGTCGATCCTGAAATCGGCCTCTGATGTAATGTCACCTTTTATCTTGGTGTTCTTTTCGATTCGATTGGGTTGGCCAGTGCCAAAGTCGCCGGGTCTTTTGTTGTCTGAAAACATGTTCTATGGTTTTGGGGTTAACTGCTGTTTTAAGTAATCATCTAAGTTTTTGTGCACTTGAATGATCTTGTAATTGGAAGATAAAATTACGAAATTCTCGTCTTTGATCCGGTAATCCTTGTTATTTTTTATAAGCTCGGCGAAGCCCAGGGCAAAGTCTTTCGACCTAAAGCCATGCACCACCACAAACTGATCTTCAAGGGTATAGACATCCTTTGAAACGATATTCCTGTAGCGTAGGTCTTTTATGGCATCTTCTAACCGCTTTTTAAGTTTCAGGGCCTTATCGTTGTCACGTATTTTGAACGGAAACACCACCTTCCAATTACCGGTGCCAGACGATCCCGTTTCAGGCGAAAATGCCGCCGCCGCCAATTTGGGAAGTTGCTCGGCTATCATCTGCTCGGCTTTTTTGCCCTCGGGATTGTTCGGGTAGGTCAGTGCCACATAGTTCAGCGCTTCCTTAAACGGTTCAAAACCTCGCAGCCTGCCAATGGCGTTGGCCTTCAGCATTTCAAACTTCGGCACTATAGGGTCGCCCGTAAACCGATTGATGTATTCTTGGGCCTGGGTGATCACCTCTAAGAACTGCTGGTCTTCGTACATTTTGTACAATGCGGCGTAACGCGCATCAGGACTGTCGGTATCCCCTGCCAGAACCGCTTGGGGGTTCAACAAAATCTCGGCATAACGCGTACCCGGGTGGTTGCGGATGATGTCTTGCTTCATCTGGTCGGCCAAAAGCGTGCTGCCACTTTCCTCGTAAATTTTATAGAGGTTGTATTTTGATGGAAGGATCAACCGCTCTTCTGGATTGGATTTCAATACCGCTTCAAGCTTGCCCGCCGCCAATAGGTTTTCCTTGAATTTTTCTTTATAGATCAGCCCCAGTTGGTAGTTGGCAAAATTTCGTTCGTCGCGGAGGCTGTCGATTACCTTGACGTCTGTCGGAACCCTATCCAGATAAAAATCGAGCTTGTATTTCTCGTCATCTGCGTTCGCCCCGCCAATGGCAGCATCTGCAACCTGTACTTCAGTGGTTTCTTCTACGGTGGCGGTTCGTGCCTTGTTGCTCCAGCGCCAATCATCTTCGAGTACGCGGTCGCCCCAACGGGTCTTGAAGTCGTTCTTGCCGTACCCCAAACTGGTAATGTTGTAGAAATAGAACTTGCCCTTGTTCTCTTTGCCCCCTTGGGTCTCGGCAAAAGCCGCAAAACCGGCATTCGCCTTTCTTTCTTTCTCCTTTTCGGCTTCTTCGGCCTTTTGTTTCAGCTCGTCTATGTATGCTTCAAAATAGGCTGTGCGCTCTGCCAAGGGCATTTCGTATAGAGTAATCACACTGTCGGCATGCTGTACGATGTCTTCGTATTTGATTACATCTTCCAGGTTGTCCAATTTCTTTTTGATGGTGCGGAACTTCTTGGTGTTTTCATCCAAATTGGTCAGTGTGCTATCGTAATAGGCCCCTGCGGTCTTATAGACATTCTGGTCAAAATGGTAATCGGCAAGGTCTTGATAGTTGAGGGCACTCAATTTTCGCTCACCTTGATTGGCTCCCAACGACTTGTTGTAATAGGCCAACGCCAGGCTATCGGCCCCCGTGGCCATATGGAACTGGGCCACCTCACGGTATATTTTTCCTAAAAATGGACGGTTCTCGCGGTTCTCTTCCAATTCGGTGAGGTATTCTAGCAGCGCCTCTTTGTTGTTCTCGGTGACCTCGGTGTTCTGTATTTTCTTTAAGTGCGCATTGACCATGTACACCCTGGGCGATTTTCGGTTCAGGGCAATCACTTTGTCAAAGGCATAGTTGGCGCTGTCTTTATGGCCCAACTGATTGTACAATTGCCCTATGATGAACAGGTAACGGCCCCGTTCTTCGTTCTTTTTGGTGTAGGCCTGGGCTATTTTCAGTTTTTGGATGGCCGTGTCGGGTGCCTTCAAATTGATATAGCATTGGGCCAAGACCGCATTGGCATCGGCGTATTCTTGGTCTTTGAGGTCTTCGTACTTGAAGAGCCGTTGAAGATTTTTGATGGCCAGTTCAGGATTGTCCAATCGCATATTGGTCTTCTCGCGCCAAATCGTGGCCTCGTTCAGTTTATCGCTATCGACATATTTTCTAAGGATGTAGTTAAAGGCCTCTAAAGCGGGAATATAGCGTTGGTCGAAATAACGGGCCTTGCCCAGCAATAGAAAGGCCTCGTCAATCTGCGAATTGCGCTCTTCGTCTTTGATGTCCATGCTGTGCTTCTGTATGGCCTTGGTCGCCTTCTCTTCGGCGATGATAAAATTGGGGTTGTTGTCTTCAGAGTCGAGCTTGACCTCATCGGTAACCTCCAGTCTCTCGACCGGCAGTACTTCCCAGAAATCATCACGGTACGAATTGCGAAGTTCTTCCCGGCCTTGTTCAAAGGCAATATTACCGTTGTACAGCGTGTTGTACTTGGTATTCAGGGCATGCCAATTTCGGTTGACAAAGGCATCCTTTTTAGTGGAACACCCCAACAGAAAAAGCAGTCCGAAGACTATAAAAAACGAAAAACGAAAACGAAGCTTCAAAGTACTAATCTTTCCTACCCAATCATAACTGAAAAAAGTTCGGAATATTATAGGGCTTATCGATAAAATGCAGGTTTTTTTGCAGGGGTGCCAGACCTGCTATATCGAGATAACAAATACCAAAAAGAGAACCACATGGCATTTTATCAATTATTTTAAAGCAATGGTCCCCAATTAATCAGTTGGCCCTACCTCTAGTTTTATCCATACCAATCTCTGTAGGGGCCAAATGGCCGCTGGCAAAAAACGTCTCGAGTTCCTTCAATGTTTGGGCCGAGGTCTTGATATCTCTTACAACCTCGCCCTTATGCAAGACCACAATGCGCTCACACACTTCGGTCACGTGCATCAAATCATGGCTCGATACCAGAACGGTCACCCCTTCTTTTGCCGCCAGATCCTTGATTATGGCCTTTAGCCGTATCTGGGTGGTAGGGTCAAGATTGGCAAAGGGCTCATCGAGCACGATTACCTCGGGATTTCCGATAAAGGAAGCCACAATGCCCGCCTTCTTTTGGTTGCCCTTTGACAGGTCTCGCAGGTACTTTTTCTGCCCCAAGATCTCGCCGTGGAAGAAATCCTCGAACTGTTCCAACAGCGCATCTACATCGGCTTTGTTGCGGCCACGAAGCTCCCCTATAAAATAGAAGTACTCTTCGGGCGTGAGGTACCCGATCAAAAAGGTTTCATCGATAAAGGCCGAGGTAAAGGGTTTCCAGGCTTCACTCTTGTTTACTTGTACCCCATTGTTGACAATATGGCCGGTAGTCGGCTGTATCAGGTCGAGCAATAGACTAAAAAGGGTGGTCTTGCCCGCTCCGTTATTGCCGACCAGACCAAAACTTTGGCCCTTGGGTATTTCAAGATGGTCAATGTTTAAAACGGTCTGTTGGCCGTATTTTTTTGTTAAATTTTCTGCTGTTATCATATTTCAAGTATCAATTTCAAACGAATAGTATCTTGGCTCTAGATTCTGGCATCCAACATCCATCAAAATCATCCATTTTTTTCTTTAAATCCAGCTATCATTCCATATTTCTTTTTTCTGTACTGCTCGGTAATGCGTTCCATAAAATAGTTGCGGAGCAAAAAACCAATAATCCCCATCACCGAGAGCACGATGAGCGCGACTTGCAATGAAAAAAGGAAATAGAAAAAAGCAAACAAGGCAATGGGCAGCCCCAGAACGGGCAAGATTATCAAAAACTGTGTAGCGCTGGTGCCCTGCATATTGCCAAACGGGCTCTGGTCCAACTCTATCCTTTTTTTGTTGAACGACCCAAAATATAAGATTACAGGAATGTTGACCCCTAGGTTATATAAGGCCGATGCAAAGTTGATGGCCAGCACATCGGTGCCGAAATACACATAGGGAATGGTCAAAAAGAACATAACCACCACACTCACCATAATGAGCAAGGCCTTTGACTCCAAATATTTTCGCAACGGGATGTTCTGCGACATCATCATTTGATAGTACGAACTATCCCAAGCAGGAATAAACTGTCCGAAATTGCTCAGAAAGATACCGGTCATAAAAATACCCAAGAAGCAGTGCATTACTTTCATGTCGGCATAAATGTCTTGTGTATAAAAAATAAGACCGTAGAACACGAACAACAACGATATCCAAACCTGTGATTTGGTGCGTTTGTTTCTCCAGATCATTCTCAGATCGAGCTGAAGAAAAGGTGCGAGGTCGCCAAATCGGCGTGTCCAGGCCAAATCTGAGGTCTTGGCCTCTTTGGTTTTGACCTTTAGTGCCCCTTCCAAAGAAATATGGGTCTTTAAAAACCTGAAGTTTGCCCAATACACCATCACAGCTAATGCTATGGGCACCAAAACAGCTAAAGGGTATGCGTATAATGCATGGAATAGTGGCCCAAAAACTTCCTTTACCGGAATCAGCCCGAAATGGTCCATAGCATATAATCCAAGTACCAATACCACAATGCCGATCAATGCCTTATCGCTCTTATTGATCAGAAAGTTCACATAGTTGATGCACAGCACCAATGCAAAAATGCCCAATATCCAAGACCATACATTTAGAGCTCCATAGCCCTTTACAATCAAAACAATGCCGAACGGTATAAAAAAGAACAGGGCCATCAAATTATACCAAGAGGCCGCCGAACGGCCCAATATATAGTGGGCAATGGCACTTTTCTTAATGGGGGCCAAAAGCAATGGTTTGATATCCATTACCGGAAGCTTTTGCATAAAATAGCGGACAAATAGCTCTATCAGTACCCAATAGACCATGTATTGGCCCACCACCCACAAGGGGTTTTGATCCGGAACCAATTTTCGCAGAATGAAATAAAGTCCTGACCCAGACATGATCAGCACGGCCATAAGATATAGGGAAAAGAACCCCATCAAAATTTTGATGGCCATACTTTTGCCAAATGATGAAGACCTAAAAAACGATTTCCATTGGAGCCTTAGAAAATGCTTGAACATTGGTTGGTGATTTGTTTGATTAGTATGAAAATCTTATTTTTTGTTACACGATTATGGCAGTTTATACTCTGGATAGGTATCGGCCAATAGTTGCTCGGCTCTTTCGGGCAGAACCTTACAAATGATATAACCGCAAAGTAGCAGACCTGTAAGGGCCAGTGAAAAAAAGAGGTCAAAGTACGGTGATGAAGACCAATTGCCGCTTGAAGAATTTAGGCCGATGGCAATGTTTAAGGGAAAGTAGGCCAAAATGACCCCACCACCAAAGTTATATATCATCTCGGCCAACATAAATTTCTTTCCGTTCCTGAGCATTTTGGCTTCCCTGGTTTTCTTGGTCATCAGAAAATACACCAAGGCTGTGACAAAAAGTAGCATTAGAGAACCCAATATCAGTTCTTTCTTATGGTTGGACTGCCCTAAAAATCGAAGTATGGAAAAAAGTCCCAGAGCAATGCATAAGGTGGCCAGTATTTTTGGCCACCTGAACCACTCCTTAAAAAAGCGCCAAAGCAGCTTCCAATATTTCTTTGACATGGCGCGTTGCTTTTCAGCAATGACGTCATGGAAGCCAAATACCCCAAATTTTTTGAACTCACGCTTCAAGGCCTCTCGAAAGGTCAAATCGGGGGTTGCTTGCCATTGTTGTTCGATGCCGTTTGCGAGATGGTCCACGAGTTCGGTCTGCAAATCGTAATGCTCGACATAATGCTGGCGGGTAAATCTGTACAGCTGTAGTATTTGTTCATTGCTGAGTTTTTTACTCATGAAATACTCCATTTTGGGTTCACCAATTGCTGCATATTGCGTATAAACTCTTCGAGTTCGGCCAGTCGGTTCGCCGTTTCTTTCTCGCCCTGTTCGGTTAGCTTATAGTATTTGCGCATGCGGTTATCGACCTTGGCCACCTCAACATCAAGCAGTCCCTCGGCCTCAAGCTTGTGCAACGCTGGGTACAGGGCCCCCTCAGTAATCTTGAGGTCGCCTTTGGTGAGCTGCTTTGCCTTTTGGGTAATCTCATACCCATACATTTTACCTCCTTCATCCAACAACTTCAAGATGATGGTGCTCAGACTTCCCTTATATAACTTCGAATTGGCCATAACTTACTATGGTGTTGCCTGTACTACATTGAAAATACTCCATCCAAATATACATAAATTTCTTATGCATAAGATTTTTAGGTATAAATATTTTGGGGGGCGAATGGTAATCATAGATCCAATCCTTAGTTTTGCAGCAAATTTTATTTTATGAGTGATTTTTACCCCCTTAAAGTGACCAAGGTAGAACGGCTTACCCCGAACGCCGTGTCACTGACCTTTGCCATTCCGGAAGCATTAAAATCCACTTTTGCCTATAAAGCGGGACAGTATATCACCATCAAGCATGTTCTGGATGGCAAAGAGGTACGAAGGGCCTATTCCATTTCATGTGCCCCAAATACGGATCATATCACCGTGGGAATCAAAAAGGTGCCTGGGGGCCTTTTTTCTGTTTATGCAAACGAAAAAATCAAAGAGGGCGACATTCTTGAGGTTATGCCACCAGAAGGGAGGTTTGTGTTTGAACCGCATAGCAACCCCAAAAATATTGCGGCCTTTGCCGCGGGCAGTGGCATTACCCCGATTGTCGGCATTGCCGAGACGGTTTTGGGCGACAACCCGAACAGTACCTTTGTTCTCGTCTTTGGCAACCAAAGCCCTGAAGAGGTCATGTATGCCCAGAAAATCACCGATTTAAAACAAAAATATAACGACCGATTTTTTATTCAATATATTTTTAGCCGTACCCCTGGCGACGATGCCCTTTTTGGCCGAATAGAGACCTCTACAGTCAATTTCGTCTTAAAGAACAAGTTTAAGAATGTCACGTTCGATGCCTTCTACCTTTGCGGCCCCGAAGGTATGATCGAAACGGTTTGCAACACATTGAAAAAGAACGGTATTCAAGAAGAAAAGATTCTTTTTGAACTCTTTACATCCTCTGAGGTAGAGGATACCTTGGCAGAACAACTAGAGGGAAAGACAAAGGTTCAGGTCGTTCTTGACGATGAAACCCATACCCTGACAATGGACAAAAAACAGCTGGTGCTCGATGCAGTGCTAAAAGCCAATATTGATGCGCCCTATTCGTGTCAAGGGGGGGTATGCAGCAGTTGTGTGGCGAGGGTTTTGGAAGGCAAGGTTGAAATGGTGAAAAACCAGATTCTAACAGATGGTGAAGTGGCCGAAGGTTTGATCCTCACCTGCCAATCGCATCCGGTGACCCCAGTGCTGAAAATCGATTACGACGACGTTTAGCCCCCGCAGACCATACGCCATAACGCTATTTGCGCAACAATTTCTCCTTTTTTGCATTACGCTGTTTTCATCGTAATTTTAAATTGGAGTCAAAGTACCGTTTGCCATGACCTGGGAAATTGCGCTGGTTTTTGCCATTATCATTACCGTCATTGTGCTCTTCGCCTTTGAGGTGTTTCCGATGGATAAGATTGCCTTTTGCCTTATCGGGGTGTTGGTGCTCACCGGTTTGGTCTCGCCCGAAGAGGGTATCAGCGGTTTTTCAAATACGGCGGTCATCACCATTCTCTGCCTTATGATATTGGCCGCAGCCCTTGAGCAGAACGGTGTTATCAGTTGGATGGCCAATGGGCTAAAGCGGTTCAAGGGCCTGCCCATTCTGTTTTTGGTGCCCCTTTTTATGTTGATAACCGGTTCTATTTCAGCCTTTATTAGTTCTACCGCCGTGGTCATCGTATTTATAAAGATCATTACCGAGCTATCCGATAAGCACGACATTCCGAAAAGCAAGCTGCTGCTGCCCATTTCGTATGCCAGTATTCTCGGTGGCAGCTGCACCCTTATGGGAACTTCTACGAATTTAATTGTGAACAGTATATATACGGTTAGAACGGGCGAGCGTTTTTCTTTTTTCGAATTTTCGTGGATGGGCGTTCTCTTTATGCTAATAGCTATAATTGTAGTTGCCATTTTGGTCAAGCTCTTACCCTCTGATAGCAAAGAAAAATTGGTAGAGCAATATGATGTAGATGATTACATCGTAACCATAGAACTGGCACCAAAATCAAAACTCATCGGGAAACCCTTGAGTGAAACCTTCTTGGGAGTGGATCAAAATATCACTGTTCTTAAACTGACCCGCGAAGGCAGTGATAATGTTTCACCCAACCACGAGCTGACTTTGAAAGCCCATGACAGAATTATGTTGTCATGTGACTTTGAAAGCCTTCTGCGATTAAAGAGCAATCACGAGTTCATCCTCAACCCCAACGATGCTGGAGAGGGGGTGGTTACCCGAAAGGAATTCAAGGACGTACCTGAACCTCAAAGTACACAGAATTTGGTTTTGGTCGAGTTGATGATGCTTCCGGGTGCTCGTTTTTTAGAAATGACGTTGAAAGAATTACAGGCAGCCATTGGTAATGGGGCCGTGCCATTGGCCATCAAAAAGCGCAAAAACCTACGCCACATTCGTGAACGAATCTACAGGTACAACCCCCAACTCACGAGATTAAAGGTAGGTGACCGGGTATTGGTGGAAATAGACAAGGAAAAAATCGGTGATTTTGACCTGTACGAAAACATTGCCATTTTGCAACAGTACGAGGCCCCTGAAATAGCGCAATCAAAAAATAGGAATCTAACTCTGGGAATTTTGATTTTAGTGGTGATTTTGGCCGCCACGGGAACCTTTACCATTTTGACCAGTGCCATTGTTGGCTGTGTGCTTTTGTTGCTCAGTAACTGTATTGAACTTGAAAATGTCTATAAACGGATCAACTGGCAAATTTTGTTTTTGTTGGCCGGTATGATACCGCTCGGTGTGGCCATGCACAATACGGGCGCTGATGATTGGCTGACCGACCAATTATTGGGTTTGATAACGGGCCAACGACCTGTTTTCAGCATTGGCATCTTGTTCTTGTCTACCATGTTGTTGAGCGGGGTGGTTTCGAACAACGCCACGGCCATCATCATGACGCCCATCGCTATTTCGTTGGCCTCGGGCATGCAACTGCCCGCCAAACCCTTTGTGCTTTCGGTGCTGTTTGCGGCAAATTACAGTTTTTTCACACCTGTTGGCTACCAGACCAATGCCCTTATCTACAGTATGGGCCTCTACAGGTTTAGGCATTTTTTGATCATCGGGGGTGCCATATCGATACTCTTGTGGCTTTTGGCCACCTATCTCTTAAGTCTGATGTTATAAAAAATGATTATGAACGCTTTTGCAATACAACAGTTCAGTTTTCAAGGAGCAGTGGGCAAATTATGGGAAAAACTTGGCGGGTGGATGGACTCCCTCATCCTTAAACTGCCCAACCTTGTTCTGGCCATCATTGTTACGGTCATCTTCTATTTCTTGGGCAAGTATTTTTCACGTTTTTGCTGTAAATACCTGTTCAACAAAATCGAGCAAGGATCCATCAAAGACCTTAGCACACGCTTCGTCTTCGGTTTTGCCATACCGATTGGTTTTTTATTGTCCACGGTATCATGAAACTTGACAAAGTACTTACCTCAATTCTGGCAGGTACCTGTGTGGTCATTCCGAATTCAAAAAACACCTTTGCCAACTATTCGCTGACCGTGTGCACCCAAATAGTGGTCTGCTACGGCGTGGGTTATGTAAGCAATCTTCAGGAAGTCGAAAATCTGGTGATCAAGCAGGCCTTTGACAAAAAGGTATCAACATTCCGTTCTAGATACGTACGTTGGACTTCGCCAAAAACACTCTGGAATTAAAATCGGTGAACAAATAAGGCTATAAGCGTAGCGATTCGAGCTTTTTCATGGCATGGTCGTAACCGAGGGTAAAGGCCTTTTCGATGCCCTTTTTATCAAGCACCCCAATGCCCGCAAGTTCTTGTGGCTCTACGAGCAGGTCACACTGGTTTATTTTTTCACGGCTCGAGGCATAAATCATCAAGCCCGTGACACGGCCGGTAAGCTGTAGGGAATTCTTTAATTCCTTTTTTTGAAGGGTGCCCGCAATGGAAACGTTGCTGCCAATGATATAATCACAATCGTTTTCAACGTACTCTTTCGGAAAGTTGTTCATGATGCCCCCATCGGCATAAAGGATGCCATTGATTTCTACGGGGCTGAAAAAGGGTGTCAAGGCCGCAGAGGCCAGAAGGGCATGTATCAGCTTTCCTTCGTGGAACACTTTTTCCTCGCCGCTCATCAAATCGGTTGCGACCACGTAAAGGGGCCTGCTGAGCGATTCAAAACCGTCTTCGGGGAAATATCTTTGAAAAATAGAAAAATACCGTTCAGTATCTATAAGGCCGGGTTTGCCTATCGCAAAAAAACTGTATTGAAACAATGGTGTGTCTCTAAAGAACTGCAACATCTCGTTCACCGTGTTACCATTGGCATATAAAGCTCCAACCAGTGCCCCTACACTGCTTCCGGCCACCACCTGTGCCTCTATTCCGTGCTCTCGAAGTGCCTTGATAAGACCTATATGCGCCATACCGCGCACACCACCGCCCGATAACACCAGGCCCACCGATTTGTTATTCAAAAGCGTATTTGGCACTTTCTTCCCTTTCTGGGCAAAACTACTCCAAATTTGAGATAAATTCTTTGAGCATTTCCATTTGCAGTGCCCCAACAAACGGATTCTTGGGGTTGCCGTTGCAAAGCACCAAATAGAAACCAAATTTTGAGGCCCTCCATTCTCGGTACACGCAACGCTCGGCCAAATCGACTATGTAGATATACCGAAAATGCTTGCGCGTGTCAAGCCCCAACGTGGCGCATATCTGCAGGGCCCTTTTAACGGCCAGCGATAGTTCTTGGTCTCCCGAGAACCCATAACGCCTTAGCTTATCCAGCGAATAAGACAGGTCGCTGGCAATCAGGGCCTCCCCAAAGGCCTCAAGAACGGCTTTCAGCCGGGGTTCGAAAATAGCGAGTGTGTTCATCAGTCTGTGTTTTCTTCTATTATTTTCGTCAACCGTGCCTTATCTACCAATCCAGACTGTCGCCATTTTACCGCTCCGTTCTTGAACAGTATCAAGGTGGGTACGCCCTTGACCTGGTATTTGTTCGCCAAGTTTTGGTTCTTGTCGACATCCACTTTGATGATTCGTGCCTTACCGTTCACCTGGCCGGCCACCTCTTTTAGAATGGGCGCCTGCATCTTGCATGGGCCACACCATTCTGCATAAAAATCTACCAACACGGGTTTTTCTGAATTGATGAGTTTGTTAAAATCTCCTTTCATTTCGTATAATTTTAGCCAGCGTTCTTCGCTTGTTTCAATAATTCTCTCTGTTTTTGGCTAAGCTTTTTGGGCAATTTAACGTTCAGGGTGACCAATAAGTCACCAAACTGGCCCGGCTTGCCATATATGGGCATGCCCTTGCCGCGCAATCGTAGCGTTTTTTGGTTCTGGGTACCCTCTTTCAGTTTTATGTTCACCTTGCCAGAGGGGGTCATGATGGGCAAATCGCCTCCAAGAAGTGCGTCGAACACATCCACCTCAACATCCATATGCAGGTTATTGCCCTCACGCTTAAAAGTAGGGTGCTCGTTTACCCGAATGCGCACATATAGGTCGCCCGCCTTGCCATGACTGCCCTTTTGCCCTTTGCCGCGCGCACGTAGCTGAAGCCCGTTATAGGCCCCGGGTTTTATTTTCAGCTTAATTTGGTTGCCGTCAACATCCAAGATCCGCTCTGTACCGTGATAGGCTTCCATAAAGTCGATGGCCACCTCACCCGAAACATCGGCACCGGTAAAGTGCTGGGACTCTTCAAAAGGGTTTCCACCGCCGCCAAAAAAGGCTTCAAAAAAATCTGAGAACCCTTGGCCGCCCCCCTGAAACGGGTCGGCACCGGCATATTGGCGCCTGCTCTGACGTTGCCGTTGGCGCTGGTATTGCTCATATTGTTTCTTTTGGGCCACAAAATCTTCGTAGCTGGCCCCCGATTGTTGAAACTGTTCCCAATCGGCGCCCAGTTCATCATATTGTTTGCGCCTTTCTGCATTGCCCAAAACTTGATAGGCCTCAGAGATTTCCTTGAACTTTTCTTCCAAGTCTTTGTTTCCCTTGGTTTTGTCAGGGTGGTACTCTGTGGCCAATTTTCTGTAGGCTTTTTTTATCTCTTTCTCTGAGGCATTTTTACTGACTCCCAATATGTTATAATAATCTCTAAATGCCATGTTCAACTATATTCTTTTTTTGTTGGTCACTAAATATACGTTCTCTGTCTCTTAAATTTGTCATTTTCGCTTCATAAACTAAGTATCCTATCGCAAAAAAAAGGGTGCCCTTAAAAACCTTGGAGGCCGAATGCACCATAGCAAAGAACCTCTTCTCAGGTATATGGCACCTTTTTAAATTGATCATGCAGGGCTACGAATCCATACCGAAGGCGTAATAATATTTGCCTGGCATATCTTCGTATATTCCCTCGAGCATTACGCCGCCTCTCTTATTCTCTAGCGCTTCCACCACATCTTTGATGTCTTTCACCTTTTTACCGTCAATGTGGGTTATGATGAAGCCTTCGCGTATTTGTGTTTCTTTTCTCAATTTACCGGCGTATAGGTTCACCACTTTAACGCCGCCATCGATATCGAGCTCATCGGCCTTTTCTTTGTCAAGGGTTTCAAAATCGGCCCCCAAGAAATTCAAGACCTCGTTGTGCTCTTTTTTAGAAATCTTGGTGCTGCCGTTTGAATTTTCCAATACCACGGTAAAGGTTTTCTCTTTGCCATCTCGGTTTACCAAAACCTTCACCTTGTCCCCGGGCCGGTGGCGTGCGATGATTTCTTGCAACCTTGGCGAGGTGGTGACCTTTTCACCGTTTACCTCAAGAATAATGTCGCCTTTCTTTAGCCCCGCCTTTTCAGCGGCACTGTCTTCGCCCACGTTCTCTATCCACACGCCGGCCATAAAGTCGACATCTTTTTCTTTGGCAAGGTTGCCGTTCATGGTCATAATGGTAACGCCCATCATACCGCGCTGAACGCTTCCGTATTTGAGAAGGTCTTCGACCACCTTGCTCACGATATTGCTGGGCACTGCAAAACCGTAACCATTGTAGGTGCCCGTTCTACTGGCAATGGCAGTATTGATACCGATCAGGTTCCCGTCAAGGTTCACCAAAGCACCCCCGCTATTGCCGGGATTTATCGCGGCATCGGTCTGTATAAAACTCTCAACGGCAAATTTCTCTTTGTTGATATTGATGTTTCGCGCCTTGGCACTTACGATACCGGCCGTTACCGTTGAGTTCAGGCTAAAGGGATTGCCCACGGCGAGAACCCATTCGCCGACCTCAACATCATCTGAATTGACCAGGGTCAATGGTTTAAGGTTGTCAGCCTTGATCTGTATCAAAGCCAAGTCAGTGGTGGGGTCGGTGCCGATCACCGTTGCCTTGTAGGTAGTATTGTCGTGCAGGGTCACCTCCAATTCGTCGGCATCGTCTATCACATGATTGTTGGTAACGATATAGCCCTTTTCATTGATGATGACCCCTGAACCCGAGCCATAGAAGGGTTGTGGCACCAAGGGCTCTTCGGGCACCATTTCACGACGTTTGAAAAAATCGCCGAATGGGCTGTCTTTGAAAAAGTCCTCAAAGGGATCGGGCAATTGTCGGTAACGGTACTCACGTGGCCCATCGCCCTTGAGGGTACGTGCTGAACGAATGTGCACCACCGCATCCAACACTTTGTTCGTGGTCTCGGTGAAGTCAAGTGGCCGCAGATTGCCATCACTGTCTTTGGTGTACAGTACATTTTTGGCAGGTGTGCCGTTTACTTGGTTGATGAGTACGGGCTCATCTTTTAAAAAGTGGAAGCCGCCAAAAACAGCTAAACTCACCACTAATGCAATCAGTGCCGAAAACAGGTATATCTTTCGACTTTCGGTTGTTTTGATGTTTATCTTTTTCATAGGTTCTCCATTTTTTGGTTAACTATTCTTGGTTTCAAAAATTTCTTTTTCAGGCTTTTTTTGGTGGCCATCAACAACATGAACAGCAACATTGTATTCCCTTTTAAAAACTAGAAGCAAAGAGGCCGATAGGTGGCCTCTTCACATTTTTATGAGATTTTGATGCTTCGAACAGGTTTTTTTCTTGCCTCTTCTTTTTTGGGAAGATGTATGCTCAAGACGCCTTCTTTGTACTCGGCCTTGATCTGTTCATCTTCAACGGTCTCAGGAAGCGAAAAGCTTCGCTTGAAAGAAGCATACCCAAATTCCCGTCGGGCATAGTTGCCCTGCTTGCTTTCTTCCTTTTCATCAACTTCGGCCGAAATAGAAAGCACATGGTCTTCTAGACTGATATCGAAATCAGACTTCTGAAGGCCCGGTACGGCCATTTCAACCAAATACTCATCGCCTGTTTCGCGAATGTTCACCGCGGGCAAGGTCATTCCTGTGTTGAAGTTTGACCCGAAGGTACCGGCCAAGTCATTGCCCAACCAGTCTTCGACCCACGAGGGAAAGCTCGTTCTTAGATTGCTTCCAGTCTTTGAAGTAGTTAGCAACGTACTCATAACTTCTTGAGTTTAAAGGTTAAACAATTGATCACTGTTTTACATTCAATTCTTTTGTGACAGCCAAAGACTGCCAACTTGTCATATTCTGGTTTGCTAGTCGGACTTTTTTCGCTTCAAAAGGGAACGAAGCGGATTCTTAAATCCTGGGTCGGTTAGCGCATCTTGAAGAAAGACCTTGATGGTCACCAACAGAAAAGCAAGATACAGCACCGTCAAGATTGATAGTCCGTATGCCAACTTGTCCATTGTCCATAAAACACTTTTAATCTGTTTGCAATACGACAAATGATGTGCCATTTTGGGTGCTTGTCACACTAAATTTTTATAAAAATCAAAGCCCCGAAGCGTATTTTCACAAACCGCTCGGTCGGCTGGTTTGCCTTTTGATAATAAATACAGGCCCATCAAGGCCTTTTATCGATAATTGCCCGTTGTACATCCAACATTTCGTTGGGCTGTTCGCCATTGGGGCTCTTCGAAAACCGACCACTTGGTCGGTAAGGGATATTTGGGACATAATGTTAAAACCTGCATGTTTTGTAATGCCAAAAAAATAGATTCGACCAAACTGTTTGTACGATTTTGTCGTAAGTTTACATAGCTATGAAACCTCAGCGCCACATAAAAACCGCCTCTACCGCCATTTTGGTCTTTGCCCTTTCGGCCGAGGAGGAAACAAAGCACAAATCCATATTTGATGGCGGCAGGCTTTTCGAGGCCCTGACGGCCCATACGTTGGCCGAAGTCAAAAAGACAGGACTGCCCCATTATCTTTTTACTGAAAAGGAACAACGGGGCAATTCGTTTGGCGAACGGTTTGCGCACGCGATCCAATCACTTTTCGATTTGGGCCACGATAAGGTAATCACCGTCGGAAACGATAGCCCGCAACTCAAGGCAAGGCATTTGCTCGCAGCCAAAGACTGTTTGGATGGGGGCAAGAACGTATTGGGGCCATCAAACGATGGCGGTTTTTACTTGATGGGCATTCAGCACTGCGCTTTTGACAGCAAAACGTTCAGTAAACTGCCCTGGCAAACGAGAAACGCCTATCGCGAAACCCTTTTTTATTTTGATAGGAAAGGTGTTGACCATGTATCGCTTTGTGCGCTCACCGATATCGATTCGCTTGTGGATGTCACCGTTTTGGCGTATTCGATCAAATCGATTTCCCGGGCAATGAGACATCTTCTGGCATCCTTCATCCAAATCGAAAATGTTTTTTTATACTTCCTTAAAAAAATAATACCGATTGGTACTGGTGTTTATCACAACAAAGGCTCTCCCTTAGTCGGTGTCTGAAATCCATTATAAGGATCTTCTCTTTTTTCTAGAAAATTAACCAACAACGTGCCCGTGACCTCGGTCATGGCGTCAAAATTTATTATTTAAACTACCAATATGGCTAATTCATATTACGATCCCGCAGATCTAAGAAAATTTGGAAACATCACCGAATGGAGTGAAGAACTGGGCGAAAAGTTCTTTGATTACTATGGCAAGGTGTTCGAGGAAGGTGCCTTGAGCGCCCGTGAAAAATCGCTCATCGCATTGGCCGTGGCACATGTGGTCAAGTGCCCGTACTGCATTGATGCCTATACCAAAGACGGGCTGCAAAGGGGCATCACCAAAGAAGAAATGATGGAGGCCGTTCATGCCGGAGCCGCCATAGAAAGTGGTGCCACCCTGGTACACGGGGTGCAAATGATGAACAAATACAATAAGTTGAGCATGTAAAAAGTGTGAGGTACGAAGTTTTGAGAAAAGCATTCGTACTTCATATTTCTTACTTAATCGAAGGGCAGTAAATATTAAGTATCCAATAACTATTTTACGTAATTGCACTGCTGAATTTCAGATAAAACAGATATGGCTACAAAATCACTAAAAGCAAGAAATAAGGAATTGGCAGCGACCAACAAGCAGCTTGAGATCTTGAGCAATGGTCTCTTTGCCGAGGGCGAACTGCCCTACTTCAAGGATAAAATCGCTGAAATTGGCCAGTTTCCATTGCGGCCCAGGAAATTGGAGATCCTGCAGATCAACGTGGGCTATATGTGCAACCAGGTCTGCGAGCACTGCCATGTGGATGCAGGGCCCGATCGAAAGGAAATCATGACCCGTGAGACAATGGAGCAATGCTTGGAGGTGATCCGCAACACCGGTGCCCACACATTGGACCTTACCGGCGGGGCCCCAGAGATGAACCCTAATTTTCGGTGGTTTGTCGAAGAGGCTGCCAAAGCAGGTATCAAAGACTTCATCGTTCGCTCGAACCTGACCATCATCCGTGCCAACAAAAAATACCACGACCTGCCTGAATTCTTCAAAAAACACAATGTTCACGTGGTCTCGTCAATGCCCCACTATACCCGCGGAAAAACAGACAAACAGCGAGGCGATGGCGTGTTTGACAAAAGCATAAAAGCGCTGCAAGAGTTAAATGCGGTCGGCTATGGCATGCCTGAAAGCAATCTAAAGTTAGACCTTGTCTACAACCCTTCAGGCGCCTATCTGCCCGGTGACCAAACGGCTTTGGAAAAGGACTTTAAGAAGGCCTTGTTCGAAGATTTCGGAATCCATTTCCATAATCTATTTGCCATTACCAACCTTCCCATCTCCCGTTTTTTAGACTATCTAATCGCTTCCGAAAACTATGAGGACTATATGTACGCCCTTGTTGATGCCTACAATCCAGCAGCAGTTGAAAACGTAATGTGCACCAACACGATTTCGGTCAGTTGGGATGGCTGGTTGTACGACTGCGATTTCAACCAGATGCTGGGCCTAAAAGTGGCCAGCAAGGTTCAGCACATCAAAGATTACAATGAAGATGTGCTCAACAACAGAAATATTATCATTTCACAACACTGCTATGGCTGTACCGCTGGTGCGGGAAGTAGTTGTCAAGGGACCGTGGCGTAAGCCTCTCCCAATCCCCTAAAGAGGGGAGTTTGTTCGTTGTATGAAAAAAAAATTGAATAGAAATTACTGAATTCAAATAAGTGTAACCTTTAAAAACATCCCCGCAAAAGTTCCCCTATGGGGCTAGGGGGCCAATATTATGAGTTATTTAGAAGCGACCAATGATTTATATAGAGAAGCAGCTTTAACCCCAGATGTAGGGCTTTGCTGTACCACCAATCCCGTATGGGAGCTGCCCGGATTGAAGATTCCCAAGATCATGCAAGAAATGAACTATGGTTGCGGCAGCACCGTCCATGCGCGTGATTTGACCAATAATCCCAGCATATTGTATGTGGGCGTGGGCGGCGGAATGGAACTGTTGCAATTTGCCTATTTCAGCCGCCAAAAAGGTGGGGTGATCGGTGTTGATGTAGTGGACGAAATGTTAGAGGCCAGCCGAAACAACTTTAAAGTGGCCGAAGCAGAAAACGATTGGTTCAAATCTGAGTTTGTGGAATTGCGAAAGGGCGATGCCCTTAACCTTCCGGTCGAAGACAACAGCATCGATGTGGCCGCCCAGAACTGTCTGTTCAACATCTTTAAGGAAGATGACCTTAAAAGGGCCATTGAAGAAATGTACCGTGTGCTGAAACCACATGGAAGGCTTGTGATGAGCGATCCCGTTTGTGAGCAAGGGATGAACGAGATCCTACGAAACGATGATAGGCTTAGGGCCCTGTGCCTCAGCGGAAGCCTCCCCATTAAAGACTACATAAAGGCTTTGACCTATGTCGGCTTTGGCACCATAGAAATCAGGGCCAGAAAGCCATATCGCATACTCGACCCAAAGAACTACCCGACAGACGAATTGATATATATCGAGTCCATAGAAGTGGCGGCCATAAAAGACCCAATGCCAGACGATGGGCCATGTGTCTTTACAGGCAAAGCCGCCATCTATTATGGAAGCGAAGACTATTTTGACGATAAAAAAGGACATGTATTGTTAAAGAACCAGCCCTTGGCAGTATGCGACAAAACCGCTGGCGCCTTGGCCGCTCTTGGCAGGAATGATATCTTTATCAGCGAATCTACCTATCATTACGATGGCGGGGGATGTTGTTGAAACCAGATAGAAGATTTTCTTTTGAAGGGAAATCGTACGCCAAAAAACCTCTTTTTGGGATGCATTTAGGCGAAAGTTTTCGCACTTAAACCGACCACTTGGTCGGTTTAGTTTTTTGAAAACCAGTCATTTTGTCGACCAAATGACTTTTTAACGAAATTTTTCTGCCATATATCCCATAATCTTCAACTTTTTATCGGTTCATCGGTTCTTTGAAACAGACTTAACGGTCTAAAACCCAAAAGCCCAAATCTTATGGACAAGAACCGAAAACGCATGGAAACCATGCACCGAATGAGGGCGAAAGGCCTTGAGCTTTTCTATCAAAAAGGATATCATGCGACCAGTATCGACGATATCTTAAATGAGCTGTCCCTTTCAAAAGGTGCCTTCTACCACCATTTCAAATCGAAGGAAGATTTTTTTATCAGCATTACGCAAAACATCATTATGCAAAAGGTGTATGCGCTGTTGGTCGAGCCACTTGCCCAAGATAAGAGCCCGATTCCCATAATCATCGACACCTTGAACAATGCCTTGGAAACGGCTGAGCACAATTCGATGGACTGTGGTTTTATGCTCGGCAACTTCATGACGGAGTTCAAGCGTGGTGAGAACGGGGTTCTACAATATTTGAAAGATATTCTCAAAGTATGGGAGATCAATCTTATATCTGCCCTTAAAAACGGTAAGAGCGATGGCCATATCGCCCGTCATGTCAATTGTGAAGAGGTGGCTACCTACATCATTTCTTCTTACATGGGCATTCGAACCATGATGGCGAGCGGTAATGCGAAAATGCTGAAATATCAGTACATACAGCAATTAAAGGCTTATATGCACACTTTAGAGCAAGAGAAGGAAACCATTTACTAGACTGTTTTAGACAAGGACTTCCTCCACCTTGCCCAAGACGGTTTCCACTGGGATGGACTCCATCACGTTCTCGTAGCCCTCGGGGACCCTGTTGCCATACACAGAGGTGGGAATAAGCGGATATGCCGCCCTATCGGCCAACAAGGCATTTGAAAGAGGCTGCCCGAAAGGGTAAAAGCCCGCATAGGGGTGGGTAACGCCCCATAAGGTAATGACCTTTACACCAAAATTTGCCGCCAGATGTGCATTGGCACTGTCCATTGACACCATAAGGTCAAGATGGGAAATCAGTTGCAGTTCTTCTTCGAATGACAGCTTGCCCGCCACGTTGAAAACCTTATCAACCGGGGAAGCAAGGGTTTCGAGCATTTCTTTTTCCTTCTTTCCGCCACCTAAAAGAAATATTTTATACTTTTTGGTATTTTTAAGTAATTCTATAATGCTTACCGTTCTATCAAACGGGTACATCTTGCCCGCATGGGCCGCAAAGGGGGCAATGCCTATACAAGGTTCAGCCTTTTCTCCCACCATCTTTTTTACTTCCTGTGACATTGTAAGGGGCGGCAACACATTGTCAGTTCTTAACTCAACAGGATATCCCAATTCTGCGAACACATCGGCATAGCGTTCATGGGTGTTCTTCAGCTGTTTGAAGATTTTGTTCTTTTTACGGGTCAAAGCCCTTTTCTCGGGCCGGCCCTTATCAATTTGCGCCACTTTTATGCCCCCAAGTGCAAAAAATGCTTTTAAGATATTGCTACGAAGTACATTATGAAGGTCGGCCACCGCATCGATGGGCTGTTTTTTCAGTTCGCAATACAGTTTCCATAAGCCAATAATCCCCTTGTGTTTGCCCAAAAGTTCCGCTTCGTGGAAATCGACCCCGTTGATATGGTGGAACAGAGGCTTGTGAAAGCCCCGTGAAACCACGGTAATCTTTAGCCCAGGATATTTCTTGGTGAGTGCCAATAGAACCGGCACGGTCATGGCCACATCGCCCAGGGCAGAAAAGCGAATGACCAGAATATGGTCGTTCTTAGCCTTTTTGGCCACGCAAAACAGGGTTTAATTCATCATCATTGTACATTTTCATCTGCTTATAGACTTTCATGTACTTGTCTCCGTTTTCAATATCGGCCAAGAGCTGGTCGATAGCGGTCGAAAGGTCTTTCTTTTGCTCAAGCAGCACGTTCAGCTTTTCTTGGCATTTCTGAACATGTGCTGCCGAGGCATCTTTGCGCTCGACCTCTTCGCGCATATGGTAGATCTTTAAGGCCAAAATCGATAATCGGTCGATGGCCCAAGCAGGGCTTTCCGTATTGATGGTGGCATCAGGCTTTACATCTACCGATTGGTATTTTTGAAGGAAATAGCTGTCGATATATTCTACCAGATCGGTACGGTCTTGATTGCTGGCATCTATTTTCCGCTTAAGTTGTAGAGCTTCTTCGGGTTCAATTTGGGGATCTCTGATAATGTCCTCATAATGCCACTGCACGGTATCTATCCAGTTTTTGCGGTAGAGCAGTCTTTCGATTCCACTATCATATCGATTCACGAATTCTTGGTCCACATGGTCTTTGACATGGTAATCTTCAATGCTCTCTTCAAAAATCTTAAAGGCCTGTTCGCTGAACATACTCTGTTTTTTTGCAAAGATAGGATTTCTGCCTTAGCCCATTTGTTGCTCCAGTAGCAGTGCCAATGGGGCTAAGATAAAAAGTGCCAATACCGCCTCTTTTAACTGCGCCCGTTTGATGGTCTCTATATAGTTGGCGATAAAAACCGAGGCCGGCATAAAACTGAACAAAATATAGAATGGCGAGGTCTGCGCCAGGGCATTCACCAAAAGTGCCAAAAAGAAATACAACAGCATGAAGCGAAATACGATGATTCGCCCGCCGCCCTTTTTTCGAAACTTCACAAAATCTATGATGGCCATGATAACGACCAGCGCCGCAAATACGATTATTTTGCTGTTTAGGTCCGTTACCGAGCTCGGCATCCCTTGCTTGAACTGGGCGACAAAATCATAGTGTTCCACAAAAAATTGGCTTTTACCGTACCAGAAAAGAACAGCAAGGGTCAACATCAAGAAAGTGGCAATCCCCGCCAAAGCCGATAACCAGGTCTTGGTCGATTTCGGGGCATAGGTATTGATCGAAAAAAATACAAGGCCAAAAAAAAGAAGGGTCCAAGGGCAGAAAAGCGAGGCGAAGCAAACCCAAAGCATGGCATCGAAAATCTTATGCTTTAGATTTTTTAGTGACTTGACCTCGAGCAAGCGGTGTACTGCCAACAAAACAAAGAAATTGCTTACCATGGCCTTGGCTTCGGCCACTGTATTCGGAAAAAGTATGATCAGCAACACCCAAAAAAGCATAAAGAACGAATGCTGGCCGGTAATCTTATGCTTTTTGACCATCATATCAGCAAACAGAATACTGATTGCCACTAGTGCGAACAGCAATAGTTGGCCCAAGATGGCGTTGGGGGTTAATTGCTCGCCCACAATGCGAACGGCATACAGCCAATGAAAGGCAAACAGAAAGACCAAGAGAACGACATACTGAATGGGCTGGGTTTTGCCAAAAAATCTTGATATCATCCTCGGATTTACTATTTTTGCATCTATAAATATAGAGAAGATGAGCTCATTTTTTTACGGTATCGAAGACTTATTTGTGAACTATCTCTTTTGGCCCTACGACTTTTTCCGTTTTATGGACAATTGGTGGACGTCTAACACCGTAAACTGGATATTTCTGATAATTGGTGTTATCGCGATGTTCTATTGGCTGAAGCAGCTAAAACTTTTCAACGATCGAGGCGAAGAAGACAAGAGCATAACCTCGCACTCATACCTGTAATTTCCTTAAGAAAATAGAAACAGTGGCCTTTGTTCGGCCACCTTTTACTTTGGATTTCAATCGACAATCCGGCAAAGAAACGAGTGGATCGAGGACAATGACTCTACGAGGTCAAAGGTCAAACCCTAGATCTTTTCGGTAGTACATTCCTTCAAAATCCATTTTTTGGATATTCTGATAGGAAGTTGACAGGGCTTCCCTAAAATCATTTCCGAAAGAAGTGACCGCGATCACACGGCCGCCGTTGGTCAAGATTTTTCCGTTTTCTTCTTTGGTGCCCGCATGAAAAACTATGGAATCGGAAATCTTTTCCAGCCCAATAATCTCCTTCCCTTTTTCATAGGCTTCCGGATAACCTCCAGAGACCGTCATTACCGTAACCGCTGAACGACTATCAACACTCAACTGTACTTCGTGCAATCGTTTTTCGGCCACAGCTTGTAGCACCTCAACAAAATCGTTTTCAATTCTTGGTATCACCACCTCTGTTTCTGGATCGCCCATACGCACATTGTATTCAATGACCTTGGGCTCATCATTGACCTTTATCAGTCCGATAAAAATAAAACCAACATAAGGGATGTTGTCTTTTTTAAGTCCGTCTATGGTAGGTTTTACAATGCGTTGCTCAATTTTCTGCATGAATTCACCATCGGCGAAGGGAACTGGGGAAATAGCTCCCATTCCGCCTGTATTCAGCCCTGTGTCACCCTCCCCGATACGTTTGTAGTCTTTGGCGGTGGGCAGTATTTTGTAATTTTCGCCATCTGTCAACACAAAACAGCTCAGTTCAATTCCGTCTAAAAACTCTTCAACCACCACGGTATTGCTGGCCGCACCGAACTTGGAGTCAACAAGCATGGATTTCAGCTCTTTTTTGGCCTCTTCGATATCGTTTAAAATCAACACTCCCTTACCTGCGGCAAGACCATCGGCCTTAAGCACATAGGGCGGATCAAGAGATTCCAAAAAAGCATAGCCCATGGCCAACGTCTCTTTTGTAAAGCTCTCATAGGCCGCGGTGGGGATGCTATGGCGTTTCATAAAGGCCTTGGCAAATTCTTTACTGCCCTCCAAGGTCGCTCCCAGCTTTTGCGGCCCTATTAGTGGAATGTCTTTTAGTTGTTCATCTTCCAGAAAAAAGTCATGCACCCCATTTACCAACGGCTCTTCAGGGCCTACGACCACCATTTCGATATTTTCGGCAAGCACTGTCCTTTTTAGTTGGTCAAAATCATTGACTTTAATATCAAGATTTTTGGCAATCTTAGAAGTACCTGCATTGCCCGGCGCCACAAAAAGTTTATTGACCTTGTCACTTTGGGCAATTTTCCAAGCAAAGGTATGCTCACGACCCCCCGAACCCAATATCAAAATATTCATAAGCTGATGTTTGGGCAAAAGTAAAATTTCAAATGCTTACTAAGCAGAAAGTTTGCTATTTTCTGTTGTGATCTGAAAAATCGCGATGTTCGGTCCGCTCCAACTCTTCTTTTGAAAGGGTCTTGAAATATTCAAACGTCTTTTTCATGCCCTCTTCACGACCAACTTTTGGCTCCCATCCCAAAATTTCCTTAGCCTTTGAAATGTCTGGCTGACGCTGCATTGGATCATCTTTCGGCAATGGTTTATAGATAATTTTCTGGTCAGTTCCCGTCAATTTGATAATTTCCTCAGCAAACTCCTTAATAGTGATTTCATGAGGGTTTCCAATGTTCATTGGCAGAGTATAGTCGCTCATCAATAGCCGATAAATTCCTTCAATCTCATCATCAACATAGCAAAATGAGCGTGTTTGGGAGCCATCGCCAAACACGGTCAAATCCTCGCCTCGCAATGCTTGACCCATAAATGCAGGTATTACCCGGCCATCATTCAAACGCATTCGTGGCCCATATGTATTGAAGATTCTAACTATTCTAGTGTCCAGACCATGAAAACGATGGTAGGCCATTGTAATGGACTCCTGAAAGCGTTTTGCCTCATCATAGACCCCTCTGGGGCCAATGGTATTCACATTGCCATAATACTCTTCCGTTTGTGGATGCACTAGAGGGTCTCCATATACCTCGGAGGTAGAAGCTATCATAAAACGTGCCCCTTTTTCTTTGGCCAATCCTAACAAGTTGTGAGTGCCCAATGCACCAACCTTTAAGGTCTGGATGGGTATTTTTAAATAGTCGATTGGGCTTGCCGGAGAAGCAAAATGGAGAATGTAGTCAAGCTTGCCGGGCACATGCACAAACTTTGTCACATCGTGATGATAGAACTCAAACTGCTCTAGTTGAAAAAGGTGCTCAATGTTTTTCAAATCACCCGTAATCAAGTTATCCATAGCGATGACATGGTGCCCTTCAGCGATGAACCTATCGCAAAGATGGGAGCCCAGAAAGCCTGCTGCACCGGTGATTAATACTCTTTTCATAAACAATATATTTCAATGGTAAAAATAGACATATGCTTGTTGGCCCTGCTTTAAAGTTGACAAAACGCTTTTTTTCTAGGTCAACGTATGGGAAGTACAGCTAATAGGCCTTTTCTTCTCCTTTAAAAGCATTGATAATGGTCTGGACGATGATTTTTAAATCTAAAAGCAAAAAAGGGCAATCAGAAACATAATTATATCCCCCGTGAAAAAAGTACCGTGGTGATGGTCTTGAATATAATTCTTAAATCTAAGGTTATCGATTTGTTCTTTAAATAATACAGGTCATATTCAAGCTTTTTTATCGAATCATCCAAATTTTCTCCATATTTAAACTTCACTTGAGCCCAACCAGTAATTCCTGGTTTAATAATGTGCCTTACATTATAGAACGGGGTTATCTGATTTAATTCATCTACAAAAATTTTACGCTCAGGACGGGGCCCTATAAACTGCATATTGCCCTTTATCACGGATATTATTTGAGGTATTTCGTCTATTCTAAACATTCTAAGTACTTTCCCAAATGGCGTAACCCTCATGTCGTTTTTTGAGGCCATTTTTGCTCCACTTTTCTCCGCATCGACCACCATAGACCTAAATTTGTATATTTTGAATTCTTTACCATACTTGCCGACCCGTTTTTGGGTATAAAAAAGTGGGCCCCTGTTGAAAAAAAGATTGCAAAACCAAACGAATGGAGTAACCAATAAGAATATGGTTCCCACAAATACAGAAAGTACAAAGTTTATGCAAAAGGTAAATATAGTTTGTAAGTATCTGATTTTCCTATTTCTCAACTGCAATATTTCATAGTAGCTTTCATTGTGAGAGGTTAAAGGCAAGGCCTCATAAGTACTTTCATAGAATGACATATAAGAAATAACCTCCTTTCCATTAAGAATGGAGCTTACAATCATATTCTCTAAATCTCTAGTCAGTCTTTCGTAGTCCTTAATATTGACGATTATGGTATCTATCTTTTCGGCTGCAGACAAGAAAAAACTTTTGTTTACCAGAGTGTTATGATCAATTGAGTAAGTCAGTTTGACTTTATAGAAAGTATTTACTTCTGCACCATCAATGGTTTCTATTTCCTGTCGAAGCGAACTGGAGGAATGTTTGTCATAAATGTAGAGGACATTTTTTGTGGTTGGAATAATCTTAAAAACGTTAGTAAAGAAAAATCGCCATAGGCAAATCTCAATAGGGGTGAGCAATAAAAAATATAATAGCGGTTTTCTCCAGAAACTTATGTCAAAGAAAATGACACATTCCATAAAAACCAGAAAAACAAACAACACAGAAACATAAAAAGCCTGTGAGACCCCAGATCGTCTCATGCTGGATCTCTGAAGGTTATAAAAGTCCAAAACATACGCCAAGAAAATAAAAGTCAGCAAACCAAGTATGAAAACCAATGCTTTTAATTTTGGATGGGCATATTGCTCATCAATAGCATGACTTACCAGTACATTCAATGATGCACAAATAACTAACAGATCACCTATCAAAAGGATGAACTTGCGTTCAATAACATTCAATTTTGAGGGTCTGCCCATTTTTAATCAGATATCTTGTGTTATGCCTTACAGACCTCTAGGTCTCATTAAGGTGTCTTAAAAAGGCGGCGGAAATTTAGGATGCTATCAGGCTTTCCCTATTTACTCCTGCCTGCGAATTTAAGATTAAAAAAAGATTGTTAAAAAAATGAAAAAAAACTATGCCCATTTGCCTGTTCAATATATTCTCTGTGAGGCACGAAAATATGACCAGTGCCAGAAAATATATATATAAGAAATCTCTATTTCCCCAACCACTTTTAAAGGCAAGGAGCGTGAAAAAAGTAATTATTAAAAAACCTATTAATCCAAACCTTAGAAAAAAATCAAGTAGTTGGTTATGGGTGTTGGTATTTTTATTTGCAAGGTGAACATACCCTAAATATTCGTATTTTCTATTTAACACGTGGTGTATGTCTCCTGTACCTGTTCCAAAGACCAAATTCTCTCTGATTGACTCAATCGTGGCTTGCCATATATATAATCTGTTTGTCTTGACCCATGCCGATAGGTTGGTGTTGTTTCCCACTATTCCATAGTTGTGCAGGTCAGAGACCTTTTCGCCCCTTACTAGTTGGTAGTAATTAAAAAAATCTTGTGTGACAAGATTGGGCGACTTGTAAAAACCCCATGAGAACAGAAATAGGGAAAGAACTGAAAAAACCATGAGCAATGTCTTTTTTGCCCCTCTTCTCATTTGTGCCAGTTTTTTTACCGCGATATACATATATATTAATAAAAAGGCAAAGAATGGTGTCTTGGCTGCTAGAGTCATGTTCATTATCACCATCCCGAATGAAACTAGTATGATAAGCTGTTTTCTTTTGAACCTATTTAACTCCACCAAACACAGAATCGAGGCAAATCCCAATAAGATTGAAAAGTATGTAGGGTGAAGGTCAAGTTCTTTGCTAAGTTGGTTAAATTGAATAATGACTTCTTTCCAATAGTCTAAAATAAATACCAGTTCAAGTTCTACAACTTGGTACAAAAAAAATAAGTATCTTAAAAAGCAACTGGCTATAAAGCCTATGAAAATCAATTTCTTGTCATAATTGAAACTGCTTCCCAACATAAAAAAAACCAAGGGAAAAACCAGCCCACTAAGGGTTCGCTCCAAATAAGAAATACCTGAAGAAAAATCATCGGTATTTAGCATCCACAATACCGAGACAAAATATAGTGAAGCTCCTATGGCAAGCTCTCTGAAACCTGGATTAGCTTTTCTGCCTTCTTTTATCTTCCTTACTAAGACTAAAGCAAACAAAAAAATGATGCAAATGGTATTGGTTTTCAACCCCCACAGAAGGCTTGCGACAGATCCCATTAGGGCTATGTTAATGTAATCCAGCTCCTTTATTTTTCCTTTTAATTGCTTTGTAAACACCTTACGTCAATTATGGTTCACGATATGATTGGCTGGTTGGGCTTACTTCAAATTTTTCTCCACCAATTTGGAGATATTGTAATTCATCGTTCGAATCTATTTCAAACATGAAAACCTTGCACTTACCCAAATCCGATTTTGTCAGATTCTTTTTTTTAATAAGGCCCCCTTTGGTGTTAATTAATGATACCTCACAGTTTGCTTGAAATTTGTTGGCATCAAACATCAGATATGCTCTTTCTCTGGAATCATTCATGTATAGATAGCATCCTATTTTATTGTCACCAAGATTGATTGAAAATTTCAATTCGAGAAGTTTTCTCAGAAGACTTTCTTTAACATTATTAGGGGACAGGCTCTTGAAATTTGCATTGGGGGGCTTTAGCTGATTTACATTCGGCCATTTCATGGTAGCGGGCAACTCTTGCTCGTCAATCCTAGAATGAGGTTCAACACACTTTACCTCTGTAAACCAACTGCGTTTTTTTCCAGAAAATTGGCCGGTTACCACTTTGTCAAGTGCAAAATCTGGCAGCTTTATAACCAAATAATAATTTATAGAGTCAAAAGTTACAAATTGTTCTTTGTTGATATTATAGTTCAAAAAGCCATGTTGTTTTCGAATACTGGGCAAAAAATTTTGGCTTATTGGGTACATATGCAGAAATAGCTTGCCATTTTCATCAAACTTTTCCATTTTCCAAAAATGATATGTAAGCCACCCTTTTTCTGGTAAATAATTTACCCTTACCCTATTTATTTCACTCTTAAAAACCATTGCTGCTCCATCATTGAAGGCCGATTCAAATACTTGTCTGTATTTAGCATCTTCCCCTTTAATGCAAGATTCCATCAACAACATGACTGAGGTCACCAAAAAAAATAATCGTTTTCGCATTGGTCAAAACTTAAGGTATTCTCCCATATTGAACAATATTGACTCATGATTGAACGTAAAAACCGAGTAAGCAATACTCAAGACAATGGTAGCCAATAAAGCAAAAAGCCTCTGTTTTCCATTTTTTATACCTGTTATTACGCCAATGGTTAAAATTGGAACAAAAATGTCGGAGTAAAGTACCAATCTAGAGAACAACCCATCAAATCTGAAGAGCAGCAATGCCACCACAGAATAGATAAAAAAGAGGTCATGGGTCTTTTTAAAGACTTCATGTTTTCCCATTTTCATTAAAAAGAGTAAATTAAACAGCACCAAGAGCAAAAGCTTCAAGAGCGAATTGGAACTTGCTCTTTGGAAAATGGAGTAAAAAGCAATCTTCTGCTGAACAAACCCTGGAAGCGCAAAAAGATTTAGAAAGTATATTGCCATGGAGAAGTACCCTATGAAAAGGGCGACACAGAGAATTATTAGTCTATAGGGCCTCATTTTTTTTAACAATGCTGGCAAAAATGAAAGTATGACCCCTTTATGTGTAAAGAATCCCATAACCTTTAACCAAAACTCTGTCTTTGGTAACCTGACCCCCAAGCTCAAAAGCAATAAGGAAGAAGCCAATCCTTGTCTTATGACATTGCCATGAATCAAATAGAATGAAGAACTATTCAAAGTAAAAAAAAGGCCCAAAAAAATCCATTTGTTCGATTTTTTAAAAACCAAGAAATAGGCTATAAATGTCAGGCCAATACTGAGCAGCAATTGAAAGGTAATATAGTTTTCGGCCGAAAGCCCAAAAAAATGGCACAATGGCATGAAGAGGAAGAAGAAATAATCTGCTTTCCATGCTGTACCAGAGCTAAAAATGTCAGTAACAGTGACATTTTCTTCATAAAACTTCATATACCTAGGAATATCAATATTCCCATAATAATCACGAAGAATAAAAGTGCTGGCTATCAATAGATATAAAAGAAAGAGGCATATGCCTGCTACATTCCTTTTTGATTTTAGACCCCAAAACAGAAAAAAGAAGAAAAGAAAGAGCAACGATATGAACTGAAGTGCATATGGCTTATATATTTCCATTTTCGAAATCCTTTATAATTCTGTTGCAGATCAGTTCAAAAGGGTGCTCTTGCTTGTTCTCAAAATAGAAAGAAATTTCTTTTTTTGCCTTGCTTTGATCATCATTTTTCACGGCAGCCACCATTTCAATAATGCTGGTGAATACCTTATTGGCAGAATTGGAAAAGTAGGTTGGTATTTCCTCATTATTGATCTCCAACAAAAAGACTCTTGACTTCATGTTTATTGCCAAGGCCAACAACGACGAATAGTGTCCTAAATAAGTGCCAGAAAATGGAAAATCATACGTTAAGCTACCGCCATTTTTTAGTACTTCTTGAAAAATGTCCCTATCCGACCTAGGGTGGAGCTTGATTATTAGATTACTTTTGAACTCTACCGCAAGTCTATCCACGATTTTCTTGTAAGCTTGGCGTTCCATGCGGCCATCTTCAACAAAAGTTTGTGCTATATAACAAACTTGGTCTGGTTGAAATGTTGTTTCACTACCAACTATGAACTTATGGTAGTCTGGGTTACCTATCGTAGTGAATGGTTCCAGGTCATCGTAGAAGTGATTATCACGGAACCACTCTTTCCAATAATCGCCCCAGACAAAAAGATGATCAGACTGCACCGGCCCTAATTTATACGAACGATTGGCAACTTTTTTGTTAATGGCCTTCGATTTAAAAAAATCTTTATTCAATAGATACAGGGCTATTGTCCACCTGAAGCTGAAAAAGAAATGGAGAAGATATTTAAAATATACGACTTTGCGGTTGAGCGTTGAAAAATAGCCCGTAAGGCTCCTTTCAAGAAAATCAGCATACATACCATGCTGTTGCTGATAGCAGATTGCCCCGATTTTTTTAAACTTATAGGTCCAATACAAATCGGCTATTCTAAAGCTATAATTATAGAAAGCTCTATTTCTTGGCGAAGAATTTTTTGCGCTTTTATAAAACGTACTTGCCTCTTCATATCGGAGCCCTAATATGCTCAGTTGTTGAATTTTCTCTTTCTCAACAAAAGAATCGTAAAGAATAACTACCTCTTTGGAAGTGCCACTATCAAGCAAATGTTTTGCAAACGGATTCACATATCGGTTGATGTTAGAATAGTGAACCTCGAAAATCAACATCTCATCAATCATATCAATTTCTCTTTTTTCAGCATAATAAAAAGGGCAATACAATCAATGCTGCCCTTCAACACAAGGGCAATGTAATGATAGTATATGAGTTCAAAAAAACCGATGAACAGAATCATGGCAACATATGTGCTTGTTGAAAACACAAGCCATCTATTTACTTTATTGATTTGGCCTATGGCTTGTAGTGGCCTTATCATTAATATTTCAAAGTTGATCAACAAAATTCCTAGCAAAAGTGGAAAAGAAACATTCGCAATAAAATCGGAAAAGCTCTCGCTTAACCACCAAGCCATGAGGTCTTTTAGAAAGAAAATACTGAAAATGATAATAGCGGTGAACAAAAAAGCAACAACGGTGAACTGAAAGCGCAGATTTTTCTTGATCCTTAAAAAATTTTCTTCATTGTACCAGACCGATATGGCTGAGAAATACACCAAAGATATAGTTCCCGTGACAATGGCCGCCCTGTTGAAAAGATCAAGCATGGTCACATGGTCTGACAACAACTTAGTGTCGAAAAATAAAGCATAGTAGAATCGATCTAAAAAAAGAACAGTGGCTGAACAAAGAAAGAAAATGCTAAAGCTCAATGTTTCACTCAGAAAATCACGATTTGGCCTAACGACACCTGTGGCCAATTTTCTCTGAAATGGTCGGGCAAAAGAAAAACCATATTCAATTTTGTGTTTGGTTGCACGCATGTAGAAGAGAATCCAAATAATCAAATAGAAAATAAGCAAACACCATGCAGATATTGTCAAAGTACCAAAACCAAATAGCCAAAGTACGAAAGGTACTAAAAAAAGCATTGAGGACGAGAGGGCCCTAAATACCGAGAGAAAATAGAAATCACTGAAGGCCTCTAGCGTTGACCTATATGGAATTGTCAATAACACAACCAAAAAACAAGTTGTTGTTATGAGATAAAAAAGAAAGTCTGTTGGTGATTGTAATATGCTGAATGCCTTTGTAAAATAGGCAGCCAACAACAATACCAAAAACACCGCAAGAAATCCGCCTCCCAACAGATATGAAAGTGAAATACATTTCTCTATTTCTGAACCAACTTTCTTATGGTTCTTTTTTCCTACTAATTCAGAAATTCTTCTGTTTAAAGTTGGGCCAATTCCAAAAGAGAAGTAATTTGATAAAAAAATGATGCTTATGCCAGTGGTATATTTAGCCCAAAAGTCTTTGCCTAAATTATTGATCAGCACAGGCATCAAGATCAAGGCCACCAATATGGGGAACACTTGAAATGCAACGTTGAAGATCGCCTTGCTGAATATTGATTTTGAAGAATACTCTTTATTTCCCAAAACAAGACTTTACCTTCCTCAATTAATTTGGTTTTCACCTTCTCGAATACATTTAAGCAAATTGTTTACTGCCATTAAGCCTTGTTTTTCAACACTCTGGTAGGTTCTAGAACCTACATGTGGTGTTATAATGACATTGTCAATGCCCCTCAAAGGTTCATCGGGGCTCATGGGCTCTTGGGCCAAGACATCCGTTAGATACCCCCTGATGAGTCCTTTTTCAAGACCCTCTATTATCATCTCAGAATCAACGAGCTTGCCTCTAGCGGTATTGATGATAATAGGCACTTTCTTTATCTTTTCAAAAATCACCTCTCTATTAATCAATTTTTCGGTTTCAGGGGTATGGGGCAAATGCAAACTAATGATATCTGCCTTTTCAAAAATCAAATCGATTTTATCGGTAAAAAGAACCGCTTGGTGTGTCTCAAGAAACCCTGCGTCTTTGTAGACGTCATAGGCCATTACATCTAGCCCAAGCGCAAGACTTTTTTTTGTTAGTTCCTTGCCAATGGCCCCTAGGCCGATGATTCCAATGGTTTTGCCACTTATTTCATGGCCAACCCATCTTTTCCAACTTCCCTGCCTAGTCGAATTATATTGTAGGTGCACGTTTTTTTCAAAGGTGAAGAGCAAAGCCAACACATGTTCGGCAACTGAGGTATAATTGATGCCCGGACAATTGGTGACAGGGATATTATATTTCTTGGCTACTTCCAATTCTATTTTATCAAGCCCAACACCATATTTAGAGATATATTTCAAACTACCTTGGGCACCCCTTAAAATAACAGCTTCGGTATATTCGTCATCGCCACATATCACTGCATCATATTGATCGATTATAGGTAAAAGTTCTGACTCTTTCAAGGGGCCTCGTAAGGTGTCTATTTCAAATCCTTGAGAATATAAGAGCTCCTGATGTTTCCCTGGGGTATCTTGAAAGGAAGTACTGGTTAAGAGTATTTTCATAAGGAAATCATTTCGAGATTTAATAGTTCTTTTTCCAATTCAAAAAAATCATGGAACTTGAGTCCCCTATAATCTTCAAAAATATTCTGGTTCTCATCGTGCATCCTTAGTGCAAAATGCAGTTGGGAAAACTCTGCCGCCTCCATATCGGTAGTTGCATCGCCTATGAACAGTGTTTTTTCTCTATCCAATCTCTCTGTCTTGATCAAGTACTCAGACCAATGTTTTTTGTTTTTTGGCGAGCCATGAACCCCCTTGAAGTACTTTGAGAGGTTTCTTTTTTTGACAATGATTTCTATCTCTTGGGTCGGGGTGCCCGTGATTATCCAAAAATTGTATTGTGAATGATATTTCTCAAGAAATTCTTTAACACCTCGAACCTCTTTCGCAGCTATTACCTCATCGAGCACCAAATCAGAAAACCGCTTTGCCATAGCGTTAACCTCCGTTTCAGATAGATTACGATCAAAAAAAGTTTTTTCCCAATGTCTAAACTTATCGTATCTAGAGACCCCGCCATTTTCTATGTGAAATTTAACAACCTGGTCCGCAATCTCCTGCCCATGTTTAAGGTACATCTTTCTAAATGCCTCAGTCTTTGCATTGACAGACTCTGCTATTACCCCATCGAAATCAAAAAAAATATTGGATATTTTCATTATAGAAAATAGTTTCAGTTTCAAATATAAAAGCTTTAGCATGAAAGCTATGAGACATCAAGAGCAATAAAAACAAGGCTTGCTGGGCCCCAACTGCAAAGTTTTACCTACGCTTTTTTATTGTATACGGTGCGAACACACTCCAAAATTCCTTGGCCCATATCAATGTGCGGGTTTGAGGTCAGCTTTTTGCTCACACTGGGCTCAAATGAATATGGTGTGAACCTATAATGGTTTTGATAGCCTGAGGCGTCACAATTTATTGTTATCTCATTATTAAGAATCTCATTGATCATCTGAAACAATTCGATTCTCCTCATGCGTTCTGTACCGGTCAATATAACATGTAGATTTTCAAACCCATCTGATTCAATTACATCTACCGATAATTTGCCGGCGTCTGATGCATGGATGTATTCCCTTATTTCATTGCCATCGCCTTTGTGTTCTATTTTTTTTGTTTCCAATGCTTCTTTGACAAGGTTGTAAATATAGTTATTGTCATATTCCCGTTCAGAGTAAACTGAACCATACCTGAGGATTATAAATGATAGCCCATACTTCTTGTGGTATTCTTCAATGATTTTCTCTGAGGCCAATTTACTGATCCCATAAAATGACCCTTTGTTGCTCATGGCATAAGCACTGCTCGCATAGATGAATTTTTTGACATTGTGCTCTATACAATTCTCCAAAATATGCATGTTTCCTATAACATTCAGTTGCATCGTTTTTATTGGAAATTTTATGGCACTGTCTAGATTTGCAAAACCCGCCAAATTGTAGACTATTTCGTAATTCTTGTGCTGAAAAACACTTTTAATTTCTTTTTCCTCAGTTATATCACACTTTACAAATTGTATTCCAGCGTTTTTAAGCTCGATTTCCTCATGAACATCGGCAACCGTTACGTCATATTTTCTTGCCGCCAGCTCTTTGACCAGATAGTATCCTAGAAATCCGCTTCCGCCGAAAACCAAAACTTTTTTCATGTTAAATCTTTGATTTCAACAAATCCATTTGTTCCCTAGCCTTGTCCCCTAGGAAAAAGAAATCTAGGCTAAAAGCCAAAAAACTATAGTCTTTATTGATTTTTTCAAGCATTTTCTCATGATCAGATTCTATTACATGGAACCCTAATGGTTTGTTTTTTGAGTGAGTGATTCTATCAATTTCAGACAACACTTCTTTGACATCATCGTCGTAAAACATCCCTGGTTTCCCCATAGAAGCGGACAAATCGTATGGTCCCACAATAATACCATCAATACCTTCTGTATCTAAAATTCCAGATAGATTTTGTACTCCATTTATATGCTCTATTTGCGCAATGACAACCGATTCTTCTTGAACCCATTTTTTATATTGCTCAAAAGCTGTTCCATAATGTTGGGCTCGCGACAGACCTACCCCCCTAGATCCAAAAGGAGGGTATTTTGTCCACGATACGGCATCCCTTGCCTCTGTTGCAGATGTTACCATTGGTACAATAATACCATTTGCACCAGCATCCATTACCCTTTTTATAATCACCTCGTCATTCTTACTTACCCTTACAAGGGCCTCCATTTTATTGGCCTGAATATGGGCGATAAGGTTTTGGACCGTTTGAATGTCAATTGCTGAGTGTTCTATGTCTATTGTTAACCATTCAAAACCTGCTGACGAAAGAATCTCTATAATGGATTGATGGGGTATGGTAAGCCAAGAGCCTATTGTAAGTTGCTTTTCTTTAAGCTTAGTTTTCAGTACACTTTTTTCAAAAGTAAAGTTCTTCATCTTTCTATATTAAATAGCCGCCTATTTTGAACGAACAAATGTTCTACATCAAGAAAAACTCATCGAACTTCTTCCGAGTTTTCATTAAAAATTTTAAACAATGATTCAGCCATAATAAAGTCATGTACCTCGTCAATATCTATAGATTCGATTTTTCCTATTTCGAACATCAATGGTTTTTTTCCTATTCGCTTACCCCCCGCTTCTTTGAATGCTTTTTTCGAAAAAATGTATAAATTGGAATTCTCCTCATAAATAGGGGGAAGATCTTGAGTTCTCAGAAGCAACACCGGGTCATGGTTTAATGGTGTGCCGTCACAATTATATAGTCTTGTCTGCATTCGAGTGACTGAAAAAATAGAGTCGTATTCTCCTCCCTTTTTAATCATAGTGTTCAAAGCATTATCTATTGTTTCGGTCTTTAGTAAAGGGTTGGTACTGTGAGTTTGTAAATAATAATCGGCTTCTATTCTATCGATATCGTACTCAATAACCTTGTTCATGGAAACCGTATCACCTCTAATTTCTTGGGGTCTTTCGAAAATCGTAACGTTGGTATCAGAATAATGGGCCCGTACATCTTTCATTATTTCATCACTGTCAGTATTGATGACAACCTCAGAAATAAGGTTCGAAGCCAACAAACTGTTCAAAACCTTATGGTACAGAGGGGTTCCACAAAATTGTTTTAGGTTTTTATTTGGCACTCTTTCTGAGTTACCTTTCATGGGAAGTAATGCAACTATTCTCATTGTGGTTCTATTATAGAGAAAATTAAAATTGTGATTTTAGCTCTGAATTTTTTGGTCTCTCGACAAAAGTACAATAATTCTTATCTGCTACAAGTTTGGTGCTGTTTTCTAGTCCATATTCCCCCAAAATCTGCTGGGCAAATCCATACCAAGACATAACCTCGCCATCGGTAAAATGATAAATGCCATACGACGGGGCTTTTTGTATAATTTCCTCTAGCAGAAACCGTGACAACGAAACTGCGTTGGTGGGGCACCCAATTTGGGCATCGGTAACTTTCAGGGTTTCCCCCTTTTTAGCTTTTTCCAAAATGGTCCTATAAAAGTTCTTGCCGTATTTTTTGCTGTAAAGCCATGAGGTTCGAACGATATAAAAGCCGTCCATTATGTCTTGAATATACCTTTCCCCTTGCAATTTTGACCTTCCATATTCATTGATTGGGTTGGGTTCATCACCGGGCAAATAGGGACTGTCTTTTTCTCCGTCAAAAACATAATCTGTAGAAATGTGAATCAATATTACCTTATTTTCTTTACAGACTTCAGCAAGGTTTTTTACCCCTTCTGCATTTACTTCATAGGATTTTTCAGGATTTTTCTCGGCTTCTTCCACATTGGTGTATGCGGCACAATTAATACAGTATTGGTATTGGTTATCTCTAAAGATATCGGCCAACATTGCTTTGTCGGTTATATCAAGTTTATCGCTTGTCTTAAAATCAAAACTCAGTTCTGGATAGTTGAGGGCCAGTTCTTGAAGTGTTAGCCCCAGTTGGCCTCCAGCACCGGTTACCAATATTCTTTTCATAAGTTCAATGAATTGAATGTTGGCAAGTGCCTGTCTTTTTCTGACAGAATGAGTTTATCCAAGGGATACTCCCAATCAATTGCCAAATCGGGGTCGTTGTACACAATACCCCCTTCTGCATCGGGCCTATAGTACGAATCACATTTGTAGTAAAAGATCACATCGTCAGTGAGACTTAGAAAGCCATGTGCCATACCTTTCGGTATAAAAATTGAGGTGCCCATTTCTGTGTTCAGCCGTATTTTATAATGTTGGCCAAAGGTCTTGCTGTTCTTTCTAAGATCGACAATAACGTCAAGCACCTCGCCTTGTAGCACCTGCACCAGCTTGGCCTGGGCATAGGGGTCTTTCTGAAAATGAAGCCCTCGCAACACTCCCTTTTTAGAAGTCGAGAGGTTGTCTTGCACAAAATCCACCTTGATCCCTGTCAAGTGTTCAAACGTCTTTTTGTTGTAGGCCTCCTGAAAAGTGCCGCGGCCATCTTTGAACACCTCATTCTGTATGATATAGCAATCTTCAAATACGGTTTCCAAAATCTTCATCGGCTCTGACTATTTCAATTTCATCAAATATTCGCCATAACCACTTTTTAAAAGTGGCCTTGCCAATTTATGAAGTTGTTCTTTGGTGATGTATCCCATATTGTAGGCCGCTTCCTCAATAGACCCTATTTTGAGGCCTTGCCGTTTTTCTATAACCTCTACAAACTGTGAGGCCCTCATCAATGATGAAATCGTTCCTGTATCAAGCCACGCCGTGCCCCGATCCAATATGCTTACCTGCAGTTTTCCCATTTCGAGATATGCCCGATTGACATCCGTTATCTCGAGTTCGCCCCTATTGCTTGGCTTAATATTTTTGGCAATTTCAACCACATTGTTATCATAAAAATAAATGCCTGGCACCGCATAGGACGACTTTGGGCTTTGGGGTTTTTCTTCAATGGACAACACCTTGCTCTTGTCATCGAATTCGACAACGCCGTACCGTTGGGGGTTCTCAACATGGTAACCAAAAATCACCCCTCCATCAAGATCACTTTTTTCCTGTAAAAGATTTGACAGGCCTGAGCCATAAAAAATGTTGTCACCAAGAATCAGGGCCACCTTGTCATCTCCAATAAAGTCTTCCCCGATCAAAAAAGCCTCGGCAAGGCCATTTGGCTCGCTTTGGACCTCATAAACAAAGGTACAGCCCAGTTGCCTGCCATCACCAAGTAATTCTTGAAACAATTTGGAATCATGTGGGGTGGTGATGATCAATATTTCACGAATCCCCGCAGACATCAAGGTTGACAGGGGGTAATATATCATGGGCTTGTCATAAACAGGCATCAACTGTTTGCTCAAGACCTTTGTCAACGGGTATAACCGTGTGCCAGAACCTCCTGCCAACACAATTCCTTTCATATTTTGGTGGCGTATTTTTTTATATAATGATCAATGGTCTTCTCTAGACCGGATTGCAAGTCTTCATTTGGCTTCCAGCCAAGTGTGCCCTGTATTTTTGAGGAATTGATCGCATATCGAAAATCATGCCCGGGACGGTCTTTGACAAACGTGATCAATTCGGCATAACATCCTTCATTTCTAGGAACCTTTTTATCCAAAATCGAGCAAATATTCTTGGCCAACTCCAGATTGGTCTTTTCACAGTTGCCGCCGACCGCATAGGTTTCGCCTGATTTCCCCTTCTCAAATACGAGCTCCAATGCACGACAATGGTCTTCTACATACAACCAATCGCGAACGTTTTTTCCGTCTCCATAGATAGGAATCGGCTCTTCTGCCAATGCCTTTCGGATAATAGTGGGAATCAATTTTTCACCATGTTGATGGGGACCATAATTATTGGAACAGTTGCTTACCACCGTATTGAGGCCATAGGTGTGATGGTAACTTCTCACCAAAAAATCAGCAGCGGCCTTAGAGGCGCTGTACGGACTGTTGGGGGCGTAGGGGTAGGTTTCGTCAAAACTTCCCTCTTCTCCCAAACTACCATAGACTTCATCGGTCGAGATATGGTGAAATTTATGCGCGTTCTTGATTGATTGACCAGACGCTTTTTCCAACCAGTGGTGCTTGGCAACCTGCAAAAGGGTAAAGGTCCCCTCAATATTGGTCTTGATAAAGTCGGCCGGGCGTTCTATGGAGTTGTCAACGTGCGATTCGGCCGCAAAATGAATGACCGAGCTGATGCCATATTCTTTAAAAAGCCCATCGACCAAAGTACTGTCACAGATATCGCCTTGGACGAAACTATAATTTTGCTCCCTTTCAAATGCTGAGAGACTTTCTAGGTTGGCCGCATAGGTTAGCTTATCGAGGTTGACAATATGGATGTCCTCTCTTTTGCCCAAGTAGTATTTTATGAAATTGCTTCCAATAAATCCGGCACCGCCGGTGATCAATATGGGTTGCCGGTTATTCAGCATGTTTTAACTTATTCGAGCTCGCTGGCCTTTTTGTTCAAATAGCTGATAATCGACCATAGGAAAAACGCACCCACAAAAAGTAAGGGAAGAAGTACCAATTTTTTCCCGAAGAATGGTTTTATCACCACATGGGGTTTGCCAAAATTGATGATTTTAACCGCCTCTGTTTGTTTATTGAGTTCCACTTTCTTTGACTCAATATCTTTAATGAGCTCATTTTTAAGGTCGAAGAGCTCTCTGATGTCCACCTGCTCCTCATTGTCAAGAATGATACGCCCTTCGGCCGAAACATTATCTTCTGAAGCCAAGTTTTTTGAATATTGGCTTATCAGTTCATCCAATTGAGCAATAAGGGCTGTATTGTTTTCAATTCTATCCTCAGCATTGGCCCTATATATTGTTATCAATTCACTGAAATAGGGATTTGAATTGATATATTCCATTATTTTTTGCGCATACTCATGCCCTGAGATAGTTTCTTTGTAAGAAAAGGTAATTTTATGGTTCGGGGAATTACGCTCCAATATCTCGTTTCGCACGATATCATTGACCGAACCAGAAATGTCGAGACCTTTCAACAATTCTAAGTACTTCAGTTCATCTTCCAACTTACTGTTTTTATTGCCCAGCGCTTCAACGGTAACCTTGAAGCCCTTTAAGTTTTCGACATCTATCCCCAGCTCTTTGAAGAAATCTTCATTTTTGGCTTCTATATTGGCCTGGATCTCATCGACCACATCATACAGATACTCCTTACTTTCAAGATTTGGTCGAACAATAACCTCGATCTTCATCTTTTTGGAGATAACCTGCTTCAACCCAAATCCAACGGCCACACCCAAAACCGCGAGCCCAATAATGATAAGGGCGTTTCGCTTTAGATATAGAAAGAACCTCAAGAACCCCCTAAATACGGAATTAAAGGCATTGCCTATCATCTTGAACAACTGCCCCAAGTCTATCTCATCTGATCCGTTTGTGTTGTTTTGGTTATCTGCCATTATGAATCAAATATTTGTTTTAAAATCTTATCGGTTATCAAATAAGTGGGCTTGACACCTGTGGTGCCCAAGCCGCCCGATGCCAGCGTACTGCCCGTTTCCAAAGGGTTGTCAGAGGCGTAATAGGCATAGCGCACCTTTACATCACTTTTTATACTGTTCCGTATTTTTGATGCGGACTGTATCGCTTTCTGATAGTGTACCCCTTCCATTTCAAGTCCGATTACATTCCATGTGGATTCATGGAAAAACTTCAAAATGTCCCTGTTCTGCAACGAGGTGCCCAAAACGGTCACCATGGTACCCTCCAGCACCTTCAGGCCATTGCCTTCAAAGTCAGTGGCAGATAGCTCATTCTTGAACGGATAGTTATCCGCCGTTCCCTCAAATATATGGGCCGTTGGTATCATCAAATCTCCCTTACCGCCCTCCAAAATTCCGGCCTTGCCCATTATTGAGATGGACGCCACGTTCAAAAAATACTTCTTCCCATCATGCTCGAAGGGCTTTAACAGTTCGTCTATGGTCTCGTACGCTTGCTCACCAAACGCATAGTCCATCACAAATATAACAGGTTTCTGCTCGTCATTTCTTTCATTGCCAAAGTTATAGCAACAGGCCCCTTTGCCAAATTTCGCCACATCGAATATCTGCACATCGATGTTCGCCCCTGACCGGTCGTCTATAAAAAGCATGCCGTTCTTTACCGCGTGGGCCTCCACTTTTTTCCTAAGGCCATTGTTCTTGGGTGAACTCAAGGCCTCATAAATCTCCAAATTCGGCTTGCCTTCAAACTCCTTTCCCAAGGCTACCCTGGCAAACAAAGAGTTCATTACACTGTGCATGTTGGCGCTGATAATATGCAATGGGCGTTCAAAAAGACCATTTTCAAACAAGGCACTTTTTATGGTGTTCGCCCAACGTTCGCCATGTATGTGGTGCCCTAACCTTTCCCGTAAAAGCGGACTGAATGTAATGGTGCGCCTATTGCCGGTGGTGCGTTCTTCCAAAGAAAGCTTGCCCAACCAATACACAATGTTCAAAAAACGGTCGGGATCATTGCTTTTTGCCAGTTTTTGGTGCATTTCGGTCATTTCCTCAAAGGTTCTGCCCAAAATATTGGCGGTATGTATCAATGCGACTTCACGCTCGTTTTCCTCTTTTTCCTCTTTAATGATGAACTCCTCGAGCTTTTGCCAGTCCCGAATAGTGGTCTTGTGCTCTTCTATGAACACCCGCTCGCATATCTTATCTGCTTCGATGAACAGAAAGGTCAGGTGGGTAAGAATATCATAGATATCCGATCGCCCCCTTGTTATCTCAATGTTCATCTGTTCGGCATCGATGCGGTAGCAATTTCGCCGTCTTTTTGGAGGTATAATGGGCGTTAGGTGCGATTTTGAAAACCCCTCATCTGAGGTAAGGTTAATATAGCTACATTGTTCGATGCCCTCTGGCAGCCTCTCAAGTACATATAAAAGTCCGTTCAGTTCGGCCTTTTCTTCTGCAATGGTACCATAAATTTCAGGTCTTAAAACCAGCAAAGCATTGCGCAATGCATTGCCCGAAACACCCGAGGGCTTGTAGAAACCCCGGTTCAAAAGGTGGCGCATGGTAATGTATAGACGCTCTATGGCGTTGGTCGATTCTTGCGCCCTTGTGGTCTTAACTACTTTCGTCTCAATCATATTACCGGCAAAAGTACATCAAATACTTAGAATCATGAATCATTCCCGCAACTTGAAAGCGTAGAGTGCCGCTGCCAACTCGCGGTCGTTTGCAAGCCGCTTAACTTTGTGCTGCCCTCCCAATTTGCCAACTGATTTCATATAGTCTTGAAAACCTCCCTTCTTAATCTTGGTTATTTTCAAGCGCTGCAAAATCTTGCCATCCAAGAGATCAAAATAATAACTGTTCTGCTTCTGCATGGCATCGTCCAATAGCTGTGCAAAGTGATCTAGGTCTTTTGGGGCATCCTCAAATTCTATCAACCATTCGTGATAAGGCAGTTCGCCTTCTGGCGGGTTGGTCTGTGGTGCCACCGTAAACTCATTGACTTGGGCCCCGGTCTTGTCGATGGCCAACCGCATGGCTTCTTCAACCTCTTTGGCAATCACATGCTCGCCAAAGGCGGAAATGAAGTGTTTTATTCTGCCCGAGACGATTATTTTATAAGGGGCCAAAGAAACAAACCGAACGGTATCTCCCAAGTTGTAGGCCCACAATCCCGCGTTGGTCGTGATGACCATAGCATAATCAATCCCCAACTCAACATCTTTTAAGGTCAATCTTTTGGGGTTTTCATCAAAAAACTCATCTGCCTTGATAAATTCATAGAAAACACCTGAATTTAGAAGCAGCAACATTCCTCTATCTTCTTGGGAATCTTGATAGGCAAAAAACCCTTCACTTGCCGGAAACAGCTCTATACTGGCAACCTTTCTACCAATCAAGGCTTCAAATTTTGAACGGTAAGGTTCGTAGTTGACCCCACCATAAATAAAGAGTTCAAAATTTTTGAACAAATCGCCAATGTTTTTGCCCGTTTTGGCCTTCAAGCGTTCAAAATACATCTGCACCCATGAGGGTATGCCAGCGATAACAGTCATATTTTCGTTTATGGTCTCTTCCACAATGGCCTCGACCTTTGTTTCCCAATCCTCAATGCAATTGGTCTTCCAGCTGGGCAAACGGTTTCTTTGAAGGTAATTGGGCACATAGTGGGCCGAAATACCGGAGAGCCGGCCAAATTTGATGCCGTTTTTTTCTTCCAATTCGGGACTCCCCTGCAGAAAGATCATTTTTCCATCCACAAAACGGGCATTGCCCGTTTCGCGTATATAGCTCAATATGGCATTTCGAGAAGCCTCTATTTGGTGCTTGATACTCTCTTTGGTAATGGGTATGTATTTTGCCCCCGATGTGGTGCCCGATGTCTTGGCAAAATAGAGGGGTTTGCCCGGCCAAAGCACATCTTCGGCTCCTTCTCTCATCTTATCTATATAAGGGCGAAACGCCTCGTAGTCTCTTATTGGCACCTTTTTGACAAAATCTTCATTGGTGTTGATTTCATCAAAACCATGGTCTTTGCCAAAGGCTGTTGATCTTCCCCGTTTTATCAGTTGTTTAAAGAGCCTTTCTTGTGCCTCAACGGGATTCTTTATCCACCGTGCATTTTTGTAGTGTACGTAAAGGGCAAAAACTTTCGCGGCAAAAGCTTTTATGGACATGGTGCTAGTTAAAATCTATGTAATCTTGTGGGTTTATCGGTTTTCCATCTTTCCATAACTCAAAATGTAGATGGGGCCCGGTGGTCAGTTCGCCGGTGTTCCCCACCGATGCGATAACCTCGCCGGCATTGACAAAATCGCCCTGCGATTTGGTGAGCGAACCACAATGCTTGTATGCAGAGATTAAGTTATCGCTATGTTCGATTATGATCACATTGCCCGTATCAGAGGTCCATTCGGCAAAGATCACGGTACCATCGGCGACCGCTTTGACCGGTGAGTCTTTCAATGCCGTAATGTCTACGGCATAGTGTTTTTCATCCATATCGTACCCCTGTGACACCTCACCTGTCAAGGGAGGGAACAATACCGCCCAAGACCCGTCGATATTCCGTTCAAATAGGTTGTACTTGTCTTCGAGCTCAACCTGCTCGCGCAATTCCAAATCTTCCTTTATCGGGGTCAGGTCAACCGTGTTGGGGTCTAGCTTGTACCGTTCGAACAACGAATCGCGATTGGTCTGCGTATTCTCGATATCGCCACGCAACACCATGCGAATGTTATCTAAATACCTGTTGGTATAATTTAATACGGTCATCAGCGAATCGGTCTTGTAGGTAAGCTCTGTGGCCTGTCGTTTAAGCCGTGTGGACGAATACCCTGGAATGTATTCGCGAAGCGGTGTAAAGGCAATGAGCAAAATGGTCAGGGCTATCAGAACAATGATAAAAATACTGCCGGTCACAAAAACATTCAATCGGTTCAGTTTAAAAGAGATCTTCTCTTCAAAGGTGCTCTCGTTCAGTATCACCAACCGATACTTGTGCAGCAGCTTTCTCTTGATTTCCTTTCTTTTTTTGACACGCTTTGCCATTTCACAAAGATAGGCTTAGATTTTTATTTGGGCAGCTATTGCAAAATCCTTGTTAAAGTTTGCGCACAAGCGGGTTTTTAGTGTCTTGAAAACAATTATACCCCGTAACTTTCGTTAGTGTGCTGTAGGCATTATAGCTACTTTTTAGTACTTTTACAAATCAAACGAATACTATGATTGCTCAAAATATTTTACTTGGTATGTTAGGACCATGGCAAATTGTACTGATTGTGGTCGTTGTGCTCTTGCTTTTCGGAGGGAAGAAAATTCCTGAATTGATGCGTGGGCTCGGCAGCGGCATAAAAGAGTTCAAAGACGCCTCTAGAGAGGATGACAAGATAGAGGGCAAAAGTGAGGCTGACTCTAAAAGCTAGGTCTTTTCTTACAATCATTTATCTTCCTAAATTGCTGGTTTTCACCAGTGTCTTACCGCTTCCATGGCTGAAAAAATTGGCTTTTTGCCATTTCACGCCGTAAATGCCTCTTTTCACAACAAAAAATTAGACGAAAACCCCATTCAAGGTACTTTTGACGTTATAGGGCTAACCATATGTGTCTGAAAACCCGGGGAATTAAGATGCATGCCCAAAACCTACAATACCAAAAATAGCATGAGAAAACCACTGCTTTCGGTTCTCGCGGCCTTTGTGCTGGTATCATCCGTTGTACGCTCGCAAGAGGCCGACGCAGCGTACCAGTCTGTGGCCTCCGTTACGGTCAGTGATGAGATGGATGGTGCCGATCCAAGCACCGACAGAACAGATATTAAGACCAAATCGCTCAAAAAAGTCAAGGGAATGACCGCTGGCTATTACTTGATCGCCAACGCGTATTCCAAAAAGAAATATCGAGACAAGTTTATTGCCCAGTTGACCAAAAAGGGGTTGCATGCGCACTACATTACAAATCCCAAAGAGGGGTTGAGCTATGTGTGTGTGAACCACCATATGAACTGGGGCGACGCCGTGGCCGATTATGATTCGGGCATTGACGGAAAGTACAATGACGAGCTTTGGATACTGATTATAGAAGAAGACTTCGATGACCTTGTTGCAGACAAGGCGGTATCAAATGATAAAACAAAGGCCAAGCTAATCAAAAAGGCCAATGAATATTACGAGATGATGTGGTACAAAGAGGCCGCCAAATACTATGACCTGGCCCTTGAAAAAAATGCCGGGGCCTATTCCAGGGAAGTGTTGCAACGGGCAGGAGACTCGCATTATTTCAATTCAAACATGGAAAAGGCCTATAAATGGTATCATTTGCTGTATGAAAATTACAAAGATGAGATATCGGCCGACAACCTGTTCAAATACGCCCATGCCCTTAAAGGCAACAGCAAATATGGCAGGGCCAAGCGCATGATGCGGCTTTACAAAAGAAAGCTAAAAGATGAGGCCAGCCAACGCTCTGCAAGAGCAGCACTTGCCAACGAAGAAATTGTAGACGAGCTTTTGGCCGATGCCGATGAAACGGAAATCAAAAATCTGGGCATCAACTCAAAGTACTCTGATTTCTCCCCCATGTACTATGGCCAAGACCAAATGGTGTACGCATCTGCCAAAGATTCGGGCTTTTTAAATACCAGGCGGTATAATTGGAACAACCAGCCCTATCTTGACCTTTACGTTGCCAAAATAAACGAACGCTCAAAAACACTCGACCAGTCAAAAAAGTTTTCAAAAAAGATAAACACCAAATACCATGAGGCCTCCGTTACCTTTACCGCCGATGGCGCTACCATGTATTTTACCCGTAACAATACCAAGGGCAAAAAAATAATATGGGGCAATAAAAAGGTAAATTATCTAAAGATATACCGCTCTGACCTGGTCAACGGTGAATGGACCACAGGCAAAGAACTGCCGTTCAACGGCGATGACTTCTCAACGGGCCACCCAGCTTTGAGCCCTGATGGCAAGCAATTGTACTTTGTATCAGATCGCCCCGGCACGATGGGCAAGACCGATATTTTTGTGGTCGATGTAAACGATGACGGCACTTATTCAGAGCCGCGGAACCTTGGCCCAGAAATCAATACCCCCGGCAGGGAGATGTTTCCTTTTATAAATGACGAAAAACTATATTTTTCTTCGGATGGACATGTGGGCTTGGGGGGACTCGATATTTTCGAGTCCAAACGGTCAGAGCAAGGGTTCGAAGCACCAAAGAACTTAGGAAAGCCCATCAATAGTCGCCTCGATGACTTTTCGTTCATCGTGCGTGAAGATACCCAAGAGGGTTATTTTGCCTCGAACAGAAAAGGAGGCAAGGGAGATGACGATATTTACTCATTCAAGCGCCTACAACCAGAAGAAGCTGTTAATCTGAACGCGATTACCGGTACCGTTACCGAGTTGATCACAGGAGACCTTATGCCCAATGCCCTTGTCGAGTTGTTGGATGAGAACAACATTAAGCTAAAGGAAACGATTACCGGTGAAGATGGTACCTTCTTGTTTGAAGACCTTGAGGGCAACACCCAATATATGGTTCGTGTCAAGCAGAAAGAGTTCTTCGAAGAACAACAGCCCATCGCCACTTTAGACAACGAAGTCGTAACAGCTGATGTGGCCATGAAGCGTTTGAAAGAAATGATCGTGCTTGAAGACGGCGTTAAAAAGCTCAAGACCGATATGATCCACTTCGACTTTGACAAGTCGTACATACGATCCGATGCGGCCGAAGAGCTCGACAAATTGGTCGAGGTCATGACCGAATACCCGAGCATGGTCATTAAAATTGAATCGCATACCGATAAATTCGGTCCGAGTGCTTACAACAAGTACCTGTCTGACAAAAGGGCAAAATCTACCAGGGATTACCTCATTTCTAAAGGTATAGATGCCTCCAGAATTGCCAGTGCCATCGGTTACGGCGAGGAACGCCTACTCAATGAATGCGCTGATGGTGTGCCCTGTTCAAAAGAAAAGCACCAAGAAAACCGGCGCTCTGAATTTATCATAGTTGAAATGTAATGCCAAACCAACTGACCCCTATTGAAAGCCCTCTCGTTGAAGAGGGTTTTCTTTTGCCGTAGATTTCGAATGCATTTCATCGATGGTAGCCTGCCTTTGCTCCTAGAGGCACCCAAGAGATTGCCCTGTTGTTGGGCGATCATTTTTGCGTGTCATCCATACTTTGGCATCATGCCTCCATTTTATAGGTCTTGCCCAGCATTTTATCGCCTTTTTTTTACAAATCCTAGCATGCATTTTACCTTGCCAATATGTTCAATGTGAAAGATGTATCTATGAAGAAATTATTACTTGTTAAGGAAATTTATTTAGAAGCTTTTAAAAATCTGGGTCATATATTGATTGAAAAGTATTTTAAAATCTTCTCGTGGTTTTGCTTCATCATGTTCTTTGTGGTACTCTATGCGTTTATTTTTAGAGTTTCCACAGGGTTTGCCTTTGATTAAGAAACCATCGGACAAAAAAGTACAAATGGGGGCATAGCCCCCATTTTTTATTACAAGATCTCCAAGGTCCTTATAATGGCCTCCAACTCGAACATATAGTCCCTTTTTTCGGTAGCAGGGGCAAAAGTGAAGCCTTCTATCACCAACCTTCGGTCATTTTCTTTGTCATTGATGATATAGGTAAGGAACGGACCCGCCATGGGGTAGCCGTGTATCTCCCATATACCGCGTACCTCTACCGCCTTTTTGCCTGCTATCTCTGCCGGAAATACATAGGGGGCAAAGTACTTCTCGGTAATCATATAAGTGCCCTCGTTGGGCCCGGGAATGTATTTTTTGCCTATGGAATCGCGCATTTTCACAATGTCCTTTACAAATGTCGAATCGTTGGTAAGGCTGTTCATGGGCATTTCGTAAACGATAATGTTCATGGTTCCCTTTTGAACGGGCCTATCGATCCAAACGAAATTATCCTCCTCTTTTCCTACGCGGTACACCGAGGGTATGGTCAATTTGATGCCAAAGCGCTCTTCCAGAGCCTTTTCTTTGTTCAGTGAACGGGCAAAGCGCTTCTGGGCCTCACTGATCTCCACGTTTTTGTAGGCCGCAATCGCTTCGTCTGAAATACGCTGGATATTTGATATAAGCTCTTGCTCGTTGCGCCCCTTGACCACTGTTACCCGTTGTGGCTTGGCATAGACGTCTTTGCTTACATAGGCTGCCGAGGTAGTGTCTCGCAATACGTAGAGTATCGACCTCGACTCAAGGGCCGTACCGCGAAACACCCTTGGTGGAAGCTGGGTTATGGAAAACAGTGGCTCTTCCCAAGGCAGGCCCACCACATTGGCGGCAAAACGTTCGCGAATGGTATCGCCCACCGGGCCTTGCCAAAGATCGGTGTTCATCACCACCATAAGTGAATTGACGCTCCCTGTGGAAGGAGGTAAGAATTTTTTCTGTTTTGAAAAGTCGTTACAAGAAACGAAGGCCAGCAATAGGCCGGTCAAGAGTAGTGTCCCAAAATATTTCATAGTGTCCAATTTACGAAGAACAATCGCACAATTTCAACTTTGTGCCCGGTTTTAGGTTGTTACCACTAATACCGTTCCATTCTCGTAAATTTTCGATGGAAACTCCAGGATATTTTCTTGAAATGGTCCAAAGCGAATCGCCCTCTTGCACGGTATGTACCTTGGCGTTGCTGGCAACCGTGGCCGAGGCCCCTGTTTTACTGGTCTTCTTTGTGGCGCTTGAAGTCTGCGCCACCACGGGTTTTCTAGGATAGATCGTCAACCGCTGACCAACTCGGAGATTGTTGCTTCGCAACCCGTTCCACCGCTTTATCTGGCTTACGCCCACTCCATAGCGCTGTGCAATCTTGCCAAGATAATCACCGCTTCTCACCCTATAGCGTATTTTGTTGTTCGCCTGCACCAATTGGGGCAGGGGCTTTTCTAGGGAGTCGAGCTGCTTTTTTGCATAGGCATAGATCGCCGCTTCGTTGTTCACGAACTTGCCAATCTTCGATTTTGGCAATCGCAAGGCATAGGTCTTCCCTTCAATCTTGGGAATGATTTTCAGCTTATACGCCGGATTGAGCATCTCCAGCTCTTCCATATCAATATCGACCACCTTTGAAATCTGCTCGAAAGTAATCAGGTTCTTGACATGCACGGTATCGGTCTCAAAATAAGGCCGCTCGACATTCACATGCTTCAGACCATGCTCTTCGGCATATTCAAAAATGTACATGGTGGCCAAAAATGCGGGTACATATCCAGCCGTTTCGCGTGGCAAAAAGGGTCTTATGTTCCAGTAGTTTCGATACCCCCCTGAGCGTCTTATGGCCTTGTTCACGTTGCCCGGACCAGAATTGTAGGCCGCCAGGGCAAGGTCCCAATCTTCGAAAATATCATAAAGCTTGGCCAGATATTTACAGGCAGCGGTCGTGGACGCAATCGGGTCGCTTCGCTCATCTACATAACTGCTCACATCCAATCCGTACATTTTTCCGGTACTGTACATAAACTGCCAAAGACCGGTGGCCCCTACCCGCGACTTGGCCCTTGGGTTCAACGCCGATTCGACGATGGAAAGGTATTTTATTTCCAAAGGAACCCCATGGTTGTCCAACTCTTGCTCAAACAACGGAAAATAAAACTGGCTCGCTGTCAACATGCGCTCCATCAGGCCACGCTTTCTGGTCAAGAACGATTTTATGACACTTTCCAATGAAGGGTTGTACGCAATGTTAAATGGTGTTTTCTCATTTAGGCGCTGCAATCGGGCCTTTAGGGTATCTGTGGGTAAGTCCAGAGCAGATTTTTCGATGTCTTCAGTGGGCAGGTTCACCACCTCATCGTACATTTCGGTAAACAGAGCAGCGTTCTTATGAAGTTCGCGCAGCCATAGACTATCGTAACGATAGGCCTCTTCGAGATCGGCCAATTCAATGGTGCCCGCTTTGGTTTCTTTGATCTCAACCGGTTGCCCGTCCAGCTTTTTGGCATCAAGTGCAGGCACCTTTTCAGTGCTGGGCCCTGTATCGGTCGCGGACATTTTTTCTTCTGATGCTTCAACAGGTGATCGTTCCTGTTCTTGCCCATAGAAATTGGCCACTGCCAAACAGAAAACAAACAATAAG
>CEVF01051684.1_pt1 | contig 106385 bp, 88 predicted proteins | sample 356441 | NCBI WGS metagenome assembly CEVF01 (sample SAMEA2622765, study PRJEB7988) | marine metagenome | biome: marine biome (ENVO:00000447); feature: surface water layer (ENVO:00002042); material: "saline water (ENVO:00002010), including plankton (ENVO:xxxxxxxx)" | depth 5 m | reverse complement strand
TAGCTCTGGGCGTAGTTCGGCCTCAGGATGAACACCTCCTTGAAAATCTCGTTGGCCCTGGCAAAACGGCCCTGTGCCTCGTAGTGGTAGGCCAGTGCCTTCAAAAGCACCGCGTTGTTCCCAAAGAGCCCGAAGTTCTCCTCGATGATGCCGTCGGCATAGGCGGCCTCATCCCACTTCTCGTAGAAATGGCGATAGGCGTCCAGAAAGAAATAGGGGGAGCCCTTGTAGCGTGGGGCGTACTCTTCATAGACCGCTTTTGCCGACTCAAAACTGGGGGCGGCCTCCAACTGCCTCAGGTAGATTGGGTAGTTGGCGGCCAACTGCTCTTCGGTCAGCTCCCTGCCATCGGCAAAATTGTTGCGCAGACGGGCCCTATCCACAATTTTATTTTTGCTTGGGCTTGCCCCCACAGTGTTGATCACTACAACTCCGCCTCTTGCGATAGAACCATACATTGTGGTTGTTGCCAGATTATTTAGCAAAGCAATTCTTCTGATATTGCCAACATTAATCCAAACTGGCGCATCCGTGAATATTTGGCCGTCTACATCAAAAATGGCCGGAGATGCATAATTAATAGAGCCTCCTCCCCGAACATATACCGCTCCGGAAATATCAGTACATTGTCCCACAACAAATACACCGGGAAATCTATTTCTTAAAACATCCAGTACACAAAGATTCACTTGACCGATTTCGTCCGCTTCCATAACCCGAATCTTTCCAGCGGCCGTTTCTCCGTCGAGAAACCCAAATGCCGTTTTCACAATATTCTTATTAATATTATAATCCTCTTCCAAATCCTTTTGAGAGCGGCGCTTACTGGCTTCTACCACTACCTCGTCGAGCTCGGCAATATCTGGTACCATAATGGGATTCAGTATGCGGGTCACATCCTCGACAAGTATGCGCACCGTCTTCATGCCCGTGTAGCTGAACTGCAGCATGTCGCCCGTTTTAACCGAAATCTCGTAACTGCCGTCGGCCGCGGTGGTGGTGCCCACCTCTTTGCCGGCCACCGAGACGTTCACGTTCTCGATGGGTCTCTTACCGTCGGAGACCTTGCCCTTTACCGTACGCTGTTCTTGCGAATGGCAGAGGACTGTCAAAAAAATACATAGAAGGGTCGAGGTAAGCTGTCTTTTCATAGCAGTGTTTTTTTAAGTTATCAACTGTGATTCTGTGGTTTAGACCTCAAATATCTTGAGGGCCGCCTCTTTAAATATACCGTTTTAATAGGTGAAATACTACAAAATCAATCGATAAAAACCGTTTTTGCCGATTTTTTCTGCCCCGCCTTGTCAAAATGACAGATTACAAAAAGTATTTTTTTTATAAAGAACTGGATTCTCGTTCTTTAAAATATAAAAAAGCCCCGTATACCAAACACACAGGGCTTCTTGATTATTGTTGGATACACTTCTCTATAGCCTCGAGGTGATCTTGCTCGATTTGACAAGCTGGAAAAGCTCTTGGTTAACGCCTTTCAGGCTCAGCTTGAAGGTCTTGACCTCTTTGCGTTGCGCAAAAGTACCGTAATCATGGTAAATGGTTGCCTTCAGGTAGGTCGGTGTCAGACTCTTATTTCCATGGTAGTTGATATTCACTTTCCAGGTACCAGGTAGCGAACCGTCTATGAGGTACTCGGTGCAGCTGTATCCTTGGTTTTTCTCTTTCTCGATAATATCAGCATTGTCGGCCAAAGTATGTTTTAAGGTGAAATGCTGGTTTTCAGGGTTTACAAATTGAAGATCAAATTCAGCTTCTCCATCATTCCACTCAAACACAAGGCGCGTGCCCTCAAAATCTTCTTGCTCCACAAAAAGATCTTTGGCTTTATCGGCATCGACTATTGCATTTTTGTTGAGCATCAAGAGATTGTTGTATTCACGATTGATGATTGTCAAAAATCCCGTTGAATCGGCCCGCATCATATCTTCTTCAACCAAATAGCTGTATCGGTTGTAAATGGTGGCCGCTTCCTTGGGCATTCGCAAGTTTCTGAAACTATTTGCCAAGTCCATGTACGATTGGCCATAGTCGGGTCTCAGGGTCATCACCTTCTTATAGAATTCATGTGCTTTTTTGAATTGCCCTTGTGCCTCATAATTATAGGCCAGTGCCTTGAAGAGCACCGGGTTTTTATCAAAAAGATAGAATTTTGACTCTATGATGCCATCAGCGTACTCCGTTGCTCCCCATCGCTCTTGAAAATAATGCTGTGCGTCAATATGGAAATAGGGAGAACTGGCGTACATTTTAGAATATTCATCGTACACTTTTTTGGCCGATTCCAAATCACCACTGGCATATAGCTTTTTAAGATATGTTGCACCATTTTCAAGTACTTCTGTCTGCGACAGTGCAGGGCCCGTTACATAGTTGTTTCGAAGGCGTGCCATGTCGTGGATTTTATCGCTCTTTGGAGACGCTGAAATCGTGTTGATGACGATGACACCACCTGCGCCGGCATTACCATACATAGTGGTCGTAGCAAAGTTGTTCAAAATTGCGAGTCGCTTGATATTTTTTACATCAAGCCAAATAGGTGGTTCATTGAAAATTTGGCCATCGACATCAAAAATGGCCGAGCGCGGATTGAACAATGAATTGGTTCCTCTAATGAATACCCTTCCATTATTAAGTGACGACTGTACACCCCCTGCAGCGTTGGCCCTACCGACCACGCCAGGGTCGTTGGTGTTTTGAGCCTCAATATTGGTAACTTGGGTGCCGATTCCCGCTCCTGGGCCAAAAGCCCCCAGACAGCTGCCTTGCACCCGTACTCCCGCAAAACGGTTTCGCAACAAATCCAAAATACAAAGGCTAACAGGGTTTATGTCTTCTTCATTCATAAACCGGATATTGCCCGGTGCTGTTTCGGCATTGAGATAACCGTAAGCTGTTCTGATGATGTTCAGGTTAACAGGGTATTCCAGTTCCAACTCCCGTTGCGATTTTCGGTTACTGCCCTTGACAACCACCTCTTCAAGCTCGGTAACATCTGGCACCATAATAGGGTTCAGAATTCTGGTAACATCCTCTACCTTTATACGAATGGTTTTTAGACCGGTATAGGAATACTGTATCACATCACCCGTGCTGGCCATTATCTCATAGCGGCCATCTTGATCGGTAAAGGCTTTCGTGCCCTTGTCCTCAATGCTTACCGAAACATTGGAAACCGGAGAGCGGCCATCGGTAACCTTTCCTGAAATTTTCCGTTCGTTCTCTTGTGCGAGCCCAAACAATCCAATAAATAAAAATAGATATAGCAATTTTTTCATAACTCATGATTTTACCCAAAAGTTACGAAATAAATTAATTCGGTTGTCAATCTTTGTAAGAAATTGATAGATCCAACTACTTGTCAATATGCATTTTAACCCTCGGGATCAACATCAACTCGGTCTGGCGCCCGTTTACATAACGAAAACCGTTTTCGCCGAAAAAACCCGCTTCTTCAAGCATGATGCGGATATCCCTTTTCCATTCGGGTATGTTAACCGTGGTGTTGAGTTCAATGGCATAGACCGTATTTGGGTTCAGCGGATAGTTTTCGCCATCGTCTTTCATGACACCTCCCTGGGCATCCCACATACCGATGGTTGTACCGGCAGAGTGGCCATAAGACCCCAATGGATGTGTATAAATGGCCGGCCGCAGGCCTGCGGCTTTCGCCTCTGCCAACGATTTTGCCAAAATTTCATTGCCTGTTCTTCCCTTGACCATATTCTTTGTCAAAAAGTCTTGCACCTGATTGCCCTTTTTCAATGCTTCCACCAAAAAGGCAGGGGCTTCAGTTTCTCCGGGCCGCAGTACATAGGCCAACTCTTGACAATCGGTGTTCAGGCGTAGATAGGTAATGCCGAAATCACAGTGCAATAGATCGCCGGGCAGGATCACCATATCCTCAGGTCGCCCCGAAAAAGAATAGAGGTGACCTACCAGTTCTTCACTGGTACGCTGTACGTCCACTGTGGGGTGGAACCAGGTTTCGAGCCCCAGGTCGGTCACCTTTTGGCGCATCCACCATTCTACTTCGGTGGTGGTGGTCACCCCTGGTGTTATGACCTTTTCTGAAAATGCCTGGGCAATGATATCGTGGGTAATGTCTACCAATTGGTTGAAGATGACCATCTCGCGCTCGGTACGGGTCTCGATCCACCGAACCGCCAATTGCTCGGCTGATACCACCTTTGAACGGTACTTCTTTGGAAGGTTGGCCATAAATTCATCGTAGTCGGTCTTATCGAGCCCATCGGCAATGTTGTGGTCTTTTGAATAATTGAGGCCTATTGTCTTCGGATTCCGTTCTTCAATTAATTGCATCAGCCTTTTCCATTGATCGGGCTCCTTTTCTTTGTCCCAAGCCGACTCGATGTTCTTGCCCACATTGTAGCGCGCCACGGCAAGTTTGTCAATGGTGTTCTTTTCCCTATCGCGATAAAAAAGCAGTATGGTTCTTCTACGGGCATTCAGCCATGTGGCGGGCAACATGGTTCTCAAGACCGGGTCTTCGTTGTATTCCCTTGAAATCAATATCCACATATCGATGTTCGTTTGGTCCATCAATTCAGGTAGTAGTTTATTAAAGCGTTCATCAAGAATTTGATCGATAACCTTAGCTCTCTCTGATTCTGGAAGAATCTGCTGGGAACGACCCCATAAAAAACAAGTGAGAAAGATAAGGGCAAGCAGTGTTCGCATAATTTTACAATGACTGTTAAATATTCAAAATGTACTCAATTCACAGAGACAATCGTTCCAAATTTTCTTTTCTAAGGATTTTTTGGGTATCGGTCTCCAAGAAAGCCTTGATAAAATAGACCTCTTTTGGCTTTTCAAACTTTTCCAAATCTTTAGAAGCTTCAATGGCCCCCCGTATTTGGTCAGCATCGCCATCTCCTTCCATCACCAAAATAAGGCGTTGGCCCAATTCTTCATCTGGTATGCCGGCCACAAAAAAGCGATTCTCAAAAATGTTGGCGAGCTTGGCCTCAATCTGCTCGGGAACCAACTTAACACCTCCTGAATTGATGATATTGTCAAAACGCCCCAACCATTCAAATTCGGTATCGGAAACCAGGGCCACAACATCGTTGGTCACCACAGGTGCATCGGCCACTTTAGGGGCATCAATAACCAGGCAACCGCGTTCGTCTTTGGATATTTTTACATCTGGCAAAGTCTTGAAATAATCGGACTTGTCGGGCCCATTGACCTTTTTAACGGCAATGTGCGTAACCGTCTCGGTCATACCGTACGTTTCATAGACCTTTGTAGGGTGGTCTTGTAGCAGCGCCTTCAACTTATTGGTTATGGGCGCCCCCCCGACAATAAGTATGTTGATCAGGTGCAATTTTTCATACGAATGCGTAGCCTGCAAGGGCACCATCGCACAGAAATCATACTTTTTGTCTGTATGCAGTAAAGGACGTGAAGAAGGCTCCAAATAGTCCATTTCCAAGCCCAGCACCATGGCTCTGACGAGCATCATTTTTCCTGCAATAAATCTGGATGGCAAACAGTGTAAGGCTGTTTGGCCCGGTTCTAAACCAAAGTAAGTGCCCGTGGCCAAAGCAGAGTTTACCATGTGTTCTTTTTTGAGTCGTATGGTTTTTGGCTCGCCTGTAGAACCTGAAGTGTTCACCTCAATGATTGGGCTTTCAGAGAGCCAGTCAAGCAAAAAATCGCCAATAGATTGTTCGTATTCAACCCCCTCTTTGACAAGGCTATACCCCACCTCGTTTAAATCTTCTCTTGTATAGTGGATGCCATTGAGCTTAAAAGCCGGATGCACCTCATGCCATGTTTGCCTTTTCATTTTCAATCGTTACAAATTCTTCTTTTGACAATACCCTCCCGAAGAGTTTTTCTTTCCAGTTTTTCCATCCATATTTTTTTGCAAACACCCACAGCAATATGGGGAAGACCACAAAAACGGGAATGAAAACCTCTTCTAAAACCGCTGTTTCTGGTGGAGCAATAACTTTATAAATTGCATCGGCCTGTAAAGCGCCCCAATCGTATGTAAGCAGTAAGATACCGAACAAATTATTGGCTGCATGAAAGCCTAGTGCCAGTTCCAGGCCCTCATCCATAAGGGTAAGTATCCCTAAAAAGAATCCTGTGCCTATATAATAAACCAAGGTAATATAGCCAACCTTAGCAACTTCTGGATTTCCAATATGCATCATTCCAAAAAGTATGGAAGTAACAACCAATGGTACCAATCTGGATTTTGTGAAAATTCCAAGGCCCTGAAGCATATATCCCCGAAATAGATATTCTTCAAAACTTGTTTGAAGTGGCACAAGCAGTATGGCTATGGGCAACAAAATCAAAAATTTGTTTAGGTCAAAGTTTAAAACATAATCTTCTGGAGACAAGTACCAAACATCTACGAGGGTCATGATTGTGACAAGGCCACCCCAAATGGCAAAAGCGAATAAAATTCGGGTGTAATCAATTTTCTTTCTAGAGGTTGTCAACGAAACGATGGATTGCTTATGAACGAACCGTGTCCAACCCCAAACAATCAAAAGACCTACAGCCAGCGCTCCAAGATTTAAAACCAGTACGGGGTTTTTCCCGACCAATTCTATTGTTTGTTTCATAGCTTCGTCCACAGAAACAGGCGAAATTAAGATGGCAACATAATTCAAGGCCATAAAGCCGATAAAACCTATTGGAATGACCAAGTACTTCCAAAGTCCAATTTCTCCCTTATACCCTTGTTCTATGTACATAATTCTTCTATTAGTGCTGTTTGCCAAGATAGATCTTTTCTATAGAATAACTTACCGTTTTCAACTTGCAATGGAGACTCAAAATTATTGGTGTACAACCCTCCGGTGCCAAGACCTTGTGGCAACTTGCTGCCCAGTGTAAACGTCCATTGTGCAATAGCGTTCAACCCAATGTTACTTTCAAGAGCGCTGGTTACCCACCACCCAATGCCAAGTTTTTCGGCCAATCGGATCCATTCGAGACTACTTGCAAAACCGCCCGCCAAACTTGGCTTTAAAATAATGTATTGCGGTTGTATGGTTTGTAGCATATCTACTTTTTCGGTTACAGCGTTTACCCCAATCAGTTCTTCATCCAGGGCAATGGCAATGGGTGTTTGTTCGCAAAGTACCCGCATGGCAGACCACTGGCCCGGCTTTATGGGCTGCTCTATGGAGTGTATGTCGAATTGTGAGAGCTCATGCAGTTTGCCAAGTGCTTCTTTAGGTGAAAACGCTCCGTTGGCATCGACTCGAAGCTCAATGGCATCTTTAGAAAATTTTTTTCGGATGGATGCCAATATTGTAAGTTCCGTGGCAAAATCAATGGCCCCAATTTTCATCTTTATGCAGTTGAAGCCACTCTCGATCTTTTTTTTTATCTGTTCTAGCATAAAGTCCTCGTTTCCCATCCAGACCAGTCCGTTGATTTCAATGGGGGACTCTTCCTCTGTAAACCTAGATGGAAAAAGCACAAAAGGGTTTTCAGATTTTACTGAAAGAAATGCTTGTTCAATCCCGAACCGTATCGAGGGGTAGGCCCTTAGCTCCTGTAATAGGGCCTTTTCACCCAAATGGATGTTTTCGCAGGCCCATTGCAGTTTCTCTTCATAATCAGGCACATCGTCAGCACTAAGTCCGCGCAAAAGACCACATTCGCCAATGCCCGTTTTCCCATCATTTGAAACCATCAAAAAATACGTATCCTTCTCGTGCAGTATTCCTCGCGAGGTGCCGCTCGGTCTTTTGAATTTCAGTGTGTACTTTCGAAAGTTGGCCTTCATATTGGTATCAAATGTAACCATATTTTGCGGCCCTTTGGCATAGTGGATTTGCCAGAAACAGAAAACATTTGACTTGCTTTAACTACCCTATTATCTCGGAAAGGGACCCAGAAAACCTGGTGCGGTCGTCAAAATTATTACAACATCTGGGGATGTTTTGCTGTAAAGGTCAAATCAACTGAAGTTGAACCAAAAACGGACCCCTTCGTTGGTCTTGTCAATATTGAGTTTTGACTGTAGTTGGTTTACCAGTCGGTTTATCAACCGAATGCCCATTGAAGAATTTGCCCGCTCATCGGTATCATCGGGCAACCCAACCCCATTATCGGTATATTCGAAATAGCCTTGGTCACCATTTTTTCTGAGATGGATATAGATCTTTCCATTTTCATCGCTCTCAGGAAAGGCATATTTAAAGGAATTGGAGACCAGTTCGTTCAATATGAGTCCGAACGGAATGGCGCGGTCAATATCCAGTTCGGTACCCTCTGCATCGATGGTAATGCTGATGTTGTGGCCCCCTTTTTTGTAGACCGATTGTACGCTGTTTATAAGACTTTCTATGTACCCCTGCATTTCAATGACCGAAAGATCATCGTTTTGATACAGCTTTTGGTGTATGAGCGCCATGGCCTTCACCCTGCTTTTTCCTTCTTCAAGTGCTTCAATGGCAGCCTTGCTGCGGGTATTTTTTGTTTGTAGGCTCAAAAGGCTGGAAACCATTTGTAAGTTATTCTTGACCCTATGGTGTATTTCTTTTAGCAACGAATCTTTTTCGATCAGCGAGTTCTCGATAATATGCTTCTGCTGTGCGATCAACCGCTGGTTTTTGATACTCTTCAAATAGGCATATACAAGACCCGCAAAGCCCAAAAGGGTGAACACCAAAGAGATGAAGACCAGGTTGATACGTTCGTCTTTGGCCTGAATCTCGCTCCTGATCCTTTCATTTGCAGACTTCTGCTCTTCAATCAATTGCTGGGAGTTCTCTATTTCTTCGTTGGCGACCAAGGCCACTAATTGCTTTTTCAATATGGAAGACTCGTTTAACTCAAGTGAATCTCTTAAACGTTGGTTCCTCTTGTAATAAAAAATGGCATCCTCATAGTTTTGGGTACGGTCGTAATACGAGGCAAGAAGCCTATTTTTCTTTAATCTATAATCAATCGACAGGTCTTGCGCCTCTACGTCAAGAAACTTTTTAGCCTTTTCATACTCTTCACGGTTCAGATAGGCCTCGGCAAGGTATAGGCTGTTTTCGACCAGTTGTTGTTTTTGATTGGTATCGCCAAAATCTGTTAGTTCTTCAATGCTACGTTCCAAAAGTGGTATGCCCTCATCATATTCTTTCAACATAACATGGCACTTGCCGATGTTGCCTTCCAATTTGGCCTTCAGCAACGAACTTTCAAGCAATTCCTGTTCTGTTTTTTGTACAGCGGTATTGTTGATGTATACCTGCAAAAAGCCTTCTGCTTTTTTATACTCTTTGATGGCGGTTCGGGCAGAGTTGTCTTTCCTCAAAAAATCACCTACTTGGTTATAAAACTTGGCCAATTTGAAAGCCTCGTTATCAGCAATGGTCGGTTTAACCTCTTTGATGAAACGTTTCATGGCCTCTCGATATAGACCAATATTGGCATATACATCATAAAAAGTGATGTTCTCTGTAAAGCCCTCTTCTCGCTTTTGTTTTCGTATTTCAAGCTGTTGGTCGTACAGCTTCAACTTGCCATAGCTGTCATCAAGAATGTTCAAGAGCATTTCTTTGGTGCGGGGCCCTAAATCTTGAAAATTGTCGTGCAGGTCTTTGGCTATGGCAACGCTTTTGTCGTAATCGCCCAAGTCGTTGTACAACTGGCTCTGCATCAATTTGTATGAGAGTACAGCGGTGGTATCGTTGATTTTCTCTGCGCTGTTTAAGTACACGTTTATTGTATCGAGCCAATCATAGGCCGAACTTTCGGTATACCTGAACGGACTGGCAAAAAAGTATTCAAGTTTTTCCTCAGGAGATTGTATCCGCTGAAATTCTTGCAGCCTATCGGCAACCACCTCGCCGTTTTGGGCGATCAGGCCATTGCATACCAAAGCCAAGAAGATAAAAATCGTTGTTATTCGCATTGCTGGCTATACCTATTTGTTATGGACCGCTGTACCCCGTAACTTGGTCGATAACCCTTTTGTTCGGTCTCGTTGCTTAACGGTATTCAAAATTACAATGTTCCGACATCCGGGCTAAATTTTTGTTGTCAATTGCCAAAACCTTGGGGCGTAGCCCTGTTTACCTCTATAAATTCTTTTTTTAGCACCCCTAAAAAGTAGGCCATACAAAAATTGTACGGCCTTCTCCTATGTCAATATTGGTAAGACTCGGATGTTGGACATCGTTCAAAAATAATGTCATTACCTGTGTAGATTTCAAGATTGTTGTGAAAGTGCCCCTTGCTGTTGTGAAACGTCGATTACTGTATGTCAAATGACGATTATTGGTGTTTTACTGGAGTTTGGGCAGAAAAGCCCTAAATGACAAAAGCCCCTATTTCATAGAAATTTAGGGGCTTTCGCTACGAGAACACTATATGAAAATGAAAAAATTACTTGTTGTTTAAATTTTACATTACTAAAGTATCCCCGTAATCTTAAATATGAAAAATATTGTTGTGAAGTGCCCCAATATTGTTGCGAACACCTCTTTTTGATATTTGAAGCCAACAAAAGGCTCTTGTTGAACGGTTTGACCCGCTAAGAATTCATCGAAGATATGATGAACTCTTTGAATTCTTTGGATATCGGTATAAGGGTGTTGTTTATCATGATATCTTTCGAATTGATGGCATCAATATGGTCAACATTCACGATATAAGATTTGTGCGCCCGGTAGAATTTGTTTCTTGGCAGTTTTTCAAGGTAATCTTTGAGTGGCGAACGTACCAAAAACTTTTTGTCGACCGTATTTACTTCAAGATACACATTGTCAGCCTTTATGAACTGGATATCCTCAAACTGGATCCTATAGTACAAATGCTGTTTTTTTACAAAAATGGAATCTTTTAATACCGAGTTCGAGACCACGCTATCATCGCTCGTTGGTTGTGAGGCCGTGGCACCGGATTTCTTGGCATAATTGAAATTGGAAAGGGCAATCTCAATGGAAGTGTAAAGGTCTTGTTGTTCAAACGGTTTTACCAAATACCCGTCTGGTTTAACCGTTTTGGCGTTCTCGACCGTGGCACGGTCAGAGTTTGAGGTAACAAATATAAACGGAATGTTATAGACTTCACGAATATGTTTGCCAAGATCGATACCCGTCTTGTCAGAGGCCAAAATAATATCGATAAGTACTAAATCGACATGTTTATTTTTAAGAACCTCAACCGCTTGCTCGTAGACTATAACGTTGTCAACTACCTCATAGCCAATCTCTTCGAGCATGGACTGCATGTCATCTGCAATAATAACATTGTCCTCAACGATAAGTATTTTTATGGGGTGTTCCAAATCATTAAGGTTTTGATGGTTACCATTCAAAATTACAAAAAATTATTGACAGCCATCATAAACAGCAAGGCCAGCAAGAAGGTGGCCAACGCAAGTTTCTTCAATTCAGGGTCCAGTTTTGAGGGATCATCGGTCTTGAATACATTTTTAAGATGAACAAAAATGGGCACGAATGCCAACAGGTGAACCAGACTGAACCAACCTCTATAATGTATAGCTGAATAGAAGACCATACTGATGAAGGCCACCAAAAGAATGGCATAGTGATACACTTTTGCCCGCTTAAAACCAAGTTTCGATGCTACGGTATTTTTACCATATAACCGGTCAGAATCAATATCGCGCATATTGTTCAAGTTCAACACCCCCACACTCAACAATCCTATGGCCACAGCCGGTAAAATGGCATCTGGCGAAATATTTTTGGTGTAGAGAAACATGCTGCCCAACACGGCCACCAAACCAAAGAAAACAAAAACAAATGCATCGCCCAACCCTTTGTATCCGTAGGGTGTTGCCCCAATGGTGTACTTCAGGGCCGCCCAAATGCTCAAGGCGCCCAATAGCACAAATACCAGCACGTAGGGCCACGATTGGGCCGAAAAGGCCTTGAATATAAGTGCAAACGATAAAATAAGACTGAGTAAAACCATGACAATAATGCCGGTTTTCATTTCAGCCTTTGTGAGCATTCCGCTTTGTAAGGCACGTTTCGGCCCCACCCGTAGGTCATCGGTGCCTTTTACACCATCACCATAGTCATTGGCAAAATTGGAGGTGATTTGAAAGGCAATGGTAGTACACAATGCCAAAAGAAATATGGTAAGGTCAAATTGCTCCTCTGAAATGGCGAGTGCGGTACCGACCAAAATGCCCGAAACGGAAAGAGGAAGCGTTCTTACCCTAGCAGCATAAAGCCAAACCCTGAACTTTTTCAACGAATGGAAATATTAATAGGGATCTTCAATTTTTACCCGCTTACCGTCTTGGTAAGAGGCCACAAAGGCATCTTTAAAGCCCATATCCACCAACTGCTGTCTGAACTTTCGGGCCTCTTCAAGGGTTTCAAAGTTGCCGAGGGAATAGGCATAGAACGGGTTGGTCTTTACAAAAAGGGTATTTGTCAGCGCCTCAGAAGCCAAGGTGACATTGTTGTCGACAAACGATTTTACCTGTACCGAGTAGATGGTCTCTTTCTCTAGAAACTTCTTGGCCAGATAAAATTCGTTGACCAAGCTCAACTCTTCGTTACGTTGCTTTAAATTGTCGATTCTTTTTTTGATGGCGTCAAGGCTATCGATGGATACCAACAGATTGTTCTGGTTCTCTAACCTATTGGAACTGCTAAGACCTGCAGTAAATGACGTAATGGCCAAGGTTCCTATCAAAAATAGGGTGGTGACCCCTAGCAGTACATTTCGCTGGATTTTGATTCTTTTGAGGTCTTTGTTCTTGTACTTTATCTGGTCTAAAAGCCTCTCGTTGATAATCTGGGCCTTCTCTACATCCTTATGCAAATCAAGCAAATCATTTTCTTCAATAAACGGCATACAGGAAGGATTTAATTTTATTGTCTGAAACATCTGACTTTCAATTCCTTGTAATTGAAAGTATTACAAATGTAAAATTTTTGGGAAAAGAAAAAAATTATCGCCCACAAAATTGGAAACCGTTCGACAAAGCACTTGTTAAATCGCTGAATTACTGATTGTTATACCTTTGTCAGTTATTGTAATCTTTCGCTCCCTATACAATACACCAATGGCTTTCTTGAACGATTTTTTGCTCATTTGAAAATGCTGCTTGATAGCTTCGGGTGCCGAACGGTCATGAAAGGGCAGAGATCCCCCGGCCTCAGATAACTTTTGGTAGACCTTTTCGGCGTTTCTGTCCAATTGTTTATGGCCGAGCGGCTGTAAGGCCAAATCTACTTTATTGTCATTTCTTACCTTTTTGACAAAGCCTTTGGTACGGTCGCCTGTCTTTATCGAGGCGTACACATCATCGAGGAATATGAGTCCGATGTGTCGGTCGTTGATAATGGCTTCCCAACCCAAGTCGGTTTTTCTGGTTATCAAAAGGTCTACTTCTTCGTTTGGTGCCAAGGCAACTTCATTGTCGTCTAAAAATTTGTGCAAACGACTTGAAGCCACCAACCGAAATGTCTCGGTATCCAAATAGCAGAAAACCACGTAGCTTTTGCCCACCTGCATGCGCACTGCTTGCTCTCTAAAGGGCACCATGAGCTGTTTTTCAAGACCCCAGTCTAAAAAAGCCCCGTAATCGTTTACATCTTCGACCTTTAGATAGCCGAAAGTATTTCGCCTGATCTTGGGCTTTATGGTAGTGGCGACCGGTCGCTCTTCATGATCTAGATAACAGAAAACGGTGAGCTCGTCACCAATTGAAAACGCTTCGGGTGCATACTTGGTGGGCAACAAAATCTCGGTGCCCTCGCCATCACCCAAAAAAAGCCCTACACTGGTGCTTCGTAAAATTTCCAATTTGTTATAGTTGCCTACCTCTATCATACTCCAGAAATAAAAAAACCCTTTGCAAAACAAAGGGTGATTTTCAAAACTACTCTTTTATTAGTTATACACCGATTCTTTTCCAAAGTGCTTGCACAGCATGTAGTAGATTACTGCGCGGTGCTTGTTCTTTTCAGACTTGCCATAACGCTCGATAACGGTTTTAACGGCTTCCATCAATTGCGGACCGTCAGAAAGGCCCAACTTCTTTACCAAATAGTTGTTCTTAACCGTTTCCAGTTCTTTTTCATCAGACCCAGATACCTTGGAGGCATCAAGATTGTAGATGGCTGGGCCAAGACCAATGGCCACTTTTGTCAACAAATCCATATCTGGATTTTCACCGAATTTCTCTTTGATATCTTCGGCATACTTGGCGATTAATTCATCTCTTCTACTGCTCATAATAGTTAGTGTTTCTTTAAAGTTTGTATACGGCCCCTAAGATAGACAACCCTTTTTGGGTTTGCAAAAATTGAAGACAAAACATCTGAAAGTCAACGCTTGCGCAGATATTCAAAGTACCCCAATAGCACTTTGTCGTTCAACTCGACGGGAGTAAATATTTCAAGTAACTTGGGCCGGTCAGAATTTTGGTAAAAATGCGCCAGCTGTTTTGCAAGGCTCTCGCCATCGTTTGCCCGGCTATACCCAAAATTGAACATCTCGCATAGCTGTTGGGCCGTCTGCGCATGTCTAGTCTCAAAATAGGTGGCAAATTGCTCTGTATTCTCTGCACCTGGCAAAATGCGGAATATGCCCCCACCTGAATTGTTGACCACAATAATTCGAAAATCGTGTCTGATATAATTGTTCCAAAGGGCATTGCTATCATAGAAAAAACTCAAATCCCCAGTAACCAGTAAAGTGGGTGTACTTGCGTACACCGAGGCCCCGATGGCGGTCGAAGTAGAACCTTCGATTCCGCTTGTGCCACGGTTGCAAAAAACTTTTAAAGAGGCATCAACATTGAACAACTGCGCATACCGAATGGCCGAACTATTGGCAAAATGTACTTGATACGTTGCCGGTATGGTCTCCATAATCATTGCGAATGCTTTGAAGTCACAAAAAGGGATTTGCCCAAGATATTCTCGCCGACCCTTTTCATAGCGTTTCTTATAAGCCATCCAAGCATCTCGGTAATCGCTTTGCATCGCATTTTTCTCGTTATATAGCACCTTCAAAAAATCTTTTGGGGAAGCTTTATAGTGGCCGGTCAATGCAAAAAAGGTGTCGTTGGCACGGTTCTGCCCGATATGGTAGTGGTATTTTGGTCGGTACTTTCTTAAAAAGGCCTTTATTTTTTTTGAGACCACCAGTCCGCCAAACGTTACCAGTACTTCGGGTTTCAAGGCCTCAAAAACCGCTTCGCTGTTTTCAATTTTCTCAATGGGTGCTATAATGCTATCGATGCTCGGAAAGAATTGCCCATGGTGCAAATTGGAAGTGGTCTCGGTCAAGACGGCCACCGAGGCATCCTCCCCTAGCCGATTTAGATACTTCTGTTCGATATCCGCTGGTGGATTCGTGCCCACCAACACCAATTTACGTTTTGCCCCATGCCATGTAGTGAGCAATTCTGAAAAATCATTTTTGGATATTTCTCGGTCAAATTGGGCCTTGACGGCACCAATGGTCGGTTGCTGAACGGTTTGGTAAAGGGGTTCTTCGAACGGTACATTGATATGTACGGGAAGCTTTTTCGAAACAGCCACGCCCAAGGCCTTGTTCACCTCACCGGCATTAAATTGCTCTATGGCCTGTTGTGACTGCTCAAGTAATTGGGGCGCCATATGCTCTATGGCCTTGACGGCATGGTTTACATCTTGTTTCAAGTTGGCTGAATAGCCTATGTGCTTTTCCAAGACATTTTCTTGGCGAATGGTCTGCCCATCACCTATATCTATCTTATATGTGGGCCTATCCGCAGAAATCACCACCAACGGAATCTGGCTATAAAAAGCCTCGGCCACTGCCGGATGGTAGTTTAAAAGGGCACTCCCTGATGTACAGACCACGGCCACGGGACCGTTAAGCTGCTGTGCCATGCCAAGGGCAAAAAAACCGGCACAACGCTCATCTACAACACTGTAGCACTTAAAAAAATCATCCCCATTAAAACCAAGAATCAACGGGGCATTTCGAGAACCGGGAGAAATGACGATGTTTTTAATGCCAAAGGCCTTACAGTAAACAACAGCAGTCTGTGCCGAGGGAATTTTGGAATAGTTCATTGGGTGCAAAATTAGCCAATTCCCAGCGGAATCACCTAAAGCAATCGCAGCATTGTACGACTCTTGTTTTGGGTCTCTTGCCATTCTGCCATGGGGTCTGAGGCCCCTGTTAGTCCGCCACCGACGTAAAGCATGGCCTCATCGCCTGTCAATTGCATACACCGCAGGTTGACATAGAATTCCATTGAACCCGCATGATGTAAGTTCAACTCTCCCAGAAACCCCGTATAGTAAGCCCTATCATACCCCTCGTGGCGTTCGATAAGGGTTTTGGCCTTGTCCCTTGGCAATCCGCAGACTGCGGGGGTCGGGTGAAGTGCCGTAACAACATCCCTTAACGGAACGTGCCCGTGCAGTTCGCCAACGAACCTGGTCTGCAAATGCCACAATTTTCCCGCTTTGACGATGGAGGTTTCCGAAATGTTCAATTCCGATGTCTTGTCAGACAATGCAGTGGCAATGAAATCAGTCACCATCTGCTGTTCATCAAACTCCTTTTTTTTCCACTTAGGTGTTTGTGCCGCCGAAGTGCCGGCCAAAGAAACGGTTTCAAGATGTTGGCCTTCCACCCGTAAAAGTGTCTCTGGGGTGGCCCCCAACCATGTGCCCACCTGCGGATGGTAAAAAAGATAGCAAAAGGCGTTTGGGTAAAGATTTAAGGACTTTTCAAAGATTGAAAATGCCGATTTGCCTGTTTTAACATGGATTCGTCTTGAGAAAACCACTTTTCTGATGGTCCCTTTTTTGATTTCTTCGATGCACATGTGCACTTTCTTAAGGTACGCGCCCTTGGCGCTTGCATCCTCAACCAAAGTTGCTCTACCCGTTTCAGTGCCATCATCCACCATAGATGGCAGCACAGCCGAAACCCTTTTATCGGGTTGTAATACAACAACCCCCTGAGCCGTGTTAAAAGGTGCGAACACAAACCCGCGTTCCGTGAAATCGGTTGTCAGGTTTACATCCCTACTCCCTTGAAAAATGCCCAAAAGCTTATTTGCCCAAGGTTTTCGGTACAAAACAAAAGGCAACTGCTTCCGAAGTTGTACCGAGGCTTCTTCGAATACGGTTTCAAGACTATTTTCTGGGTAAGGCAATGGTGGTCAATTTGCAGTTAGACACCAGCTGGTCGCTCTCATCGGTCACCTTTATTTCCCACAGTTGTGTGGTCTTTCCTTTGTGTATGATGGATGCCCGTGCATATACATACCCTTCCCTGACACTTTTTACATGGTTGGCGGCAATTTCGATACCCCTCACAAAGTATTTTTTGGCATCTATGAAAATATAGGAAGCGGCACTGCCAACGCTTTCTGCCAGGGCTACCGTAGCCCCGCCGTGCAATACGCCATCGGGTTGATACACCTTGGCATTGACGGGCATACGGGCGACCAAATAGTTTTCCCCTACATCAACGTACTCGATATCAAGGGTTTCCATCAATGTATCCTTACTCATTTCGTTACAGACCTTTAAAATCTTCGCTTTGTAGTCTTCCATCTCGTATTTTTTGTAAAATTACCAAAGCAATTGCAATAAATAAGCGTATATATTTTTGAATGGAAACAGCAGAGAAATCCGTCACCTACCAAGCCACGAATTCGTATACAACCCTTAACCGGTTGACCGCTTCCACCGAATATATTTGGATGGTATTTCACGGAATGGGCTTTTTGAGCCGATACTTTTTAAGATCCTTCCGAAATCTTGATTCCAAAAAACACTACATCATAGCCCCGCAGGCCCCCTCTAAATACTATTTGAACGACCAGTTCAAATATGTGGGGGCCAGCTGGCTTACCAAGGAAAACACCCAAACCGAGCTCGGCAACATCATGAACTACGTTCAGGCTGTCTATAATGCAGAAAACCTTCCCGACAACCCTAAGCTGGTCGTTTTCGGATTTTCACAGGGCGTTTCGATTGCGATGCGCTGGGTGGTCAAGAGCCAAATAGCTTGCCATCGGTTGATCTTATATGCGGGTGGAATTCCCAATGAAATCACCAAACAACACTTCGATGCCATGGGTTTTGACCCCAATGTGGTGAGGTTCGTGTACGGCAACCAAGACCAATACCTTACCGAAGAGCGCATGGAAATCGAGGACGATAAGCGAAAGCAACTGTTCGGAAACCATGCAAAGGTTGTGACCTTTCAGGGTGGGCATGAAATTAAACCAGAACTTCTTGAAAAATTATATTGAATGGTCGTAGATGTCACGTTGGAAAATAAAAGGGCCCGGCTAGAACCGCTGAGCCTAGCCAATTATAAATTGCTCATTCCGGCGGCCTCACAGAAAAAATTGGTGCAATTCTCACCGTCAGATATCGAAACCCCCGAAAAGTTACGGGCTTATGTGTTGGAGGCCCTAAAACAAAAGGCCAATGGCGAGGCAATCCCATTTTTGGTATATGATCGACTTAAAAATGCCTATGCCGGTTGCACCCGATTTATGAACATCGACCCCAAAAACAAGGTGCTCGAAATTGGATCCACTTGGATTGGAAGAGAGTTTCAGGGAACAGGGCTCAACCGCGCCATAAAGACATTGATGATAGACCATACCTTTGGTGCCATGGGCTTTGAAAAGATTGAGTTCAGAATCGATGAACGAAACACCCGCTCGCGCAGGGCCGTTGAAAAGCTGGGGGCCCAGCTTGAGGGTATCTTGCGAAAAAATGTCTATCTACTGGATGACTATAAGCGTAACACTTGTTGCTATGGTCTCTTGCCAGAGGAGTGGAAAGTGCAAAAAGACTGATCACTCAGGTTTTTCAGCCTCTTCAGCTACCAGGTAGTATTCAATTTTTCTAGTGGTATAGTCATTGTCGGGCAACACTATCTTCTTTACCCAATTTTTGGGCTTGTGGCTATCGAACTGAAAAATATATTCCTTTTTTGATCTTGCCGCACCACGAATGATCGTTTCTTCTGTCAACACGCCTTCGGCATCGTATCCAAAAATGTGCTTTTCCCTCGATTTGAACCGTTTATTGGCCTCGTCGTAGTCAAACAACTCTTCAGAAACCAACTTTCCGGTGGCATCGTACTTTTGTTCCGTGGCCGTATCGGGATTGCCATCAACAAACTCTTTGGTCAATATGGTCTTTCCCTGTTCGTTTTCAGAAACACGAATTGTTTTTTCAAGCACCCCGTTCAAAAAGTGTGACTCGGTACGCTCATTTTGATAGACCTCATACGTGATGTTGGTCTCATCGACCCCGTCAAGGTGCGAAGAAATAATGCCCACCAACCTTCCGCTTTCGTCATAACGGTATTCTTGGTGTTCAACAAAATTCTTATCGTACGAAACTATCTTCTCGCTCACCACCTTGTTCTGGGTGGTGTCCACTTCATAAAAATTGGCCATAGAAGTGGCTTTGTCAAGCACATTGTCTTTAAAGCTTTCCATTCTTTTCTCGCTTAGATGGCCATTCTCGATCATGTAGTAGGTAATGTCTTGGTCTTGTTCGTTGTATTGGGTCGTTGATTTTACCAAGATACCCTCATCGTTGAATTCAAAAATTTCTTTCCCGTAGTCGGTCACCACCTCACACGTTTTTACCGGACCCTTCAGATCAAAATCCTCGACCTTGAAAAGTCTGGGTGACTGGGCCATGCCGACCATCGAACAAAAACCAACGAAAAGTACAAGGTAGTTTTTCACCATATCCCAAAATTACCACTAATTCTATAACTGAAAGGCAAGTATAGTGCCAAACGACAAAAACAGCTACCTCTAAAACTTTCTTTCAGGATGGAAAGCCGAAATATCCATACTCGTTTTTTTGTTGGAGACCAATTCAGCAACCAATTTACCCGTGGCGGGGCCCAAGCTCCATCCCATCATGGCGTGGCCTGTGGCAAAAATCAAATTGCGGAAAACCGAGCTACGGCCAATGTACGGCAACCCATCGGGCGATACGGGTCGCAACCCGCATTTTGCCCCATCGACTGCCTCTTTTGGTATAGTAAGGCCTTCATAATATCGTGAGGCCCCTTTGGCAATGGCACGCACCCTTTCTTTTCGTATGGTGTGATTGTTTCCTGAAAACTCCATCGTGCCGGCAAAGCGGGTGAAACCCCGCATGGGGGTCACTGCCATTTTTGCCTCCATTAAAATCGCCGGCATGGTAATGCCCGTCGGTGATTGAACGTCGATTCGATAGCCTTTTCCTGCTTGCAAGGGCATTTTTATTCGCAGTTTTCGAGCAAGCTCCCCCGTCCAGGCCCCGGCAGCAAAAACCACCTCATCTGCACGATACACGCTTTTGTTGGTCTGTACTTCTATGATATGTTCTTTGTCACCAACCAATTCGATGACCTCTTCGCCCCTTCTGATTTCAACTCCCTTGGCCTCTAAAAATGCCAACAATTGCCGCATAAACTGTGGTGGTGTGGTATGGCCATCACACAGATAGTGAAAAGCCCCCAATGCATTGATGGTCACATGGGGCTCGATTTTTTTTAGTTCTGAAGGGCCCAAATGCTCCACGGGCAATCCTATTGCCTTGGCCTTTTGTGCCACCCTTCGTTCATGGTCGCCCTCTTTTTCTGTCTGATAAAGCATTAGAAGTCCCTTTCTGTCCAAATGAAAATCGCCCAATTCACCCGACACGGCCATGGCCTCAAAAAGTTCTCGACTCAACAAGTTGATATCCTTGATCAGGGGCATGGCCTTCTCAACCTTTGCCTTGGTCGATGATTTTTTGAAATACCAGCCCCACTTGAAAAAATCCCAGTCGAATCGCGGTTTCATGTAGAACGGACTCGAAGAGTCGAACATATAGCGCAACCCTTTTGAAATCATTCCCGGTGCGGCCAAGGGAACAATATGGCTGGGTGTCAAATAACCTGCATTCACGAAAGATGCCCCTGAGTCGATATTGGTTTTATCGATTACCATGACCTTATGGCCTTCCTTTTGAAGAAAATAGGCCGTACACAACCCGATAATTCCGCCCCCGATGACCACTACTTCCTTTGTCATATCAAATTACTTGAAACCCATATGCATAGGGGTCATCATCAGGGTCGATGGTTATGGTGTTCTCACCGTAGATTTTTGCCCAGCCCTTTATTTTCGGAACAATCGCCTGTGTTTTTCCAATACGGGTTTCCCCTGCAATGGTTCCCTCGAAAGTTGAGCCAATATAACTTTCATGGATGAACGCTTCGCCAATCCCCAATTTTCCTTTGAAATACAATTGTGCCATTCGCGCCGAAGTACCGGTGCCACACGGACTGCGGTCAATGGCCTTATCTCCATAGAACACTGCATTCCTTCCCGATGAATTCTCATCCAACGGTTTGCCTGTCCACATCATATGGCTTACATCACGAATGGTCTCATTCTCGGGGTGAACGAACCGATCAGGGTACTTCTCATTGATGCGTTTTCGTACCACCCTCGATAACCTTATTATTTGGTCAGCGCTAAAATCTAGTAGGCCCGTGTAATTTTCTTGGGGATCCACGATAGCATAGTAATTGCCACCGTAGGCTACATCAAAGGTCAGCACGCCCAGTTCTGGGCATTCAACGGTTAGGTCGGTAGCCGCCAAATAACTTTTTACATTCGTCAATTCTACCCATTCGACCTTGTCCCTTTCGTTTTGTTGATAGTTGATCTCAACCAGACCGGCCGGGGCCTCCATTCTGATTTTCCCAGGTGTTTTAGGAGAGACCAAACCCCTTTCTATGGCTGCTGTTATCGTGCCAATTGTGCCATGGCCGCACATGGGCAAACAGCCTGAGGTTTCGATAAAAAGAATCGAAAAATCATTTTGCGGATCATGGGGCGGGTACAGAATGCTGCCACTCATCATGTCGTGCCCACGTGGTTCAAACATAAGCCCTCTGCGAATCCAGTCAAATTCTTGTAGAAAGTGTTGGCGCTTTTCGCTCATTGTGGCCCCTTTCAACTCAGGGCCACCCTCTTGCACCACCCTTACAGGATTGCCGCAGGTATGGGCATCGATGCATTTGAAGGTATTGGCCGCCATTTTATTGTTTGTTCGCAGTGATATAATTATTGATACGCTGTTCAAGGATCGGTAGGGTAACTGTACCCTGTTCAAGAATTACCTCGTGAAATGTCCTGATGTCAAAAGCTTCGCCCAATGCCTTTTCGGCCTTCTTGCGCAGTTCACGAATTTTCAGTTCGCCCACCTTATAAGAAAGTGCCTGACCGGGCCAAGCGATATACCGGTCTATTTCGGTATTGACCTCGTGTACCGAAAGGGCTGTATTGTCAAGCATATAGTCGACGGCCGCTTGCCGTGTCCAGCCTTTGGCATGAATACCGGTATCGACCACTAGGCGACAGGCACGCCACATCTCATAGGTCAACTTGCCGAATTCTTCATAAGGCGTTCTGTAGATCCCCATTTCATTTGCTAAAAACTCGGTGTAGAGTGCCCATCCCTCACCATAGGCCGAGAGGTACATATTTCTTCTGAACTGGGGAATACTATCGCCCAGCTCGTGGTTCAGCGCGCCTTGCAAATGATGGCCCGGTACGGCTTCGTGCGCAGTCAAGGAAGGAAGCACGTACAAGGGGCGACTATCCAGTTTATAGGTGTTCACCAAATAATAGCCCGGCTCGGTTTCTTTTGACGGAGGCGAATAGCGCCCCCCGGTATATTTTGGGGCTATGGCATCGGGCACTTTTTTTACCCCGTAGGGGCGGCGGGGCAAGGTCTTGAAAAATTTGGGCAGTTCGGCATCGAGCCTTTTGGCAATATCGCGGGCATGCATCAATAATTCTTCGCCACTTTTTGCATAAAACTGTTCGTCGGTACGCAAGAACGTTAAGAAATCACCAAAGGAACCTTGAAATTGCAGGTCGTTGATAATTTTTTCCATCTCGGCCCTAATACGTGCCACCTCTTTTAAACCGATTTGATGGATGTCTTCAGCGGTATACTCGTTTGAGGTGGTGTAGTAGTTGATGCGGTTCTGGTAAAATTCTTGGCCGTTCGGTGTCTCAGAAACCCCAATGGCGGTTTGGGTGTTGGGTATGTATTCCTCCTCAAAAAATAGTTTGATCCTCTTAAAGGATGGCACCACTTGTTGTGCTATCAACGTCTTTGCCTCTTGACGCAGTGAGTCTTGTTTGCCCGGAGGGATAGTAGCTGGAAGCTTTTGTAACGGACCATAGAATGGACTTTCTTCGGCTTTGTCAACAATATGGTCTTCGTAGGTTGATTCGTAACCTTCAAAAATGACCTTCGGCTGTGAAATTCCTTTTTCAATTCCGGAACGCATGAGCACAAAATGTTGGTCCACGAAATCTGGGATAGCCCGTAATGTTTCCAAATATTTCCCGGCATCCTCAATTGACAATATCGGGCGAATACGATAGTTGAGGCTCAGATGGAAACCTTGGTCGGCCTGAATGGGGTTCAGGTGCATTTGGTACTGGTATTCATCCAAATCGTTCTGCAGCTTAAACTGCAGCAATTGCAACGAAATGTGCTGCGTCTCGGTAAGGTTTTTGGCATCGATGGATTTCAGTGCTTCCAGTTGTTGCTTGGCAAATGAGACATACTTTCTTTCGATGCTATCGGTATGGATGCCCAAAGGATAGGCCTCTTTGTCGTACAACGAAAAATCTTGAACCGTTTGGATGACCTTGGCAAGTTGTTCTGCTTCCGAACTTTCAGTAGTTTTTTTACAGGATTGAAAAAGCAGCAATGCCAATAAGATCCATATCCAAAAAGTTTTTTCGGTTGACATCAACTTATCGGATTTTTGCGTGTGTCCACTCTCCATTTACCAACCTGCCAATGCCCAACGGATTTTCATTTTTCAATTCATCGGGAAGCAATCCGTTCGGCCAATCTTGAAAACTGAATGGCCGCACCCACCTTTTGATGGAATGAATGCCCACTGCGGTAAATCGGCTATCTGTGGATGCAGGATATGGGCCACCGTGCGTCATCGACGGGCACACTTCGACACCTGTTGGCACTCCGTTAAAAATGATTCGCCCTACCCTATTCTGCAGCGCCTCCATTAAAGACCGATGTTCTTTGACCTCGTCATCCGTGGCTATCAGGGTTCCCGTCAATTGCCCTTCAAGTTTTGAGATGACCGTTTCCAGTTCTTTCACATCCTTGCACTGCACCACCATTGAAAAGGGCCCGAACACCTCTTGGTGCAGGGTCGGATTGTTTAAAAATGAAGCTCCATCGACCGTGGTCAAGGCCTGTCTTGCATGGTTTTCAGCGACACCACCATCATAATCGGCCACCACACTGAGAGCGGGTTGTTCAAGGGCCTTTGACTTGTTCTTTTCATAGGCCCCGACAATGTTCGGGTGCAGCATGCAACTGGGCTCTATTTTTATGATTTCATCGGCCAGTTTCTGAACAAATTCATCCAAGTCATCACCCTTGATGCCCAACAACAAACCTGGATTTGTACAGAACTGTCCCGTGCCCAAGGTAATCGAGTTGGCATAGGTCGCCGCCCATTTGTCCTTATCTTTTTTCAGGCCTCTTGGCAATAATACCACGGGGTTGATGCTTCCCATTTCAGCAAAAACAGGAATGGGCTCGTCCCGTTGTGCGGCCAAATCGTACAAGGCCCTTCCTCCGCGAATACTTCCTGTAAAACCTACCCCCTTTACTTCAGGATGTTGTACCAATTGTTGCCCCACTTCAATGCCCGAACTGTTCAAGTTCGAAAACACACCGTTGGGCATGCCGGTATCTTTGGCTGCCTTGACGACGGCCGAGGCGACCAACTCGCCCGTACCCGCGTGCATGGGGTGCGATTTTACGATTACCGGGCACCCCGCTGCAAGGGCTGCGGCGGTATCGCCCCCTGCGGTCGAATACGCCAGCGGAAAATTGCTTGCACCAAAGACCACGATGGGCCCAATGGGAATGGACATTTTTCGTAAATCGGGCTTGGGCATGGGTGTTCTATCAGGCAGGGCCGTATCGATTGAGGCCTCGACCCAACTGCCTTCTTCAACCAAATCGGCAAAGGTGCGCAATTGAAATACGGTTCGGCCTCGTTCGCCCTCGGCACGGCCCTTGGGCAGGCCCGTTTCTGAACAATAGGTGTCTATGAGCGCATCGCCCAAATCAAGAATTCCATCGGCAATGGCCCTTAAAAAAGTTGCCTTCCTGTCACCTGAAATGGTTCTGAACGTTTTAAAGGCCTCAGCGGCCAAGGCTGCCGCTTCATCGATTTCATCTTGCGATGCCTCTATAAAAGTGTGCTCATTTTCTATGTTCAGCTTCGGATTGAACGTTCTGTACGTTTTGTTTCCCAGTGCCGAAAGACGGTTTCCGATATAATTCTTTCCTGTAATCATTTATATGTTTTTATAATCGGGCAGTTCAGGGCGTGACCGTACGCCCTCTTCAATAATCTGCAGAACGCGTTCGCGCTCTTCGCCCTGTAGGGGCAATCTAGGGGGGCGTACATATTCGGTGCCCAGCCCTGTGGCCACTTCGGCCAATTTGATGTTCTGCACCAACTGGGGGTTGATATCCAGCTCTAACAAAGGTAAGAACCAGCGGAAGATTTGCCTAGCTTCTTCGATTCGGCCCGCTGAGGCCAATTTGTAAATGGCCACAGTTTCTTGGGGAAACGCGCACACCAGGCCCGCAACCCAGCCCTCGGCGCCCATTACAATGCTTTCTAGCGCAATGGTATCGACCCCACAAAGTATTTTTAAACGGTCGCCAAAAGCATTTTTTATTCGTGTTACATTGGTCAGATCTCTAGTGGATTCCTTTACAGCTTGAATATTTTCGTGTTTCAGCAATTCTTCAAACATTTCAAGCGTCACCTCAATTTTATAGTCCACCGGATTGTTGTAGATCATAATGGGCAAATCGGTGTTTTGGGCAACCGTTCTAAAATATGCGACTGTCTCGTAATCGGTGGCCTTATAGCGCATGGGGGGCAACATCATCAATCCGCTTGCCCCGAATCGCTGTGCATTCTCCGCAGCTGCCACGGCATCTTTTGTTGATTGTTCGGCAATGTTAAGAATAACGGGCACTTTGCCATTGACCAGGTCAACGGTGTGCTCGACCAAGGTTTTCTTCTCCTCAGCGGTAAGGGTACTGGCCTCACCTAGGGTTCCGCCCAAAATAATGGCACTGACGCCAGCATCCAATTGGGCCTTAATATTGGTAGAAAACATCTCAAGGTCGAGGGTATCGTTTTTTGTAAACTTTGTGGTGACGGCGGGCATGACGCCTTTCCATTCGAATTGTGGCATAGTTAACATATTTAAGGCAAATGTACCCTCCCAACACCAAAGAAAATTAATGGATATTATCTACTTTTAGTACTATATTATCCTATATAAATAATCATTGGATACTAATTGGTTATTTTTGATTAAGAATGAAAGTTTATCCATTTAGAATTCCCAAGCGCCCTGAAGAAAACCTGTTGGTACAGGAAGACGTGGCACCAAAGTTTTATGATAAGCTGCACCAGCACGAAGAAATACAGGTCAGCCATATTATAAGCGGAAGTGGCAAACTGGTTGCGGGCAATTACGTTGGTGGTTTCGAGGCTGGCGAGACATTCGTCATAGGCAGTCATGTGCCACATCTCTTTCAAAGTGCGGCCAGCGAGGAAGCATCACACATGATATCGCTTTTTTTCAAGCCGGACATCTACCATAATATATTCGAGCAACCAGAATTGAAGGCGCTCAAACCTTTTTTCAACAATGCCCAATTGGGCTTTAAGGTCATTGGGGCTGGCTATGCCTTTGATGGGATTTTTACAACCCTTACCCTGCTCGATAGGTTTGACCTCTTTTTGCAATTTTTCACGCTATTAAAACAGCTCGACCAGGCTGACAAGCTCATCATGGGTGGCGTTGGCCACCACAAAAAGATAACCGATGAACAGGGGCTACGGCTACAGAAAATCTTTGATTTCACAATGAACCATTTTTTGGATGATATACGGTTGGAAGATGTGGCCGCCCAAATCCATATGACCAAAAATGCCTTTTGCCGCTATTTTAAGCAACGTACCCAAAAAACCTATTTTCAATTCTTGATCGAGCTCCGTATCGAGCATGCCTGCCAATTACTGGCGAACAATGGCGATTTGACGATAGCTGATGCCGCCTTTGCCTCTGGGTTCAACTGCATTACCAACTTCAACAGAAAATTCAAGGCTATTAAGGGGCAGACCCCCTCTGATTTTCTAAAAGGCTTTCGTGCCGCTTGAGATAGCTCCCATTTGGTATCGATTGACTATTTTTGATGAATTTCAAAATTGAATTGATGAAAAAAGCATTCTTATTGGCAGTAGCCCTTGCCTGGGCCTGCAATTCTTCACAAAAGACCGTTTCAGAGAGTACCCCGGCACCAAAACAAACGGCAGAGCCCACGGCCTATGCCCAAACCATTACGAGCGAAGAGCTGAAAGAGCATCTTTTTGTATATGCCTCAGATGAGTTTGAGGGCCGTGAGACCGGAGAGCCCGGACAGAAAAAAGCTGTAGAATACCTAAAAACACAATATCAGGCCATGGGCATTCCTGCGGCCAAAGCTGATGGCGATTATTTTCAGAAAGTACCGCTTGAGGTGAGCCAAGTGCCAACGGGCAATGTCGTATTCAACGGTGAAACCTTTGAACTTGGTGAAGACGTTCTCACCTTTACAACCGCCATGGGCAACTTCGATGAGATTGTATATGTTGGATACGGTGTTGAAGAGGGCGATTACTCAGACTACAAAGATCTTGACGTGTCTGGCAAACTGGTTCTGGCCAAATCTGGTGAACCGATGAAAGATAACGGCACCTATGCGGTAACCGGTACCCAAGAACCATCGGCATGGAGCAATATGTCAGAAGCATTGGGCAAGAAAGCCGAGTTGGCCCAAAACAAAGGTGCCGTTGGATTCCTCTACTTGGATGAGCAGAATTTTTCTAGGTTCAAAGGATACTTCTCATATATGAAGACCAACGCAAGTGGACGAATGCAACTGAAAGATGAGACCTCTGATTACTTCTTTTTGCTGCTGAACCAAAACGCTGCCGCAACCTTGAAAGAAGATATCATGACAGCTACCGCCCCCGGTGTGTTCAAGGCTGAGGTTGCCCTCAACATCGAAAGTGCCAACGAGGCAGTAGATTCAGAAAACGTGGTGGCGGTCATCAAAGGTTCTGAAAAACCTGATGAATATGTGGTTGTCTCTTCCCATTTAGATCATATTGGCATTACTGCAGATGGCCAAATCAACAATGGGGCCGATGATGACGGTTCGGGCACAGTGGCCATGCTTGAAATGGCAGAGGCATTCAAAGAGGCACAAGAAAAGGGTGACGGACCCAAGAGATCTATTGTTTTTCTTCATGTCACAGGGGAAGAAAAGGGACTGCTTGGCTCAAAGTACTATACTGATTATGACCCGATTTTTCCGCTATCGAACACAGTGGCCAACCTTAATATCGATATGATAGGCCGTATTGACCCAAAACGTGAAGGCGATAGAAATTATGTTTATCTGATCGGTGCCGATAAATTGAGTACCGAACTCCATGAGCTGTCAGAAGCGGTAAATGAAAAGTACACCCAATTAGAGCTCGATTATACCTTTAATGACGAAAACGACCCAAACAGGTTTTACTACCGTAGCGACCATTATAACTTTGCCAAGAACAACATACCCATTATCTTTTATTTCAACGGAACCCATGCCGATTACCACCGGCCCGGCGATACGCCCGACAAAATCGAGTATGACCTGCTCGAGAACCGAACAAAGTTGGTATTTCATACCGCTTGGGAAATAGCGAACCGAGAGACTAAGCTAACGGTAGACAAAGCCGCCAAATAAAAAAAGCCCCTGTACCAAAGGGGCTTTTTTTATTAAAGTTCTTTGCGCCAACAAAACGGTCACTCACATTTAACTTCGCTCAACCAAAATTATTGGAATAAAAAAAGTCCCGATCGGAGTGATCGGGACTCTTCAAAAATCGAGGGTGGAAGACCGGGTTCGAACCGGCGACCTCCGGAACCACAATCCGGCGCTCTAACCAGCTGAGCTACAACCACCGTTTAAGCGGTTGCAAAGGTAATTTTTTTTCGATTATCATTCCAAATATTTGATAGGATAAAATTTGTTAGGGAAAAATCTATAAAAAAAGTTCCTTGACAATGGTTTAAAACACTGGAAGGCAAGCTGAAGGTGCCGCAATAAGAGGAAGAAAAAAGGACTTTTATATTGCTACTTTTCCTACTTTTATCGACCAAATGCACAATTTTACAGATAAAACACACAAAAATTGATCGTTCACAACAATAATTGGTGTATCGCGCTGTAGGATTCTAATTTTAGAACCGCTTAGTTGAAAATAGATTAATGACCTCAAATCTTTTCATCAAACGATTGTCTTTTAATATTGGGGGCCTGACCCTGTTGCTTTTTTTGATAGCGGGATCACCGTTCAATAAGGTACATGCCCAAAAGAGTGTACGTGATAGTCTGTTGCATGAGGTTGAATCACTGAACATATCAAAACAAAGCAGTAAAAAAGACACCACCTACATCAACTTGGTGAACTCCCTTGCTTCAAGGTACCGGTATTATAAATCTGACAGTCTCTTACTGCTGTCAAAAAAGGCCTTGAAACTTAGTGAAGAAAAAAATTATGTAAAGGGCAAAATCATTGCCCTGCTGTCTATGGGCGCGTATTATTCGGACCAAGGAAACTACAAAAAAGCGATAGCACACATAAAGAACGCCCTTGAAGTGGCCAAATCAAACAAAAACAATGAATTGACCATTAAGGCCCAAAACAATTTGGCCGGCGAATATGCCTATATGGGCGATAATGCAAAGGCGCTAAACCTCTACCTGTTGACCATTGAACTGGCAGAAAAAGAAGAGGATTTGGCCATGCTCTCAATCCTCAACGAGAACATTGCCAATCTATATGCCGCCCAAAACGATTATGACAGTGCCCTTGAATTTTATGAAAAAGTCAAGGATCTTAATGAACAAGTGGGCAAGCCCATACCTTCTGCAGAAACCATGAGCAACGTGGCCTCTGTGTATGCCGATATCGAAAAATTCGATTATGCCATGTTCAATATCAACCAGAGCATCAGCATTTTCGAAAAGCACGAGATACTTGATTGGTTGGCCTACGCGTACGAGGTTAAAGGAAAGATATACCTAAAACAAAAAAAGTATAAATGGGCCCTGTACTGGTACGACCATAGCCAGTTGCTTCACCAAAACCTCGATGACGAAAGGGCCAAAATTGACCTTTACAACGGCATCGCCCAAGCGCATTTGGGTATGGACAATGACGATGTCGCCAAAGAATATGCCGTACAGGCTTTTGACATAGCCACCAATATAAAATCTCTGGAAGGTCAAAAAGATTGTGCCAAAACCCTCTACGAGATACATAAAAAGTTGGGCGATTATGATGAGGCCCTAGGGTACCATGAAATCTACCAACAGCTCTCAAACGACCTTTCAAGAAGGGACAACAAGAAAAGTTTGGCCATGTTGAAGGTGAAACTTGACTATGAAAAGCAAAAACAATCACTGATCGATGAAAACAAGAGAAGCCTTGCGCGCCAGCGCAATTATACCATATTGGCCATTATTATCTTCTTCATATTGTTGAGCATTACCTTCTTGGTTTACCGAAACCAAGAGATCCAGAAAAAATTGAACATAGAACTGTACAACAAGACCGCTTCATTGGAGGAACGCGAATCAGAACTCAAGGCCATCAATGCCACAAAAGATAAACTGTTCAGTATTATAGGCCACGACTTGCGGGGACCCATTGGGGCACTTCAAAGTCTTTTAGACCTTTTTGCGAACGGAGACCTTACCAAAGATGAGTTTTTAACGCAAATGCCCAAACTAAAATCTGATGTTGACAGCATCTCGTTTACGTTGAACAACCTGCTTTCTTGGGGCCAGACGCAAATGAACGGTGCCGTTACCAAACCCAAGCGTATTTCATTGAACTCAATTGTAGAAGAAAATATCAACCTGCTCTCTAAACTGGCTGTCAAGAAATCCATACGATTAATTAATGAACTGCCTGAAAATGTATACGCATGGGCCGATAAGAACCAAATCGACATTGTGGTTCGAAACCTTATCAGCAATGCCCTTAAATTCACCCCCGAAAACGGCCTTATCAACATAAAGGCCGTTGAAAGAAAAAACAATTGGGAAATCACGGTACGTGATACCGGCGTGGGCATGGACCCAGAAACCCAAGACAAGATTTTTTGCGACAATACCAATTTTACCACCTACGGCACAAACAATGAAAAGGGAACCGGACTTGGCCTTTCTCTCTGTAAAGAAATGGTACAAAAAAACAAGGGTGAAATATGGGTCGAGAGCTATCTTAGAAAAGGATCTTGCTTCTATTTCACGGTTCCAAAAGCTGACAAGAAATATCGCAAGGCCAGTTAAATCAGGTCTTCAAGATGGTGAACACCGATATGCCGCTCAACGGTGAAACCCTCGGCATGTTCAACGCCTATCAGCCTACCCAGGTCACGCGCCCGATAAATCACGCTATCAATAAAATTTTTACTGCTAATAGGGGTTTCCGGCTCATCGCTTTCAGGGTCATAAAACTGCGATGCATAGGCCATAATGGCCTCTTTTTTCTTATCAATAAACCCCGATACATCGACCACAAAATCAGGCTCTAGGTTCTTCCATTGAATATAGTGGTACACCGCCTTTGGCCGCCATGGTTCTTGCCATTGCCCGTCTTCTTCCAGTTTGGTATCGATTTTCACAAGTCCGCTCAAAAAACAGGCATCACTCACCAATTTGCTGCCCCTGGCGTGATCGATGTGACGGTCTTCGACGGCGTTGCACAACACAATTTTGGGACGATACTTGCGAATGGTCTTGATCACCTCTATCTGATGTTTATGGTCGTTTACAAAAAAACCATCTGCAAATTCAAGGTTTTCGCGTACGGCAAGCCCTAAGATCTTGGCAGCCTTGTCCGCTTCCATATCCCTAATTTCGGGGGTGCCGCGTGTACCCAGTTCACCCCGTGTCAGATCAATGATGCCCACTTTTTTGCCATTGGCCACCTCTTTGGCAATGGTGGCTCCGGCGCCTAGCTCCGCATCATCAGGATGGGCGCCAAAAACTAAGATGTCCAATTCCATTTAGGTCAGTACTGTTTTGGATTTTATTTTTTCAAGTGCCTGCACAATGTCAGCGATCAAATCGTCGTTTTCCTCTATGCCCACTGAAAACCGTATAAGCCCGTCTCCAATACCCTGCTTCGCCCTATCTTCGGCACTCATCAATGCATGGGATGTCTTTACGGGAGATAGCATGGTGCTTTCCACTCCCGCCAAACTCATGGAAGGTTTTATCAACTTTAAGGATTTCATGAATTCTGAAGCATCCAGGCCGGCTTTCAATTCAAAAGAAAGCATTCCCCCAAAACCCTTCATTTGCTGCTTTGCAAGATCATGGTCTGCATGTGTGGGAAGCCCGGGATAATAAACTGCATCCACGTCTTCGTTTTTATAAAGATACGCTGCCAAGGCCATGGCGTTACTGTTCTGTGCCCTCACCCTTATGCCCATTGTTTTGATGCTTCGTTCGAGCAGCCATACCGTGTATTCGCTCAAACTACCCCCGAAACAAATGGCCGATTGCCAAATCAGGTCGCGGTGTTTTTTTGAACAGGCTACGGCCCCAGCACAGATATCGGAATGACCGCCCATATATTTCGTGGCACTGTGTATGACCACATCAATGCCAAAATCAATGGGGTTTTGGTTCACAGGGCTTGCAAAGGTATTGTCGATCATAGAAACGGCACCATGCTTTTTGGCCAACTGCGCCACCGCTTTCATATCCGTTATCGTAAGAAGCGGATTTGAAGGGGTCTCGATGTAAATGACCTTGGTATTGGGCCTCAACTCTTTCTCAAAATCACTGGCCTTCCATCCTTCCGTAAAGGAATAGGTAATTCCGTATTTCTCTAATTGGGTCACCACAAAATTGTAGGTGCCGCCATACAGTGTCTGCTGCAGAACAATATGGTCGCCCGCTTGTAGAAAAGCCATTAGTGCCGTGCTAATGGCCGCCATGCCGCTACCAAAAACCAATGATGCCTCGGCGTGCTCAAGGGCCGCTATCTTCTCGCACAACGCCTCTTGGTTGGGTGTATTGAAGTATCTGGGATAACGTTTGACATCTACATCTTCAAAGGCGTACGAAGAGGTCATGTACAGGGGTGAAATGGCACCCTTAAACTGCTTGTCCTCGACTTCGCCAACATGGGTACATATGGTATTGACCCCCTTTTTCTGTCTGTTCATTGTTTCATGTTATGAACGCTAAAGTTAAAAATTAAAAGTGCCCTCTGCAATTGGGCAAAACATTTAGAAACCCTTACTACACCTGAACCTCTTTCCACCGGCCCTTTTTAAACCATAACATGGCCAAAACGGCCAATAACACCTCAGCGGTGGTGATGGCAATGAACACCCCTTTTGAACCCAATCCCAACACTATCGACAAGAGGTAAGCTACCGGTAGCTGAAAGACCCAAAACGATATAAAATTGATTTTGGTAGGAGTCTGCGTATCGCCAGATCCATTGAATGCTTGGGTCATTACCATGCCATAGGCATAGAAAATATACCCCGCAGCGATAATCTGTAGGCACAGAGCACCATTTTCCACCACACTGGGCGTGTCATTGAACATAGTGATGATCTGTTTGGCGAAAATCAGATATAGCACCGATACAAAGCCCATGAAATAGGCGTTGTACTTGCCCGTTTTCCAGACAGATTTTTCTGCACGCTCGGGCTGCTTGGCCCCCAAATTTTGTCCGACCAATGTTGCGGCGGCATTGCTCATGCCCCAAGAGGGCATCAGGGTAAACATCATTACCCGAATGGCAATGGTATACCCCGCCAAAACCTCGCTGCCAAACTCTGACATGATCCGCATCAAAAAGACCCAACTAGAGGTGCCGATCAAAAACTGGGCAATACCACCCATAGAAATCTTTATGAGGTTCACCATTACCTTGATGTTCAGCATAACATCCTGCAATACCAATTTGATTTTTCCCCATCCAAAGAAGAGGATGCCCAATTGAAACAGCACTGCTGTACCACGGCCTATATTGGTGGCCACTGCCGCACCCATGACCCCGTATTCGGGAAAAGGACCCCATCCGAAGATAAAAAAGGGGTCTAAGATGATATTGAGTCCGTTTGATAGCACCAAGGTCCACATGGCTATGGACGCATCGCCCGCACCCCTGAAAATCGCATTGATCAAAAAGAGCAGCATTATTGTGATATTGCCACCGATCAGCCATTTGGTATACCCATAACCCTCAGCGATCAAATCGGGTTCGGCACCCATTAGGGCAAGTATTTCTTTGGCATATAGAAATCCTATGATACCCACCACAATGGAAACAAAAATACCCAGTGCTATGGCCTGTACGGCAGCCTCCCGTGCGCCCTTGATATCTTTTTCGCCCACCCTACGGGCCACCACCGCCGTAGCTGCCATGCTCAGCCCAATGGCCACCGCGTATACCAAGGTGATGACCGATTCGGTCAAACCGATGGTTGCCACGGCATTGACGCTTACCTGAGAGACATAGGCGATATCGACCAAGGCGAAAATCGATTCCATGAGCATTTCCAGAATCATGGGGATGGAGAGCATGAAGATGGCCTTGCGGATACTGCCTGTGGTAAACTCGGTTTCCTTGCCTCTAAGGGCAATCCAGAAGTAGTTTAAAAACTGTTTTAGGGAGATTTTATTTGAAGTTGTCATTTTATCAAGAATTATGTTGCAAAAAGAAAAGGGATGTCAAAAACCGACCGGTTGGCCAGCTCACTTTATCGGCCTTCGGCCAAAGACATCCATAGCGTACATAATTCTTATAACTTCATGATGCCGTAAAGATGCGTTAAAATTTTGGAAATTGAAAATCAAACAACCCTATTTGACATATACCTTGCGATAGCGCCACCAACTGACACCCCCCAAAAGCAATACCCCAAACAGCGTGTACCAGACGAAAGTTGGGGTGATCACCTGATCCCCACTGGCATAGCTGTGCAAGCCTACCAAATAGAAATTGACCCCGAAGTAGGTCATCATAATACTGGAGAAGGCCAAGATACTGGCAAAGTTGAACGTCCATCGGCCCCGAAGGCCCGGTACTAAACGCATATGGAGAACAAAGGCATAAACCATGATCGAGATCAGCGCCCATGTTTCCTTTGGGTCCCAGCCCCAATAGCGCCCCCAACTCTCGTTGGCCCACTGGCCTCCCAAAAAGTTGCCGATCGTGAGCATTACCAGGCCAACCGTCAGTGACAGCTCGTTTATAATGGTCAGTTCTTTTAAGCTATGCTCCATGCGCTTTTTGTTCTTTTTGGTCGTCATGATGATCAAAATCAACGACACCACGCCCAGTATCATGCCCACCGTCAAGGGGCCATAGCTGCCAACGATCACTGCCACGTGGATCATTAGCCAATAACTGTCCAAGACCGGCACCAAATTGGCAATAGCGGGATCCACCCAGCTCTGGTGGGCGATCCACAAAAGCATGGAGGTCACAAAGGCACTGGCAGCAATGGTCATATCGCTTTTACGGGCAAACAACAGCCCCATGCCCATGGTGGCCCATGAGACATATAAAATACTTTCATAGGCATCGCTCCAGGGTGCATGGCCCGAAATATACCATCGCAATATCAGCCCGGCCGTGTGCCAAAGAAAAAACAAAAAGATGAGTCCCTTGAAGAAATAGGTGCCCGCCTTTAATACTTTACGGTCTTTGAAAATTCGAAAAACCAAAATGAAAAACATCAAGACACCGACGAGTGCATAATATTTGTAGAGGCGGTTGAAAATGTCGAGTTTGTTATAGAGAATCTCGGTTTTCACCTTCTTCTCAGAGGGCAATACCTCAGAACCATGGTTCTTTTGGTTTTGATGAAAGGCCTGTAAAAGTTTATCTGGCTCTGAATAATCGCCCGTTTCGATGGCCTTTTGTAAGGTGGACAGGTAGAAAGGTACTGCATTTTTGATGAAATTGGCATAGAGCGAATCGGAAACCTGGTACTGGCCCGAACGATACTCGATGGCCGAAATCCATTTGTTGTTCTCATCGTTCAACAACGGAAATATCTTTAGAATCTCACCGCTCAGCGCCCGGTTCAGAAGACCCAATCGAAGGTCAAGGTCTTTAAAGTCTTGCTCGAACTTATTGGGGGTATTGGTGGCGTAGGCTTCCTGCAGATATGGCGCCATCTTATTTCGCCCTTGCTCATCGAAGAAGTCGGTTACCTTGACATACCTTTTTCCTTCGGGAATGCCGATGATCTTGCGGATGCTATCGTTCTGTCCCTTTTTGTCAAGTGCAATGAATTCCGTATTGAACCACACAGCTGGGTTCATCATCATCGACAGCAATACTTGATCGGCGTTCAAATCTTTATAGGTAGGTTTGAAGCTCAGCTTTCGCAACAGTTCGGAAGCAAAGGTATTAATGGGTTTCATACGCCCCCCATCATCTTGTATGACAAGCTCCCCGAACTTGGCCGCGTGTTCTTCAGACACCACGGTGGCCATAATGATGGAGTCTACCCGTTGCTGTGTGGGCAGGTTGTCGTGGCCATGGTCCTCTTGCGAAAAAGCCCCTATTGAGGCAAAAGCCAACAACACGGTCAATGTTGCCTTTTTAGACTTTAATTTTTCAAGTGCCTTGGTGAGTTCCCTAAAACGGGTCTTGCCAAAGAACATAATACCCATAAGTCCTGCATAGAGCAGAAAATATCCGATATACGTGATCCAAGTACCCCACTGGTCATGGTTTACGGACAGAACGGTGCCCTTTTCATCTGGATGAAAACTCGATTGGAAAAAGCGGTAGCCCCTATGGTCGAGCACATGGTTCATATAGATATCGTAATCAAAGGGCCGTTCGTCTTCAACGGTTACCTTGCTCATAAACGATGCGTAGCCCCTCTCGGTGCCTGGGTACTTTTCTGCAATGAAATCGTTGAGGCGCACACTGAATGGCAACTGGTATTCCTTTGAGCCATAGCGAAGTGAAAATTCCAGGCCGCCAACCGTGAACTTATCTGAAAAGTTGGAGGGGCCCTTACCGCCCAACAGTTTTTTCTCCACTGTTTCTCCGTTGCTTGAAACCGCGACTACCAGTGCATTTTGGGTGTTGTCGTCAATTTCTTCCTTGGGCACCTCTACAATGCCGTAAGACCCCTTGTTCAGTGGCTCGGGAATCACAAATTGCATTCCTCCAAGATTGTACAGGGATCGTAACTGCAGTGTTTGAAGGCTATCTGCCATCACCTCGCCTTGAAGCTGATCTGCCATACGCATAAAATTCCCTGCAAAGGGCGATTGTATCGTATAGGTGCTGTCAGTGGTAAAAATATTGACGGCCCCATTGGTTTTGTTGTTGAGCGCAAACAGAATGTTATGAATGCTCGCCACCTGCCCATCTTGTAGATAATGTTCGTGGCGCTGGCCATCGCCGGCCTCAACAATCTTGAGGAAGGCATCCCCGTTTTCATCGGGAATCAACCCCTCTTTGGCCCCTTCGATAAAATCAACATAAGCTATGGTAAAGGGCTGGCCATTGAAATCCGCTTTCCATGGCAAGCTGGTACGCCTGCCTTGCTCGGTTACCAAAATATCATCCTCCAACACCCTTCTTTTGATCTGCCCATCAATTTCACCATCAACAAAAGCGGTAAGAAAGGTCTTGTCTGAGTAAAAAATGTTTTCTGAATTGCCTTCGCGAATGGGCATGACCCCTTCAAAACTGATATAGCGGGTCACAAAAGCACCAATAATGATCAATATCCATGAAAGGTGTAAAAGAAGTACGGGCCATTTTTCCCAACGAAGCAACCTATAGCGGAAAATGTTGCCGATAAAGTTTATGACGAAGAAAACCATAATGGCCTCAAACCAAGTGGCATTATAGATATAAATCCTGGCGGTTTCGGTGCTGTACCAGCTCTCGATGAAGGTCCCAAGAGCCATGGCCACTGCAAAGAGTATGAACAAAACGGCCATCAATCGGGTAGAAAACAGGGTTTTCTTGAGAAATTCAAGCATATGAAGCCTTTCTTTGGCTTGCAAAATTACGGTGTTTTGGCGACTTTATGGAAACGGATGTACGATAAAAAGTTGAACAAAATTGTTAATTATTAGTAAAGGTCGTTCTCTACAAGTTCGTACTTTTGGGCATGCTTTCGGTTATAATAATCGGTTCGGGCAATGTGGCGTTCCACCTTTTTCAAGCGTTCAACTGCGCAAAACATACTGAGGTGGTTCAAGTGGTGGCCCGCAATAAGGTTGCACTCGACCAATTTGCCCCAGAAACCGATAGGGCAACAGATTTCGGCACTATCAAAAATGCCGATGTCTATCTTTTGGCGGTCAGTGACTCGGCCATACGGGAATTGATCCCTTATCTGAAAACAAAACAAGGGGTGGTTGCCCATACATCGGGCAGCGTTCCCATGACCGTTTTGTCAGAAACGGAATCTTACGGGGTTTTCTATCCATTACAAACGTTTTCCAAAGAAAAACCGGTAAATCTCAGTGAGGTTCCCATATGTATCGAGGGCAACAACGCAACAACCCTTTCTGTGTTGGGGAAACTTGCGCAGAGTCTTTCAGGCAATGTTCATGAAATCACTTCCGAGCAGCGCCGTAAACTGCATCTGGCCGCTGTTTTTGCCAATAATTTCGCCAATCATCTGTTTACCATCTCGGCGGCGATTTGCGAGGCCAGCCATGTACCGTTCGATTTATTGCGCCCCCTGATTGGCGAAACTGCCGATAAAGTACGACTTTTGCCCCCTGAAGAAGCACAAACAGGGCCTGCAACGCGAAATGACATCGAAACCATGCAACGCCATTTAGATGAACTTGCCGACCCCTTGCACAAAAAAATATATCAGCTTTTGAGCGAATCAATCAGACAGGTCCATGAAAAAAAATTATAAGGAATATTTAAAGGATATTACCACATTTATTTTGGATGTAGATGGTGTTTTGACCGACGGTTCCGTTTTGGTGACCACTTCAGGGGAAATGCTGCGCAAGATGAACGTCAAAGATGGATATGCCCTTAAAACCGCTTTGATGAAGGGCTATAATGTCTGCGTTATTTCGGGGGGCAGCAACGAGGGTGTCCGTGACAGGCTTAAAGGTTTGGGGGTAACCGATATTTACTTGGGCGCACACCACAAACAGGAGCCACTTGGCGAATATTTGGACATTCACGGTATTGATCCGGGGAATGCACTTTACATGGGTGATGATGTCCCGGACATTCCCGCCATGAAAATGGTGGCCCTGGCCACTTGCCCACAGAACGCGGTGGCAGAGGTAAAGGCTATCTGTGACTATGTTTCCCACAAGAATGGCGGCGAAGGCTGTGTTCGCGATATTATTGAACAGGTCTTGAAGGTTCGTGGGGATTGGAACTCGAATTACAGTGCGGCCAATGATTGAAAATCCGCTTGCCAAAAAACTAAAGGACTATAACATCGTTCTCGGGTCGGGGTCGCCCCGACGCCAACAATTCTTTAAAGAGCTTGGGCTGCGGTTCGAGGTGCGGGTAAAGTCTATTGACGAATACTACCCCGAGCACTTAAAGGGTGCAGAAATCCCTGATTTTTTGGCAAAAGCAAAGGCCCATGCGCTTTTAGACACCCTGAGCGAAAAAGAAATCTTGGTTACCTCTGATACCGTGGTCTGGCACAAAGGCCGATCGCTCGAAAAAGCGGCCAACAAAGAGGAAGCTTTTGCGATGCTCAAAACTCTCTCAAATGATTGGCATGAGGTCATCACTTCCGTATGCTTCAGTACCATTGAAGAGCAGAAACTGGTGAACCATACCACCCATGTAAAACTGGCCAAGCTCGACGATGACGAAATAACCTACTACATCGAGTACTTCAAACCCTTCGATAAGGCAGGTGCCTACGGCATACAAGAGTGGATTGGGCTTATCGGGATTGAGGAAATAAAGGGTGCTTACACAAACGTTGTCGGATTGCCCACCCAATTGGTCTATAAAACGTTAACAGACATGGTTTCCTAGGACGGAATCCTTATTTTTAAGAAAAATTCCAGTCATGAAAAAATGGATACGCTTTGAGCTTTTTGTCGTTCTCTTCGCCTTGATGACGGTGTGGTTTGAATCCTGTAAAGAAAAAACCGAAACTGGCTCAAAAGATTTGGCAAGCAATGCGGAAGAAGTTGACAGGCCAAGCGTGGAGATACCCAAAAAGCCCTTATCGGAAGCCTTTAAAAAATACTGGTACGACGGTGAGGCAGAAATTACCTCTTACCGTTTAGAGCAAGCGCGGTATGGGGAGCTTCGTAAGGGCACCGCGGTGCTCATTTTTGTGACCGAGCCCTTTTTGCCAGAGGTACAGGTAAAGGCCGACAAAAGCAGACCCGACAATGTGTCGGTGCTGAAGCTGAACGCGACAAAAAAATACTTGACGGGAATCTACCCCTACTCCATCATGAGCAGTACCTTTTACCCGGTCAGTGACAACCAACATGCCCTCAAAACAAGTTTCAGCGCCCAAGAATGGTGCGGGCACGTTTATTCGCAAATCAACAACCGGGCACAGTTTGAGGTTACCTCGCATAGTTATTTTGAGGGCGAGGCCGACCAAAACTTGAAGCTGCCAAAGGCCGTTCTGGAAAACGAGCTATGGAACAAGATCCGGATAGACCCTATGGGACTTCCCACAGGCGATATCAGGGTCATCCCCTCGCTCGAATATATCCGAATGGGACATAAGGAAATCAAAGCCTACGAGGCCCATGGCGAGTTGGTTGAAGAAAATGGCATGATGGCGTATTCATTGAATTATCCGAAACTTGAGCGTACGTTGACCATCCATTTCACCAGTGCGTTTCCACATACGATTGAAAGCTGGTCAGAAGAATTTAAAAGCGGTTTTGGGGCCAATGCCCAAATACTCACCTCAACGGCCACAAAGATAAAGCAGTTGAAATCGCCCTATTGGCGGCAAAATTCAAATAAATATACCGTACTTCGCGATACACTAGGGCTTTAACCGACCATGAAAGAATTCTTTTTGCAACATCAAAGTGAGTTATTGGCCACCTTTATCTGTTTGGTGGCCTTTACCATTCTGCGATCACTATCTGTTAAGACCATCAAGAAAGTTGGTCGCATAAGCGACATCAACCACGTACGCACACGACTGGTCATCAAGTACGTCACCTTTGGACTGTTTGTGGTATTGTTGGTACTCTTGATTCTGATATGGGGTGTCAACTTCAAAGAAGTCGGACTCTTGCTCTCTTCGGTTTTTGCTGTGATCGGGGTCGCCCTGTTTGCCACTTGGTCTATTCTGAGCAATATCACGGCCGGTATTATTCTGTTCTTTTATTTTCCCTTCAAGATTGGAGACCGCATACGCATACAAGACAAAGATTTCCCCGAAGAGGCCATTATTTTTGATATCAAGGCATTTCACATCAATCTTATAAAAGATAACGGCGAATTGTTGACGTACCCCAACAACCTATTATTGCAAAAAGGGGTGGTACTTATACAAAAACAGGTGGCCATCGAAGACGACCTCGAACAGATGTTCTGAGCTGTTAAAGAAGTTTTAAAAAAAAACTGCCAGGTGCCTAATCTTTCTATCTTTGGGCGACACCACTAAATGATTGACCATGCTTAGATTTCGGGTGATATGCTTTTTTGTAGCTACTTTTTCACTGTTGGTGAATGCCCAAAAACCCGAAAAGCCCACTTCTTCTGAAATTTTTCACGAACTACAGAAATTGAATTTTTTGGGAACGGCGCTCTATGTGGCCGCACACCCTGATGACGAAAATACCCGCCTCATTTCATATCTCTCCAACGAGGTCAAGGCCAGAACCGCCTACCTATCGATTACCAGGGGTGACGGAGGGCAGAACCTTATCGGCCCTGAACTGCGCGAACTCTTGGGGGTACTTCGAACACAAGAACTTTTGGCCGCCCGCCGTATTGACGGAGGTGAGCAACGCTTTACACGGGCCAATGATTTTGGCTATTCGAAACATCCTGATGAAACCTTGCGCATATGGGACAAGGAAATGGTGCTCGGAGATCTCGTCAAGACCATTCGGCAATTGAAGCCCGATGTGATCATCAACCGCTTCGACCATAGAACCCCGGGCAGAACACATGGGCACCATACCTCATCGGCCATGCTGAGCGTTGAAGCTTTTGATTTGGCCAATGACCCCAATGCCTATCCGCAGCAACTGAAAAAAACGGAGCCCTGGCAACCAAAGCGTATCTTTTTCAATACTTCATGGTGGTTTTATGGTAGCCAGGAAAATTTTCAAAAGGCCGACAAGTCGAACATGTTGAACTTGGATGTCGGGCTTTATTATCCTACCCTTGGGGTCTCGAACAACGAAATAGCCTCCCTTGCCAGCAGCCAGCACCTCTGCCAAGGTTTTGGCAGGATTTCGACCCGCGGCTCACAAGACGAGTATATTGAACTTATCAAGGGTTCATTGCCCGCAGACAAGACCAATCTCTTTGATGGCATTGACACTTCGTGGTCTCGGGTCAAGGGCGGTGAGGCCGTTGGCGCCATTTTGTATGAAGTGGAAAAAAACTTTGATTTTAAGAACCCCAGTGTACATGTGCCCGATTTGATAAAGGCCTACACCCGTCTGCAAAAAATTGAAGACGACCACTGGCGAGAGGTCAAGAGTGCCCAATTGAAAGAAATCATCTTGGCCTGCGCGGGCCTATACCTCGAAACAAGTGCCACAAATGCCACCACATATCCCGGTGATTCTGTGACCGTTAATGTAGAGGTGCTCAACCGCAGTGATGTTGGTGTCACCTTAGAGGCCCTTTCGGTTTCGGGCACAACAAGTCAGCTCTCACCCGGCATCCTATTGGCAAAAAACCAAAAACACAACCTTACACTAAAGTTCAAGGTGCCTGCCAATGAAGGGTACAGCAGTCCGTATTGGTTGCGTGAGCCCGGTACTATGGGCATGTATACGGTTTCTGAGGATAGTCTGATAGGCAAGCCGGAAACACCTGAAGCTTTCAAGACCCTTTTTGCCCTAAACTTCGGTGGCAATAGGTTAACATTCGAAAAGCCCATTGTTTATCGCTATTCCAAACCAGACAAGGGTGAATTATACGAACCTTTTGCGGTTTTGCCCAAAGTAACGGCCTCATTTGAGGAAGATGTATTGATTTTTTCCGAGGCAAAACCCAAAACCGTCTCTGTTACGGTGCGTGCCGGCAAAGAAAATATATCGGGTACTATAGCCCTTGATCATCCTGCGGGGTGGTCGGTTTCACCCCCAGAAGCCACTTTCGAGCTTTCCCAAAAAGGTGAGACCCGCAGCATTGACTTCGTGGTAACACCTCCCAGTAATGACAGTGAGGGTACCATCAAACCAAAAATTACGGCCGAGGGAGCCGTATATGATAAAGAATTGGTTGAAATAGCGTACGACCATATTCCCAAACAATATGTACTGCTCCCAGCAAAGGCCAAGGTGGTGCGACTCAACATTTTGAAGACCGGCGAACATATTGGTTACATTGTCGGTGCTGGCGACAAGGTACTAGAAAGCCTTGAACAAATTGGATATCAGGTACACACAATCAACCTAGAGGATATCGGCAAAGAGGATTTGTCTAGATTTGACGGCATCGTGGTCGGCATTAGGGCCTACAACGTAGTGGAAGATTTAAAGTTTAAGCAGCCGTATCTGTTAGACTATGTAAAAAACGGCGGCACCTTGATCGTACAGTACAATACGGCCAACCGTTGGAGCTCGCAATTTGAGAACATTGCCCCCTACCCCCTTAAAATATCACGAGATCGTGTTACAGATGAAACGGCCCCCGTGGAAATTTTGGCCAAAAACCACGCATTGGTCAATTTTCCGAATACCATCGACGAAAAAGATTTTGACGGATGGGTACAGGAACGTGGACTATATTTTCCCGATGAATGGGGCAAAGAATTTACACCCATTCTGTCAATGGCCGATAAAGGGGAAACGCCCAAAAAGGGAAGTCTTTTGGTTGCACCATACGGTCAGGGCCACTACATCTATACGGGCCTGAGTTTTTTTAGGGAGTTGCCCGCTGGCGTACCTGGAGCTTTCAAATTATTTGCCAATATGCTTTCCATAGGAAAGGAAAACCTGCAATCAACAGATGAGATCAAAGGATAGACTGCTCACAAAATTTATCTGGAAATGGGAATATTCGCTCGTTCTTTTTTTGAATGCCCTCTACGTGGTGATTTTCTATTTGTTAATGAAGGGTAACATTTAATCTATGACGGTACTTGATTGGGTTGTTCTGGCAACCACACTTGTTTTTATCGCGGCCTATGGGGTATGGAGAACAAGGGGAAGCAAGAGTGTTGATGATTACGTGCGTGGTGGAAATAAGGCCCGCTGGTGGACCATTGGCCTATCGGTCATGGCCACACAGGCAAGTGCCATTACGTTTTTGTCCACTCCCGGGCAAGCCTTTCACGATGGTATGGGCTTTGTGCAGTTCTATTTTGGGCTGCCCCTTGCCATGATTGTCATCTGCGCGGTATTTGTGCCGATTTACCACAAGCTCAAGGTTTTTACGGCCTATGAGCTTCTTGAAAAGCGGTTTGACCTCAAAACCAGAACACTGACGGCTATACTCTTTTTAATCCAAAGAGGGTTGGCAGCAGGCATTACCATATTTGCCCCCTCCATTATTCTATCGGCCGTGCTGGGTTGGGATCTTAGAACCCTCAACATCATCATTGGCATTCTCGTCATAATCTATACCGTATCTGGTGGTACCCGGGCCGTAAGCGTAACGCACAAGCAACAAATGTTCATTATCATGACGGGCATGTTCTTTGCCTTTTTCTTCATTTTGGGGTCTTTACCCGTTGATATAACCTTTGGTGAAGTGCTTAAAATTGCAGGGGCCAATGAAAAGCTGAACATTTTGAACTTTGATTTTGACACCCAAAACCGTTACACCTTTTGGAGCGGTATTACAGGTGGCTTCTTTTTGGCACTGGCCTATTTCGGTACCGACCAAAGCCAAGTACAGCGTTATTTGTCGGGCAAATCGGTGAAGGAGAGTCAATTGGGGCTAATTTTCAACGGTCTTCTAAAAATACCCATGCAGTTTTTTATATTGTTGGTGGGGGTCATGGTCTTTGTTTTCTATCAATACAATTCGTCTCCGCTCAACTTTAATCCCGCAGCGAATGAAGCGGTCTTGAATTCTGAATATGCTGAAGACTACAAACGCCTGCAGCAAGGCCATGAAGAGCTTGAGGTGCAAAAACGACTTGCCCAAAACGAATTTTCAGAGGCCTGGAACATGAAAGATTATAATGCCATTGAAGAGGCACGTATTAAAATGGTCGAGTTGAACAACCGTGAACGCAACAACCGTGATGTCGCACGCAACTTGATTGCCAAGGCTGACAGCGTGGTCGAGACCAATGACAAAGATTATGTCTTTATACACTTCATAATCCACAATCTACCCGTCGGACTTGTAGGTCTTCTTTTGGCCGTGATCCTGTCGGCAGCCATGTCGTCAACGGCTTCAGAACTGAACGCCTTGGGCACCATTACGGCCATTGACCTCTACAATCGCAATAAAAAAGGCGAAATGACCGACCAGCAATCTGTATCGGTCACCAAATGGTTCACACTGCTTTGGGGGGTCATCGCGATCATTATTGCCTGCGTGGCAGATCTATTCGACAACCTTATTCAATTGGTGAATATCATCGGATCTATTTTCTACGGAAATGTCTTGGGTATTTTTCTTTTGGCCTTCTTTTTCAAGTTTGTGAAGGGCAATGCCGTGTTCATTGCGGCCATTATAACCCAATTGATCGTTATCATAGGTTGGAGCCAAGATTGGATGTCATATCTGTGGCTAAATGCCTTTGGCTGCGCCTTGGTCATTTCAATCGCCTTTATCATCGAAAGTTTTGACCGTTTGCTGCGAAACCCTCCCATAGAAGCATAAAAAAACCCGGCAGTATAAGTGCCAGGTCTCTTTTAACGTTTCTGGGTCTATAAAGCGCCCCACTCTTTCAATGAATCTTTGTTCAATTTTACATAGTCGGCATTTTTGGCCGCTTCGGCAGAGGCCAGAGACCTTTTGGCGGCCTCAATGGCACCCTGCTTGTCTCCCAACTTGGCATAGATCAATGATTGCTTTCTCATGACCCAAAAGGCTCTTCCTTCTTTATCCATGGCAACAGCCTTATCGATCCACTCTTTGGCTTTTTCAAGGTCTTTTCCTTCATCATAGTAATATGAAGCGGCCGCATAATAATCATTTGCCGATGGGCCAGACATGACAGTCTCTATGCTTTTTACAGTCTTTTCTTGGGTTGGTACCGTGAAGGGCACCCCTACATAGACATTTTCCCAAAGCATGCCCAAGGTGGCCCCATTGTTATGGAGGTCATCGACTGTAATGGTAAATGTTTCAATGGGCATGGGCATTTCTTGTACCTGGGCCTTCGTCATCAGGGCCACTTTTGAGTCATCCCATTTTTGTGGTGTGCCCCAGTTGTTGGTATCCGAATAAAAAATGACCTCCCAAACGGCCTCGCCCGGCTTGGTGAAAATGGCATATGAGCCGGCTTTCAGTTCTTTGCCGCCAATGGTAACATTGTCACTGAACGTAACAGTGGTGTTCTTGTTGGCGCCTGTTCTCCATAATTTGTCATACGGTACAAGGTTACCGAAAATGGATCTACCCTTCATTGAAGGTCGTGAGTACTCAACGGTCACGTTTGTCAAGCCCACGGTCTGCTCCATTTTTGCAGACGGACTCGGTTGTGGTGTCTGAATAAGTTGGGCGGAAAGCGTCATCGACAACAGCCCCACAAACGCAAACAAGACTAATCTTTTCATTTTGATAGTGTTTTTAAATTGTTAGTAGCGCAAAGCTAACCAATATTGGCTTGGCACATTTGTTAAAATAAGCTTAAAGTATGTCTGTAAAAGGCCATGCCTAGTACTTGAAAAAAGGCTTGGAAAGCGTTTTTCCCCTCAAGAAAAAGGTGAAATAATATACGGAAGATCCCAAAGTGGATAAGTCTATTGCGTCGTTTTGTAATTCTTCAAGTGGCACAAACTGCACTTGTCGGCCACTGGCATCAAAAATACCCATGCCAAAAATGGCACGATTGGTATTCAACCGATAGTTTAATATGGTTGATTCAAATGATTTATAAAGAAGTAATCGGTCATTATCATTGGCCATCTTAGGAGGATTTTCCGGTTCTTCTTCCTCCTCCTCAACGGGAACCTCATCGGCATCCAATGAAAACCGGAACAATCTGGATGCTGAACTGATGGGCGGATTCGAATTATTAAACTGTTCTGAGGTGGCGTAAAACAACGAATCTACTTTTTCAAGGGCCTCTATCTGGGCAAAACCCACATTAAGATTGGTTTTCTTTACCTCGCCTGAAAAAATATCCTGCTCCCCGACCCCATCAAAAACCATAAAGAAAGGTGCCAAAAATTGGTTATAGCCCACTAAATAGAGTGCATTGGATTGCGGGTCAAAGGTTGCCCCCGTCACCAGACCGTTTACCGGATAGCTACCCAAACGCTCTGCCAAAAAGGCCCCGGGAAATTTGGGAATTCGATACGCAACGGTACCTTGCGCCTGCCACTGTTTTGTAAGGATCACCAAATCTTCGCCCAACACAAAAAGGGCTTCTGCATCCCAATCGCTGTTGGGCGAAGTGGTAAAATTTTCTTGGTCTTCATAAAAAAAATCAATCCGTTCTGCGGCCACGGTATCCGAGGTGTCGTAGTCTTGTTTTGCTATTTTGAGGACGGCGAGGTTCTGCCGATCGCCATTGTTGTTGCCAATATCGCCCACATAGATATATGTATCGTCTTGAGCGATATCTTCCCAATCAACATTGGTCGCGTTTTCAATGGTAACCGTTCGGGTAATTTCTAAACTGACTGTATCCAACTCATACAATTGGGCCAAATTGCCCGAATCGTTATGGGTTATCAGTTTACCGTCGTAATAAATCAACCCAGATGTTTCAAAAATCTGTTGGGGCAAACTACCAACCACCTGAATGTCGCCTTGCGCCCACGAAAACGCAGAACCAAGAAATATGACAATGTAAACCAGTGTTCTCATGACCAATTTTACTGCTGAAAGATACAAACAAGCGGCATAGCCACCTTAGCAATCCGCTGAATATTCAAGATTTACGGTGAACGATGATGTCTGCTCCGCATTTTATTAATTGTTTAACTATTTAATATTTTTATTAAACAAAATGCTCGCTATTTTTGTTAAAACTTAAAAATGAAGCTATACCGTCTTTGGGCCAAACAAGCCCTCCCCATCTCGAAGTCTGAAGCATGGGAGTTTCTATCAGACCCTAGAAACTTACAGGTAATTACGCCAGACCATATGGGTTTTCAAATTTTGTCCGGGGCCGACAGGCCCATGTACCAAGGCCAGATCATCCAATATATCGTAAAGCCTTTTAAGGGCTATTCAACCAAGTGGGTCACCGAAATCACCCATGTGAAAGAAGGGGAATATTTTGTTGACGAGCAGCGGTTTGGCCCCTATGACCTATGGCACCACAAACATTTTCTTAGGGAAATTGAGGGCGGTGTTGAAATGGAAGACCTTATTGACTACAAAATACCTTTCGGAATCATTGGACAATGGGTACAGCCATGGCTGGTAAAAAAGCAATTGAATGAAATTTTTCAATACCGACTAGAAAAATTGATTGAACTTTTTGGTGCCTTCGAAGGATATAAAAGTGAATTTGAACTAACATAAAGATGAAAAAAAATATAGTGTTGATAGGTGGCTCGCATGGCATTGGCCTGGAAATGGCCAATAAACTTTCGCAAAATCACAATGTATGCGTCGCCTCTAGAACCAAGGAAGGGCTGGATGGTTCAAATACTACCCACATACCCTTTGATGCCACCCGTGACGAACTGGACAGCGACCAAATACCTGAAAAAATCCACGGTTTTGCCTATTGTCCGGGTACGATCAATTTAAAGCCTTTGAAAATGTTATCCATGGAAACTTTCAAAGAAGACATGGATATCAACTTCTTTTCAATGGTAAAGGTCGTAAAGACCATCATGCCCAAAATGGCCGAACATTCGAGTATGGTCTTTTTCAGTACCGTTGCCGTCGGGGTGGGAATGCCTTTTCATACAAGTGTCGCCGCCGCCAAGGGAGCTATTGAGGGTTTTGCAAAAGCTTTGGCCGCTGAATATGCCCCAAAGGTCAGGGTTAATTGTATTGCCCCCTCGTTGGTCGATACCCCATTGGCAAGTCGCTTGCTCAACAACGACAAAAAGAAAGAGACCATGTCTGAGAGACATCCTTTGAAAAGGGTGGGCAAACCAGGGGATATCGCAGAAACCGCGGTATTTTTACTAAATGGCGGCAGTAGTTGGATCACCGGCCAAATATTGGGTGTCGATGGGGGCATTTCAACTTTGAACATAAATTGATGAGCGATAAGATCAATGTTTTTTGGTTTCGAAGGGACTTAAGACTACATGACAATGTGGGGCTCTACCAAGCTTTGACCAGTGGGCGGCCCGTGATGCCCATCTTCATATTTGATACAGAAATTTTGGATTCCCTGCCAGAAGACGATGCCCGGGTCACCTTTATATTTGAGACCTTGCAAAATATGCGCTCTGAGCTACAAGACAGGGTGCAAAGCAGTTTGGCCATCTATCAGGGAAAGCCTGATGCAGTATTTTCTCGATTGATCGAAGAATACGATGTTGACACAGTGTTCACCAACCACGATTATGAACCCTATGCCAAAAAGCGTGATGCTTCCATAAAACAACTGCTTGAAGAAAAAGGGGTCTCTTTCAAAACCTTTAAAGATGAGGTCATTTTTGAAAAGGACGAAGTACTGAAAAGTGATGGCGACCCTTATGTAGTGTACACCCCTTACAAAAATAAGTGGAAAGAGGTATTTGACCCCGACAAGCACCTGAAAGAACATGCCATCGAACCACTTTTTAAAAACTTTGTGGAACATAGCCGACTGCCCAATCTTTCGTTAAGTGATTTGGGCTTTAAAACTTCCGGAATAAAAGTTCCCGACTACAACATATCGTCTGAGCTTATCGCCAATTATGAAGATACCAGAAACTACCCGGCCAAGCAAAACGGCACCTCTCGCCTAGGACCCCATTTACGTTTCGGAACGGTATCCATCAGAAAGATGGTCAAGAAGGCCATTGCCGAAAAAAATGAAGTGTTCTGGAGCGAACTCATTTGGCGCGAATTTTTTATGCAGATCCTTTGGCACTATCCAAAAACGGTCGACAAAGCCTTCAAACCAAAATACGACCGCATCGAATGGCGCAACAACCAAGAAGAGTTTGAACGCTGGAAAGAGGGCAAAACCGGTTTTGCATTGGTAGATGCAGGTATGCGGCAACTGAACAATACAGGTTACATGCACAACCGGGTGCGCATGTTGGTGGCCAGTTTTCTATGCAAACACCTTTTGATAGACTGGCGATGGGGCGAGGCGTATTTTGCCGAGAAACTGTTGGATTATGAAATGGCCAGCAACGTGGGCAACTGGCAATGGGCCGCCGGCAGTGGGGTAGATGCCGCACCTTACTTCCGTATTTTCAACCCGATGACGCAAGTGGAAAAATTCGACAAAAACAAAAAATACATTCAAGAATGGGTGCCCGAATTTGGCACTGATGCTTATCCCACGAAGATGGTCGACCACAAAGAAGCACGTGAACGCTGTCTTCAAACCTATAAGAAGGCGCTGTTATAAGTAGCAATTTTAATTGCAAATATTAACCTTGGACTGGAATGTTATTTGGATAATTGCTGATTTACCATTCGTTCGTCATTAATTCTATTTCTCAAAACGTTAATGTAGCGCAATGCCTCCTTGGTTCCATAGTCAGAATACGATTTTGAGGCCCAATCAATGGCTGCCTCTAAATTGCCATTTATTTCATTGATAATCGCCATATTGTAACAGGCCCGACCAGCAATTTTGCCTTTAGGATTGTTCACATCTTGTTCCCATAATTGTGCGGCGCCCTCCCAGTCACCGGCCTGTGCCCTTCTGCGGGCCACGACAAAATTATCCGTGCCAGCAACAAAATAGTCCCTCAAGACTCTTCTACTTTTAGGCCTGGTATCCAAGCCATAGAGATTGCCAATGTAGGTACTGTTCTGCAAAACAGCCTCCTTTCTTCCAATTACCGCTTCCAAAGCTTTAACGGGATTTATTCCTTGTCCTGAAGAAGTTACTAGGTTGTTGGAGGCAAATTCATCCAAAATAACCTTTGTTCGTGGGTAATATACGCGCCAACCACTTTTAATAACAGTATTCAAAGTAACCTTTGTATGCGGTACCTTAGCCTTAACACCAATATTATTGGGAACCTCTACCAACGTGGCCGCAACATTGGCCTTTGTATCAGTATCAAAAAATTCCAAGGAAATCAACAAATCCACGTCGTTCTCACTACAGATTCTATCTACATCTTGCCAACTTAACGCAGCAGGAAATATCCCAAGACCTTTTCGTTGCACATTGCTGTTCTCAATAATATCAACCCGTTCATACTTCACAAATCGTGATAGCTCATCTTGTAAACCTGTAATGACTGCCTCTGCCCCTTCTTTGTCAAGTTTAAGGCCTTCCAATGACAGAATTTTATCGATTTGGTCTATATTCTTATTTTCTTCCGAAGCAATACTTCGATTGATGATGCCAATCTTCATTACATCAGATGGAATGGCAATACGTGCCGGCTCCGGGGCACTTAAGGTAAGTCTATTTGTGGCACTGCACCCACCAAATAGCAATCCGATAAAGAGTAGTAATGTTATTCGATTTAATAGTTTCATATACAGAAGAAGTTAAATTGTTTTCCAATTTTTGTACGTCTCATAAATACTTGATTATTAACATATGAAAGAATTTAATATTGCATTTCGAATACTTTTCTCGACAAAATGCACCCTAAAGTCTTTTAGATTGATAGAAATGGGATAAACCGGCAATACGTTTTTTTGAACCCTTCATGTTCCTTCAATTGCTAACACTTCTTTGTAAGCTTTGAAAATGCTATATTTACCTAACCTGTTTTTTAGTTTCGAAACTAAAATTACACTACATCAATGAAAATCTAATTCAATTATAAAGATGAGGAGAGCACTACTTTTAGGGATTTTAATAAGTGCAAACATTACCCTTTCGGCACAAAAAATGAATACCAACAAAAAAGCTGTTATCGCCTCGGTGGAAAGCCATAAAGAAAACCTTATCAAAATCAGCGACTCGATTTGGGCACTGGCAGAGACGGCCTTTGAAGAAAACCAATCATCAAAGATTTTAGCTGACTATGCCGAAAAGAATGGCATGAAGGTAACCCGTGGTGTCGCAGACATACCTACCGCTTTTACAGCTACTTATGGTTCTGGAAAGCCTGTAATCAGTATTTTGGGTGAGTTCGATGCCCTACCCGGCATCTCGCAAAAAGCACAACCGACCAAAGAACCGTTAAAGGACGGGGCTGCCGGACATGGGTGCGGACATAACATGTTCGGTGCGGCAAGTCTGGGGTCGGCCATCGCCATCAAAGAACTCATTGAGGCGGGAAAGTTAAAGGGAACGGTAAAATTTTTGGGTACTCCGGCCGAAGAAAAATACTTTGCAAAAGTATGGATGGTTAAAGCCGGACTTTGGGACGACGTCGATGTCAACATCAGTTGGCACCCAGGTGCAAACATAGAAGCCGATGTACAGAGCGGGTTGTCGCTCATCGACTTTATTGTTGAATTCTATGGCCAGGCGGCACATGCTTCCGCTGACCCATGGAACGGCCGTAGTGCCTCAGACGCCCTCGAGCTCTACACCACCGGCATAAACTATTATCGCGAACACATCAGGCCCACCTCGCGCATCCACTATCACATTCAAGACGGTGGGCAGGTGGTCAACGTGGTGCCGGATTATTCAAAAATTTGGGTGCGGGTACGCGACCCAAAACGAAAAATCATGCTGCCCACTTACGAGCAGGTCAAAAAAATGGCCGAAGGGGCCGCCATTATGGCCAATGTAGATTACAAGATTTCACTGGTTTCGGGAATTTATGAGACCTTGGTGAACCGCGCAGGCGGAGAGATCATGCAGAAAAATCTAGAGCTGTTGGGGCCCATTTCCTATACCGAGGAAGAAATCGCCTTCGGCAAGGCCATTCAGAAGGCCACCGGAAAACCAGAGGTGGGCATGGATAGTGAAATAAAACCATTGCGCGAAACAGAAGAAAATCCGGGTGGAGGTTCTACCGACGTGGGTGATGTAAGCTGGAACGTACCCAACATCAACCTCAGTGTAACGGTAGCCCCGAAAGACACGCCATGGCATTCGTGGGCCGTAGTGGCCTGTGGTGGCATGAGCATCGGGCACAAGGGCATGGTCTACGCCTCAAAGGCAATGGCCATGACAATGGTCGATCTTTTTGAGAATCCGAAATTGGTAGAAAAGGTCAAGGAAGAATTCAAGACCCGCAAAGGCGATGAAAAATATGAGCCAATGATTGATGGCCCACCTCCCATCGGAGGCAACTAATCCTCTTAAAAATTGCTATGTTCAAATTATTCAAGAAAAAAACAGAACTCGAAAAACTACAGGACCAATACCAAAAGCTCATGAAAGAAGCTTTTGAGCTATCAAAAATAGACCGCTCGGCAAGCGATGACAAATACGCACTGGCCGACGAGGTACAAAAACGGATTGGGCAATTGACCAACGCCTGAAAAGGTCAAAAAGATAGGTTCGGGTGGTTGCGTATTGGTTGCTGCTTTACACGCCCAAAAGAAAGGTGCAATAATAAGCATCTGCCAGGTCTGCGGTTTTCATGCTGGCCACAATCAGAAACATAATTACTGGCGGCGTGGGTGGCCGTCATAGGTGTTTTATTGGTAACTTGTTGATCATATATACAAATGGGCAACCCCGTTCTACAAACCTTTCCTTTGGGATTTCCATGGCAGACACAAGATCCGTTTCTGTTCTGTGTTTACCATTTAGACCATTACCCAAAAGGAAACGAGAACATGGGGCCCGATCCAAAGCTCCTCGAAGGGAGGAATTTGGGCAACGACTTTACCCTAAAGGATGGTTGGCGAATGTACCATGGGCATACGATACCCGGGTTCCCGTATCACCCTCACCGTGGCTTTGAAACCATTACCATTGTAAACAAGGGTTTCTGTGATCATTCTGACTCACTGGGTGCCGCGGCGCGCTTCGGCCAAGGCGATGTACAATGGATGACCGCTGGGCGTGGTGTGCAGCACTCAGAGATGTTTCCCCTGTTGAATACGGACAGCGAAAATACGCTGGAATTGTTCCAGATTTGGCTCAACCTTCCGAAGAAAGACAAATTTGTGGATCCCCATTTTAAAATGCTCTGGCACGAGGATATTCCCATTGTTAAGGAAGAAAGTGCTACCATCAAGGTTATTGCCGGCAATTACAGGGGCACCCAAGCCAATGATCCAGCACCCGATTCATGGGCGGCCAATCCTAAAAACGAAGTAGCCATTTGGAACATACATGTCGATGCCGAGTCTGAATACGTGCTTCCAAAAGCCAAGACACCGGTGACCAGAACCTTGTATTTCTACGAAGGATCGGAAATTTTTATCGGGGACAAAAAGATAAATCCCAATTTTGGCATCGCATTGGATGCTTCGTTGGAGGCAGAAATAACAATTGGGGGTAAAAACGCCCATTTTCTATTGTTGCAGGGCAAACCGATTGATGAACCTATTGCCAAATATGGCCCTTTTGTTATGAACACTGAAGAAGAGATACAACAGGCCATGAAAGAATACCGTACCACCCAATTCGGCGGTTGGCCGTGGCCTTATGCCGACAATGTACATGATAAGGAAAGTGGCCGTTTTGCCCAATACCCTGATGGGACTTTGATAAAAAAGCCGTAATTTAACAATGGTTTTCTTTAGATGTGCGATTGCCAATACCCCAGTTTCAGCAAGGTTATCTTTATATTTTTGTAAACGAAAACTTTAATCGAACCAATTTTTAGATAATTTTTAGATATATCTGAAATAACTATCAAACCCGTATCGTTTATGCTTGATGTTTTGCGGCTCATGTTCGATTTTGCAATTTTGTCGGTGCTCGGTCTACTGCAGGTTGCGTACTACCCCAGTTTGAAATTCTTTCCGAGAAAAGAGCTGGTGACCTGGTTCAGAAATGGTGCAGAGAACATTGTGTGGATCATTGTGCTTCTGGCACCTGGGCAATTGGTCATTAGTGGCCTTCAATTGTTGGAGAAAATCAGTTTTTATACCGTTTGCTCTTTTGTTTCCATTGTACTCATGTGGGCCTATACCCTACAATTTACAATACGTTTTTACCGCAAAATTATAGCAGGTGCCGAGAACGCCCATGAAATGGCTGTTAAGCTGCTAGTGGCCAATCGTTTGAGAATTGTAGTGTATACCGTGCTTTTTTCGTGGACGCTATCAAGACTTTGGCACAAATACCCCTTTCAGACCGTGCCATAAGGCCCTAGCGCTTTTTACATTAAAACCAGTGGTTTTTTATTTAGGAAAATACAGCTTAAAGGTGGTTCCCACCCCCACAGTGCTTTCGACCTCAATATGCCCTTTCATCAGTTCCATTTGATATTTGGCCAAATAAAGGCCTACTCCGTTCGATTTGCTGCTATTGATAGTTCTGTATAGCCCAAATATCTTGTCTTGGTGCTTGCTCAAATCAATGCCCACTCCATTGTCTTCAATTGACAACACCGTATATTTTTTTGTCTCAGCCACATTAAAAACCACAACCGGGCTTTTGTCGTTTTGCCTAAACCTGATTGAGTTGGACAAGATATTTCCCAATATACTCTCCATATAGACCGGAACAACTTTCACCTTGACATCTTCCAATATACCGTTGAAAATTTTAACGCCCTCCTTTTTTATCAGCCCCGATAATTTTTGCTCAGCGCTAAAGATGAAATCATTTAGCGGCAGGCTTACCTTTTTCAGCCCCTTGTTCTCTCCAATGGCCACCATTTCTCTAAGTCCCCTGATTTCGCCCATTAGGTTCTCGGTGGACTTAAAGAGCAACTTTGTTAGGTTTTTACGCTCTGCATCCTCACTTTCTTTGTCCAAGAAGCCCAACAATAGGGAAATGTTCGTTGCATGCGATTTTAAATTGTGTGATACCAGATGGTCAAAGTTGACCAGCTTCTTCAATTCTTCATTCTCATCAACAGCAGTTCTATCATTTTTCTTAGAATCAGTCTGAGCAACAGCTATGGTGGCCAAAATAACGTTTTGGCCCTCTGGTGAGCCCAACAGTTTTGCGTCAATCGTAATGGAAATCGGCCTTGATCCCGTTTTTGTGAAACGCGTCACAATGGCTTCCACCTTTTTTGTGGTGATCAATTCTTTGGCAAGTGGCAACCGTTGCGCTTTATCAAGTGACAAGAAACTTGCAAAGGGTTTATGAAATAGGTCATCTTTATCACTTCCGACCATGTGCAACAGTTGGTCATTGACGTTCATTATTTTACCGCTCTTATAATCGCAAACTGCCATGGCCACCGGAGCGTGGTAAAAAAGTTCTTCGTAACCCAAGGGCAAAGAGCCTTCTCGATCGGGTTCGGCACTTTTCTTTGGTTGAATCTCTTGTAGCGTGCCCAAAATGCGGGTACATTTCCCCTCTTTGAATTTTGGCCGCCCAATACTATTGACCCAAACGGTCTTGCCTTCTGCGGTTACTATCTGTACCTCCTCGTTCCATGGTTTAGCATTATTGATGGCCTCCTTAAAGGCATTCACCATTCGGTTGCGCGAATCGCCCTGTTTAAAGAAACCCAAGGCTTCTGAGTAATTTGGTGCATATTTTTGCGAAACGCCATGTATTTCTTTCACCTTATCAGACCAAAAAAGTCTATCGGAGGTCAAATCATATTCCCAACTGCCAATTTTGGCGATCTCGCTTTTTTGGTGCAGCAGGTGCTGGGTTCGTTTCAAATCGAGCTCCAAGCTTTTGCGCTCAGAAATTTCCTTTACATTAATGACCACCCCGATATTATTTCCGTAGCCATCTTTCCATGGGTTTAGATACCATATTTTTTCATCCATGCCTCCATCGGGCAAAATGGCACGCTGCATCAGTTGAATGTCTTTCAGTCCGTCAAGGGCATATTCGAGACGCGTTTTAAGTTCATCGCCTTGGTCTTTGAATATTGAAAGTATGTTTTTACCGTTCAGTTCTTTGTTTGTTTTCCCTAGTTGAAAACTCTTGTGCCAACTATCGGATGCGGCAACAAAGTTGAATTTCGAGTCTAGCAGCGCAATGGCCGAGCCCATGTGTTCGAGCCATTTGGTGGAATTGTTTTCTTGGGTAATTTTGGATGACATTGGATGAAGCTTTAGAATTTTCCTACAATTTTTGTAATTAATCTATACAGCTTCAATCTTTGTTGTGTAAACTTTCAAAAGTGTGGTGAGCACAACGATAAATGTAGTTACACTATTACCGATTTGCAGTTCATCGATCCAAAAGACCGAACCAAAATCTCACAGAAAAGGCTAAAAAAGAGGGAAATAGCGTCAAACGCCTATATGAAAAATGTGCTTAAATGCGCTCAATACGAGCCCCAATATTACGAAGTCGCTCTTCAATATTCTCATACCCCCTATCGATCTGTTCTATGTTGTGTATGATGGAGGTGCCTTTTGCAGAGAGTGCCGCAATTAGCAAGGAAACACCTGCCCGTATGTCGGGTGACACCATTGTTGTGGCCTTTAGGGTAGATTTAAAGTCATGCCCGATTACGGTGGCCCGATGGGGATCGCACAAAATGATTTTTGCTCCCATATCGAGCAGTTTGTCAACAAAGAAAAGGCGGCTCTCGAACATTTTTTGGTGAATTACCACCTCACCTTTGGCCTGGGTCGCCACTACAAGCAAGATGCTCAAAAGGTCGGGCGTAAGCCCTGGCCACGGTGCATCGGCCAAGGTCAATATCGAACCATCTATATAATTCTGAACCTCATAACCATTGGTGTGTTTCGGTATGTAAATATCGTCGTCTTTCTTTTCAAGAGTGATTCCGAGTTTTTGAAAAGCATTGGGTATTTGCCCCAAATCCTTCCAACTTACATCTTTGATGGTCAACTCGCTCTGGGTCATGGCAGCCAGACCGACCCAACTACCAATCTCGATCATATCGGGCAGCATCGTATGCTCGGTACCACCTAAACTGTCGACCCCTTCAATCGTCAAAAGGTTAGAGCCGATTCCTGAAATCTTTGCGCCCATCCTCAACAACATTTTGCAAAGTTGTTGCAAATAGGGTTCGCAGGCCGCATTGTAAATGGTGGTGGTACCTTCGGCCAAAACCGCTGCCATTACAATATTGGCAGTACCGGTAACCGAGGCTTCATCCAACAGCATATAGGTGCCTTTCAGTTTCTGTGCCTCAACACCATAAAAATGTTCTTCGCGGTTGTACCTGAATTTGGCCCCTAATTTTATGAACCCTTCAAAGTGGGTGTCCAATCTTCTACGGCCAATCTTATCGCCGCCCGGCTTGGGGATATAGCCTTTGCCAAACCGTGCCAATAATGGACCCACCAGCATAATGGACCCTCTGAGACCGCGGCCATCTTGTTTGAACTGCTCTGTTTGAAGGTAGTCCAAATCAATATCATCCGCCTTAAAGCTATAAGTACCCTTGCCCAACTTTTTGACCTTGACCCCAAGATTTTTTAAAAGGTCGATCAATTTGTTGACATCGATGATATCGGGTATGTTGTTAACGGTGACCTCTTCAGGGGTCAACAGAACGGCACAGAGTATTTGAAGTGCCTCGTTTTTGGCTCCCTGAGGAATTATCTCGCCATGAAGCTGGTGGCCACCCTCAATTTTGAATGTTCCCATAAAATGTAACTCTTAAAACCTTTTCTTGCGATTGTTTCGCTGCCCTTTTTTATTGGTAGGGCCCCTATTCGGTTTTTGGATTCGGTTCTTCAAGAATTGATTGCTTTCGGTAAGGTTTTCACCATCTGGAGCCAGGTCAATCTCCCCGTTGCTCAACTCTTTCAGGTGTTTGAAAATTACAGCATCTTCAACAGTGTCTTTGTTCCAGTTGAGATAACACTTTTTCATATGGTTGGCAATGGCATATTCAAGGCCGTCGCGCATATCGCCCTTTTCCCAGCTGACCGCCACGTCGATCATCCTTTTAATATTATTTCCGTAAAATCGGTATTTAGGATGGTTTTGCGGATATTCCAAAGGATCGGGCCTTTGTTGGAGCAACTCTTTCGAGGGAATAGGAAATGGGGAGTCCACGTCCAATTTAAAATCGGCCATGATAAACAACTGGTCCCACAACTTGTGCTGAAAATCGGGAACGTCGCGTAAATGGGGCTGAAGGTTGCCCATTACACTGATGATCGCCTGGGCGACTTTGTTGCGCTCGTCCCTATCCTCAATGGAGACCGCATGGTCAACCATTTTTTGAAAATGTCGGCCATATTCGGGAATGATAAGTTTTGGCCGTTCGGTATTGTACTCTAGGTTTTCTACTGGATTCAAATTAGGAAAGTTTATGATTAATTCGCTAAGGAAGTTAACGGGTGCAAAATAATAAAATTATACCAGTCGAAGGGTGTTAAAGTGAAATAACCCCTTCAATTGCCGAAACTTCGATATATTTTTCAATCACTTCATCAGGTCCGCTCAGATGCACCATGACAGAAATACTGGTATAGGTGCCCTTATTCGACAATTTAGACTCGATAACGGCCCCCGTATTGTCAAAGATCTTGTTGATACCTTCAATCTTTTCCTTATCGGTGGGTACTATGAATTTATAAAGGTAGTTTGAGGGCCAATCGGTGTCATCGATCAATTGTGCCCGCAAACGTTTATAGAATTCTTCAGATTTGTTCTTTTCCATCAGATTATTTTTTGCAAATATATTCCATGCTGCGCATTTTTCTGGCTTAACGTGATTTCATTACTTTGTGGCAAACTTACGAAGTGGAGCAAAAAAGAATCGTGGTGACCGGTGCACCTGGCACCGGTAAGACCTCTGTGATCAATAGCCTTGAGGCCAATGGTTATCGGTGCTTTCATGAAGTAATCCGTTCAATGACGGCGAAGGCCAAAAACAAGGGATCAAAAAAGCCCGTGTCGAACCCCTTGGTGTTTGTTGAAGATCCTCTTCAATTCAACAAAAATTTGCTGTCGGGTCGGGTACAACATTACATGGAATCAAAAAATGCTTCGGATACCATTCTTTTTTTTGATAGGGGAATTCCCGACGTGCTCGCCTATATGGATTTTTTCAACCAGCCATACCCCGCTGAGTTTGAAGAAGCATGCAGAAAAAACCAATATGATTCGGTACTGATCTTGCCCCCCTGGAAAGAAATCTACGTTTCAGACAACGAACGCCTTGAAAGCTATGATGAGGCCGAGAAGCTGCACGAACAGCTGCTTGATACCTACCAAAGATTTGGTTACGAACCGATATTGGTGCCCAAGACATCGGTACAAGAACGGCTCCATTTTATAATCGAAGCCTTTAACTTACAGTAGTGCAAAAAAATCCCATTGAAATATTAAAGCAATACTGGGGCCATAGCAGTTTCAGGGGATCACAGGAAAAGGTCATCAACGCGCTGCTTCAACAGAATGATGTTTTGGCCCTGATGCCCACCGGGGGAGGCAAATCGATTTGCTACCAGGTACCGGCCCTGTCGATGGATGGTATCTGCGTAGTGGTTTCACCATTGGTATCGCTCATACAAGACCAGGTACAACGACTCAAAAGACTGGGCATAAAGGCCATTGCCCTAACAGGAAGCTTGAAACCGGAAGAACTGATAGAGCAGTTCGACAACTGTCTGTATGGGGGCTATAAGTTCTTGTACCTGTCGCCCGAACGATTGCTACAGCAGCTGGTGCGTGACCGTATCAAAGAAATGAACGTCTGTTTGATCGCGATTGACGAGGCACACTGCATCTCTCAATGGGGCCATGATTTCAGACCTGCCTACCTACAATGCCATGAATTGAAAAGATTGGCCCCCCAAGCCCCGGTAATAGCCCTTACCGCTACCCCAACCGCAACTGTGGCCAAAGACATCGTTGAACTTCTTGAGCTCGATAATCCCATCACCTTCAAAGATTCGTTGGCCAGGGAGAATATCACCTTTTTTGTTAGGGATGTGGAAGACAAAAGATATCACCTTCTACAATTGGTGGGCGAAAATGACCAAAGTGGAATAGTTTATGTGAACACCAGAAGGGCAACGATCGAATTGTCAACTTTTCTTAAAAGTAAGGGCTGTCGTACAGATTACTTCCACGGTGGACTTTTACACCACGAAAAGAAAAAGAAATTAGAAGACTGGTTAAACAACGAGACCAAAATAATGGTTGCCACCAGTGCATTCGGCATGGGGGTCGACAAGGCCGATGTTAGGTTTGTTGTACACCACCATATACCCGATAGTCTTGAGAGCTACTTTCAAGAAGTGGGCCGGGCAGGCCGCGACGACCTGCCCGCTAAAGCCGTGCTATTGACGAATGCACATGATAGGCTACAAGCCAAAAAACAGTTTTTGGGGAGCCAACCCGATGTTCTGTTTATCAAGTTGCTCTATAAAAAACTGAATGCGTATTTTCAAATAGCTTACGGTGAGGGTGATGGACAGACCTTTACATTTTTGTTCAACGAATTCTGCCAACAATATCAGTTGAATACGCTTTTGGCCTATAACGGTCTTAGAATCTTGGACCAACACTCTGTCATCGCATGGTCCAATGCCTCCAGACAAACATCCACGGTGCAATTTTTGGCAAAAAAACATGAGTTGTTCAAATACCTCGACAAAAATCCCTCTTTGGACGGGACCATCAAATCGATATTGCGCACATATGGGGGCATTTTTGATTATGAAACCCCCATCAACACATCGCTCATCGCCAAAAAAAATTCCCTCACAGAAGATAAGGTTGATAGCCTATTGCAAAAATTGCACAATGATGGCATTCTGGCCTACAATGCCTCAAAAAGTGATATGGAACTGACCTTTCTCGTGCCACGGGAAGATGACAAGGTTATCAATGTCTTTGCCCACAAACTAAAAGATCTGAACAAGAACAGGCAACGCAGGTTTGCTGATATGCTCGCCTATATAGACAATACAGAAAAATGCAGGGCCCAGTTTTTACTCGAATATTTCGGCCAAACAGCGACAAACCCATGTGGTCAGTGCGATATTTGTCAAAAAGACCAAGGACAACCGACCCAAAGTTTGGCGAAGGCGAAAAAAGAGGTGTTAAGGCATTTAAAACAACGGTCCTTATCTTCCAAAGAGTTGACAAACCATCTAAATTACAGCGAAAAAATTATCTTGGAATCCATTCAAGAATTGCTCGATGAAGAAGAAATAATGATAAACACCAGAAACCAGTATGACATCACAAAACAATGAAAAAGACCTACGGATTGTATTTATGGGAACCCCAGAATTTGCGGTCTCCAGTCTCAAAAAGCTGGTTGAGGGCAGACAACAAGTGGTAGGGGTCATCACTGCACCTGATAGGCCCGCTGGCCGTGGCAGAAAGCTACAGGAATCAGCTGTCAAGAAATACGCCAAGCAAGAAAAACTGCCCATTTTACAGCCAAGCAACCTGAAAGACCCATACTTTTTGAAAGAGCTTGAAGCCCTCAGCGCCAATCTGCAAGTGGTGGTCGCTTTCAGGATGCTTCCGAAAGTTGTTTGGCAAATGCCACAGTACGGCACGTTCAACCTGCATGCCTCATTGTTGCCAGAATACCGAGGGGCGGCCCCCATCAATTGGGCCATCATCAATGGGGAGACCCAGACCGGGGTCACCACTTTTTTTATAGACGAGAAAATAGACACCGGTGAAATAATCCTGCAAAAGTCAACTCCTATCGGTCCCCAAGAAACGGCCGGCGAGCTACATGACCGCTTGGCGGCCATGGGTGCGGAATTAGTTCTTGAAACCGTTGAAAAAATAGCTGAGGGCAATGTCCAAACGACTCAACAAGAGGTGGAAGGAGAGTTGAAATTGGCCCCTAAAATATTCAAGGAAACTTGCCAGATTGATTGGCATGACCCTCTTGAAAGCATCCATAACAAAATACGTGGCCTATCGCCCTATCCCGGGGCATGGACTACCTTATTTGACCAAGGTGGGGAATTGACCTTGAAAATATACAAGGCGGTACCAGAACCCAGTGCTAGCGATCAACCCGTGGGCGCAATTGTTTTTGGCCCCAAAGAAATGAAGGTAGCCGTCAAAAATGGTTTTTTGAAGCTCAAGGAAATTCAACTTGCGGGCAAACGAAAAATGACCGTTACTGACTTCTTGAACGGACACGAACTGTCTAAAAAGGCTTATGTTCGCTAAAGTCGCACCAGCATTGGGCTGGCGAATTTCGCCCAAAACGCATGCTGGTTATCAACAAACGTTTCAAGTTATCAACAAAAATGGCAATTTCCCTTGGTTTTACTTGCTTCGCTGGCAAATCCCTATAAATTTGTTCAGCATTTAAAATTATTTTAACAACAATTAATTTTATTCCATTATGAACAAAACAGAATTAATCGATGCAATGGCTGCAGATGCTGGCATCACCAAGGCAGCTGCCAAAAAAGCGTTGGAATCTTTCCTAGGCAACGTTGAAAAATCACTTAAAAAAGGAGATCGGGTTTCTTTAGTAGGTTTCGGATCTTGGTCTGTATCTAGAAGAAACGCCAGAGAAGGTAGAAACCCACAAACTGGCCAGACTATTAAGATCGCTGCCAAAAATGTTGTAAAGTTCAAGGCAGGTGCCGAATTGAGCAACGCGGTAAACTAATATTCAGCGACAATATACATTGAAAAGCACTTCCGGAAGGAAGTGCTTTTTTGTTTGATATTTTTGCTTTTATAGGATATTATCTTACATTTAAAAGTCTCAATCATCGAAACATGGTCGGTTCAAAACCCAAAAAAGGAAAATTATTGATTGCGGAGCCCTCTCTTACAGGAGACGTTTCTTTCAATAGGTCTGTGGTGCTTTTGGCCGAGCACAACGAAGAGGGGTCGGTGGGCTTTATCCTAAACAAACCCTTGGAATATGACATTACCGAACTTGTTTCAGAGATAAACGTGCCCTTTAAGGTCTTCAATGGTGGGCCCGTAGAACAAGATAACCTGTACTTCATTCATAAGGTGCCCCACTTGATAGATGGCAGCATCGAGATTTCAGACGGAATCTACTGGGGAGGCGATTTTGAACGTATCATCGAACTCATCAACAACGGTATGATCACCGAAGACGACATTCGTTTCTTTCTAGGTTACTCAGGCTGGGCCTCTCTTCAGCTTGACCATGAACTCACTTCAAAATCGTGGGTAGTGGTCAACAATAAATATGAGAGCGATATTATTCGTAAACCCACCTCTGCCTTTTGGAAAGAAAAAATGTTGGAATTGGGCGGCGACTATTTATTGTGGTCCAACGCTCCTGAAAACCCTATTTTGAATTAGGCCAGTCTGGCCATCGCATTCAAGCGGCCCAATATTTTTTTGGCGACATCGCTGCCGTAGTTCTTTTTTCTGTAATCGGTCACCGGTACAATTCCCATTACTACATTGGTAATGAACACCTCGTCGGCCTTCTGTAGCTCAAAAGGCGAAACCGACCTTTCAAGAATCTCGAATTCTTCTGACCGATGTAAGATCTCGATCAGTTTTTTCCTTAAAACACCATTGAGACACCCATCTGGTAAAGGCGGTGTTACCACCTCATTCTTGAACACCAAAAAAAGGTTGCCATTTATGGCTTCGACCACCTGCTTTTTATGGTTGAGCAACAAACAATTCTGGTAACCGTTCTCTTTGGCGAAAACACCTGCCACTACGTTGATGGCCTTGTTGGTACTTTTTAGGTTGGATAGCATATCGGCATTGACAAAGTAGTCTTTGAACAGTTCGACTCTATAGGTTTCTTCGTTGATGGCATAGAAAGGACTGTTCAGTTGCGAGGCCTCGATTACCCAAGAAACTTCATTTGTCGACGGAACATATAGCCCGCCATTTTTTCTAAAGACCGTCATCCGCACCCGGGCGGCACCGCTCCCATAATCCGCTTTGGATAAGGTTTTTTTTATTTGTTCCTCAATGAATTCCATGGTGAAATCCATGGGGATTTCCATTCGAAGAATGCGCATCGAGGCCATCAAACGAAAATAATGATCCTCTAAAAAAAACACCTTTCCGTTGACCACTCTCATGGTCTCAAAAAGGGCATCTCCGTATTTGAAAGCCCTGTTTCCTTGATTGAGAAAAACAGTTTCTTCTTCTAGCAGTTTACCGTTGAAATTGACCATAAAAAAGTCCCGATTTTATCGGGACCAAAGATACTGTATAGAAATAGATTCATTATCAGGTTGAGCCCAGTACTTGCTTAAGGCTTGAAATCTGGTTTTTCCAAAGCATTTTGGCCTCCTCAAGCTCATCCTCTTCAGCAAAATCTGTTATGAACAACGAAACATCTTTGGTGATTTCGTCAACGATTATCCGCATTTCGAAAAAGCTATCATCTTCGTTTTCTTCCCAAGCAAATCTGACAAACTCGTCGCTTTTCCTTTTTAATAGTTTGGCACTTTCTTCGGCGCCATCCCATATAAAGTTGAAGATTTCGCCTCGGGAGTTCACATTGTCGGCAAACCACTCAGAAAGCCCGGAGGGGGTAGAAATATATTGATAGAGCAATTGGGGTGATGACTGGATCACAAACTCAATTTCAAATTTTACCTTATCGCCCATATATGGTCATTTTTCTGTCGGCAATATATATGATTCGGTAATATAAAAAAATAAAAACCAAATAATAAAATTATATCCTTTTTTGATGGGCCAAAATTAACGTTTATATTTGCACCCGCTTTACGACCATGGCGAGGTAGCTCAGGTGGTTAGAGCGCAGGATTCATAACCCTGAGGTCGGGGGTTCAAGTCCCCCTCTCGCTACTCAAAGCTCTCGAAAATCGAGGGCTTTTTTTATTTGATAACATGGCTGAATTCGTAGTTTACATATTATACTCCGCTGAACATGACATATTCTACAAGGGGCATACCGCCTCATTGGTCGAAAGGTTTAAATCGCACAACGAACTAGCAAACAAGGGCTATACGGTCAAATTCAGGCCATGGAAGGTCATTCATGTAGAATTCTACAGAACCAAAGAAGAGGCACGGCAAAGGGAGAAGTACTTTAAATCAGGGGTGGGCAGGGCATGGATCAGAGAGCGCTTTGACCGGGAAGCAGGATTCATATCCGCCTGAGGCGGACGGGGGTTCAAGTCCCCCTCTCGCTACTCAAAGCTCTCGAAAATCGAGGGCTTTTTTTATGCATTGAACCTACTACATTTCATAGGTACTTCCCTTTCAGGTTTTCACCTTAGGTGCTGCCTCTTACAACGGCACAACTACAAATACCACCGTTTTTTGGCACACAAATCCAGTCCCCTTTAATAGGGTCAAAGCCGCTTTAGATTAATTTCAGCTATTCTGTTCTTTAGCTTTTGAACATTGTTACTGGTCGAAATTTTTTTGCTGTCCATACCGCTCTTTAAATATTGTACACTGCTTATCAGGTTGTATTTGGCCACAACGTTGACAATACTTCCTACAACTAACTAATTAATAACTACAGACTATGTACAAAAAACTTCGTTACTTTTTAATGGTTGCCGGTGTACTGCTGACAAGCAGTATAATGGCACAGAACGTGACCGTCTCAGGTACAGTCACGGATGGAGAGAGTGGGGCTCCCCTACCTGGCGCCAACGTTATTGAGAAGGGTACCGCCAATGGTACCTCCACCGATTTCGATGGTAATTACACAATCACGGTTTCAGGGCCCTCAGCGATCCTAGAGTTTTCTTCGTTGGGCTTTACGTCAACAGAGGTTGCCGTAGGCTCGCAGAGAACGATCAATGTAACCTTGAATCCTGATACGGAACTGCTCGATGAAGTGGTGGTGACCGCACTTGGTATCAGAAAAGAAACCAAGGCACTTGGTTATTCGTTGACCGAGGTTGGCGGTGAAGAATTGGCAACGATCAAACAGCCGAATGCCATCAATGCGCTTCAAGGTAAGATTGCGGGTGTAAATATTTCACAAAACGCAACCGGTGCTGCCGGTTCAAGTAGGGTTATTATTCGTGGTTCCAGTTCATTAACGGGAAACAACCAACCCCTTTATGTGGTTGATGGTATTCCTATTAGTAACGAAAACAATGGCTCGGCCAGTCTCTGGGGCGGCAACGACGGCGGTGATGGCGTATCGAGTTTGAACCCTGATGAAATCGAATCTGTCAGTGTTCTTAAAGGGGGTGCCGCATCTGCCCTTTACGGATCACGAGCAGCAAACGGTGTTATATTGGTGACCACCAAAGCCGGACAAAGAAGACAAGGCTTGGGTGTTGAGGTCAGCAGCCAAATAACCTTTAACAGGGTAAATACAGATATACAAGATTTTCAGACGGAGTACGGTCAAGGCCGCTTCGGCAGAAAGCCTGCCAACCAAGAAGAAGCGTTCGACATTGGCCTTTCTTCTTGGGGAGCACGATTGGATGGCTCACCGGTAGTTCAGTGGGACGGGGTTGAAAGACCATACTCATATGTTGGAAGCAATCTGGACCACTTCTATAGAACGGGGACAACCTTTATAAACACCGTGGCACTTACCAGTGGCTCTGAGCAAATGAATTATCGTTTTGCTGCCTCTGACCTGACCGCAAATGATGTGGTTCCCAATTCAAAGGTGAACAGAAAAACCTTTTCTTTGAATGCAGGTGCCAATCTTGGTGAAAAGCTAACCAGCCAGGTTAATGTTAAGTATATATTGGAAGAGGCCAATAACAGGCCGAGACTTTCGGATGCCCCTGGTAACCCGAACTTCACGGTCTTGAACCTGCCTCCGAATGTCGATGTTCGCACTATGGATCCAGGTACCAACCCTGATGGTACTGAAAGACAATATTCTTCCAACACCTTTTCACAAAATCCATATTTCGCGGCGTACAACTTCAGAAATGAAGATGTTCGAAACCGTTTGATCGCTTCTACCACACTTCGATACGATATTACAGATTGGCTATACCTAACAGGAAGGGCCGGTATTGACCATTATACCATAAGGGGAACCTCGGTTGAACCATTCGGTACGGCTTACCGCCCCCTTGGTGCCATCAATGAAAATGAAACCAGGTACACCCAAATTGATGCTGATTTGATTTTGGGGGTCGAGAAAGATATTACCGACAAAATCGGGGCCGTTGCCTTTGTGGGTGCCAACAGCAACCATATCAAAGATGAGTTTTTAGGACAACGAGGAGAGAATTTTATCGTTCCAGGCCTTGAGGATGTTGGCAACACACAAAACCAATCAAGAAGCAGAAATTTCGGCGAACGAAAAATTGGTTCTGTTTACGGCTCTTTGGAGCTTTCTTATGATAACTGGGCCTTTATTACCTTTACGGGTAGAAATGACTGGTTCTCAACACTGTCTTTCCCTGGAAAGGAAACACCCAACGATCAATTCTATCCTTCGGCAAATGCCAGTTTGGTGCTCTCCGATGCATTGGATCTGCCAGAGCCAATAAGCTTCCTAAAGTTAAGGGGAGGGTATTCTGAAGTAGCCGGTGGGGCGCAAGAACCTTACCAGCTTGCTTTGACATACCAAATTTTCGGTCAAGGTCATTTAGGGCAGCCACTTGGTGGAATTAACGGAAATTCGGTGCCAAACGCAAATCTTGTTCCTTTCAATAAAAGTGAAACGGAGATAGGGGTCGATGCCAGGTTCTTTAACAATCGTTTGGGAATTGATATTGCATATTACACAAACAAGACCACCAATGACATCGTGCCAGTGACCACTTCAGTTGCTTCGGGGTATGGAAGCGCACTGGCCAACATAGGTGAAGTACAAAATAAAGGTGTTGAACTTTTATTGACCGGGACACCGATCCAAACAGCAGATTTTAGATGGAACGCAAGTTTTAATCTGACCTTTAACGAGGGAAAGGTGCTGGCAACCAATGAAGAAGAAGGGTCGATTGGTCTTGGAGAGCCACGAACACGGAATGTCGAGATCAGACAAATTGTTGGGGAACCCTATGGAGTTATTTATGGGGTCTCTTATGTAAGGGATGACAATGGCAATATCATTTACGATATAGACAGCGATGGGGTGCCCTTGGCTCAAATTGGTGAACGTAAAATTTTAGGAGAAGGTGTGCCCCCATGGATTGTTGGCTTTTCCAACACTTTTACCTATAAAGATTTTTCATTGTATTTCTTGATCGATGGTAAGTTTGGTGGCCAAATTTTCTCTGGCACCAATACTGTGGCTTATGGCAACGGACTTCACAAGGCAACTTTGGAAGGACGAGAGAATGGCCTTACAGTCTCTGGAATTGATGGGGCAACCGGCCAACCTTTTACCACAACTGTGGACCCTGAAAATCTTCAAACCTATTATGGCAGAATCAATGATATAGCAGAGCAATTTGTCGAAGATTCTGATTTTATAAGCTTTAGACAATTGAGCATTGGCTACAGTTTGCCTCGAAATTTGTTGGATAGAACGTTTCTGCAAAGTGTAAATGTTTCGCTTATTGGCAACAACCTATTTTTCTTAAAAAGAAGTGTTGACAACATTGACCCTGAAAGTGCTTATAACGTGAGTAATGCACAAGGATTGGAATATTATGGTGTACCTTCAAGTAGGGGCTACGGAATCAGTCTAAACGCAAAATTTTAAAAAGTTAGTTATGAAAAAATCGATATATATTTTGGTATTCGCCTTTTTATTGGGCGCGTGCGACCAAGGGTTCGAAGAATTGAACGTGAACCCGTTAAAACCATCTCAGGTAGGTGTTGACACGAAGTTGACCGCCACACTTTTGCATACCTCTGGTGGACGTTATGAAAATTGGAGGGCCAACCTCATTTATCAATCGACCATGATGCAGCATATCGCTGCCCTACCAGGATATTGGTCAGGGGACAAATACCTTTGGAACATGGGCTACGCCTCTTCGTTGATGGACCGTTATTATGATAGTGCGGTGAAATCCATTGAAGACATGTTGGTACAATTAGACGAAGAAGGTGCCCCCGAAGAGATGAAGGCCATTACCAGAATATTACGGGTTTTTATCTACAGTAGGCTAACCGATCTTTATGGTGACATTCCTTACAGTGAAGCTGGCAAGGCGGTCATTGCAGGTATCCTAAAGCCCAAATACGATCCCCAGAGCGAGATATACGCCGATATGCTGAAAGAATTGGAAGAATCTGCCGCAGCCCTTGGCTCCGGTACTTCTGGTTTTGGTTCGGCCGATATTATGTTCAACGGTGACCAGGGCAAATGGAAGAGATTTGCAAATTCACTAATGTTGCGTCTTGGCTTTAGGTTGATTAAGGTAGACCCCGCCGGCGCCCAGAGTTGGGTTACAAAGGCCATAGCAGGTGGAGTCATGGAATCAAATGATGATATCGCCTACATACAACACCAATTGGGTCCAGAGGGAATAAACAAGAATGGCAATGGAGAAGTTTTCACTGCAGATGGCAACCCCAGAATGAGCAAGACCTTTATCGATTTCTTGCAAGCTGGAAACGATCCAAGGCTTCCCATTTTGGCAGCCAGAAGAGGGGATGGCAGCACCAATCCTACTGATTTGATTGGCCTTCCAAATGGTTTGGATTCAAATTTATTGATGGAATCGACCGGTGAAGAAAACACTGACAATTATGCAGAACCAAGAAGGCCGTTGATCACGGCCGAAGACACCCCTATGTTTTTCCAAACATATGCAGAGGTAGAATTTTTATTGGCAGAAGCGGCAGTACGTTGGGGACTTGCTGGAGGTGATCCCGTACTACATTACAATGCCGGTGTGCGGGCGGCCATGAAAATGTTGGAATTATATGGCCCTGAGGCTGCCATAGCCGATGCTGACATCGATGCTTACTTAGCGGCAAATCCCTTTGACGCCGCCAACGCCCTAGAGCAGATAAACACCCAATATTGGGCAGCAACCTTCCTAAATGAGTATGAGGCGTTCGCCAATTGGAGACGTAGTGGTTTTCCGGTGTTGATTCCGGTGAATTATCCTGGGAATGTTACCAACGGAACCATACCGAGAAGGCTCACCTACTCCACCAGTGAGCAGAGCAACAATCTAGAGAACTATAACGAAGCTGTCAGCAGACAAGGTCCCGATGCGTTGACTACACGCGTATGGTGGGATGTTGAATAATCTGTTAGTTGAGCGCTAATTTTTGATTAATTGAGTTAGTTTTAAGTTGAATAAAGGAGAGGAAACTCTCCTTTATTTTTTTCATCCATTTTTAGTAATTTGGTAAGAGATGAGAGTTAAGAACTTATTTGCCATACTATTATTTGCCGCATTTACGTGCAATAACACACCCCTGCCAAACAGTGCAAAAACCGAGCTGTTCACCTTGTTGGGCACTTCGCGAACAGGAATTAAGTTCAAGAACACAATTGAGGATACCCCCGACCAAAACATTCTACTTTACTCAAATTTCTATGGAGGTGCCGGTGTGGGCATTGGCGACTTCAACAACGATGGACTTCAAGATCTGTACTTTGCGGGAAACTTGGTGTCCGACAAATTGTATATAAACCAAGGCAATATAAAGTTCAAAGACTTTTCAGAAGCGGCCGGGCTCATAGATGATGGCGGCTGGTCGACCGGGGTAACCGTGGCAGACGTGAACAACGATGGCCTTGATGATATTTACGTAAGCAGAGAATTATATGACAATAGGCCCGACTGGCGAACCAATCTCCTGTATATCAACAAAGGCGATGGAACGTTTGAAGAATCGGCCAAAAAGTATGGGGTGGCCGACCCGGGCAGAACCCGCCATTCAACCTTTATTGATTATGACAAAGATGGGCATTTAGACCTTTTGCTGTTGACCCAACCCCCAAACCCGGGAAGCCTATCGGAGCTTTATGGGGAAGAACTGTTACGACCTGAATATCACATCAAATTATTTAAAAACACTGGTAATGGCCGCTTTATTGAGGCAACCGAAACAGCGGGCATCAAAATGACCGGGTTCCCCAATGCCGTCTCGGCCAGTGATCTAAACAATGATGGATGGCCCGACCTGTACATCGCCAACGACTTTCAGGCGCCCGATTTTCTTTTCATCAACAACCAAGATGGTACTTTTAGGGAGGTGATGAAAGAGGCATTGAACCATATTTCGTACTACAGCATGGGGGTTGATGTGGCCGATATCAACAATGATGGCTGGTTGGATGTTTTTGTACTGGATATGGTCGCCGAAGACAATTTTCGCCTGAAATCGAATATGAGCGGCATGAACCCCGATATTTTTTGGAAAGTGGTAAACGATGGTGGGCACTACCAATACATGTACAATACGCTTCATCTGAACAACGGCAATACAACCTTTAGCGATGTGGCCCAAATAGCCGGTATGGCCGCCACCGACTGGAGCTGGGCCAACCTTTTGGCCGACTTTGACAACGATGGCCTCAAAGATGCTTTTGTTACAAATGGTCTGTTGAGGGACATACGAAATACCGATGCCGATAAAAAAGTGGCCGAATACATCAACAAGGTGCGGTATGAATGGTTGAAGAACAATCCGAATGCAGCGGAAATAGAGAGCATATGGAACATCATCGACATCGACCATGTGGTTTCACTGATTCCCTCACAACCGCTACAGAACTATGCCTATAAAAACATGGGGCAACTCGAGTTCAAAAAAATGGTTGAAGACTGGGGTCTTGACCAAGAATCGTTCTCAAATGGTGCTGCCTATGCTGACCTCGACAACGACGGTGATCTCGACCTTGTGGTCAACAACATCAATAAAGAGGCCTTTATCTACCGTAACAATGCAGAAACGATGCAGAACACCAATTTTCTACGGGTAGAACTCTCTGACGTCAACAACAGACCGGTTTTTGGCACAAGACTGACCCTATATGACAGTGTTGGGAAACAGGTAAGCGAAACCACAAACGTTCGGGGCATCTACTCTACCAGTGAACCCTTGGTCCATTTTGGGGTGGGCAGCAAAACGGTTGTTGATAGCCTTGTGGTACAATGGCCCAATGATAAGCAGACCATTTTGCGCAATATACCGACAAACCAAGTTTTGCATCTAAAAATGAATGAGGCCGACGAAAGCGGTAAAGTGCCTTTGGCTACCGAAAATCAAAATTATTTCTTCGGGCGTTCCCCTGAGCCATTCATCGAATACCAACATCAAGAAAACGATTTTGATGACTATGCCCATCAGGTACTGCTTCCCCATAAACTATCGCAGTTCGGCCCTGCATTGGCCAAAGGCGATGTAAACAACGACGGACTTGAAGATGTTTTTGTCGGAGGGGCCACAGGCTTCAGTGCCGCGCTTTTTATACAAATACCAAACGGTGGTTTCAAAAAGGCCAATGAAGATTTCTGGCAAGGCGAAAGCGGCTATGAAGATGTTGACGCGCTGTTCGTCGATATCAATGGGGATGGTCATCAAGACCTCTTTGTGGTAAGTGGTGGCAATGAATACTCTGTAAACGATTTCCATTACGTTGACCGACTCTATATGAACGATGGCCATGGAAATTTTAAAAAGGCCGCTATTCCAAACATCGGAAGAGACAGTGGCTCTATAGTTAAGGCTTCCGATTATGATAATGACGGTGATATCGATCTATTTGTAGGCGGTAGGCACTGGCCCCACCAGTACCCCATGCCGGCCAGCAGTATGCTCTTACAGAACAATGGGGGGCAACTGGTGAACGCCACCAAAAGTATTGCCCCCGAATTGGAAAACATAGGAATGGTCACCGATGCCACATGGGCCGATTACGATGGTGACGGTGACGAAGATCTGGCCATTGTCGGTGAATGGATGCCCATTACCTTTTTTAAAAACGAAAATGGGCAGCTGGTAAAAGACGGCCAGACCGACCTTTCAGAATCATCGGGTTGGTGGTTCAGTATCGAAAAAGGTGATTTCGATAATGATGGGGACATTGATTTCATAGCCGGAAACCTTGGGTTGAACTACAAATACAAAACATCTAAGGAAAAACCCTTTGACATTTATTACAACGACTTTGACGGTAACGGAAAGTACGATATTGTATTGGGCTATTACAACGGAGACAAGCACTATCCCCTAAGGGGCTTTTCCTGTTCATCTGAACAGGTACCCATGCTAAAGAAGAAATTCAAGAAATATAACGTGTTCGCCTCATTGGAACTCGAAGAGGTATATGGTGGCCAAAATCTTGAACGCGCGCTTCACTACAAAGCAGACACCTTTGCCTCATCGTTTGTTGAAAACCTGGGCAACGGAAGTTTCAAGATCCACAAACTACCGAACATGGCCCAGCTATCGAATATCAACGATATGTTGGTTGACGATTTCAATGAAGATGGAAACTTAGACATACTGGCTATTGGCAATCTGTTCGCTTCAGAAATTGAGACCCCAAGAAACGACGCGGGTACCGGAATCTTGCTTTTGGGAAGTGGAAAAGGGGCTTTCAAAACCGTACCGAGTTATGAAAGTGGTCTAATTGCCCGAAAAGACGCCAAAAAGATTGTAAAAGTAGGGGTTGGCAACCAACAGATACTGTTCATCGCCAACAACGATGATGTGCTACAGGGCTTTACAGTGCTAAACTGACCTGTACCACTTACGGTTTATCTTACTGCTTTTGGCGAAAGCCTCACGCTATCAGTCGAAATTAGTTGTACCTGCCCATACAGTATTATATTTTCATTCGGTACAGTGTAATCCGTATTTTCCCTACGGGCAAAATGAATGGCAACATGACCAGACGATACACATACTTTATAAAAACCAAAGGCCCTTTGTTTTGGTTCAGCTTTGTACTGCTCTTTGTGACCATGGCCTGCCAATCAGAAAACAAAAAACCATTTGCCTCTTTAGAAAAAGTCGAAACCATGGGCAAACTGCCCGACACGGTCGATTTCTCACTTCACATAAAACCCATCTTGTCAGATAGGTGCTTCAAATGTCACGGTCCTGATGAAAATGCCATTGAAGCAGGGCTCTCGCTCCACACCGCAGAAGGTGCTTACAAGGCATTGGGCAAACGGGCCGAACGGCATGCCATTGTGCCCGGCAATGTGGAACAAAGCGAACTGGTCAAACGCATCTTTTCCGAAGACCCGGGCGTGCTGATGCCACCGCCCGAGGCGAACCTCAGCCTTTCCGAACATGAAAAGGAATTGTTGAAAAAATGGGTGGCCCAGGGTGCTGAATACAAAGAACATTGGGCTTTCCTGAAGCCTTCAATGCCCTCCATTCCCAAAACAATCGACAACGATTGGTGCAAAAATGAAATCGATGCATTTATCCTTAGAAAATTGCAAGAAAACGGTCTTGAGCCTTCCCCAAGGGCAACCAAAGAACGGCTGGTTCGGCGTATCTCTTTCGATTTTACGGGGCTGCCGCCCAGTTTGGGGCAGATAGAGGCCTTTGTGGAAAACGATTCCCCTTCGGCCTATGAAGACATGATAGATACCTTGCTGAACTCTATGGATTATGCCGAAAATATGGCCACTGATTGGATGGAAGTGGCGCGCTATGCCGACACCCATGGCTACCAAGATGATTTTGAGCGTACCATGTGGCCCTGGCGTGATTGGGTCATCAAGGCATTTTACGAAAACATGCCCTATGATGAGTTCGTCACCGTGCAATTGGCAGGAGATCTTTTGCCAAATGCCACCAAAGAGACCATTCTGGCCACCGGTTTCAACCGAAACCACAAAATCACGGCAGAAGGAGGGGTAATTCCAGAAGAATATCGTGTAGAATATGTTGAAGACCGCACCAACACCTTCGGCACGGCATTTTTAGGGTTAACGATGGAGTGCGCCCGATGCCATGACCACAAATACGACCCCATAAGCCAAAAAGAACATTTTCAGCTTTTCAGTTTTTTCAACAATATCAATGAAAAGGGATTGCTTTCCAGCGCCGATGAGATACCCGAACCCTATATCACCATCACCAAAGAAGAGGCCGAGGGTGTACTGCAATTTGTAAATATGAACGAGGCAACGGTAGAAGAGGTACCTGTTATGGTTATGAAGGAAATGGAACGACCGAGGCCCACTTATGTGCTGGACAGAGGGGTATATGACCAACCTACAGAGCAGGTCTTTCCGGCAACCCCAGAGCGTATCCTGCCATTTCCCAAAGACTATCCAAAAAACAGATTGGGCCTTTCAAAATGGCTCTTTCATCAAGACAATCCGTTGACGGCGAGAGTAGTGGTAAACCGCTTATGGCAAAAGATGTTCGGCAAGGGGTTGGTAGAAAGCTCGTACGATTTTGGCAATCAGGGCTCGTTGCCCACCCACCCAGAACTGCTTGATTTCTTGGCTGTCAAGTTAATGGAAGAGAACTGGGACCTCAAGCAACTGACAAAATATATCGCCATGTCGGCAACGTATCAGCAAACTACCCGCACCACTCAGGATCTGCTCAAAAAAGACCCCGAAAACCGATTATTGGCAAGAGCACCAAGACTACGGTTAGCGGCAGAGACCATTAGAGATCAAGCACTGGCGGTAAGCGGATTGTTGAACAAGACCGTTGGTGGCCCCAGCGTAAAACCCTATCAACCCGAAGGCATTTGGGAAGAAACTACCGGTGGTGGTGGTGGCAGTACGGCCCGATATATACCCAGCACCGGCAAAAACCTGTATCGAAAAAGTCTCTATACATTTTGGAAACGTACCGTGCCCCCGCCCAGCATGATGACTTTCGATGCCGCTTCACGTGACCTGTGCTCGGTAAAGCGCGAAGAGACCAATACGCCCTTACAGGCACTTGTTCTGCTCAACGACCCGCAATTGATAGAGGCGGCACGCGCATTGGCCTACCATACCATCAAAGAAAAGAATGATATCGAACCACGAATAGTGCAGATGTTCAGAAAGGCCACTTCACGGTTTCCTAGCGAAGAAGAAGTGACAGCGCTCAAGACGTTTTACGAAAATTCAATGGCAAAGATTGAAAAGGGCGAAATCAATATAGATGAATACCTATCCATAGGAACGTTTGCAAAAGACGATATAAAATCGCAAGAAGAGTGGGCGGGCCTGGCCATGACGGCGCATGCCATTCTTAATTTGGACGAAACAATCACAAGAGGATGAGCGAGAAAAAAATCTTGGAAGAAAATTTGTTGCACTGCAACAGAAGAACCTTTTTAGGAAAATCGGCCCTCGGCATTGGAGGTATGGCACTATCCACTTTATTGGGGTGCAATTTTTTCTCGCGCGATGAACAAACGGGGCTGCTCACAAAAACTGAGATGCCATTGGGGGCAAAGGGCGTTCTGAACACCCTGCACCATCCTGCCAAAATAAAGCGGGTCATTTACCTGTTTCAAAGTGGCGGCCCCTCGCAATTGGAACTTTTCGATTACAAACCCTTGCTGAACAAACGGCGGGGCGAAGATCTGCCCGAGTCCGTGCGCCAAGGGCAACGGCTTACGGGTATGACTTCAGGTCAGGACAGTTTTCCACTGGTCGGATCGCTCTTCGGCTTCAAACAATATGGAAAGAACGGTACTTGGGTTAGCGACCTTCTCCCCTACACCGCCAAAATGGTCGATGAACTCTGTATCATCAAATCGATGTATACAGAGGCCATTAACCACGATCCCGCTGTCACCTTTTTTCAAACAGGGTCGCAACAGCCCGGAAGACCAAGCATAGGTTCTTGGTTAAGCTACGGTTTGGGCAGTGAAAATGAAAACCTTCCTGCTTTTACGGTGCTACTATCCCGTGGTAGCGGCCGGCCCAATGGACAACCCCTTTATACCCGTCTATGGGGCAATGGGTTTTTGCACTCGATGCACCAAGGTGTACAGTTCAGGGCCGCCAAAGACCCCGTGCTGTATTTGAACGACCCAGAGGGCATTTCAAAAGAGAGCAAACGTGAAATGCTCGATATGCTGGCAGAATTGAACGAAAAACAGTATCACGAGTTTGGTGACCCCGAAATTCAGGGGCGCATTGCGCAATACGAGATGGCCTATCGCATGCAGACCTCGGTGCCCGAAGTGATCGATACCAGTAACGAACCTGATTATATCTACAAAATGTATGGGGCCGATGCCAAAATACCGGGTACGTATGCCGCCAATTGCCTATTGGCAAGAAGGTTGGCGGAGCAAGATGTACGGTTCATACAATTGTACCACATGGGATGGGACCAACATGCCAACCTGCCCATGGCCATTGAAAAGCAGGCCAAAGACGTCGATCAGGCCTCAGCGGCATTGGTGGCAGACCTGAAACAGCGGGGGCTATTAGAAGATACACTTGTCATCTGGGGGGGTGAATTTGGGCGAACAAACTACTCCCAAGGCATACTGACCGACACCAATTACGGCCGTGACCACCACCCACGATGTTTTACCATGTGGATGGCCGGTGGGGGCATAAAACCGGGGTTCGTGTATGGCGAAACCGACGAATTTGGCTATAACATTGTCAAAGACCCAGTACACGTGCATGATTTTCAAGCGACACTGCTACATCTAATGGGCATCGACCATGAAAAGCTCACCTACAAATACCAGGGCCGAAGGTTCAGATTGACCGATGTAGAGGGCCATGTGGTAAAATCAATCTTGGCATGATGCAGCGCAGACATTTCATCAAAACCTCTGCTCTCGCAGGTTTGGGGTTGGCCTCGTTTCCAACTGCTGCAAATGGTTTATGGAATGTTGAGGATGCCATTATAGGCCATGGTGATTATCGCTATAAAATCGATTTGAACTGGGGCGCGTTGAACAGTAGGTACTATCCCGTTAACGATTGCCATGAAATGGTCATCGATTCTAAGGGAAGGATTCTGCTGTTGACCAACCATACAAAGAACAATATCCTCGTCTATGACAAAGACGGGCAATTGCTCGATGCCTGGGGCACAGAATATCCCGGGGCACACGGACTGACACTCCATGATGAAAATGGGGAAGAATTTCTCTACATAGCAGACAATGCCCGGCATGAGGTCATTAAAACAAGCATAGAGGGCAAAGTGGTACAGGTTTTTCCTTTTCCGGAAGAATCTGAAAAATATCAAAAGAAGGAACAGTACATTCCTACCGAAACAGCCATATCCGCCAATGGTGACGTGTACATAGCCGATGGTTACGGTGCCCAGTACATCTTGCATTACAATGCCAAAGGAGAGCTGTTGAACGTTTTTGGCGGCAAGGGCGATGAAGACCACCTGTTCAACAATGCCCACGGTATCTGCATTGATGATCGTAATCCCAATAACGTTTCACTGCTCATAACGGCAAGGCAGCAGAACAAATTGAAGCGATTTGACCTGGACGGAAACCATATCAATACCATTGATCTACCGGGCTCGTTTATATGCCGACCCGTTGTTCATGGCAAACAGGTGTATCTGGCCACGATTTGGTCGGGCGATGGTTCAGCCGACACGGGCTTCATCTCAATACTGGACGAAAACGACCAATTGGTCTCGGCACCGGGAGGTTGCCCCCCTGTTTACCAAGACAACCAGTTGCAGCCCATGTACCAGACGTTAAAAGTATTTCAGCATCCACACGATGTCTGTGTCGATGCAGATGAAAATATCTATGTGGCGCAATGGAATTCAGGGAAGACCTATCCCATCAAACTTTTCAGGGTATAATTTTCTATGGAAAAAATGACTAGTGGTTTCATCATGATACTTAAATATGGAAAGAGCCTATTGATATTACTGCTATGGGGTTCACTATTGCCGGCATTGGTTTCCTGTAAAGAAGAAAAGAAAGCATATACCCCGGCAGGCAACATACAACTAGCAAGTCCGGTCGTACAGGTCGACTCACTCCTATTCCGTCACAAGGCCACCGTGAATCTTTTGTTTCAGCAGCCGAACAGCAAGATCTACTATCTGTATGAAGACGCGTACCCACACCAGAAATTGCAGTTTGAGGGCCCCTTGATCATTGACAAATCGACTCGAATAAGATATTGGGCAGAGCACAACGAATATCTTGCTAGCCATCCACAGGAAATTAAGCTTGTAAAAGTACGGACAGACCTCGGCAAATTACAGCTGACAGTGCAGCCCGGGCCACACCCCAACTATCCAGGGAAAGGAATCGAAACCTTGACAGACCTAGCAAAGGGAGGTATAAATTTTCGAAAGGGTTCAGAATGGTTAGGTTTTCAAAATGGGAAAATCATTATCACGGTCACGCTTCCCAATCCCACAACGGTTTCAAAAGTAATGTTGGGTGTGCTGGCAGACCATAATTCATGGATTTTTGTTCCGCGTTCCATACAGGTTTCTGCCAATCAACGGGTTATTGGCGATATCGAAATGCCCGAACCGGCCGAACGCGAAAACCCGAATTCCAAATTCATTGAGGTGGCTGTGGAAAAGGACAAATACGCTGAATTGTCGATTGAAATCATGGCACTGCCGGCAATTCCTGATTGGCACGAAGGCAAGGGAACCACACCATGGACTTTTATTGATGAAATACTCTTAGCACCTTAATTTATGCAGATAGGCAATTTACATCCCTTATTGGTACATCTTCCCATCGGCATCATCATTTTGGCCTTTCTGATGGAGCTCTGGCGACTTCGTAAGCCTTCGAACACCAAAGATGAAACCATACAGTTCGTTTTGGGCGTAGGGGCACTATCGGCCATTTTTTCGCTGGCCACTGGGTGGCTGCTGGGTGACAACGGTAGCTACGACCCCAATCTTCTAAGCGACCATAAATGGATGGCCGTTGCCTTCACGGTTGCTTGCAGCGCCCTGTTTTTCATCAAAAGAAGTGATGCCCTTTGGGCCAAAAAAATATACCATCCTCTTTTTGCGGTTACCGTGATCCTACTGATCATCACAGGTCATTTTGGGGGAAATATTACCCATGGGGAAGGTTTTTTGTTCAAAGACAGCACTAGCGCGACCATCGAAATTGAAGATGTGGACAAAGCAAAGGTATATGCCGATATCGTACAGCCGATCTTCAACAACAAATGTGTCAGTTGCCATAACGCCAACAAAACAAAAGGTGGACTTTTGCTGACCTCAAAAGCAGCCATTTTAAAGGGTGGTGATTCAGGAAGCCTTTTTGATACCCTGAACGATATCGCAAATAATCTATTGGCCCATCGCCTCATACTGCCGATTGAAAATGAAGACCACATGCCGCCCAAGGGCAAGCTTCAATTGACCGACGAAGAAAAGTTGCTATTGCAATGGTGGGTGAAAAACCAAAACTGTTTTGATTGTATTGTGGCCGACCTTCAAGCTGATAAAAGAACCGAAGAGGCACTGGCCAGCCTTGAGGTTGACCGCTCAACCAGGGCCCTTATTGCCAAAAAATTGGAGGCTGTAGACCCAGAAACCCTTGAAAAGATTCGGCAACAGGGTATCAATGTGGCACCATTGGCCGCCGATAGCCCTTTGTTGATTGCGAACCTATCACGAAGAAAAGACCTGACAGAAGACGATTTTGATATTTTAAAAGAAGTCGATGACCATGTGGTTGAACTGAACCTTGCCCATTCGAACTTTGACGATAACCTGGCCAAACAACTAAAAAGCTTCAAACACCTCACCAAGCTACAATTGCAGTACTCTGCCCTGACAGATGAGGGGCTGAAGAAGCTCCCCAAACTTGTGCACCTAGAATCACTGAACCTTTTCGGCACTTCGGTTTCAGAAAGGGTCGTTGGCAACATCACAAAAATGCCCAATCTGAGAGATGTTTACCTAGACCCCACTACCCTATCCAATAAAGAATTTGCCTCACTGCACGCAAGTCAGATAAGCCTGCATGGAAAGGAATTGGACAGTCTATTTGCATCCAGCGAGTTGACACCTCCCGTTATCGTGGCAGATGGCGAGATTTTTAATGACTCGATTTTAATAACCATCAACAATGTTTTTGAAGATTCAAAAACGTTTTACCGCATAGAGCGGCCGCAAAAAGATACGTTGGAGTTTGAATACCATGGATCCTTCTATCTTAAGCAATCCGGTGTCGTGGCGGCCTATGCGGCAAAAGAGGGATGGCAGCCCAGTGCCCCCAGCAGGCGTATGTTCTTAAAAAGTGGCGCTGTGATCGCCAACGCCTCTTACGCGGTCCCGCCCCACAAAAAGTACAGCGCGGCAGGTGCCAAGACCCTGTTTGACAAAAAAAGGGGCACGGACAATTTTGTTGACGGCAATTGGCTCGGTTATGAACGCTCACACCTGTTGGCCACCATCGAGCTACAGCAGCCAACCGAGATATCAAGTGTGGCGGTCGGGTATCTATCGGCAGCGGATAGTTGGATTTTTTCCCCGGTCGGCTATAAGGTTTGGGGATCGGTAGATGGACAGCATTTCAAACATATCAAAACCATTGATTTGCCACCAAATGCACCGACCACGGGCATTGAACGAAACCTATTTGCCATCGATTTTCCAAAGACAAAACTCAAAAGCGTTCGGATCAAGGTCGAGAACCAACTGAAAAATCCCGATTGGCACCAAAACCCGGGCGGTGATAGTTTTATCTTCATTGATGAGATTGTAGTGAATTAAACAATTCTAATGCAATCGAATAACTAACAACCCCAATAGTTCCCTTCTTTTTCGATTAGATGTACCTTTGTGCAATGAGCAATGTAATTTCAGAACGGATAGCTGATTTTTTAAAGGATTTTCCGCCCTTCTCCCTTCTTGAAAAAAAGGTGCTTTGTAAATTGGCCGAGAACGTAACAGTAATCTATAAAGAAAAAAATTCTATCATATTCAACGCAGGTGAGAAGGCCCACGATCATTTTTATGTGGTGCACAAAGGCGCCGTTACCCTTACCGATAAAGAATCCAAAGAAGTTATTGACATTTGTGATGAAGGCGATATTTTCGGATTGCGCCCTTTGATGGCCAAAGACGACTACTACCTAAGGGCGACTACAAAGGAAGAAAGCATACTCTACGCTGTTCCCATTGAATTGTTCAGGCCTTTGGCCCAGAAAAATACCGAGGTGGGGCAATTCTTGATAGAAAGCTTTGCTTCGAATACACGAAACCCCTATTCAGATGTTTACAAAGGACGTTTGTTCGGCGATGGCAAGCAACCTACATCAAACGAGGCCTCTGCCGAGTTATTGGCTTTACAACCGGTACCCTATTTTACCGATTTGATTTTCGCAGATGAGCAGACCCCCATCAAAGAGGCCGCAGTACTGATGAGCAAAAATAAGGTGGGCTGTGTTTTGGTAATGAAAGATGACCGCCTTGTCGGAATCATTACCGACAACGACCTGAGGGATAAAGTGGTCACGGGAAAAGTACCCATTACAGCCCCGGCCAAAGATGTGATGACTTCGCCTGTAATTACCTATCGCCCGGGACTCACCATTACCCAGGCCCAAATGGCCATGATGAAAAGCGACATCGACCATCTAATCTTGACATCGGACGGCACTCCTGACTCAGAGGTAATAGGCATTCTTTCAAAACACGATATCGTGGTGGCCTTGGGCAACAATCCCGTAGAACTGATGAATGCCATAAAAAGAGCGCAGACCACCAAAGAGTTAAAGCGTATAAGAAATGGTGTCACCCAATTGTTGCAGGGGTATTTGGATCAGAACATACCCATGACCCTGACCTCTAAGGTCATTTCAGAACTCAATGATGCCTGCATCAAACAGATTATCAAGCTATCTTTGGATCAAATGCCCACCGAACCTCCAGTGGGCTTTGCTTGGCTGGCCATGGGAAGCCAAGGTCGCAGCGAGCAGTTGCTGCACACCGACCAAGACAATGCACTATTGTTCGAAAATGTACCAAAAAAGCAGCACAAAAAAACCTCTGAATATTTTCATCAATTTGCCAAAAAGGTGAACGAAGGCCTAAAAGCCATTGGTTACGAATATTGCCCAGCCAACATGATGGCCTCAAATCCGTTGTGGTGCCATAGCTTGAACGAGTGGAAAGAGGTGGTGCTGCATTGGATGAAAAATCCGGGCCCTGATGAGGTGCTGCTATCTTCCATCTTTTTCGATTACAACCTTACCTACGGTGATAAAGATTTGGTGAACGACCTGTCAAATTTCATCTTTGAGAATGTTGAAAAACATCCCTTGTTTCTGGCACGATTGGCAAAAGGAGCACTTCAGAACCCTTCGCCCTCTGGTTTTTTCCGTTCTTTTTTGTTAGAACAAGACGGTGCCCACAAAGATTTCTTCGACCTAAAGCAGCGGGCCTTGATGCCCTTGGTAGATGGTGCCCGTGTGTTGATTCTATCGCATGCGGTAAAATCCATCAACAATACAGCAGAGCGCTTTGAAAAATTGGCAACGTTAGAGCCCCAGAACAAAGAACTGTACATGGCCTGTTCGTACGCTAGCAAGGCCCTGTTGAAATTTCGTATCAAGCAAGGACTATTGCACAACGACTCGGGTCGGTTTATTGCCTTGGACAAGCTTTCAAAAGAAGAAAAAGTAAAGTTGAAGCGTACCTTTAAGACCATCAAAGAATTGCAGGAACTGATCTCGGTACGTTTTCAAACCTCAGCTATCTCGGTATGATGCAACTGTTCAAGAAAAAAGAGACGAAAGAACATCCAGAATTCTGGAAAGCGTACACGGCCTGTTTTGAGAGCGATCCACCAAAAACACTTGAAGAGGCTGTTTTTGTAGTTCTCGATACCGAAACCACCGGCATGAACCCAAAACGGCACAAGATACTGTCGATCGGTCTTCTCAAGCTTCAAAATATGCAGTTTCGGGTAGGTGATAGTCTAGAGGTATTCATCAAGCGCAAAAACTACAAAGGCCAAAATGCCAAGGTGCACGGCATCCTTAAAAAAGAGCAGGAAAAAAAGATTTCTGAAAAAGAGGCCATCAAGCTGCTGCTCTCCTATATCAAAAACCACATCATCGTGGGCCACCATGTAATGTTCGACGTTGAAATGATCAATCAGATGTTGCAGCGCAAGGGGCTGCCGAAACTAAAGAACAAAGTGCTCGACACTGCTGACCTGTACAAAAGAACCCTATTGCCCAGCCCCATGGTGTACAAAAAGCAACATTATACACTTGATGATCTGGCACAAAAATTCAGCATACCGATGGAAGACCGCCATACCGCCTTGGGAGATGCCTATATAACGGCCATTGCCTTTATGGAAATCGTTGGTATTCTCAAACCCGAAAAGCTCTCGGACCTGTTCAAAAAACCAAAAAACTCTTTCTTTTAGTTTTAGAGGGCTCCGTCAATAATTTCTTGCACCACCTCTGGGTTCAACAGCGTGGAGGTATCCCCGAGATTGGAGGTGTCTTTAGAGGCAATTTTTCTGAGGATACGCCGCATGATCTTGCCACTTCGCGTTTTGGGCAGTCCGGGCACGAACTGTATTTTGTCCAACTTGGCGATGGGGCCGATATGTTCGGTGATGACCTGGTTGATTTCCTTTTTTAGGTTCTCTCGGTCCCTTGACTCGCCCGTTTCCTTTAATATAATGTAGCCATAGAGCGCGTTGCCCTTGATATCGTGGGGGAAGCCCACAATTGCCGACTCGGCCACCGCTTGGTGCTCGTTGATGGCATCTTCAATGGGGGCCGTTCCCAAATTATGGCCCGAAACAATGATCACATCATCAACCCGGCCGGTTATACGATAATAGCCCACCTCATCGCGTAAGGCGCCATCCCCGGTGAAATACATATTCTTAAATGCGGAGAAATAGGTGTCTTTATAGCGTTTGTGGTCGCCCCAGATGGTTCGTGCTATAGAGGGCCATGGAAACTTGATGCACAAACGGCCATCAACCTGATTGCCTGTAATCTCATTGCCATTTTCATCCATCAGGGCAGGCTGAACGCCCGGCATGGGCAGTGTGGCGTAGGTAGGTTTGGTCGGCGTGGCAAACGGAATGGGAGAAATCAATATGCCGCCCGTTTCGGTCTGCCACCAAGTATCGACAATCGGGCATTTTTTTTGACCCACATGGTCGTTGTACCAGTGCCATGCCTCTTCATTGATGGGTTCGCCTACCGTACCCAGTACCTTTAGACTTGACAGGTCGTGCTGGGTCACAAAATCAAGGTTTTCTTTTGCTAAGGCCCGAATGGCTGTGGGTGCCGTATAAAATTGTGTGACCTTGTGTTTTTCGACGACCTCCCAGAACCTCCCAAAATCGGGGTACGAGGGCACCCCTTCGAACATGACCGTTGTCGCCCCATTGGCCAAAGGGCCGTATACGATGTACGAATGTCCGGTAATCCAACCGATATCGGCCGTACACCAGTACACATCATCTTCACGGTACTGAAAAACATTTTTAAAGGTATAGGCCGTATAGACCATATAGCCCGCCGTGGTATGCATCATTCCTTTTGGCTTGCCCGTAGAACCAGAGGTGTAGAGAATAAACAAGGGGTCTTCGGCTTCCATTATTTCGGCCGTATAATCGGCGTAGGCCTTGTCCATCAATGGTTGTAACCAGTGGTCTCGCCCCTCTTTCATGGTGATCTTGCCGCTCGTTCGTTTGACCACCAATACGGTTTTGACCCCTTCACATTGGTTTAAGGCCTCGTCAACGATGCCCTTTAGGTCAATGGTCTTGTTGCCTCGAAAAGAACCATCAGACGTAATCACCATTGTGGCATCACAGTCATTGATCCGCGTAGCCAGTGCTGTGGATGAAAAACCTGCAAACACCACGGAATGTATCGCCCCGATTCGGGCACAGGCCAAAACCGAAATTGTGAGTTCAGGAATCATCGGCAGGTAGATACAGATCCTGTCGCCTTTTTTTACCCCTTTATCTTTTAGCACATTGGCCATCTTGCACACCCGCTGGTGCAATTGCCTATAGGTAATATGCTGTGCCGCCTCTTTGGGATCGTTTGGTTCAAACAAGATAGCGGTTTTGTCGCCCCGTATGTGCAAATGGCGATCAAGGCAGTTTTCGGTAATGTTGAGCTGGGCCCCATCAAACCATTTGATTTCGGGTTTGGAAAAATCCCATTCGAGCACTTTGTTCCATCGCTTTCGCCATAAAAAGTGTTCTTCGGCGATTTCTTCCCAAAAAGCTTCGGGATTGCGAACCGATTTTCGATAGACCTGAAAATACTCTTCGAGGTGTTTGATATGGTAGTTGCTCATTGATAATATTGTTGGGCTGTTGTTGCCTTAAAAATATGAAAAACTAAACAGCTGACAGCATAGAAAAAAGTTGAATGACGCAATTCACAATATGCGCTGATAATGTTATATTGCGGCCCATAATACAACCTTGCCAATCATCTTCGGAAGAATACCATATTTGCTCTTTCTTCTTGTAGTTCCCTTGACTGTTTTTGCGCAACAAGATACTGTCAAGTCAAGGTTTTTATTTGATGGTGATTTCCGCTTTAGGGCAGAACAAGATTGGGATTCAAGAAAGTCTGATGGCTCGTTCAGAGACGACCGTTCAAGATTGCGGTACCGCTTACGGGCCGGGGTCACTTATCGTCACAATAATTGGTCAGAGGTTGGGGCAAGGCTTCGCACAGGAGTTTCTAGAAAGCAACAAGATCCGCAGCTGACCCTCGGCGATGGCTTTAATGAGTTTGGCACCTTGCCTATAGCTTTGGAAAAAGCATACTTCAGTGTCGATAGATATGGATTCCATGTGTGGCTTGGCAAGAATACCTATCCGTTTGAAAAGAGGAATGAATTGTTCTGGAGCGATAACGTATATCCGGAAGGTGTATTTTTAAGAAAAGTCTTTGATGTGAGCGGCAGTTTTATCGAAAAGCTTGAGGTAAACGGTGGACACTTCATTATCAATACCAGGGGAAGCTCCTTTGAAGAAGACAGCTATTTTCAAGGTTTTCAAATAAGCACTTCATTTTTAGAAAACAATATTGAGATATACCCATCTGTGTATCTCTTTAAAAATATTCAAAACATCCCCGACGGAGCGGCCACATTCTTTTTTGATTATTCGATTCTTCATTTGGGAACCACCATAAAACCTTTCCGCAGAAATAACCTGAGCGCTGAATTTGATTACTACCGCAACCTTGAAGACTACAGAACAAACGATTCAATTGCCCCTGCATTCAAGAATCAAAAAAACGGCTGGGTAGCAGGAGTAAGCCTGGGGCGGTCAAAGAAAAAGAAAGATTTACGGGCCAAGCTAACGTATATGCAGATGCAACGGTATGCTGCAGTTGATTTTTTGGCCCAAAACGATTGGGCGCGTTGGGATTACTCCTCCTTTGGCTCTCCAGATGGAAGACTGACAAATTATAAAGGGTTTGAACTTGTGGGAAGCTATATGCTGCAAGACAATATGAAATTTACCATTAAATACTATTGGGTAGAGCAGTTGGTACCTCTTGGGGATTTTTTGGAAACAGGCCAACGAATTCGCTTTGACATTGATATCAAGATTTAAATTCAACAATCAATGTTCCGCTGCTTGACCCACCCCGCTTGGTATGCGAATGTTTTCGACAATTTCTTGAACATCTTCCGGCGGCGCGGGAAAAAATCGCGATACCACAATGGCCACTGCAAAATTGACCAACATACCTACAGTGCCGAACCCTTCGGGCGAAATACCAAACCACCAATCATCGGCGGTGCTGGTCTCTGGGTTGCCAAGCCATCCCAACTTGAACCGTGCGATGTAGTAGGTAGTAATGGCCAAACCTGCAACCATACCCGAAATAGCCCCCTCTCGGTTCATGCGCTTACTGAAAATACCCATGACAATGGCCGGAAAGAACGAAGAAGCGGCAAGACCAAAGGCCAGGGCCACCACAGAGGCCACAAACCCAGGGGGATTGATGCCGAAATATCCTGCCACGATCACTGCGAAAAAGGCAGCGATTCGTGCAATCAGCAACTCTTTTCTGTCAGATATGTTCTTTGCAAACTGCTTTTTGATCAAATCGTGCGAAATTGAGGTCGATATCACCAACAATAAGCCCGCTGCCGTTGAAAGGGCCGCTGCCAATCCGCCGGCAGCCACCAAGGCGATCACCCAGTTGGGCAGCCCGGCAATCTCAGGGTTTGCCAGCACCGTAATATCCCGATCGATGTAAAGCTCATTTGGCGAGGTACTGGCATTTCTAATGACTCGTTGCCCCAACAAGCCCCTTGTTTCAATAAACTCAGGCTTTTTTCCGTTGATGGCGGTACCGGGCAGGTACTGTATTTTGCCATCATCATTTTTATCTGTCCATGCTATGAGTCCTGTATCTTCCCATTTCGTGAACCACGCCGGAATTTCTTGATACGGTGTGTCTTGCACCGTTTCCATCAGATTGGTGCGGGCAAAGACCGCAATGGCGGGTGCCGTTGTGTAAAGAATAGCGATGAACAATAGGGCATAACCCGCAGACTTTCGGGCGTCTTTTACCTTGGGTACTGTAAAAAAACGAATGATTACATGTGGCAATCCTGCCGTACCCAACATCAACGCTGCAGTGATAAAAAAGACATCGATTTTGGCCTTTGACCCATCAGTATAGGCCGTAAAGCCCAGTTCGGTCATAAGTCCGTCAAGCTTGTCCAACAAATAGACCCCATCGCTTCCGGTGGAGCCGAAGCCGATTTGGGGCACTGGATTGCCGGTGGCCATCAACGAAATAAAAATGGCCGGTACCATAAAGGCAAAAATCAGTACACAATATTGGGCCACTTGGGTATAGGTGATGCCCTTCATTCCTCCCAAAAAAGCATAGAAAAGCACTACCGCCATACCGATAAAGACCCCGGTATTCACCTCAACATCCAAAAATCTTGAAAAAACTACCCCTACTCCACGCATCTGCCCGGCCACGTAGGTAAACGATACAAACAAAGCGGCAATTACGGCAACCGTGCGTGCCACATTCGAATAATAGCGGTCACCTATAAAATCTGGAACCGTGAATTTGCCAAATTTTCTAAGATAAGGGGCCAATAGCAATGCCAAGAGCACATAACCGCCAGTCCAGCCCATCAGATAGACAGAGCCGTCATAACCTGAAAACGCGATAATCCCGGCCATGCCCAAAAAAGAGGCGGCCGACATCCAATCGGCTGCGGTTGCAAGCCCATTGGCCAAAGGCGATACGCCACCACCGGCCACATAGAAATCTTTGGTAGAAGCGGCACGTGACCAAATAGCAATGCCTATATATAGGGCAAATGTGAGACCAACGATAATGAACGTCCAAGTTTGAATATCCATCATTCGTTGAGTTTGTATTTTTTATCAAGTCTGTTCATCAGCCATACATACACAAATATGAGGACTACAAACACGTAGATACTTCCCTGTTGGGCAAACCAAAAACCGAGTTTAAAACCACCCAACCGAATCGTGTTCAATTCATCGACAAGAAGGATACCGAAGCCGTAAGAGACCAAGAACCAAATGGAAAGCAGGATGGCAAGGTATTTTAGGTTCTCACGCCAGTATTTTTTGTGGTTGGAATTCTTCACTGAATTGATTTATGCTGAAAGATATAAAAACACTGGTAAAGTCTTCTTGAATAGGCCGATCAAGAAATAGAATTCAAATAGGAGGCAATATTTTGGCCAATACGCTCATGTATGTTCGAGACATCGGCTTTTTGAAAGGTTTCTCCCATGATGCTTTCGTAGAGCTCAATGTAGCGCTCTGAAACAGATTCGACATAGGCATCACTCATTTCAGGAACTTTTTGTCCCTCTAGCCCCTGAAAACCGTTGGCAATCAACCATTGGCGCACAAATTCTTTTGAAAGCTGCTTTTGGGGCTCACCCTTTTCTTGACGTTCTTGGTATCCTTCCGCATAAAAGTAACGTGAGGAATCTGGTGTGTGTATTTCATCTATCAAAACGATTTCCCCTTCTTTTGTCTTTCCGAATTCATACTTGGTATCAACAAGGATCAATCCGCGGTCGGCCGCAATCTCGGTGCCACGTTGAAATAGTTTTCGTGTATACTCTTCCAAAACCGTATAATCGAGTTCTGATACAATGCCGCGCGAAAGGATTTCCTCTTTGGAGATGTCCTCGTCATGGTCGCCTTTTTCCGCTTTGGTAGCTGGGGTGATGATCGGTTCAGGAAATGGGTCGTTCTCTCTAATGCCCTCGGGCATGGGCACCCCACACAACATTCGCCTACCTGCTTTGTACTCTCTTGCAGCGTGCCCCGAAAGGTAACCGCGAATCACCATTTCTACTTTGAAGGGTTCACAGGCCTTGCCGACCGCCACATTGGGGTCTGGGGTGGCCAGTAGCCAATTCGGCACCAAATCTTCGGTGGCCTTCATCATTTTTGTGGCAATCTGGTTCAAAATCTGCCCCTTGTACGGAATCCCCTTCGGCATTACCACGTCAAAGGCCGAAAGCCGATCAGTGGCGATCATGACCAAAATATCGTTCTTAAGGCGGTACACTTCTCGAACCTTTCCCTTATACACCGATAGCTGGCCCTGAAAGGTGAAGTTGGTGTGCATCAAGGTATTGGGCATGCAAACTTAGTTTTGGTGTTCAATGGTTTTGTAGGCCGAAATGATTTTTTTGACGAGCCCGTGGCGAATAACATCTTTATCATCTAAGTGGATGATTTCAATGCCCTTTACATTTTTTAAGATGAGTAATGCTTCTTTGAGCCCCGAAATGACCCTACGCGGCAAATCAATCTGCCCAGGGTCGCCCGTCAACAAGAATTTGGCATTTTTACCCATTCGGGTCAAGAACATTTTCATCTGGGCATGTGTGGTGTTCTGGGCCTCGTCCAAAATTACGAAAGCGTTGTCGAGCGTACGGCCGCGCATAAAGGCCATGGGGGCAATCTGTATAGTGCCGTCTTCGATGTACTTCATCAACTTTTCACCGGGGATCATATCGCGCAGCGCATCATAAAGTGGTTGCATGTAGGGATCTAGTTTTTCCTTTAGGTCTCCTGGTAGAAATCCCAAATTTTCACCGGCCTCCACAGCTGGGCGCGTCAAAATGATTCTTCTTACCTGCTTTTCTTTTAAGGCCTTCACGGCCAAAGCGACCCCTGTATAGGTTTTACCGGTACCGGCCGGCCCAATGGCAAAAACCATATCGTTCTTTGAACAGGCATCAACCAGCCTACGTTGGTTAACGGTCTGGGCCTTGATCAAGCGGCCGCTCACACCGTGTACCAGCACATCGCCACTATTGCCAGACCCTTCATAGTCTTCTTTGCCGTTGCTTGTCAAAACGCGTTCGATCATGTTCTCGTCAAGTTTGTTGTACTTGGCAAAGCGCTCGGTAAGCATATCGAATCGACGGTCGAACTCCTCCAAGAGCTCTTCGTCACCGTATACCTTGATTTTGTTGCCCCTCGCAACTATCTTCAGTTTCGGAAAGTATTTCTTGAGCAATTCTATGTTTTCATTGCGCTGCCCAAAAAATTCCCTAGGGCTTATTTCGGTAAGTTCAATTATAAGTTCGTTCAATGAAAATTGGATATTAACGTGTTCGGGTGAAAGAATGATTTATACTTCTTCCCTTTTGTGTAATTTTACCCAACAAACTTAACCAAAAATCATTCTCAAAAGGCAAAAACATATCAACACTACGGCATGCCAATTATAACCCTGACCACAGATTTCGGTCATAAAGATCACTTTGTTGCTGCCTTGAAGGGAACAATATTAGGTGCCCTTGACGAAGTTGACATCGTTGATATCTCGCATGGCATATCACCTTTCAATATCCAAGAATGTGCCTATGTGCTCAAGAACGCCTACCAACATTTTCCAAAAGGGAGTATCCATATAGTGGGTGTCGATTCGGAGAAATCACCAGAAAACGAACATTTGGTGGTGGTACTCGATGGACATTATTTTGTAAGTGCCAACAATGGTGTCATGTCATTGATTGCTTCAGATTCTGAACTTGAGAAAGTTGTCGAGATCAATTTGCCGAACGCTGAAACAGATTCCTTCCCTGAACTAAAGGTTTTTGCCCAAGTGGCCTGCCACTTGGCTAGGGGCGGAAAACTCGAAGTGGTCAGTAAACCGTTCGAAAACTTTAAAAAACTCAAAGATTTTGAGCCCCGGGTCACCAACGAGGGCAGAACCATCGTTGGCAATGTCATCTATATCGACAATTACGGAAACGTGGTCACCAACATAAAAAAGGCCCTTTTCGAGGCCTATAGAAATGGTCGAGACTTTGAGATCATAGCCCGCACCAACAAGATTCGCAATATATATAACAACTACAACGGCATTATCAATTATGGGCTGGACAAGAACCAACGAAAAGGCCCCGGCGATGCCCTTGCCCTGTTCAACGCATCGGGCTACATAGAGCTGGCCATTTACAAAAGCGATCTGAAAACGGTTGGCGGTGCCTCGACCCTGCTCGGCCTGGGCTATCGTGATATGATAACCATTAATTTTATATAAATGCTGGTACGGATAGTAAAACTGACCTTCAAAAGCGAAAATATTGCTAGTTTTGAACGCATTTTTGAAAATACCAAAGAGGGCATCAGAAATTTTGAGGGATGTTCATTTTTGGCGTTGTACCGCGATGTTGACAATCAGAACGTTTTTTATACCCAATCACATTGGAGCAACGAACAGGCGTTGCAGGCCTATCGAAATTCTGAATTCTTTAAAACAGTTTGGGCCAAGACCAAACAGCTGTTCGATGCAAAACCAGAAGCCTATAGCATGACACCAATAAAAACCGTTAACTGACATCGTATGCTGGCCATTTTTAAAAGAGAGGTTTCATCTTTTTTTGCGTCGCCTATCGGGTATTTGATCATCGGCCTTTTTTTGTTGCTGAGCGGACTCTTTTTATGGGTGTTCAAAGGCAGCTTCAATATTTTCGATAACGGATTTGCCGATTTGAGCAGCTTTTTTTTATTGGCTCCCTGGGTCTTCCTCTTTTTGATTCCAGCAATAACCATGAAAGGGTTCTCGGAGGAAAAAAAACTGGGCACCCTTGAGCTCTTGCTCATTAAACCAATCTCCATTGGCCAGGTCGTACTCGGAAAATTTTGGGGAGCCCTTATCCTCAGTGTCATTGCGGTAGTACCCACCATAATCTATGTTTTTGCCATCTCAGCGCTAGGTACCACCGAAGGAAATTACGATGCTGGCATTGTAGCGGGATCCTACTTTGGCCTGTTTTTTTTAATGGCCGCCTATACGGCAATAGGTCTGTTCGCCTCGTCTCTATCTGATAACCAAATTGTCGCCTTTATAGTGGGCATTGTGCTTAGTTTCTTTGTTTTCTACGGATTTGAAGCACTGGCCACCCTTACCACAGACGGGAACTTGCAAGAAAACATTAAAGCGCTCGGGGCAAAGGCCCATTTTGAAAGCATTGCTCGGGGCATCATCGACACCCGCGATATTATTTACTTTTTAACGCTGGCCCTCTTTTTTCTTTACCTTAGCCAAGAGGTCATCAAACACGGGCTGAAACCCAAGCACATAGGGCTGGCTCTCTTAAAGGGGCTTCCGTTGTTATTGGCAATCAATATGCTTGGGTCGTTAACCCACAAACGTTTTGACCTAACCGAAGACCAACGCTACACCCTGTCGGAGCCTGCCATTGCAGTGGCCAATAAATTTGACGCTCCCGTAATTGTCGACATATTGTTGGATGGCAATATTCCCGCTGAGTTTGCAAGGCTGAGAACCGAAACAGTGTTGTTGTTAGAGCAGTTCGCCGATAAAAATCAGAATATAAAATATACACTGGTCGACCCCTTGGAGGATATCTCTATGCAGGAAGAGACATTAAAGGAATTGCAGCGCATAGGCCTTACCCCTGCTTCGGTAACCATCGAAGAAGATGGAAAGGTGTCACAAGAGCTGGTCTTTCCGTGGGCCATGGCAAATTACAACAACCAAACGGTGAAAGTGCCATTGCTGAAGAACAAACTCGGAAGCTCGTCCGAGGAGCGCATCAACAACTCGGTACAGCAATTGGAATATGCTTTTGCAGATGCGTTTGCCAAACTGGGCATAGAACAGAAAAAAAAGGTTGCGGTCATAAAGGGCAATGGCGAGTTGGGCGACCCATATATCGCCGATTTTCTGACCACCATTCGTGATTATTACAACATCGGGGCCATTACGTTGGATTCCGTTTCAAGCAATCCCCAAAATGTCTTTGACCAGCTCAAAAACTATGATTTGGCACTCATCGCCAAACCTACAGAGCCCTTTAGCGATGAAGAAAAATATGTAATGGACCAATTTGTGGTCAACGGGGGCAAGACCATGTGGCTTATTGACCAAGTTGCCATTGAACTTGACAGTCTTTTTAATGAACAGGGCAGCAATGTTGCTTTGTTGCGCGACTTAAAATTGAACGACTTTTTTTTCCGGTACGGGGTACGGGTAAATCCTGAGTTGGTGAACGATATGTACAATACGCCGATTGTGTTGGCCACAGGAGAAGGCAACGACTCACAGTACAACCCGCTTCCCTGGGTGTACCATCCAATGGTGTTTTCAAGAAACGACCATCCTATCAACAAAAACATAGAAGCGTTGCGGTTGCAGTTTGCCAATACCCTTGACACGCTCTCAAATAACAACAAGAAAACCATTTTATTACGGTCCTCACCCCTATCCAGGGCCGAGGGGGTGCCAAAACCAATAAGTCTGGATATCATCAACCGACCGCCTGACCGTGCCCAATACGAGGGCAAGGGCAACCTGCCGCTTGCCGTGCTGATCGAAGGAAAGTTCAATTCGGCCTTTACCAACCGTATTAAACCCATCGCTTTGGAAGGTGCACAGGAAAAAGGCGGTGAAAACAAGATGCTGGTCGTGGCCGATGGTGACATTATCAAGAACCAACTCAGAAACGGACGGCCGTTGGAACTGGGCTATGACAAGTGGACCAATAGCTCGTATGGCAACAAAGAGTTTTTGCTAAATAGCCTGAATTACCTCTTGGATGATTCTGGACTTATAAACATTCGAAACAAAGAAGTTTCGATTCCGCTGCTCGACCCACAAAAGGTAGTCGCCCAGAAAAACAAGTGGCAGTTGATTGCCATTGGACTTCCCCTGTTGGCAACCTTACTTTTTGGTTGGCTTTTCACCTTTACAAGAAAGCGGAAGTATTCGGCCTAAGTGTTGATAAGTTAGTTTCGTTGACAAGCAGTTTTAAAATATATTTGCTTGGTTCAGTTGTATTGGATTTACGATATAACCAATTTTTAATTCTCGTACACGAGATACCACAAAATTTTGTTTGATGAAGTTTATAGTATCGAGCACTTATTTATTGAAGCAATTACAGGTATTGGGTGGAGTAATCAACAACAGTAATACGCTGCCCATACTGGATAATTTTCTTTTTGACCTAAAGAAGAATAAGCTGACCGTTTCGGCATCTGACCTTGAGACCACCATGAGTTCGGTTTTGGAGGTGGATTCAGATTCTGAAGGGGTTATTGCCGTTCCTGCACGGCTTTTGTTGGATACGCTAAAGACTTTTCCAGAACAGCCCTTGACCTTTGTGGTCGAAGACAACAATACAGTTGAAATAAGCTCTAACCATGGTAAGTATGCCTTGGCGTATGCCGATGGTGCTGAGTTTCCAAAAGCCATTGAACTTTCAAACCCGAGTTCCACCACTCTCATGGGTGACATTTTGGCAACGGCCATCGAGAAAACCATTTTTGCAGCAGGCAACGATGACCTAAGACCTGTAATGAGCGGGGTGTTTTTTCAGTTTTCACCTGAGAACCTGACTTTTGTCTCAACAGATGCCCATAAACTGGTCAAATACCAACGAGCCGATGTTACTGCTTCTGAGGTGGCCGAGTTCATTATGCCCAAAAAACCTTTGAACCTTTTGAAAGGTATTTTGGCGGGATCGGAATCTGATGTAAAAATCGAATACAACGAAAGCAACGCCAAGTTTTCATTTGAGAACACAGAGCTTATCTGCCGATTGATAGATGGAAAGTATCCGAATTATGAGGCGGTCATCCCGAAGGAAAATCCCAATAAATTAACAATTTCAAGGAGTCAGTTCTTGAGTTCGGTGAAAAGGGTTTCCATCTTCTCCAACAAGACAACACACCAAATTCGCTTGAAAATCGCCGGTGCGGAACTGAATATTTCTGCCGAGGATATCGATTATAGCAACAAGGCCGAAGAGCGGCTTTCATGCTCATACCAAGGAGACGATATGCAAATTGGTTTCAACTCGCGTTTTCTGATTGAAATGCTGAACAACCTGTCATCTGAAGAAGTAACGTTGGAAATGAGCTTGCCCAATCGGGCTGGAATACTGACCCCCTCTGATGGCCTTGATGAGGGCGAACACATCACTATGTTGGTGATGCCGGTGATGCTCAACAGTTGAAAGCAAGCTTGATATTACGATAAAAAAGCCGGGGTTGTTCCCTGGCTTTTTTTTATATGAATTTTATGGTCATGAAATAAGAAGGTGCTTCACCATTGGCTGCCTTTACTGCATTGACAATCGGCAATACAAAGCCTAAAATTCCCGCTCCTATTAGTGTTAGAATTCCCAAGCCCAACAACAGAATGGCCGGTATGCTCAAAACAATGTAGAGTAAAAGGCTCAATTGCAGGTTTATAATGGCCTTCCCATGTTCGTCCATTCCCTCAACGCTGTTGCGCGAGGTCAGCCAAATGATCAAGGGTACTATAAAGCCCCCGAACCCGGTAACATAATGCAGCAATTGCGTTAGATGCGTAATGGAAAGTAATGTGGTATCCTTTCGTAAAACATTTTGATTGACAAGTTCCATGATATTGTGATTGATGATTTACCTATATGTAGCAATTTTTACCAAAATGTTACAAGAAAGCACTTCTTCGTATTTTTGTCGGCATGTCACACCAAGATACCATAGTTGCTTTGGCCACCCCATCAGGCGTAGGGGCGATAGCTGTGATACGCATTTCAGGCCCAAAGGCCATTGCCCGTGCAGCCATGGTCTTTAAATCGATTTCAGGTAAAGATCTAACAAAGCAAAAGACCCATACCATTCATTTGGGGCATATTATTGATGGTGAAAAGGTTTTGGATAAGGTACTGGTTTCAATCTTTAGGGCCCCCAATTCATATACGGGAGAAGATGTGGTAGAAGTGTCGTGCCACGGCTCACCCTACATACAACAACAGATCATTCAACTTTTTTTGAGAAACGGTTGCCGAACAGCGTCGGCGGGTGAGTTTACGTTACGTGCCTTCTTAAATGGCAAAATGGATTTGAGCCAAGCAGAGGCGGTGGCCGACTTAATAGCGAGTGATAGTGAGGCATCACATGAAATTGCCATGCAGCAAATGCGAGGGGGCTTCAGTAATGAGATTAACCATCTTCGCGATGAGCTTTTGAACTTTGCCTCGCTTTTAGAGCTTGAACTTGATTTTTCAGAAGAGGATGTGGAATTTGCTGACCGCGAAAAGTTCGAGGGTCTCTTGGCAGAGATTTCAAAAGTGCTCAAAAACCTTATCGACTCCTTCGCCTTAGGCAACGTAATAAAAAATGGAATTCCGGTTGCCATAGTGGGTGAACCAAATGTGGGCAAATCGACACTTTTAAATGCGCTGTTGAAAGAAGAACGCGCCATTGTCAGCGATATACCCGGTACTACCCGCGATACCATTGAAGACCAACTAGCGATCGGCGGCATCAACTTTCGATTTATCGATACCGCTGGTATTCGCCAAACGGTTGATGTGGTAGAGGGCATTGGCATACAACGTACCCTTCAGAAAATTGAGCAGGCCAAGGTGGTGCTCTATATGTTGGATGCCGAAAAGGCCAAAAATTGGAAGTCGTTTGATGAAATTAATGGCCTGCTAGAAAAATATCCGAAGAAATCATTTGTATTGGTCGTAAACAAAGCCGACAAGCTATCGGAAAATGAAAAGTCAGAACTAATTTCATTTCTCCCAAAAAATAGTGGGGCAAAAGTACACTTGCTTTCAGCCCAAAGGGGCGATGGCGTGGATGATCTAAAAAAAATGTTGCTCAATCTCGTAAACACGGGTGCGGTGGGCGGCAACGACACGATTGTTACAAATAATCGCCACTACAGCGCACTTTTAAAGGCCCTGGAAGAAATTCAAAAGGTAAGGGCAGGAATGCAACAAGAATTGAGCAGTGACCTATTGGCTATCGACGTTAGACAAGCACTTTTCCATCTTGGGGAAATAACCGGTGAAGTGACAACCGATGATCTTTTGGGCAATATCTTTTCGAATTTCTGTATTGGAAAATAGATATTAATTTTATTTGGTTTCATTTGCATTCAAATGACTGTAAATCAAATAATTGTTAAAAATTTTTTGTATCTTACTTTCCTTTGATTTAATAATATTCATACTTTTATTGTGTCTCATGTGTGTCGCATATTTGGCGAGACACAAAAAAATGTGTCATTATGATAAAAGTTCATTTAAGAAAGAAAAAATTAAAGACAGGAAAACAAAGTCTATATATTGAATATTATAAAGGCATAAAAACGCTAGAAAGCGGAAAAATTAAACACCTTAGAGATTATGAGTATTTACAACTCTATTTAGTTGCTAATCCAAAATCAGCCATTGAAAAGAAGAATAATAAAGAGCAACTCCAATTAGCTGAGCAAATTCTCGCAATCAGGAAAGCAGAAGTTTACCAAGGGAAGTACAGGATTCGAAGTGAACATAAAGGTAAGACCACTTTATTAGACTTTTATGAACAAAAAAAAGAGGAACGATATGAGACAAAAGGGAATTATGACAATTGGGAAGCAGCACAAAAGCATTTAGAAAAGTATTGTCCGAAGCATATTACCTTTAATGACGTAGATATTGATTTTATAAAAGGGTTCAAGAAATATTTGAATACCGTTGCAGTAACTAAAGGCAATAAGAAGCTGGCACAAAATACAAAACACACTTACTTTAACAAGTTTAAAGCTGCGTTGCGAGCTGCTTTTGACGAAGGTTATATGAAAGAAAATCTAATAACAAAGGTTAAAGGGTTTACCATGGGAGAATCCAAAAGAGAGTATTTAACTTCTGAAGAATTGCAAAGACTCTCGAGAACCCCTTGTGAAGTAAAGGTATTAAAGTCTGCCTTTTTATTTTCTGCACTTACCGGTATAAGATGGTCAGATATCAATAAATTAACCTGGTCTGAAGTTAGAAATGAGGGAATAGATAGTTCAGGAAATGAAATCTTTCGTATCATTTTCAAGCAGAAAAAAACGGAAGGAATGGAATACTTATATATTTCTAAACAGGCAAGGGAATTACTTGGAGAACGCAAAGAGTCAAATGATCGTGTATTTACCAATCTTCATTATAGTGCCCATATGAATTTAAAGTTATTGCGATGGTGTATGTTCGCAGGTATCACTAAACATATCACTTTTCATTCCGCCAGGCATACAAATGCTGTTCTACTTTTAGAAAATGGAGCTGACATTTATACAGTTTCCAAAAGACTAGGACACAAAGAAATAAGAACTACAGAGATTTATGCCAAAATTATTGATAAAAAAATGAAAGAAGCAGCGCATTTAGTGCCGAAACTAGAACTTGAAAACGTTGAATAAGACTATTTTTAGGTTTTTGCTGTTAATAACTTCATATTTCATCATTTAGGCCCATTTTATTTACTTTCAAATCAAACGCTTTACAACTTTAATTTATGAGCTTCATGAATTTTGGATTCATTTGCACTTAAATGAATGTATTTGACTGTTTATCAGTTGTTTGTGAATAAAAAAATTAAACAAAACCAACCTTATACCTTCTTTCTTTTTACTTTTATTTCAAGAATTCAACAAAAAGAAACAAAGCGCTTTGTTCATTATTAATCTATAAATAGAAGAAAATGGACAATATTAAACTAGAAGAAAAACTCGATAGAATTGAGAGCTTATTATTAGGCTCTAAACAAGTACTTACTTTAGAAGAAGCGTGTGATTATACAGGTATATCACGCAGCTATCTCTATAAACTAACTTCCGCTGGTATTATTCCTCACAGTAAACCAAATGGTAAAATGATATTTTTTGATATCAATCGCCTAAATGAATGGCTTTTACGGAATGACCGAAAATCCAAATGTGAAATAGAGGACATGGCATTAGACTATGTTTTAAAGAAAAAATAAACATCTAAATCACATCATCATGAAGGCAATACCATATATAAGGGTAGGAACCTCCTATTATAAAAAAGTCCAAGCTCCTACCATCGCAGGACATTTTAATGAAATACTGGTATCATGGAGTATTGAAACCATACGGCAAGATCATGGTAAGTCTTATTTAAGTAAAATTTCAAAGTATGATGGGTTTACATGTATACCAAATCATATTGATTTTAAGCAGGAATACAAAGACTTTTATAATATCTACTCCCCTCTTAGTAAAAAACCAAAGGAAGGATCAATTGATACCACTTTGAATTTTGTAAAACACATTTTTGGAAAACAAAATGAATTAGGACTTGACTATTTACAATTATTATATGTAAGACCTATTCAAGTATTACCTATTCTTTGCCTAGTATCTAAAGAAAGATCGACGGGGAAAAGTACTTTTCTAAAATGGTTAAAGGAAATCTTTGATAATAACCTTACATATTTAACCAATGATAGTTTCAGCAGTCAGTTCAATTCCGATTGGGCAAATAAACTATTGATTTGTATTGATGAAGTTTTATTTAATAAGGAAGAGCTTACCGAACGGATCAAATATTTAAGCACAACCAATATTAATAAGTTAGAAGCGAAAGGCAAAGACAAACGTGAAGTTGAATTCTTTGGAAAGTTTATCCTTTGTAGTAATAACGAAGATAACTTTATTAAAATTGATGCCAACGAAACCCGGTTCTGGGTAATTAAAGTTCCTATTATAGAAAAAGAGCGTACGGATTACCTGGAAAAGCTTATTTCTGAAATTCCTGCCTTTCTCCATTTTCTAAAACAAAGACAGCTTTCTACTAATCATTTAACACGTATGTGGTTTACTGCACAGCAAATCAAAACAGTTGCTTTAAAAAAATTGGTGCAACATAATCGTAATCGCGTTGAAAAGGAGTTGGCGAGTATCATTTTAAGTGTCATGGAAAAATTTGATTTAGAAGAAGTACATCTATGTCCTATTGATGCCTTACATGCATTGAACAAGACTAGAGTGAAAACAGATCTAACACAGCTCAGACGATTATTAAAAAAAGACTGGAAATTAAAGAATCAAGACAACTCTAATAAATATCAAAAGTTTCAGATCTGGAGTGATGGAGATATGGATTTAAAAGATGCAAAAGGAAGGTATTTTACCATAGAAAAGCCTTTCCTAGTCCAAAATTTTGATGAATTGATGACAGATTGAGCCGAAGCCAATGTTTATGAGGCTTAAGGCCGTCATCACTTTGTCATCATTCTGTCATCAAAATAAAAAGTGATGACAGAAAATAATGTAAAAAACTCAAAAATGATGACGTGATGACAAAACGATGACAGAGAAAACTCACTATTTATAAGCCTTCCAGAGGGGTTGTCATCAAATCATCAAAAATGTTCTAAAAAATGAAGAGCTCATGAAAAAAGAAAAAATAAACTGTAAAAAAGCTCGAAATATTTGCCTGCTCCAGGTGTTGGCAAAACTCGAGCATTTTCCCAAAAAGGAATCGGAAAAAGAAGCTTGGTTTCTAAGTCCTTTACGGTCAGAAACACAAGCCTCTTTTAAAGTCTCTAAACTAAAAAATAGATGGTACGATCATGGTTTAGGGATTGGAGGAAATGTCATAGACTTAATCATCGAAATTTTGAATTGTTCGGTTAGAGAAGCTCTTGACTTTTTGAGTAAGGAGATCACTCTCTTCTCTTTTCAACAGCAGCACTTTATAAATGATAAAAAAAATGATTTATCGATTGTAAATATTCAACCAATTCAACACCCAGGGTTGGTGAATTATATCACTTCGAGAAAAATACCCTTATTTATAGCAAAGAACTATTGTCAAGAGGTCTGGTATAGAAATAAGGACAAAACATTTTTTGCACTAGGATTAAAAAATTATGATGGCGGATGGGAGCTTCGAAACAAGTACTATAAAACATCAACTTCACCTAAGACATTCAGCTATATCAATAAGGGTCATAAAAATGTATTGGTAACCGAAGGGATGTTTGATTTGTTATCCCTAGTTAGTATACTAAAAGAGAAAATAAAAGAAGTGGACATCTTAGTCCTCAATTCGATTGCATTTGTAAATAATGTTGTTCCTACACTAATGAATTATGAAAAAGTCCTACTCTATTTAGACAATGACCGATCAGGTGATTTGGCAACAAGTCATCTATTAGATACATGCCCACAATCTCATGATTGCAGGGAGCTTTACAAAGGATATAAAGATGCTAATGAAAAGCTAATGTCATGGATTTAAGAAAGAAAAAATACAACTCAAAAACAGTCGATAAAACGATACTTCACCTAACTGAAGAACATTTAAAAGATGGTAAAACTATTCTTTTAGATATTTGTGAAAAAGATTTGTTGGAAACAAATTCGAGATGTGTGCCTGTGGGCACAAACTCGATTACTCCCGATGGTCGCAATGAAAAAAAGAGTCGGTTTAAGCGGAAAACCGAAGTGATTAAATTTAGGTGTACTTCTATGGAAAAAAAGCTATTGAAGAACAGGGCGAAAAGATCTGGATTGACATTGAGCGAATATTTCAGAAGAGTAGCGTTTGAAAAGAAGATCACGGAGCGATTGACAGAAGATGAGATTTTGATCTACAGCACCCTGGTGAAGTTTCATAACAACTTTAAGTCCATTGGAAATATGTATCGTAAACGAAATCCTAAACTCACTGAAGAAGTGTATCGATTAGCCAATGAAATAAAATCACATTTACAAAGATTGTCGCCATGATAGGAAAAGGAAAAGCTATTGCCCATACCCAAGCTTCGGTGGCTTATGGATGGAATCAGGAGAAAGGTGCAGAAGTTGTCTTTAAACAAGAGCTGGTTGGGGATAGTCCTAATGAGATAACCCAGGAGTTTAAAATGGTCCAGGACCAGAACTATCATTGTCAAAAGAATACACTGTCCTTTGTGATCAGCCCAACCATAGAAGATGGAAAACGACTACAACAAAAAGATTTTGAAATGATCTGTAAGCGATTTCTAAAAGAAATGAAATTGGAACAAAGACAAGCTATTGCATTTGTCCATAATAATAAAGAACATGCACATATTCATTTGTATGTAAATCGGATTGATTTCCGAGGTGTAGCTTACAATGATAGCTTCATTGGTAAGCGAAGTCAATATGCAGCTGAAAAAGTGGCGGAGCAACTACAATTGACTACTGTTAAACAAGTACAATTTGAAAAGCAGTTTTTATTGAAAGAGGTTCGACAGGAAATCAAGCGAAGACATGAATTGAGCCTAAAACAATTCACTCCAAAGAATTTTGAGAGCTATATCAAAGCCATGCAGAACAATGGTGTAAAAGTGTTGCCGAGCATCAATAAATCGGGCAATATTCAAGGGTTCCGATTTGAATTTAATGGTTACAATTTGAAAGGTAGCGAAGTACATCGTAGCATGACTGGAGGCAATATCGGGCAGCGACTTTACGGTCAATCAAATAGCGTAATAAAAAACATAGCTCCAGTAAAAGTGTTGGATAAGGCTATTCCATTAGCACCAAGATTGGCTTTAAGCATTGTAAAGAAAGTTGCAAAACGAGTTGTGAAACATTCTATTGATGCAGGAATTGGAATTTAAAAAAAATTATAAGTATGACTAGAATTAAAGAGTATATGGAACTATTAACTTCTGAACTGGAAGAATTCCGCGATGATGTAAATAGGTTGGAAGTTATTAATGATCAAATCAAGGATGTAAAGGTCGCTATTGATTTATCTGAAATCAAACCTATCTTAGAAGCATATAACGAACAACTAAAAAGACAAAGTGAACTACAAGAAAGGCAATACAAAAAATTTGAAGCTTTGTTTAAAAAAGCAGGGGTCTATCCTAAATGGGCGATTATAACCTTTATTCTTGCTATTCTTATTTCAGTATTATCATTAGTATATGCTTCTAAAACTAAAATGACCTTAGAAAAATTCAGAGGCATAAAGCAAATTGAAAAGGTTATTTCTTTCTAAGGATAAAATTTCTTCATTGATGAAACTTAATTTTAATTACTTATATAATTTTTGATTGCCAAAATATGAAGTATCATTTACCAAATGCAATTTTCTTTTTCTGACTAAACTTTTTATGGGAAAATGATTTATTCATAATTTTCATATCAATATTTTAATAAAATATTAATGTTAGATCAATTAATTTTAAATTACTATATTTAATCCGAAATTTTTTTAACTAACCTTTAATTACTATGGCAAACGTTTTATGGTTACAAGGGGGAGCATGTAGTGGCAATACTATGTCTTTTCTTAACGCGGAAGAACCAACCGTTGTAGAGCTCATCACTGATTTTGGTCTAAATATACTTTGGCATCCAACAACTGGATTGCAAATTGGTGACCAAGTACAGGATTTACTAAGAGATATTATTGCAGGTAAAGAGCAAATGGACATTCTTGTTTATGAAGGTTCATTAATTCAAGGACCAAATGGAACAGGATCTATGAATTATTTTGCTGACCGTCCAATGAAAGATTGGATTAAAGAATTATCTGAAGTAGCTGGCTATGTCGTTGCCATAGGAGATTGTGCTACATGGGGAGGAATTCCAGCTGTACCACCTAACCCGAGTGAATCTACTGGTTTGCAGTTTCACAAAAAAAATAAAGGAGGTTTTTTAGGTGCTAACTATGTTTCTAAAGGTGGTTTACCAGTAATCAATATACCTGGTTGTCCAGCTCATCCAGATTGGATTACGCAAATACTGGTAGCAATTGCTGTTGGTCGTATTGGTGATGTTGTAAT
>CEVF01152126.1_pt1 | contig 114923 bp, 91 predicted proteins | sample 356441 | NCBI WGS metagenome assembly CEVF01 (sample SAMEA2622765, study PRJEB7988) | marine metagenome | biome: marine biome (ENVO:00000447); feature: surface water layer (ENVO:00002042); material: "saline water (ENVO:00002010), including plankton (ENVO:xxxxxxxx)" | depth 5 m | reverse complement strand
TCACTGACTCGACGCTTGGGCATTGACTGGAACCTCTCGGGCATTCTGCAATTCGATGCAGCCATAGCCAACCGAAACATCGACACCAACGCCACACTGTCAACGGTCTTGCAAGCCACGATCGAGGCCGACGAAAACCAACGCTATGCAAGGTTGCTGACTTCCGCGACGCTCTCCTGTATCGAAGGCAAAGACGCCGAACTCCAAACCGGCCAGACCGTCCCCGTTCCCCAGCGTTCCATCTCCAGCGAAGGCACCGTCACCACCACCGGCTTTGAACAGGTCGATACCGGCTTGCTCTTAACCGTAGGCGTCAACCGCGAACCCGATGGCCTGCTTCGCGTGACCGTCGAGCCTGAACTATCGCAAGTCATCGGTGAAGTCGAAGGCGCCCCCATCCGCTCCCGCAGACGTTTAAGAACCGCAGCCGTCATCGCCCCCGGCGGCGTCATCATCGTCGGCGGCTCAATCGTCCAAAACCAAACCCAATCCCAAGACGGCTTACCCTACCTCTCAAAACTAGGCATGCATGATCGATCCGACGAGGATACGAGGGTGTTTGTGGTGTTGAGGGTGATTGAACCAGCAAAAAAAGTGAATTTTTTTAAGTGATGTACTGATTGTAAAAAGCATTACAGTTTTGTAGGTGCCCATAACTCATGAAAATCTTCAATCTGTACGATAAATAATTGACGCCAAAACACGTTATGATAATGGAAGAAAGCAATTGGGAGGTAGTGGTGTGAGACAAAACTTACGATTTTTAGATTTGTTTGCAGGTGCTGGTGGTCTTTCCGAAGGATTTATACGTGCAGGTTTTACACCAATAGCACATGTAGAATCAGATAAGGCTGCATGCTATACCCTTAAAACGCGAATTGCATATCACTGGTTGAAGGCAAATGATAAACAAAAAGTTTACACAGATTATTTAGAGAACCAGATAGATCGCACAGAGCTCTATGGATATGTACCGAAGAAACAAATTGATTCAGTTATCAATCAAGAAATTAATGAAGAAAACCTAAGTTCAATCTTTACGAAAATTGATTTGCAATTAGGTAGTAGAAATCTTGATTTGATTATTGGTGGCCCCCCATGCCAAGCTTATTCAATTGTTGGACGTTCGCGCGATCAAAATGGCATGAAGGGTGATAAGCGGAATTATCTTTATCGCTATTACGCAGAATTTTTGAAGCGGTACAAGCCGAAATACTTTCTGTTTGAAAATGTTCTTGGATTGCTTTCGGCAAAAGATGAAGAAGGGAAATTGTATTTAGATAATATGCGTTCTTTGTTTTTGGAAAATGGATATTCGACCGAATATAAAATATTGACAGCTGAAGATTATGGGGTTTTGCAAAAGAGAAAAAGAATAATTCTTGTAGGATTCCGAGGAAAAAAAACAGAATTTTATCCAGAGCCGGAAAAATGGAATCCTAATCTGACTGTAAACGAGGTGTTTAGAGACTTGCCATTTATAAAAGCTGGAGAAGGACATCTAGGTGTATGTCGAACAAAAAAATACACCGGTCAGTGGTTACATCAAGTTGGTATAAAAAATGAAGACATACCAGTTACAATGCATCAGTCTAGGCCCAATACGCAACAAGATTTAGAGATTTACAAAATAGCAGTAGAATTATGGAATAAAAAGCAAGCACGCTTAGACTATAACTCACTTCCTAGTCGATTAAAAACGCATCAAAACCGTTCATCATTTGTAGATCGGTTTAAGGTGGTGGCTTCGACACTGCCTTGTTCACATACGATTGTTGCACATATTGCAAAGGATGGCCACTACTACATTCATCCTGATATAAGACAGAACAGATCATTGACGCCAAGGGAGGCTGCAAGAATACAAACTTTTCCTGATGATTATTATTTCGAAAGTAGTAGCGGAACCCCTGCTAGGACACCTGCATTGAAACAAATCGGCAATGCTGTGCCAGTTTATTTGGCAGAAAAAATTGCGATCACATTAAAAGAAAATTGGTAGTAAATGATAATGAAAATACTTTTGTATTTAAAACCACGAAACGACAAAAAGGTGTTGCGGTTGAAAATGTTAGCTGATGCGTAGACCAGACATTTATCTGTATTAACAGATTGAATAATATGCAGTTTCGTAAGAATGGCATAAAATATTGCCTGCAAAATTAAGGATGCATTGTATGACACAAAAGCCATCATTTAAAACAAGAGCACGTATAATCAATCAGCTTGGTGAACAACTGATCAAGAACGAATCTATAGCTTTGCTTGAATTGATAAAAAATTCATATGATGCAGACGCGTCTACATGCCTAGTGGAGATGGTGAGGCCAGACAATAAACTGAATGGTGTTATTGAGGTGCTTGATGACGGTGTGGGAATGGATTTTTCGACGTTAAAAACTGCATGGTTAGAGATTGGGACTAGTTATAAAGATGACTTGCGGACGAATACCCAAACAAGACGAAGTGAAAAATACCATCGTCTTAGGCTTGGTGAAAAAGGCATAGGAAGGCTTGGCGTACATAGACTTGGGAAAAAAGTTGAAATTGTTACGCGGAAAAAAGAATGTAAAGAATGCGTATTGATTATTGATTGGAATGCAATTGAAACAAGTCAATACATAGAGGATTTGCCGGTTAAAGTTTTTGAGCGAACTCCCACGGTATTTTCAAGAACCACTGGCACAAAAATTACGATCAGTGATTTGCGAGTCTCTTGGTCTAGGGGGTTAGTTCGTAACTGTGCGCGTTCAATATTATCATTAAATTCACCCTTCGAAGCAGATGATTCATTTAAGGTTGAATTTGAATTGCCTGGCTCAAAATCTGATTGGCTTGTAGGACTATTGTCATATGACGAGATAAAAGATAATCGCCTTTTTGAATTTGATATCACAATGTCTGGTGATCGAATTGTTGAATTTATATACAAGTTTCTTCCTTGGAAAACAATGAAGAAGCTGAAAAGACGCAAGGTCACAGAAAAAGACCCGGAATTTTTACCGCATGCATTAATGAAATACAAAATCAAAGGAGGTTATAAAACTATTGATTTGAATGAACATAAAATTGGCCTTGTAAGATTTCGCGGCCATATATATGACCGAGAGCCTAGGACCTTGAATTTAGGAGTCCAAGATAAGCTAGGTCTAAAAAAATACCTTGATCAAAATGGGGGTATACGCATTTACCGGGACAATATGAGAGTCTTAGATTATGGTGATCCTGGCAGTGATTGGCTAAATCTTGGCGGGCGTAGAATAAATATGCCTGCTAAAAGGATTAGCAATAATATTATTATTGGCGCGATTCACCTTGATCGAGATCAAAGCGATGGTTTGCGAGAAAAAGCAAACCGAGAGGGATTCGTAGAAAACGATGCTTTTAAGACATTGCTAGAAGCAGTTATATATTCTGTAAATAGAATTGAATCTCTGCGACAATCTGACAAGAGTTTAATGAGAAAGCAATATTCCAGCGATAAAACAAACGTTCCAGTAACAACGACTATGGCAGAGGTAAAAGAGGTAGTTAGTACAAAGGTTAAAAGTACTGCAACAAAAAATGAAATTTTTCGATATTTAGATCGTATTTCCACCGAATATGAATCGATAACCGATAGCTTGATGCGTAGTGCAGGTGCAGGCCTAAATCTTATTGTCGTGATACACCAAGTCGAAAAAATCATTAAAGACATATTAGCAATGCTTCGTAAAAAAGTGAAAATGGATGTGGTTGAAGGACGAGTAAAAACATTAGCGGCCTTGATTGAAGGTTACAGTATTTTGGTCAAGCAATCAGAAAAAAAATCACGTAACCTTAAAGGTATTGCAGAACAATGTATTTGGAATATGAAATTCAGATTGGATGATCATGGGATAAAGATCAATGTTGCGTATTGTAATAAAACCAAAGGTTTGGATGCAATATGCTCAGAAGATCATGTCTTGAATGCATTAATGAATATTTTTGATAATTCAATTTGGTGGTTGGATTATGCAAAGTCCAAAAATCCAGAGATTTTTATTGATATTTCATCCGAAATGCCTGGGTATGTAAGTATAGTTATTGCAGACAATGGCCCCGGCTTTACCAAGCCAACTGATGAAATCATAAAGCCGTTTGTCAGTGACAAACCAGATGGAATGGGGATTGGCTTACATTTAACACATCAGATTATGGAGTCATTGGATGGACAACTTGTTTTTCCGGGGATTGACATTTTTGAAATCCCTTCAAAATATAGAAAAGGTGCAATAATCGCATTGGCTTTTAAGAAAGGGTGATTTTAATGATACTTTCGAATAGCGGTAGAATTGTTGTTGTTGACAACAAGTTTGATGAAGTGAATAGTTTGCTTAAAGCTTTTGCAAATCAAGGTGTGCCGTACATATATACAGACGGTAGTTTAGGGTATTTGCCAGCTGAACCTCTCGTAGGTGTGCGATATGTATTTCTCGATATCGAACTAAATGGAATGCAAGGCCAAAATGATAAAACAAAAGCATCAGGATTAATGCAAGTTCTAGAAAAAATTATCGATAAGAATAATGGTCCGTATGTCATACTTTTCTGGACTACGCATGAAGAAGTTATTGGCAATGTGCTAAAAAATTGTTTTAAAAGCGGCATAGCTCCAGTGGCAAATATTAATCTACAAAAAAAAGATTTTTATAAGCCTGATAATGACAAAAGTGATGTTCCAATTCTCGATGTTGAGGCTTTATTAGAACGTATTGAATCTGAGTTATCGTCTGTTCCTGCATTTCAACTTATTAACCAGTGGGAAAATGCTGCTAGCACGGCTTCCGTTGATTTTATAAATACACTTACTAGTTATTTTGAGACAGAAGGTGAAAATTGGTCAGAACATATTTCTTGCATATTTCACAAGTTGTACAAGGCTTATGCTGGTGAAAGAGAATGTGCAGACACCCTTTCTGAATTTAAACATGCTTGCTATCTTATCAACCGAAGTTATTTTGATACCCTTGAATCATCAATTGATAAAAATCTTCATTTGCCAGAAAAATTTAAACTTATAAATGGAAAAATTCCACCCAAAGTGATTGCGAAAATTAATACAACGCTATTAATAAATTACCATGGAATATCTGAAATCCCATTGGGCGGTGTGTATTCCATCACAAATAAAGATGATTTAAAGAAACACATAACAGATCATGTTTTTTTAAAAAAATTGGAACAACCATCGCAATCAGATATAATATTGTGCCGTATTGTAATTACTCCTGAATGCCTTTTTGCGCAAGATAAAATGTTAAAAGGAAAGAAAAATGACGATACCTACTGTTATTACCACAGGGTAATTTATGCTTTGCTTTGGAAAGCTAGTGATCCATATGACAAGAAAAAAGAAGATAGTAGGCAGAAAAGAAGTGATAGTATTTTCACCATTGGGCCAATATATCATGATGAAAGTATGTATATGCTCAGTTGCCATTTTTCATCAATTGATTTATGCCTTTCAGATGAATTACAGCAAGATTCCATTTTTTCTCTAAGACGAGAAATATTTTCAGATTTAAAATCTAAAGCTGCAAGCCATGTAAGCCGTTTGGGGAATTCGCAAATTACAGTGCCTAAGTAAAAAGTGACAAATTGAATTATTTATTGTTTTATGATCTGTAGGATTGAATACTGAGGGTTTCGAAAAACCTGCATGTTTGAAAAATCAACCTCATATTTCCTGAGGAATACGGTATGTTTTTTGTGGTTGCTTAGGTTTTCGAAACCCTCTACTGTTTAAATTACTTGGTCTTATGTTGTCGTTGAATTCATTGGGTGCTTGCCAGCGGAAATAATGAACATATCTCATAGTTGCGTCAATATATCCCCTGACAGCTAGTGTTGCGAAGGTATGACGCAGTGTATGCCAATCCCGGCTGGTTTGATCAGCAGGCAGATTCTTTCGTATGGGACACAAAAAATTAGTGTCACACGAATCGATCAAATATGACAAGCAACATATTTCGCGTCTCACAAGTGACATTCAAATGACTTTCCGATCTTTGACGGTGTTGAGCAACTCGGGAGATGTGAGAAATGCAAACAGTTGGCCACTTACTGTACGCAATTATTTTAACAGTTAGCCTCGTAAAGTTGAAGAGCATACGGTCGGCGGTTCTGCTAGGAATCTCAGACGAAGTAATCACTGATATTGGGATATGCGGTTATGCGGGAGTTGAAAATCAGAGCAGTTCGATATCTTCGTCGTAGTTCCTCGAAACATGCACATAGCACATTGTGGTTTCGATCTTCTTGTGTCCCATCCAGTCCTTGAGCTTGAACATGTCGATATTAGCTCTGACGGCACGTGTTGCGAAGGTGTGACGCAGGGCATGCCAACCCCGGCCTGTTCGACCAGCTGGCAGATTCTTAAGCGATGGGATTACTTCCTGCATGTGTCTGATTGAGAGCTTCTGCCACCAATTTTCAGAACGCATCTTCGGTTCAGTCCATATCCCCCGGTTGTAGAATCCGCCTTTCCCACCTGGAAAAACGTAAACCAAATGCCCATACCTTTCGCGTTGTGTCTCCAATGCTTTGCAGGTGCGTTGATTTAATGGGACGGTGCGAGGGCGTTTGCTTTTGGACTTTCTGACGGTCAATTGTTTGAATTTCAGATCAATGTCACGCCATTCGAGTCGACGCATTTCCTCCATGCGTAAACCGGTATTCAGAGCCAAAGTGACTTCACAAAACATATCATCCAACCTGGCGATGACCATGAGCTTGTCGACTTCCTCGTCTGTGAGAAAGATAGGGATTTCCTCTGGTAATTCCATGGATGGGACGCGCAGGACTGGATTGTCCTGTAGGATGCCCCGTGTGCCTAAGAAGTCGCAAAAGACCTTGATGGCTGACCGATGGTTCTTGATGGTCTTAGCCGACCGTCCCTGCTGATGCAGGTGAATCAGATAGTCTTCGACGTTGGCCGATGTCATTTCACTGAGTTCACAGTCCAGCCAATAGGCAAACTTGGAAGCCAGTCTGACATTCTTTTTGAGTGTTGCGGGTTGGTAGTTCCGCACCGATAAGCAGTCGTAGTATTTAGTGAGAATCAATCGCAATCCCCCATTAGAAGTAAATGCACCATCGGCGAAATCGGAGTCCGACTTCACTTTTTGGGCATTTTTTTGAGATTGACGTAAATTTTTTTCGTTTTATTTTAAAGGCTTGTTGCAAAACGAGTTACGTTGAATGGAGCCGGGGAGGGGAAGAGGTTTGTGGCTAATTCTCTGGTTCTGCACATTAGTTTTAAGAGCTTGTTAAATAGTTGGTTGTGGCACAATATTGTACGTTTGATTCAAAAAGTCAGATCTAAAAATCGGAACTTTTCTACTCATAAAATCGGAACCAATCAATGTGCTACGAAAGTCTCGAATCACTTACTTCTCTGTTGGTCAGGGAATAGAACATCAACAAGCTGGAGATTGAGAGATATGACCGTAGCGACGCACAACAAGTACGTGATCGCGATGCACGTGTTCTGCAACTGGCTTGTACGTGTACATGAACAACGTATTGTCGCCCAAGCTGCCATGCGGCATAGCCGGATCGAACTGACCACCAACTTCTACACAGATCCCGCCTTGCTCGACGTCAATGGAGCGGTCAATGCGTTGCCGGATTTTATGGGGAAGCATGTTTAGATGGTCAGAAGAAGTTGTAATGCATTCAGAATTCCATTTTTTGTTTTTGCTGGATTGTCTTGATGCGTTGGCAAAGAAGAGCGTATGACGGGTTATTCGGTGCAGTTGCTTGCTGGACTTTCAAGAGCACATGCAGCATGGCAGTGGTAGGGATGTTACAGTCAGCAAGAATCACGCTTCCCAATGCATCTGCCTGAATTTCCGGATTCAGATGTGATTGCCGGCCACGCAACATGGCGGTGGCATCTGAGCGACGACGATGGGCAATGAGGTGTCCAGCTTCGTGAGCGATCACAGCAGCCAACTCGTCTGGGCTTGCAGCATCAATCAGGGCACGTGTGACAAAGACTTCACCATCAGGCCACGAATAGGCCGAAAGGTCGTCAGCGTCCAAAACATATGGTTTGATGACAAGGTCTGGAATTGCTGGAGAAAGGCGTTGACAAGCACAGTCTATGTGCTGTTGCCATGCTCCGCGTACGATGCCACCTTGCCGATGACTCCATGTGCGGTGCGCACTTGCATCAGGTGATTGCCTGATCGCACTGCATGCACCTAATAGCAGTGTCCAGCAAACTAGTGGAATTGGCCAAAACCTCATGTTGGTTCTGACGCAAGGTATATGCCAGATAAGTAATCATGTTATTTACGAGGAGATGTGCGCAAAATAGAGGCATTTGTTCCGATATGAAGAGCGGAATGATTATTTTATGGTCACGGAAAAATTAAGATAAATTTACCCCTAATGGAACTTTCACATTGAGGCCGCCCGTTTAGATTGTTGAGATGACGAACGGCAGGCATCCCACGTCAGCTCAATGACAATCGATGCCCTAGGAGACTCAATATGAAACGCATCCTTTCCGTCACTGCTTTCGTTGCACTGTTTGGCCTGTCAACTGCGGCTTATGCTGGCCCGAGTATCGGGAGCACCCAGCACCGGACATCCAGTTTTGCCCGGACGCACAGCATGGTTGAGCAGAAGCCCTTTGCATTCAAAGGCAATCAAAGTATTGCCACGAATTACAGCTATGAGACTGAACTGCAGCGGGTCGCTCCGAATAAGCCCCTGCGTGTCGTTCACGTCCGCGTACCGTCTGCTCAGTGATTCAACAACGGCATCCAGCTGCATTGAATTGATTTTTCCCTCATGATCCCGGAAACCCCCGGAACCCCCGGAACCCCCGGAAGAGCTCGGTATTGGCTACTGCCATGCCGAGCTTTTTTTATGGGATCAACTCAATTGATTGAATGAGGGAGAAGATATTTGTGCGATTTTCAATGGAAGTGTAATTACCATGTGTAATGATTTAATCCGTAAATCAGTGCACCGCCGAGGAAACCGTTGATTGCTACCATTGCTGAAGTGACAAACAGCACAATGCGATACGCAATTCGCCATTGGTTTTGATATATGCCAACGCGATGTGACAGGTGACACGAAGTCAAGACGAACACTGCCAGCAGACCGATTGCGGTTCCCAGCCAACGGTGGGTGGTCATGATCCAATCTGAATCATTGAGTTGTACACCAGCCAGGAACCAGCCAAGCGTGACGCTGCCCAAGGCACCAATGCAGCCGAACCAGACGCAGAATCGAGCGGCTGCGTCAAACAGAGATCGCCTGGTGATGATCAATAAGAATTCGGCAACGGCAGCACCGATCAACAAAGCAATCGGGAAGTGCACGGATGCAGGATGGAATTTACCCAACCATGCAATGAGTTTGGATACACCCGAGCGATTTTCCTGGCTTTCGTGATGTTCATGTGCGCTGTGATCATGATCGTGGGTGTTTTCAGAATACTCTGGTGAATTGTGTTGACTGGTTATTGAGGATGTATGTTCGTGCTCGTCGTCGTTATGTACATGTGATTGAGCCGAGTTGTCGACAGTTGCAGTGGCCAATGTCGGCAGATTGGCCAGATAAGCATGGGGATTGCGTTCGAATTTTCGTTTACAGGTTCCACAACAGAAGTAGACACGCTGCCCCTTGTAATCGATCCATTGCCCTGGATCGACTGTTTCACCAACCGTGACCGGGCAGGTTGAATGGGTCAGTTGTGTGTCAGTGGATGCATTGCCACTTTGAATTTGAGCATACGCAGGTTGAGACCACAAAACACCAGTCAAGATGAGCAAGATGAACCCAAACGTCAGTTGGAATGGTCTGAATGGTGTTTGACATTGCATGGTGTTTCTCCTTTGTTTGTCGTGTCGAACCATCACCTTTGCTGTGAAAATAAAAAACCGAGCGGTGTGATGGGACACCGCCCGGTGTGAGGTGAATGGTGGCGGGTTATGGATCGAGCATGCGGTCTTTGGGTAGGCGCATGCCTGGGTGTGACCGGATCATTCTACGATCAAGGTGACTGGGGTGGTTTGGCACAACAAGATTGTTCGGATGCCTTATGGCCGGAACATGGCTGTGCGTTATCGGGATTATCTGCGATCTGCGTTTGGTTGACGGAGGAAGCCACAGATTCTGTGCGACTTGTCTGGGCATCGGCAAGGACGGCGATGAGAATCACGCTACCTGCTACGGCCAGAAACACGATCAATGGCCAACGCTTCTTCTTTTGGGAGCAACAACTCATGACGAAATTCCCTTGTTAATGATTGTGGGCTTGGTGGTCTGCATGAGCATCATGTGACTGGGTGGATTGACCGAGTTTGCTCAGGTAATGGGCAGGATTCTTTTCAAACTGCTTGATGCAGCCTTTGCAGCAGAATTGGACTAGCTGTGTGCCAGCCACGTAGTTGATCGGAGTACCCATATCGCCACCGAGTTTCTCGCCGGAGACGAGACACGTTGTCATCGGATAACTTTTCAATTGTGTTGCAATAACAGCCGCATCGATTTTGGCAAGGTACTTGGCTGGATCTTTCTGGGCTTTGCCGACACAACCGGAGCAGCAGAACTCCACAAGCCGGTTACCGATCACGCGCTGGATGGGCTTGCCCATTTCACCGAGTTTTTCGCCGGACACAACACAGGTGGTCAGCGGGTAGGTCGGTGCCTGCTGCTTGATAATCATTGCATCGACATCCGCAAGGTATTTGTCAGGATGTTGCTTGAAGGTATGTACATTGTCATTGCTGGCAAAGAGCAACTGTCGGCCATCATGCACCACGGCAATGGGTTTGGCGACGTTGACCAGTGAGTCACCGAGCGGGTCGACGGATAAGGTGTAGGGATCATGACCCGGTGATGCTGCATGTTGCATGTCCATGTGCTTGCCCTGGTCATGATGGTCATGGCCATCCTCTGCCGCCTGAGTGACACTGATGGAAAGCAGGGCAACGGACAACACGGTTAACATGCAGGCGATGGTGCGAGACATATCTTTGATCCTTTCGTAAATGCTGGATATTCCCAGATACAAGACTGAGGAACGACACACTGCTGACTGGAAAGCACCGTCAAATAACAGGCGTCTACCACATCAAACGAATTAGCCCGACGATAGGTTCCATGAATATGAAAATGTTTTTCAGCAGCGGGGTGAGGTGTTGCCAGAATCCGAAAGTTCACATTTGTTGGAACTTATTACAGGTTTGGATCGTTATAAACCATAGAGGCAAATTCAGGACAAACAAGGACAAATGGTCTTTATAGCTGATGCCAGGGGATACCATGCACAATCACAATCAAACATCAATAACCGTAACCGACCCGGTTTGCAACATGACGGTCGATCCGGATCAGGCAGCCGAACATCTGGAACATGACGGGCAAACTTATCACTTTTGCAGTCATGGTTGCGCTCAGAAATTTCAGGCTGATCCGCAGGCGTACATTACTGACGGTGATGGCGAGGATGAATCATGCCATCATCACCATCATGAACACAAGCACGAAGAACATGCGCCTCAAGCGACATCGGCCAACGCGATCTACACCTGCCCGATGCACCCGGAAGTCGAACAGGTCGGGCCGGGGCAATGTCCCAAGTGTGGCATGGCTTTGGAGCCCAAGTCTGTATCACCATCAGATACCAATGAAGAGAATGGTGAACTGACTGATATGACACGCCGTTTCTGGGGCAGCCTGGTGTTTACCGTGCCGGTCCTGTTGCTGGCAATGGGGCCAATGGTCGGACTTCCCATTGACAAATGGTTAGGGCACACGGTCGCGCGCTGGTCGGAATTGGTGTTGTCACTGCCTGTGGTGTTATGGGCAGGTTGGCCGTTTTTTGTGCGCGGTTGGCGGTCCGTTATCACCAGGAATCTGAACATGTTCACGCTCATCTCCCTGGGCGTGCTTGCCGCTTTTGGCTACAGCCTGGTGGCCACATTAGCACCGCAAGTTTTCCCGCCTTCGTTTCATCACGAACCGGGCCAAGTCAGTGTTTACTTTGAGGCTGCAACGGTCATCATCACCTTGATTCTGTTGGGACAGGTGCTTGAACTGCGTGCTCGTCGTCAGACCAGCGGCGCAATTCGGGCGTTACTCGATCTTGCTGCCAAGACTGCTCGCCGGATTAATGACGACGGCAACGAGGAGGAAATACCTCTTGAAAACGTGCAGATTGGTGACAAGCTGCGCGTCAAACCCGGTGAAAAAATCCCGGTGGATGGCGAGTTGATCGACGGAAAAAGTACCGTGGATGAATCCATGATCACCGGCGAACCTGTTCCCGTCAGTAAGGAACCCGGTGATTCACTGACTGGTGCGACAGTTAACCAAACCGGCAGTTTTATCATGCAGGCCAAGCGGGTCGGTGATGAAACATTATTGGCACAGATCGTGCAGATGGTCGCCCAGGCACAGCGAAGCCGCGCTCCGATTCAGCGCGTCGCTGATATCGCTGCGGGCTATTTTGTGCCTGCCGTTTTACTGGTGTCGATCATCACATTTGCCGTTTGGGCCTTATGGGGTCCGCAACCCGCAATGGCATATGCCATCGTCAACGCGGTGGCAGTGTTGATCATTGCCTGTCCCTGCGCGTTGGGTTTGGCCACACCGATGTCGATCATGGTAGGCGTCGGTCGCGGTGCTCAGGCTGGTGTCTTGATCAAGAACGCCCAAGCCCTGGAAGTGATGGAAAAAATCGACACGCTCGTGGTCGACAAGACCGGCACACTCACCGAAGGCAAACCCAAACTGGTCGCCATCGAAACACACCAGGACTGGCAAGCCCAATCACTGCTTCGCCTGGCTGCTTCACTTGAACGTCAGAGTGAACACCCGTTGGCTCAGGCGATTGTTCAGAGCGCAAAGGATCGTGAGATCGAGTTGCTTGATCCACAGGACTTCGAATCAATCACCGGCAAAGGTGTGACGGGAAAAGTCGATGAAAAAGCGGTCGCCCTGGGCAATCGCGCCTTGATGGATCAGCTTGCGGTTGACATTGATGAATTGGTACAACGCGCCGATGATTTGCGAAGCGAAGGCCAGACGGTGATGTATTTTGCCGTGGATGGTAAACCCGCTGGTTTGCTTGGTGTCGCCGACCCGATCAAGGAATCAACCCAGCAGGCCGTCAAACAACTCCATGAATCAGGCATCGATATCGTCATGCTCACGGGCGATAACCGTAAGACGGCAGAGGTAGTGGCTCGGAAGCTGGGCATTGACCGCGTGGAAGCCGAGGTCTTACCGGATCAGAAAGCCGATGTGATCCGCAAACTCCAGAAGGAAGGTCGGCGCGTGGCCATGGCTGGTGATGGGATCAATGACGCCCCGGCATTGGCGCAAGCGGATGTCGGCATTGCCATGGGGACCGGCACAGATGTAGCCATTGAATCGGCCGGCGTGACCCTGGTCAAGGGAGACTTGCGTGGCATCGCCACCAGCCGTCAACTCAGCCACAGTACCATGAAAAACATTCGGCAAAACCTGTTTTTTGCCTTTATCTACAACGCCGCCGGTGTGCCGATCGCTGCCGGTTTGCTCTATCCGTTTTTTGGCATCTTACTCAGCCCCATGTTCGCAGCCGCAGCCATGACTTTCAGCAGCGTATCTGTGGTCAGCAATGCACTGAGGCTGCGTCATTTGGACATTTGAAAGGAACCTGCCATGTCAATTTCACGCGCACGTTTATCAATGACCTTCATGTTGGTTTTGCTGATGGCAAGTATCAGCGTCAGCCACGCACAGGCTTCGGAGAACCCCGGATCAGTTGTCCCTGTCAAGATTGCCGACACGTCAGGTTTATACATCAGTCATTCTCGTGCTCGATTGCAGGATCAGCAGTTGCTTGTGACGGGGACAGTTCGACGTACAAGGTTGTTCCCTGCGGATGTTCACGGTTATGTCCAGATCACCGCATACGACGCCAACGGACTGTTACTGGCACAGAAGTATGCGACCTATTCTCAGACACTTCTGATCGTCGAAGGATTACGACGTGCGACATTTTCAATGGAACTACCGATAAGTTCGGCTATTCCCACGCAGGTCAGCGTGCAGACCATTCGAGGAAAAATCACAAATAGACCTGATGATTCCGCCACGGATGGTTGATGAGTATTGAGGTAACACTGTGTGTTCTTACGTCCGGACGTATTACACGTTGTGCAATATTGGGACAACATTGAAGAACTTTTTCCACAATGGTTAATGATGTGCTGATTTCATTCGATACACAAACAATGCGACAGATTTGTCTTCGCAAATATGTTGAATCGTGGAACGTATGCGTTCGTCAGCACGTTGAATATTGATGAGTGGGGAATTGTTTCTAACAAAGGAGCTTCAAATGAAAGCAACCAGAACCGTATTGATGTTGACTGCAGTATTGGGCATGGCCCTGTTGATGACGGGATGCGCATCAACTCAATCCACAGGCAAAACGCAAGCCGTCAAATGTGATGCATGTAAGACCATCTGGGTGAAAACTGCCAGCAAGAATGGCAAGACCAATGTCATGCGCATTCAGGAAGAAAAGAAGATTGTCTGCGCCAAATGTGACAAGGCTGCACGCGGTGAAGTCGAATTCAATCCCATGGGTGAACCCTGTGAATCCTGTGGTGGTCGTCTGAAGATTTGTCATATTGAAAAAAGCATGATGGATACGTACACACCATAAATATCTCGGAAGCAATCATGCATATTGGTGTAGGATCATTCACGGTGTAACAAGTAACAATGAAAATGGCACAGGCAAGATCGTGTTGACAAAGTATCCTTTGAGTATACGCACTGCTCTGCTATTGACAGTCAACATGGTCTTGCTTGTTGCTTTGGTATTGTGGTTGAGTATTGATTATCACCGGGGACTAGTTCAGCAGTTACATGAAAAACAAGTTTCATTGGACGAAGAAGCCGCTCTCATGTTACCTGCCGTGTCAGCGTTGCATGATCAGGATATAGCAACGGTTCAGCGATACATTGACCATGCCTGTGCGTACATGCAGGAAACCGTATCTCCTGGACACCATATCGTTGTTCGACGGGGCCAAATGATTCTGCAGGCCCAAACCCATCACCGTGCATCCGAAGCGATGGCAGATGCGGTTCAGAAAGCTGGTAATGTGCGAGATCGGACAGGGATGGTTGGTGGCCGTGTAATCCTTGTTGGTACGCAAAAAAGCGATGACGGCAACATACAGGTATACGTTTCTGAATTCACAACAAATGTTCAACGTGCGGCCCGGACGAAGCTGATTGCAAGATCAGTGGAAATGGGCATGCTAGGGTTCTTACTGACGGCCATCATCAATCTGATTTTGTTGCGACTGGTCACACATCCTGTGACTTTGCTTGTAACAACTGTTCGGCAAATTGCAGATGGCCACTTAGGTACAACGCCACCGGCTTTAAATACACTGGAATTTGATTTCCTCTCAAACGAAATCAAGAAAATGAGTGAAAAATTAGCCTTGGCGGATCAGAATCGCCGTTTTCAAATGGAAAAGGCTAGAAAAATTCAGCATCACCTGTTGCCGGTTTCGGAGCAACTTAATGGGATTGGTATCCACCACATTCATATGCCTGCTGAGGATGTGGGAGGGGATTTTTTTGATGTGTTGAGCCATGATGAACGTATTGCCATTTGCATCGGTGATGTAACCGGCCATGGTGTACCTGCTGCAATGGGGGCCGGAATGCTCAAGATTCTATTTGAGCAGAGCATGGTTGATTGGTCTGACCCGGCACAAGCATTGATACGGATTAATCGGCGTTTTGGCCAAGTTACGCTCGATGGCGATTTTGCCACCATGTTTATGGGGATTTTGAACCGTTTTAGTGGCCAATTGGTCTATGCCAGCGCTGGGCACGAAACGGGATATCTATTAACACCTAATGGGCAATTTTCAGAATTGAAAACAACAGGTTTATTGTTGGGAGTGGACCCCGATGCGACATGCGATGTGATTACCACGATGGTTCAACCAGGTGACCGAATCGTTTTGTTAACTGATGGATTAATCGAGGCTATGTCACCATCTGGTCAGGCACTTGGACGTGATAGGGTACAGAAAACTTTAATGGCAACATATGGTTTGCCGGTAGCCCAACAAGCACATGCATTGGTTGATTTGGTGCAAACTCATCAGGACACTGATCATCAACAAGATGATATTACCATTGTTATGGTGGATGTTTGATACACCTGAAATTCATTCCAGAAAAGTTCTGTTCGTTTTACTGGACATGCTAAGTGCTGTGTATTGGCTTCATTTACCTGTTTCCAGTCATCGACTACAATCACTTCTAATTGATGGAACTTTCGGGACAGTAACACTCGTTTAGAAGGATGGAGTCGATGCGTGACGGGCCGATCAGCCAAGCTCAGGCACAACGATTCAAGCAACTGGTCTGGCCGCTGATGCCGATGGTGCTGAGAACTGCTCAGTACCTGACGCGCCATAGCCAGCAGGCTGAGGATCTGGCTCAGGAGACCATGGTCAAGGCGATGCGTGGGATTGATTCCTATCAGGATGACACCAATCTCAAAGCATGGCTGATGACGATCCTCCGGCGAACGCACATCGACCAGTTACGTGTCGGTCGCAATCGTCCCGATGAAGTGTCCGTCGCTTCGGATGTGCTTGAAGTGACAGTGCCCGATTCGTCGAAGGCAGCTGGCGAGTTTGATGAACAGTGGGAGGAACCTGAAGCCTTGATGGGCCGGTTCGAAGATGACGCAATCATCAAAGCCTTGGGTGAGTTGCCCGAGGACATCCGCTGGACATTGCTGCTCGTGGATGTGGAGAAAATGGAACAAGTTGAGGTGGCAGCGATCCTCAATGTCGCAGTGGGCACGATCAAGAGTCGAACCCATCGCGGGCGCAGCATGCTGCGGGATCGTCTTTACCAATTGGCTTTGCAACGCGGTTGGGTTGCAGCCAGGGAGTCAACGCCATGAACGACAACACCCAGAACAAATTGGATCAGGCGACATCCGCAAGGCTTGGCAAATTAGCCTCCAAGCCGGTGGATACATCACATTTGGCTGAGCATCTTCAAACGCTGATGCGTGACGTGGTGCAGCAGGATGAACCGCAAACGCTGCGGATACCAACCTGGATGAGATGGCGACCCATGTCGGCCGCAGCCATGATTCTGATTACTGTGATGCTGGGTCTGCTTGTGATGCAAAACACCACGCAACCCGTCATTGCTGCGCCTGCTGGATTGGCACAGATTAACCACGAAGTTTCAGGCGACATGGCTGAACAGATGAAAGTCACTAGCGTCGAGCAAGCCAACGCCATGCTGGCAGCCCAGGCCAAGGGTGCCATGCCGGTACCTGATCTGCCAGGGCAGATGCAATCCTGTTGTCTGCATGAACACAAGGGTGTCACCTTGACTTGCGTTAGTCTCCAACGCAATGGCCACCTGATCACCGTTGCCTTGGCTGATGGCAAAAAACTGCATTGTCCCGAAGGGGAAACGGTCATTCGTGACGGTCGTGAATTTTGCACGCATACCGTCGATAAGGTCAATATGGTTATGGCTCATCAAGGTGACCGTTGGCTGTGCGTGATGGGCAGTGCTGATATGGAAGAATTACTCTCGGTAGCCCAAGACATTGCCATGTAACACGTCAGACAAACGACACAACCCTTCATCATAAAGCATCGGTAAATTATGCCGATGCTTTTTTGTTGGGCGGATGATGATGCTCTTACTTTTGGATATACAACCTTCTGATTCATTATCCTGGGATGGCTTCCAACATCTTATTGCCAATCATCGAATGCACCAATCCGATCTTCCCAATCGGACAAACTTGTCTGTGGCAACCTACTGATTGCTTCGCCAATGAAGACGGACCTGAAGGGCATGGTCAATCCAACAAAAACCCGCGAGAAGACGCAACGGATGTCTTCTCGCGGGCAGTGAGGTTACAGGTTATGGAATTGATCAATCGTGCTTGACGCTGTGTAGTTTGACCAGGTAGAAGATTACCGGGTAAAGCAGTAGTTCCATGATGAAGCTGGTGCCCAGGCCACCGATCATAGGGGCCGCCAGACGACGCATGGTGTCGGCACCGGCACCCGAGGCCCAAAGCAGTGGAACCAGTCCGATGAAGGTGGTGACCACGGTCATTGTCTTAGGACGGATACGCTGTACCGCACCATCATGAATCGCATGCCAAAGATCCACGCGATCCTTCATGCGACCTTCGGATTTGAATTGGTCATAACTGTTTTCCAGGTACAGCAACATCACCAGGCCGGTTTCGGCATCGAGCCCGGCCAGTGCGATCACGCCGACCCAGACAGCCAATGACAGGTTGTAATCCAGGAAGTAAAGCAGCCAGATCGCACCCACCAGGCTAAACGGTACAGCCAGCAGTACGATGCCCACGCGCAGCCAACTGTTCGTTGCCAGGTAGAGTAACAACAGAATCAGTACTGCTGCGATTGGCACGACCATCATCAGACGCTTGCGTGCTGCCTGCATGTATTCGTACTGCCCGGACCAGACGATGTTGTAGCCTTGGGGTAGCGGAACCTGCGAAGCAACGACCTGTTGAGCCTGCTTGACATACGTACCCACATCCAAGCCGGCAATGTCCACGTAAACCCATGCCGTGAGGCGAGCGTTTTCACTTTTGATCATTGGCGGCCCCTTGTGCAGATCAATCTCGGCGAGTTGACCCAACGGGACCTGTGCGCCAGAAGGTGTACTGACAAGTGTCTGACGCAATTTGTCGATGTCATCACGCAGTTCCTGCGGGTAGCGCAGATTCACCGGGTAACGTTCCAGACCTTCGACGGTGGAAGTGATACTCATCCCGCCGATCGCGCTCATGATCACGTCCTGCACATCACTGACGGACAAAGCGTAACGCGCGATCAGTTCACGATTGATGCGGATGTCAAAGTAATTGCCACCGACACTTTTTTCAGCAAATGCGCTGGTGGTGTACTTGCTTAACTTGGGATCGGACTTGACTGCCGTGGCAATCTTTTCCGCCAGGTTTGCCAGTGTTTGCAAATCCGGCCCCATCACTTTGATCCCCACTGGCGTCTTGATACCCGTTGAAAGCATGTCGATGCGCGTCTTGATCGGCATCGTCCAGGCATTGGTCAGACCCGGGAATTGGATCGTGTCATTGAGTCCGGGAACGTGCGTTCCATCGGTCAGGTTGTATCCATACACCAATTCGTCAATGGTGATTTTTTCGGTATTGGGCCAGATTTTCCGAGGAATGGCAGCCAGCCAGTTCGGCCAGTGATCGTAAAACCGAGACACCGGTTTGTTTCGCCATTTGGATTTGTCACGGTGCAGAATGATCGTGGTTTCAAGCATGCTCGGTGGTGCCGGGTCGGTTGCAGTATCCGCGCGACCGGCTTTGCCAAAGACACTTTGGACTTCCGGGTACTGTTTGATGAGTCGATCCGTCTGCTGAAGGATTTGGCCGATTTTGCTGACACTGACCCCAGGGTCGGTCGTCGGCATGTACAGCAGGTCACCTTCTTCAAGAGGGGGCATGAACTCGCTGCCCAGTTGCCTAAGCGGAATGATCGTCACGCCGATGAGCAACGCTGCACCAATGAGCATCCCCCAGCGATACTGCATCGCAAAGACAAAAAACGGGTTGTAGGCTTTCTGGAGAATCAGGCTGATCGGGTTTTTCGCTTCGGGATATATTTTCTGGGGTAGCAGGATCATGCTCGATGCCGCCGCCCAACCAATGCACAACCACAGACGGTAGGCAGCCAGATGCGGTAACGGGACCGCTGCCAGCAACACAACCGGCAGGCCAATTGTCAACGCATACACCGTGTAACGCTTGGTCTTACTCCAGGTTAGAGGCAGCATGCGGTCGGAGATCAGGTAGACCATCATGACTGGAATGATGGTGATAGCCAATAGCGCTGCAGATGTCATGGCAAAGGTCTTGGTGTAGGCCAATGGTTTGAACATGCGCCCGGACTGTTCGCCGAGTACAAAAATCGGCAGGAAGCTGACCGTAATGATCAACAGGCTGAAAAACAAGGTCGGCCCTACTTCTGCTGCCGCTTCACTGATGGCCTCTATCCGACTGACGGTCTCTTTACCCTGAGCGATTTTTTCATCACGGTGTTCCAGGTGTTTGTGTGCGTTCTCCACCATGACAATGCTGCTGTCGACCATCACACCGATGGAAATCGCAATGCCACCCAGACTCATGATGTTGGCGTTGATGCCCATGGTGTACATCACCAGAAGCGTCAGCAAGACACCTGTGGGAAGCACAAATGCGGCCACCAACGCACTGCGTGCATGCAGCAAAAACAGGATGATGATCAGACCAACAACGGTGACTTCTTCAAGCAGCGTGTGATAGACGGTACTCACGGCACGTTCAATCAGGTCGCTGCGGTCGTAGGCCACATCAAGCGATACACCTGCCGGTAAACCTTGGGCCAGTGTCTGTAGTTTTTCTTTGGCCATCTCAATGGTTCGTTTGGCGTTTTCACCGAAGCGCATCACCACCACGCCACCGACGGTTTCACCTTCACCATTCCAGTCTGCTACACCACGCCGGATTTCCGAGCCGGTGCGGATGTCCGCCACGTCCTGCAGGTAAATCGGTTTGCCGTCTTCGTTGGCTCCCAGGGCAATCTGCTGAAGATCAGACAAAGTCTGGGAAGTCCGCAGAGCAGCATTGGGTGCTTGCTTGCTGTCCAGTGATCCGAGATAGCCGATGCCGCGCACCATGTACTCGGTTTCACTCATTTCAATCAGGCGTCCGCCCACATCGACGTTGGCATTGCGGATCGCCATTTTGACCTTGTTTAAAGGTAGATTCAGAGCCAACAGCTTGACCGGGTCAACAACAACCTGGTACTGCTTGACGAACCCGCCGATGGGAACGACTTCACTTACACCATCGACACTGGTCAATTCATAACGCAGATACCAGTCCTGTAAGCTGCGCAGTTGGGCCATGTCGATCTGGGGCTCAACCAATGGCTTATGTCCCAACGGGCAGTCGGTACGATCCGTGAATGTGCGCTTGAGGATCAGGCGACGCTGGATTGCTTCGTCCTCAGGCGCTTCGTGTTTATTGGCATACCATGTGTCAGCGACCGGATCGTACCAGAGTCCCTGCGGGTGATCCGGGCAGTAGTTGCCGGTCTTGAGCACGTATTGGTAAACCCAGCCTACAGCGGTGGCATCGGGGCCCAGTTGCGGGCTGACATTGGATGGCAACTGCCCGGAGACAAAGTTGAGTTGTTCGAGGACGCGACTGCGTGCCCAGTAAAGATCGGTGCCATCTTCAAAGATGATATAGACGAAGCTGGTGCCGAACATGCTGTAGCCTCGCACAACCTTGGCTTGCGGGACCGCGAGCATGGCCGTGGTCAGCGGGTAGGTCACCTGGTCCTCGACGATGCGCGGGGCCTGGCCGGGATACTCGGTCTTGATGATGACCTGTACGTCCGACAGATCGGGGATGGCATCGACGGTGATGTGACGGGCTGCCCAGACACCACCGATCAGCAGAAAGCCGGTCAGTAACATCACCATCATGCGATTACTGACACACCAACGAATGAGTTTGGCAATCATTTTTCACCCCCATCCGTTTGAGTCAGTTGCGCCTTGATGCTGCCGCAATCAAGCATCTGCGGGGCATAGGGATTGCGGATTGTTTCGTCAGCCTGCAACCAGTTCTTTTTAACCATCGGGCAATAAGCCTGGTACAGGTTCCGGTGTAACGGCAGTTGCGATTTACTGGCTTGAACCAAAGTGATCATCGCATCCGAGAGATCGGCAAAGCCACGACGCAAAGACTTGATATCACGCGTGTCCAGGTCTGATGCCTGAAGGATCGCTGTTGCGTTTGGGGCTTGTTTTGCAGGCAGTTTTGATGCCAGTTGTCCGGCGAGTTGTTTGAATGAAGCAAGCTGATCGGCCATCCCGTCCATTTGATCCAGTGTCAATTGGTGTTGTATGGCAAGGTAACGGTCAATGAGTTGACCAAGTAACTGAGCCGGATCGTCGGGTAAGTTGCTCGGCACGGCATCAGTCATTTGCTGCGATGCTTGACCGGCAATGGGCAACGATTCCTGTTTGTCCGAGCAGTCGAGCATGGATTGGCCGAAGTATGGATTCTTGACATCGCCATGCGTCTGCAACCAATGGCTACCGCCTTGGGTGTTACGGAACATCGGGCAGTGCAGAGCATCAATGGTCTGCCCGAGACTGGCTGGCACGCCGGTGTCCTTGAGCAGTTGTTGCAGGTTGATACTGACGAGTGCAAACTGCTCACGTGCCTGCTTGATGTCTTTAATATTGGTCAAGACTTGGGAAGCCTGTAAGGCATCCTTGACCTGCATGTGTTGATGCCAGAAGTGTTCATTACCAGGCATGGATTGTGCGGTCAACGTGTTGATGGCTTGTGTGAGTGTTGTCGCATGATGGGCGACATGTTCGATGCTGTCATTGGACAGTTGCTTGCCGATGGCCAGGTACGCATCGATCACCTGGTTCAAGGCGTTAGCAAATGCATCGGGTAAAGCGGGCATGGTGCCAGCCGCCTGGGTGTCGGAGACGACTTGAACGTCATTGCCGTTATCTCCCTGGATCATGCGGGCCAATGCTGCACGGATTTTGGCTTCGCTGTCCAGCAGGAATTGGCCGGAGGTCACGACGGTTTCACCGGGTTTGAGTCCCTGGAGAACTTCGATGCGATCATTTTCGGTCCGCACGCCGGTGATGACATCACGCGGTTCAAAACGTCCTTTACCCAGGGCGACAAAAGCAACCTGTCTTGCGCCGGTGTCGATGATGGCTTCACGTGGCGCGAGTGTGCGTTCATCTGCCAATCTGTTTTCCAGCGAGACATTGGCGAACATGCCCGGCTTGAGCAGACCATCGGGGTTATCGAATTCAAGACGGACCTGCACTTCACGTGTTTTCTTATCCAGGAACGGGTAGATGTAGACCACCGTGCCTTCAAAGGTATGACCGGGAATGTAAGGCAAACTCATCGTTGCCTTATTGCCCAACTGGATATAGGGCAGTTGATATTCGTAAAGGGTGACAATGACCCAGATTTTGGAAAGGTCAGCGATACGCAGCACCTGCATGCCCGGATCGACTTTCATGCCTTCGTTGGCATGCTTGGCAATGACCACGCCGGTGTACGGACTTTGCAGCGTCATCGTCTTACTGGGCTTGTCATCTTTTTGCAGTTGGGCGATCTGGGCATCGGTGATGTCGTAGTAACGCAAGCGCGTTCGGGCTGATTCAAGCAGTGTGGAATTGGCTTGAGCCTGCTGTTGTTGGGCGCGGTAGGCGATGAGATATTCTTCCTGGGCGGCATACAGGTCTGGCGAATAAATCTCCATCAAAGGATCGCCTTGCTTGACCTTGGCACCGAGGTAATCAATGTATAATTTTTCAATCCACCCGGAAATCTTGATGTTGATATCACGGACGAGTGTTTCGTTGTAATCGACTGTGCCCACGGTGCGAATGTTTTTGACCAACGGGCCGGCAGCAACTTTTTCGGTGCGTACACCCATGTTCTGTACCACGACCGGGTCGATGGCAATCTCGCCGGTGAACTTGGCCGGGTCCAGGGGGACCAGGTCCATCCCGCAAATCGGGCACGCACCGGGATTGGGCAGGATGATCCACGGATGCATACCGCAGGTGTAATATTGCGTCACACCAGCATGATCGTGGCCATCGTCTGAGGTCTGCGATTGCGGTTTGAGTTTGGCGATGGTCTTACCGATCGGCTTGGCAAAGTACACACCGATGGCAAGCGAGACCAGGCTTGCGACCAGCAGTAGTGACATGGTTTGAAAGGGTATGGAACGTGGGATTTTATGTGTTGATGGTTCCGTAGACATGGGTTTGTCCTCACTTGTTCTTTTGGGTTGTGTCAATGGATCGACTCGACGGATGCTAGGAACTGCAATTGGGCAAGGTCTTGTTTCCAGAGTGAATGATTGCGATGGGTCATGAGTTCGATTTCCAGTAGCTTGCGCCAGTTGTCGATGAGATTCAGAAAATTGCCGCGTCCTGCGCGGTATTGGCTTAATGCGCTGTCCACAGCTTGTTGAGCCTGGGGCAGAATTGTGCTGTGATACAGTGCGTCCTGCTTGCGTTGTGATTCAACACGTTCGTAAGCATCGGCTACGCTGTATTGCAACTGGTTATTCACTTGAACCAACTGCGAGATTAATTCGCGGATGCGGGCGATGGCCTGTTTTTCTGCGGCATCGAGTTTGTTCTGCCAGATGGGGAGATTGATCCCAAAGCCAGCATAAAGTTGATCGGTGCCATCGGCTGCCATGGATGTACCGCTGTCAGAGACCGCTGCATAGTTAAGCATGACAGTCAGATCAGGAATGCGCTGAAGGTGAGCCAGCTTCAGTTGTTTGCGTGCCTGCTCAATGGCAAGATGAACCATGCGCAGTTGCGGATCGTTGTCGAAGGCCAGTTTCTGCCAATCATCAAGGCTCGGAGGGTCTTGCGAGTCTTCGGTTGGTTTGTCAATGGTTAACGGGGCCGATGCCGGACGATTGAGCAGACTGTTCAAACGTGCCAGGGCACTTTGACGTTGCTGGGTTGCCGTGGTGATGCGATTATCCAACGAACTGATTTCAACGGCAATACGCAGTAAATCCTGCTGATCTGTTTTCCCCGCACGATAGGCTGCGTTGGCTGACTCATTAAACTGCTGCATCAATTGGCGCTGTTCGTGCAGCACGTCAAGCGTGTTGATCGCCAACTGGTGTCGCCAGTACGCTTGCTTGACATCGCGTGTGACGGCCAGTTGAGTCTGCCGCAACTGCTCGGTGGCAATTTTGACCTGTTGTTTAGCGACATCCCCCCGAACCTGGAGCTTGTCCGAGAGTGGCAGCTTCTGGCTCAGTGAACTCATCAATGTGACTTCACCGTCAGCGGTTTGTGCCATCTGCCCGACTGGGGCCAGTGTGAACATGGGGTCATCCAGGCTGGTCACCTGGGCAATACTTTGCTGGGCCTGTTCGATGCGATGCCGGGCAACCTCAAGCGACGGATTGTGAGCTTGAGCATAAGCAATCAAATCTGCCAGGGATTGCGGTTTGGAAAATGAACCAGCCGGGAGAGTATCGGACGCAGCATTTGGCGCTTGCACACTCGGGGCAGCATGTGATTGATCCCGTTGCCATTGCTGGTATAACGAATCGTCAAATGGTGATTGGCAGCCAAGTAGGAATATGGCACTGCCAAGACACCCGATGGTCAGTAAATGTCTCATGGGTTGGTCCGTGTTTGAGGAAGCGATTGACATAGAAACATGCTAATGTCATCGGATAAATAGGTGGGATCATCAAGCCGATAACCTGTCAAAGACGCAGAAATCTGGCTATTGCACCTCATTAATTTCGGGATTGGCAGTTTAGAGCAACGAGTGTTGCTGTCGCGGGGACTCTGATGGACAAAGCGTTTGAATAATGAGCCTGATTCGACCAATCCTGTTGGCATGTCATGAACATGGTGCTTGCAAAGTATGCAACAGGCTCTGTTGGGGGTTCAGGAGCGATGCGGCTGCCATCATGGCTGTGGTGATGCTGCGGTCGTGGTCCCATATTGCATATATCGCAATGCATTGGTGATGCAGTTGCTAGCATGTCGGGGGTAAAAGACGGGTCCGCAGTCTTTTGCTGATGCGAATCACAACACGCATGAGCAGCATGATTCTGGCCCGGTACTGGGGACATTGATAGGCAACAGGCAGCTTGCAACGGGGCTGCAAACACTGCAAGGATGGCCATGCAGGACAGGATGGTTGGTTTAATCGACATACGCACTCACTCAGATCAACGAGTCACAAGGGTGCTAAGGTTCCATCCTGCCTCATTTTTTTTGATGTTTGATATGATCCAGTCGATTAATGCGATGCAATCTGCAAATAAGGCTTGATTGAACTGCCACGTCTAATTAGCGATGTCGGCAACTCAAGTGTCCAATGGCCAAGGATGCTCGGCATGAAAATCGTGTCGAAATCACATTGCGAAAAATACTATGATTCCAAGAATAGCAGTTATGAACAACTCAATGGATGTTGCCGCACCACCTTTGGCATGCACATCATAGCCGTAGGCTCAATCATGCCCTTTCAGCTATGAAATAGACATTGGGTTTGCTGGGTGATGGTGATTACCATGGTTTTTCGCGGGTAATTAATATGTAGTGACGAGCCTGCTGCTCAGGAAATACTAAGGCGAAAGTGACACCGTAGCCGAATCGTGTTGAATGGACACTATAGCCTTGTTTCAGTTTTTCCACACCTGCATTTTTGATTTCTTCTGCAATCCAGCCTGAAACAGCACCAATTGAAAACATTTCGTTGACCACTTGGTCGATCATTTCAATTGAAGCCTGAAAGGTTTTTTCATATTGAACACGTTTGTCGGGGACCACTGCACAGAATTGTATCGCATGAACTTGATTGTCTTTCATGACAATATCGAACTCCCCAAACGGAAATGTCCTACATGTGCCGTGGAACTGAATGAACTTCCCAGAGCGGTTGACTTCCTTGTATTTGAACTCGTGCTCCTTCCCAAACATTTTGAGGATCAAAGCGTCAAACTCTTTGCCGTCAATTCCTAAATCAAATATGCCAACACTTTGAATGTTGCGCATTGCATCATCCATGGGAGACTTGATCATGTACTGATAAAGTTGGTAGTTCATGATCAGCATGTCTGTAATTTTTTCATTTTGAATGGCTTCTACAGCTTCGGCTTTTCCGTCATCTGTTTTGCAGAGTATTGTCATGCAGTTTTCAATGGTTTTAGGGCTATATTTTACGCCAGCATCTGCTAATTGCACTGACAATGCAGATGCGAGAAGGCTTTTTGTGTTCTGGTTTGCATCAATCCAATCTTTAATCTTGCCTTTAAAAACCAATCGAACGATTTCTGGCGAGAAACCATTTTCAGTCAATGGGTGATTGGCAAACTCATGCGCAGGATCGGTTGATTCGGTTTTGGCAACATCATGATTGATTAATTTTTGATTATCTGTGTCTTCATGGATGACTGTTTCGGATGCTGTGGCTTGAGTGTTTAGATGTGTTTCAGATTGACCGGTAGCAATGTAGATAACCATCCCGCCAATTGCCAGCATCAGAACAACGATGGTGCTTACCATGCCATATATCATCCATTTTGAATGCTGTGCTGTTTGGGGTGCCGCAAGGTACGTGGTCTCCGAAATTAGGATACCCTTGTCAAATGCTTGAGCCTCTGCATGTTCCTGATCATGTGCAGTGAATGTCACATCAGCAGGTTCTCCTGTGTCTTTGTATGCACCAACAACTCTGAATTTTGACATCTATGCCCCCTTCATGGCTAATCAAGCGTGCAACGTAAATAACTCGCGGTACTTCAGTGTTTCATGTCGAAGTTTCGTCAGTAAACAAGATTATGAAGTTAGCTTGTTTGGGAAACTATTTGAGTAGCTTGCCACGACGTTTGCATAATTCATGCCATACATCAGGATCAATTTCACGGGGATACCTGGCCTGTATACTGCATATATGACGCCATGCAAGTGAGTCTATCAGGGCATTGTCGGGAACACTGCCTGATTGAATGTCTTCAAGGACTTCATTGTCGGTTAGCTCGTTGTAACTCATGTCAAGACTCCCAGGAAATGTCACGCAATGTGGTCGTATCTACTGGTCATATGCCGATTGTCGAATCGGAGAATGAAGTTTGACAGGCTCGAATGCCAAGCTTTTCAAAGAACATTTTATGGCGACGTTGTGCGTCAGTGACAAGCTTGCTGTAGCCGATGACTTCAATATGGCAATTGTAATTTGTATTTGCGTTGTAGGTGTAATACCCGAGTTCACCTTTCATTGCAGAATATCCCTGCGATTCGGCAAATTCTTTGATTGGTTCAGTCAGATCACAGAGTGCATAGCAATAGCATCTCGTCTCGTCTGCAACTTGTAGTTTGCGGCCATTGGGGAGTTTTATCGTTTTGGACTGGCGTATTTCACGTACATAACGAAGCATTTGTCTGGTAGGGTCTTCATCAATGTTTTGACGTTCAGGACGTTTAAGTTCAATTATCGAAATAACGCGAGCCACTTTATCTTCATCTACTTCGGCAAATGCCAGGATATCAGGACGCTCTTTGCTTTCTGAATTGCATATGTCGCAGAGCCTTCCATCGGATTTGGCAAATGTGTGGAATGTAAGGCGTTCATCCACTAACCACAGGTTGTGGTCGTTCATGTCTAGTTCGTCAGTTGTCGATTTTCTTGGGAATAATATGTCATGGACAATGTTTTCTCTGACATATTTCCCGTTGTCATCAAGCTCGAGTTTCTTTTCGAGCAAATCAATAATCATTCGTCGAAGAACAATGTATCCGACAAGCTGATCCCGTTGAAACTGTTCTAGGCGTTCGGTTACCCCTTCGTATTCCTCTTTTATTTCGGCAACGCTTGACGCTTGTGTTTTGAGAAGTTCGTCACCACGGCGTCGAATGTCGTATTCTGCTTTTCCTTTGTATTTATGGAATACTTCGTCAATCTTTTCTTCAGATGAGTTTGGTTCGATTTCGTCAATGGCCTCGGGGCAGTAATGCATGACCGATCTTAGCGATGGATTCTTTTCGGAAATGTATTCGCCTGCGATTTGAATTTTGCGATCATGGATGGCTTGTAAATAGGTTGCAAGGTATTCCTTGATGTGTTTTTGCGACTCATCGATTATGGTATCAATTTTAAGTTCGTTTGGTGAAACAAGAGTCTCTTTGTCTGGTAAATCAAAGGATATTCTGTTTGCGCCTACATTGTGATCTAAATAATCACCTGATACATAAGCTGCGTAAAAAAATTTCTGATCCTGATCGTCAAATTGCTGTGATGTGCCGAGAATTCGACTGATATTAAATCGTTTCACATCTCGACTGTTTCCGCAGAGAACAAGATCGTGCACTTGGCTTCTGGTTCCATAGAGCTTGATGTGGCTGATGTGGAATTCATGTCCTTCAATTATAAATTTGTCTTCATCGATATGTTCTTTGATGTGTGAGAACAATACGTCAAGTCGCTCGGTATGTTCGCCGTCGGTAACAATGATCTCAGGAATTGTGTTTGCAATAAAATACGAAAGACAATGTTCCAAGATACGTTGAGCGATCTTTGAAGTGGTCTTAAATGAGGATGGCTGTTTTTGATATTCCTTGTTGTATCCGATCAGCTTGACAACTGTACGAGGGGGCCCATCCGTTTCTACGGGGTCTGTTGGTTTGATTCCGTGTTCACGGGTAAAGCGTATATCGCGTTTCCAATGCTGTCCATTTGATTCGTAAACACTTTCTATCTGAACGTAAGTAAATGCTTTAAGCCAGTAAAATCGGCCTATTCCTTTGCATCCACGTTCAATTTTGAATGTTGAATCTGCAGTCTGAAATGATTCGAGATTTTCATTGTTGAATCCGATGCCGTTATCTTCGATTTCGAATCCATTTACAGGACGAGCCCGTTCTGAATCCAGCTCCATTTGCTGGTCGCGTTGAATTCTAACGGTGATCGTTCCACGTCCTGGTCGCTTGCGATCCTCAATTGCTTGGATTGCATTTACAACTGCTTCAAATAATGGCAGGAGCGCCTCGCTTTTGAAGCTCGGGAGATTATTGATTTTTCCCGCTAATTCCGTTTGGATCATTGCTGACATACTGGCGATCCCCTGTTAGGTCATTGTGAAGATACGTGCCAATGATTTTCTTCACTTGAGCCAATTACCCAAAGCAAACTGATTGTTAGCCGGGTGTGTGATGCCTATGCACAAAAGACATGGCCCGGAAAAGTGTTCATTTGTTATTGTACAAAGGAGTTAGCTTACGTCGAACGTTTACCCTAGCGCATTTATAAGTGAACGTTGGGGCGCAGTGAATGGTTGCGCCGATTTGGCTACAGTGTGATTGTGCTTTTAGGATCGCCAGAATGCATCACGAAACGATGTTGTGTCCCAGTAAGCAATGTCAAATAGCCATCAAATAGGATTTGCATGGCAAAAGTCCACATCTTGTGGAATAGTGCCGTTTTTCACTCAATATCCTGTGTCTCACGAACTCTGAGTCAAATAAGCGTCAAATAGCGATCAAATAAGAAACAGGAGGATTTTGCATGAGTTTAAGCCCAGTAGGGAACGTAACTTGCGTGCCGTCTGGAGTCACTTTCAGGGTTTGACGGTCGGATTCTGCCTGCATCCACTGTGTCATTGATCACCCGTGAGACTTGTGCTCGGTTCTTTTCATCGATACCCAAGCGTGTCCGCAGGGTGCTGTTGGTCATCTGCTGCCGTTGGACAAATTGCAGGCAGGCGTGCAGATAGCAAGCACGAATCCGATCGTCTTTGTTCATTTCTGAAAAGGATTTATGGGCAAAAAGCACTGCTCGTGTGTGCTGCTCGGTGACTTCAAACAAAGGAGCGGGAAGCTGGTAGTACTCCGTTTGAAACACCACCTTGTCCACGCCGCTGCCGCGTTCTTCGCAAATGCCGATGCGGCGCAGGAATGACGCCAAGGCTTCATTCCGAGATCGGGGCGGGGTGTCCAGGAAGCGGTCGGTATCCATCAGAGGGATGCCTGGATTGGTGATTTCCAGACGCCCGCCAAAGACCTCGACCATCGGGCCTGCACCTGTGATGCTGAAGTCCTGGTGAATGATGACGTTGGCCACCAGTTCGCGGATGGCCAATTCAGGATACATCGGCACAGTTTTTCGTAGGGCCTGGCCAATGACCTCATTCTCCGGCAGGATGCCCTTGAGAAATCTGATCAGGTTTTCAAAGCCGGCAGCATATCCTTTGGGTTCCAGGTGCTCGCGTTTGGTGTGAATGCGACCCGTGCCATCATATTCAATGACGCGCACGGCCTTCCGTGCCAGTTGTCGAAAGTTCGATAAGTCAGCAGCGAACAAAATGGCACCCAGATTCAGGATATCCCATCGTCCATCGGTACGCTTGCGGATCATCAGCTCATCTGACAGCCGTGTCAGAATGCCGTCGCGTGTTTCAGGTAGCGGAGTGCTTAACAGTTTGAAATAGGCAGGATAGTCCAGCAATTGCAGAACCGTTGCCCCATCCACAGCCTCAGCAGCCACAAGTTGCTCAAACGGTGTGACATCGAACAGCCGCCATAATTCGCGGGTTTTTTCAGGATAATCTTTGAGCTTTTTCTTGTATGAGCCGATGCGGACGTACTCAATGCCCTGAAACTGGACAGGCTGGTTGGCTGCGCGTGAGATCTCCATCATTGCAATGGGCTGGTTGTCTACCTGAAATTCGATGAAGCGGAAATGGACGCGCGGCGAAAGCAGACGCAGCAACCAGGCTTCGAGTTCTTCGTTGCCCTTTTTGATCTGCGTGGGTTTGACTGTGGTTCCGATGATGTCATGGGTGGCGTTGTCAATTCCCCAAACCAGATACGCGTTGCTCTTGCCACACAAAACTGCGGAGTTGGCCAAGGCCGAGATGTACTCGCCGATTTCCTCAGGATTGTCATTGTTGTGTTTGAATTCAACCCATTCGGTTTCGTGGGGAAGCTGCCGCAGTTCATGCAGCAGGCTGATCAGGTAGTCTTGTTCTTGGGTGTTTGTCATTTGATTTCCCGGTGCCATTGACAGACACGCAAGTGCGGCTTGTGGTAACTCAGTGAATTGACCGATGCCGTGGTTCATGATGCAAAAGCAGTATTTTAGCAGGCTTGAGCCATGTGTGCCGATTCACAGGGGGCAAGACGGATTGGTCGGCGTCGGTTTCGAGAGAATTGGCCGCATCGCAACACAGGCGTGCCAAGCGATAGGTCAATCCGATGTGGCCAGCAATTCTGCCTGATCGCAACAGGGGGAAACGTTGTTGCCTTGGGGCCAAACCAGGCAGAATCGGTAGTGCTGCCCAATATTCGCAATCAATCACGCCACGCTACTACCGTGATTATCGATGGTTCGAGTCCGTTCACCCGCTCTTTTACAGTTCAGATACTTGACTCACGTACGGGCGTGAATCTGTTTTGTCTGTTGGTATTACTTTCACAGAAAAAATTCTTGGGTGATGTGGCCTAGCAACACTTTGAACATCTGATCCCACTACCACGTCCTGAAGGACGATGCGAGCCCGCAAGAAACTGCTTAGCATAGTTTTTTGAAATTTTTTTATTACGATTTTTTCTCAATCCATGTTGAGAATATAAGATTCTTTCTATGTCGTCCCCTCCTTGGTATACGCGCCCGTGCGCGATACTAAATTTTCCGAAAAAATCAATTCCATTTCACAGCCATTGCCAAAAATTTAAGTATTGACTTATGAATTTTGAGGATTACCATTTAGGAACTGCCCATTGAATACGTCAATGGTAGCAAGTTCCAGTCATCAAGAGTCCAACTGGGAAACCGATGTTGTCCAGCAATGCTGGATATGTAGATGGTTTTTTTTGAAAGGAGAATGCCATGCAGCATGACTTGTAACGGCCACGGCCAACTGTGGGGGCACTTGCCCCGATTTTAAATTTTGGCGTTCTATACGCCAGGTGCTGCATCTAACAAGATGCACAAACAGGAGAGTAGCTATTATGAATCACAACAAAAAATAGAAAAGCATTGAATAATGAAAAAATCTAATATTGATTGCTTGAAGCATACGCATAAGTCATACGTCGCATCTAAGACCTCGCTCAAAACGAAGGCAACCGAAAACGGCCGTTACTGGGCACAACACATCGCCCAGCCTTTCCATCTCGAACGGCTTTACAACTGGTACCACTACGAAAGTTTACGCGGCCAACCACCAGCCCCTTGCTGTTGGCTGGATCTTTTGTTCTTGGCTATCAGTGATCTAGGCGAAGAACATGATCCCAAAGCCTGGGAATTTTTCAAAATCCCAATCCAAAACGTAAACGATCCCGACTATATCGAGGACTATATTCTCGGTGCGATCAGTTTCTGGGAATCTGATAGAGATTCTGAAACCCAAAAATCCTGAAATAATCATCGAACTCCGTCCACGCAATTAATCAAGATTGTGGAGATGGTATTACGTTGACAGAAAGTGATTAACGCGCATTTTCTGTTTACTGTCTGTATTAAGTATGAATAATAAATTTTGGCTTAAATCCCCAGTGTGAGACGGGGATCTGGATATGAAATGAAGCAAGAGATAATGATAATTAACAACAAGAGTGGAAGATCGAAATGGTCTGGTGAAGCAAAAGGTTTGCATTCGCGGTTTGTTCAGAATCACATGAATCCTGTGTTTTATGGTCTGAAGAATGAATTAGGAGATGTGGTTCGTCCCAATGTGCGATCAAAGCATTGGCCTGTTCCCGTTACAGCAACAGATATCTTTGATAGACCTGTGACTTTTCACACACAACGTGTGCTAAGCAAACCGCTCATTGAGAGTCATCTGTGTTCGAGTCATCAAACTGTTTATTTCGAAAACAGTCAGTTTTTGAAAAACGGGAAAGAGGTTTTTCTGCATCCTGTAGCTGTGGATATTGATTCAGATTGTGATCTCCAAGCTGCCCACGAAATACGAGCCTTGATTGAACTGTGGCTTGCAGATAATGGAATCAATTCGCCTACCATATCAATTCCAAGTCCAAGTGGCCATGGGATTCATTTATGGCTCATGTTTCGTCGTTCTAAAAAGACATCTCCGCAGAAATTCAACAAGGTTTTGGAGAATATTGGTAGGGCATTACGTCAACAAATCCCATATAGACCCGGCGATAGGGCTTGGTTGTGTAAATCTGATAATCCAATTAAAGGCACTTTGACTTATATGACACCTAATAAGCAGTTCAAGCCTGCACTTGCTGTGCAGCCTGGTGCGTGGCGTAGAGCTACCAAAAGGGATTTATTAGATGATATTATTCCTACGCATATTGAGGATGTGGTAGTTTCAGATCGTCACAATACTAAGACATATGCAGATCAAGATCGTGTTTATGAAAATGAAAAATGCGAAAATGTTGTGGTCACTGGTCCAGTCGAGCAAACTCAATTGCAGGCATATGAGCGATCAAGATCATTTGAGGGTTTTGAACGGGATAGCAAGCTTGAGCCATTTGATCTTCACCGTGGTTCTCTGATTGCATTTCCTGGTGCTGGAAGGAAAGATTTAGTTCCTCAATTGCTCGCTTGGTACGACAAAGCAATCTTGGCCCCAATAAACATGGCTGCTGCCATGAGATTAGCGCAGCAAGCTTCTGGCAAGGAAGTGATGTCTGCTACGTACGATTTCTTCTTGCGTACAGCCAAAGGACGAAGTCGTTCTTGGAAAATTTTGACTAGTACTAAAAAACCGGACTCAATGCTAGCTGCTGCTCAGGTTGCATTACAGCAATATGGTATGTCAGCAATGGTAGAAGATGTACTGAATTTCTATGAACAATTTGGGCCTGCAACTGGCCCCAGAGACAGAAAAAGAGTTAGTCGAGCGCGGTGTGCACTAAACAAAGCATTGCAAAGCTATGATCCGAACATTAGAAATAATCTAAAAAATACCTCTGATGAATGCCCACAGCCACAGTTTGGAAACCAGGAGATTCAGGAACTGGTTGAACTGATGAAGCAAAGTTGGCCTGATTTGAGTGTTCTGAAATCATCGGCTCGGGGCCGTAATGTGACTTATGAGCAAATGGCATTCGTGTTTGCGTGTTTAGCCAAGTATTTGTTAGTAAACTGGGGTGGTCGCGTTTCAGGTCAAGCGGTGAGAAAAACAGCCCAAATGTTTAACTTGTCCCTTCACAAAGATGTTTATCGCGCTATTCGCGATGGTCTGATCGATGCCGGTTGGTTAGTTGTGACAGATAATTCATACTCACATACGCACAGGCGTTCCAAGGCGTATGCTCTAGGAGTAAATGTTCCTCGTCTTAGATGGCTTGAGGGATTTGATATGCAACATCCTCTTTCTTCAGGCCCTTCCATGCCTGCTCCCCCGATTGACCTTGAATTGGGTAAAGTGCTCCAATGGGGTGATACGGTTTTGAATCTAGCCTTTTTTGTTGATTCTGAAAGATATGTTGAGGATGTATCTGGTCTTGATCCATTATGGTCTGAAGCATGGGCTATCTACAATGATTTCCATAGCTCAATACCTGCTCTTAATCCACAGAATATGATGTGAATGAGCGTGCGATGTGGCCATGATGATGTAATTCCCAATATAGACATAATGTAATGACCCACTTGAAAATATTGTACGTCTGTGTTCACTCCTTGGCATGCATTAAGGAGGGTAAAAGGGGGTAACAGCTAAAATATTTTGTGAGGATCGTATATGTCAACCTGCCCATGGAAAGATGGGTAGGGTATGTTTTTTTTGAGATGTCAAAGCCCCCCCCGTTGCTAATTGAAGGGGGGGACACTGAGTATTGGACAATTTTCGGAATTTAGGCACATATATATCTATCAAGCGGGTCATCTTTAGCGATATTGGCTTGAAAATGAGGATTTAAGGTTCAATATTCAGTTAATTGTTGGTTTGATTTGAGCGTCACATTAATGATATAACTGTAATTTTGTTGAATTGTTTTAAATATCTGTTAATTAGATAGATATGTCAGAAATTGGGGTAATTTTGCGAGTATCGGTTAACGTTCTTAATTTTCAATGGTTTACATCAAAAAATATGCCTTGCATGAGCACTGGCGCGCGTATCGGTCAGTAGAACACGTTTTCGGATGAGTAAATCGAAACGTTTTCGTCGGTTAGTGGTGTGATTTTCATACCCTGTTCACAATTGCCACACATGCGTTGATAGCTTCTGTTTCCGGTTTAGCTTCATGGAAAGTGAGGGAATGTGTGATCTACGCAATTGTGAGGTTTTTCGTACAGAATCCACTGGTGTTTCTGGCCTGTGTGTTGTTTGGCTCATACATCAAGCGTCAGCTTGAGGATGTTGATCGCTGGTTGTATTGATTCTGGTAGAAGGGGTACTTGTGAGATGTGGAAGACTATGTGGTCATTCTTTCACATAGCGGCCAACTACAACCGCAGCTGTAATAATATCTGAGTTCTTCACGCGACGGGTTGGGTGCCGGTCATTCTCTGGAATCAGATCAATGTGCTCATCATTGACGCGATGTACGCGCTTGATTGTTGTAGAGCCGCCGGCCAGCTTGCTGAATCTCATGGCATATCGCCGGCCATCTTCAAATCCCTTGCTTTGCCACTCAGAAGGTGAGCACACCACAATTTCGCCTTCTTGATATCGTGGCATCATGGAGTCGTCGGTGATGATCAAACCAAATGCACACAGATCTTCAATGCCAGGTAATGGTGGTAAGTGATCGACTGTCACGTCGTGATATGTTTCACTCGTAATTGAATCGTTTTCCCAGCTTGCAGGAATTTGAGACAGTATTGGGATGCGTTTGCGATCCTCGTTAGAAGGTTTACCGCCTTCGATGTCACGCAACAAATGTCCCCAGCTTGGATAACTCAGGGCATCTGAAATTTTGTTCAATTTGGCTGTATTTAGTTTTGAGTTGCCAGATTCCCAGTTGCGAATTGTCTTTTCAGCCACACCACATTTTACAGCAAGCTCAAGCTGAGTCATGCCGGTTTTTTCTCTGGCCAATTTAATCGCATCGCTTGGGTTCATAATCAGTATTATCTCGGACATTTACAGAAAAAACCGGCAATATGCCGGCAAAAATTCGGTAATATATGGCAAAAAAACATTGAAACCGGCAAAACGACCTGTATAATTCCGGTATGGTGAATAAAAAACCAAAACGTCAGCGTATTGAACTCACCGATACGCTCTCGATTCGGATTGTCGAGACATACCGCAAGCAGATAGGAGACAAAACCTCTGCTAAGACACTCGGTCGAATCGTTCAGGCGTTCCATTCAACTGGGGGGCAACTTGGTCCTGGGGCAAGCAATTCTTCGGAAGCAAAGGGGGCTGGCAGCGATGCAATTCCTACGTCTACTCACAAGACATCATCTAAACGTTGATACTCGGTTGCTGAATTTGATCTACTTGGTGCTGCTTTCCTTTGTGATTACAGCTTGTTCTGATGCTGGCGATCCAGATAGCTACATTGGCGAATGGTCTTCGAGCTTCAATGACACAGATGGCCAGGGCAACCCAGTGAAACAGGCATGGTTCCTTACCATTGCATCGGATCGTAGTTTCATTTTGGAATGTCGATATGAGCCCAATGGTGATTGGCGTGAGTTTAGCAAAGGTACTCTGGAAAGCTGTACGGTCACTGTTGACGGACGTAGAAGATCAGGTGTGCGATTCGGTACCAACCAAGGCACATTTTATGCCGGCAATCTGGATGCGATGGTTTGTGGGGAGCTGCGGACTTTTCATCGATCAGGAGGCTGGAGTTCCACAACATGGAACATTGTTGGTGGGATCATGCTATTGGCTTTCTTCTGGTACATGTGGCGCGAGCATCGAGAATACAAAGCTAAGCAGACATATCTAGCCTATCAATCATACCGCTCTTCAGAGCATGTTCCTTCAGTAAGCCAGAGCGACAACGATCCAGATATCAAGCCGTGGGATGTTATGCGCTAAGCATGATTGGGCACGAGAACACATATAGGAATTTTGACTATGACAACCAAACGAAAAGTACAGTCGCCCCTCAAGGTGGCAATCATGCACGCTGCTACAGCATCATTTGCTTATCCAATGATCGTTAGCATTTTTGGGCAGATTGCTGTGATGTTCATTGCATCATCAGTCCTTGGTGAACGGGATGGGCAACATCTGTCTGATTTGTTTTGGTTTGTTGCCTTCAATGGGTACATCGTGTTGGGTTGGATTCTGGGTAGCTACCGATCCTTTGCCTACATTCGGAAAACCTGCATTTTGACTCGGCCCCGCGATTACCCCAAGCCTTGCATCATTGCTGGGATTGTTGTTGCGTTGATCAGTTTTGGCATTGAGTGTTGGTGGATCGTAACGAGTGAAGTTTCACAAAAAGCAACGTTGGTATTCGTCGCCATCATCGCGCATGCGGTGGCTTGGTGTTTGTATGCAGCTATCACACATCACAAATTCACGGAATGCCGGCCAGAGAAAATGCCAAAGGATGCTTGATTGATTGTTTCTTGTTTCAGATGTGAGTGCTTTATATCCAACGATACACGGTGGTCGTACTCACACCAGTGATTCTTGCGATTTCTGCCGGTTTGACACCTTCTGTTTTCAGGCGTTTGATCTGGTCGATTTTGCCTTTGCTGAGGTTGGGGCCGCCCTTAGTGCGGGGCTGGGTAAAGGCGTTGGGGGCTGATGCGAACATCGGTGCCAGACGTTCATGGACTTTTTGGTTCGCTTCAAACACTCTTTCATATAAACGCCGACCATAGACTTCGGCATATTCGTCGGATGACAACTGGCTGCGGCTTTCAAAAGTGCCGGCAATTTCCTGGCTACCGCTGGCTTCCAGTACCAACTGATATGCGGTTTTGCGAAGGTGCTTAAATGGCAACTTGCGGAAATCCTTTTTGTCTTGTCGAATGCGATTCAGTAGCTTGTTCCATGCGTTGGCGAAATGTTGGCGGTTTGGTTGCTTGCCTTTTTCTGTGAGAAGTACCCAGCCTTCATTGCCCGGTTCGACACGACGGCGCTGTTGGGCCAGCCAATTCAAAGCGGAGATGGTTTCGGACCATAGGGCGGCTTTGAACTTTTTGCCAGTCTTGAAACGTACACGATCAATGTGAGGCGGGTCTTGATCTAACTTGATGGCCTTCTTCTGGAAGCTGATCGCTTCGGATTGGGCGTATCCTAAATTCAACCCCATGAGCAACAAGCAGCGTTCATAGTCGGTGGCATAACTGTATAGTGTCACTAACTCTTCAACGGTCCAAGTCTCTGGGCCTTCAGCCTTTTGGAGGATTTCGTCCTTACTGAGCAATTGCTTTTCATTGAAGCGGAGTGCTTCCTGCCAATCCTCTGGTGCTCGCCAATGCCAGGCATTTGAACGATGCACCCAGCGAATGAACCGGCGGGTGGTCTTCAGGCGGTTGTTTACCGTGTTGACGGCGATTGGCTTGCCGCCAGAGCCTTTGTTGTTGGAAGCGGGGCGGCTACGCCAGTAATCCCCAATTTGCAGAATGGCGTCATATCCAAACTGTTCAAGCGTCATATCATTGATGGCAGCTTTAAGAGATCGCGTATCCTTGGGCTCGTTGGCCCCGCCTTTGCCTTGCTGTTTAGCGTATTCTGCATAAGCTTCAATAGCCTGATATAGCGATTGGTCTACGCCCGTGTCCGGAATGGGTGTTTGGGCGATGGCGGCATTATTCCGAGCTTGGCGGGCGCGGTGTTCAGCAAAGTGACGGTGGTTTTCTTGGCCGCGTTTCATTGCCTCAATGTCTTCGGGGATGAACTCGATCACCGCGCCATAGGTTTGTCGCAGGCTGTGTATCCAAGTTGCATAGGAATCATCATCATGTGGGCCTGTGGTGTTTTCTGGTGGGGCAGGAGGGACAGTAATGGATGCTTTTCCCTTGCGAATAGCATGAGCGATGCTGAGCGTTAGCTTGTCCCAATGGGGCTTGGATGGCGGGCCATCCCAGTGTTGCTGGTTCATTTCGTCGTTTTGACGTTTAATGATGGCCCAAAGGCTTTCTAAGCGGGCATTGGCTAGCATTGCTGCCTGTTTATCATGGCCCAGTAGAAAACGGGGAGAAGACGGGTTGCCTTGAGCGTTCAGCTTGTAGCCAATATCGCGGATGTAGCCTTTGCCTGGGCGATGTGTTAATTTGCCATTGGTTGTTTTTGCCATTTCTGATACCATATATGGAGTCTTGGTTCCGATTTATGAATTTTACACCTCAATCGGAACTTTTTCCATAAAAAATCGGAACTAAAAATGGCGTTTTTTCGGAACTATGGCCGATTTTAGTTTGAGAAATGGCCCGGTTTTGGCAATAAAAAAGCCTTCAAGTCCTTGTTTTTAAAGAACTTGAAGGCTATCTTTGAAAATCGGAACTAATGGAGCCGGGGGGAATTGAACCCCCGTCCCGTGGTAGTTGATATATTGCCTCTACACGTTTAGTCGTTGATTTGAGTTTAAAACCCGCCCCTGCCAGCGACAGCATGTTTGGGTTCGAGCCTGAGTGTTGTTTAATCCGCGTGTGCTAAGACATCACAGTTGGACGAGTCTGCTAAGTCGCCGTTGTGACATCACCACAGACAAGTGATGCCGCAACGAGGATGCCTGTATCAGGCAGCCATGCGCATGGGCTGAGTTTGACCAAAGCCGATGCGACCGATGACGTTTGTGTCATTGGCATTTATGGTTTTTGTACGCAGTTTTACGAGGCCAGCGTACACCTCGACGTGCCACAATATACCGGAGCTATCCGGTCGATACCGATCGGCCCCTGTTGTCAAAGATCAGCAAGACATTGTATCACAGATCGGCAAAATGAACAGGCATTTTAAGTTTCCCTTTGTTTTTGCGGATATTTTTACAATGCCATTAGACGGATCATGCTACAGGACGCCTGTTTGACTCATATTCTGATAGTTGCCAATTGAGTCGTATTGACTCTTTATTGGCTCGTTTGAGTAATCGTTGCAGAAAATGAAAATTTTTATGTCTCATTGCTTGACATTCGGAGCGTTCCGACAAAGAATGTGTTTCATCGGAGCGATCCGAAAGTCGGGAAACAGGATAGTCATTAAAACCATCCCCATGTTCGAAACGAACCTTGGGAAGGGGTTTGGCACGAAGTTTTAATGCACGTTTTTTAAGTCCAACATGAGTCCAGTATTCATTTCAATATGAAGTCCAGCATGAAATTCAACATCCAATCCAACATGAAGTCTATTGTGATTCTGATTTTGATCGCTTTGCCGATGTCCTGGCTGTACGCAGCTGATACTGATGAAAAGCGAATTTGGTTGGACGATTCAGGATTCGATGCCCCCAAGGCTGGCAAGTGGTGGCTTAGTGGTACTGTCCGCAATCAAACGGATGTTCATGATGGCGAATATGCCTTGGAGTTTCCTACTGCCGGGGCGCGGGCTGTTTCCAATTTCCCGTTTGCAGTCGCTGGGGATCGTCCTTATATCCGTATGGAACTCTGGGCAAAGAATCTGGACAGCAAGGCGTCGGAGCTTCTGTTAAAACTTGATGGTCGTCAGCGGAAAACCAATCAATGGTTACGCACGGTGGAAGTGTCCAAGGCTGACATGTCGGTCGGTGATGCTTGGCAGAAGTTGTCGATGACTTTCAAAGTGCCCGAGTTTGATGCATCCAAAGAATATTTCAAAGTTGAGTTGTATTCTAATTCGGGGCATTTTCTGATCGACTCTGTCAAGGCCTATTCAAGTATGCATCAGCCACATGGCAATTCAAAAGCAGTATCACAGGCAGAACATTTTACCCCCGAAGCCGATAAGCGTGGTAAATGGGTGACGGTAGCTAAGCAGGGGTTGCCCAATGTGTTGATCATTGGCGATTCAATTTCCATTGGCTATACACGACTGGTCGCTGCGAATCTTCAGGATAAGGCCAACGTGTATCGACCCATTTATCCCAAAGGCAATATGCCGATTAATTGTGGGGATACACGGTTGGGCCTCAAGGATTTGAAAAAATGGATCGCTGGTCATCAATGGGATGTGATTCATTTTAACTGGGGACTTCATGATCTGTGTTACCGACATCCTGATGCCAAGACTTACGGTCGCCGTGACAAGATCAATGGCACGATTTCCGTCTCGTTGGAACAATACGAAAAGAACCTTGATAAACTCATCAAGCAGTTAAACAGCACGGGGGCTAAGCTCATTTGGGCAAGCACCACGTTGGTTCCCGCCCAGGAGGCTGGACGTTTTGAAGGTGATGAAGCTAAATACAATGCCGTGGCTTTGAAGCTGGCAAAGCAGCACAATCTTGCCATTAATGATTTACACGCACTTACCGCTCAAATGGACAAGAGCATGTTTTCTGGCAAAGGGGATGTGCATTACACTGCGGCGGGTTACAAATTACTAGCTGACCATGTGACGGATTCCATCAAGTCCCAATTAACACAGTAATCAGAAAAAGACTTTAAACAAGCACATTTTGAGAACAGATCAATCATGGCCAAGGTTCAAAGCAATTCGAAAATCACTTTACCCAAACGTCCGACACGTCGTCGTGTGACATTGGAGCAGGTGGCCATTGCAGCAGGAGTTGGTCGGACGACGGTGTCGGATATTCTCAATCGCAATGCTGCGGATAAGTATCAGCCTCAGACGTGTAAACGTGTTGAAGACGCAGTGCGCGAGCTTGGGTACACCGCATCACGTGCAGCCCAGCAGTTGGCTCGTGGTCGATCGGGGATGATTGGTTTGATCCTCACGCGTGATTTATCCAACCCGGTTTTTGCAAGCCGAGTGGAAGTGGTCGAAAAAGAAATCAAGCGATTGGGTTATCGCATGCAGTTGGCTTTTACTGAAGGTGATCCTGCCATGGAAGCCAGTTGTGTCCAGCAGATGCAGGCTGATGCGGTTGAAGGTTTGGTGATGGGGCCGGTCTATGAAACATTGGACCTGCAGCAGCATCGCCAGATTCTCCAGGGCCAATTGCCCGTGGTGCTTTTCGGTGGCACGTTAGGCAGTCAGTTTGACGAAGTGGGTCTGCATCCTGATGCGTCGATTCACCTTGCTGTCAAGCATCTTCTGGCTAAGGGGCATACACGCGTCGGCTTTCTGGGGGCTCCCAAACCACGTACGGCAGAAGGTCCCAGTCGATTGTTTGAACAGTATCTCAAAGATGCGGGCCTGACGAATCCGGGCCCGATCATCTGGTCACCTGATACCGATTGCTATGACGATTACTTTGAAGTGTCCAAAGCGTTTGTCGAGCATTGGCAGACGTTGTCAAACGATGAGCGTCCCACAGCGATGCTTTGTCACAATGACCAGATGGCGATGACAGCGATTGCCGCCTGTCACAAAGCAGGGATTCGTGTGCCCGATGATTTATCACTGGTTGGTTACGAAAACGCGCCCGGCAGTCAATATCTGATACCTGCATTAACAACCATTGATAACCGTGGCGATGAGCAGATGCGTCAAGCCATTGAACTGCTGATTCAACGCATCCAAAACCCTGCCAAAGACAGTGAAAAACGTGTGATTTACCCGACACTCATCGAGCGTGACTCGGTGTGTGATATGCAATAAAACCAAATCGATTTGATACAAGATTGAAAAGTCCCATGCCCACATTGCGTCTGAAATTATGTCTGCTTGGCCTGCTGCTATTGACGGTGATTCAGCTAGCATGTGCACAGGACGCGCCGATGCAACAGCTTGGTGAACAGGTGCATGAGCAGATGCTTGCTCACTTGGCGTTGTGGTATCCGCGATGTGTCGATGAAAAATTCGGTGGCTTTCATGTGACCTATGCTCATGATTGGAAACCGTTGCCCGATGTCACACGTGGCCTGGTGATGCAGTCGCGGTTGACCTGGGCAGCAGCGATGGCTTGCGAGCAATTGCCTGATAAACGCGAGCGGTTTTTGCCAATCGTCCGACATGGTGTGGCCATGCTTCAAGACAACTATGTGGATACAGAACATGGCGGGATGCGCTGGCAGATCGCGATGCCCGGCACGGATGTGTCATCGCTCAACATCTGGCAGCACCAACGCAAGCATGCTTATGCGATGAGCTTTGCACTTTACGCATTGGCCCAAGCGTACAAAGTCACCGGTGATGCCGACATATTGGCGATGGCACAAACGCAGTTCCGTTGGTTGGATGAACATGCCCATGACACAGTCAATGGTGGGTATCACGAAGTCCTTGAAGCAGATGGGACACCAGTTGCCACGCCTGCCGACATTGCCCTGCATCCCAGGTGGGATCACATCGGCACCATCCGCGGTTACAAGTCGATGAACACGCACATTCATCTTTTAGAATCCTTCGGAGCGCTCCACCGTGTTTGGAAAGATCCCATTGTCGAAGCACGGTTGCGTGAACTCTTTGCGATTGTCCGTGACAAAATATATGTCGATCCCGGTTGTCTGAATCAGGTCTTCACACCGACCTGGCAAGCAATCCCCACAGGCGATTCATTTGGACATGATGTTGAAACGGCCTACCTGCTCGTGGAGTCCGCGGCATTGTTGGGGATGGCTGATGATACACGCTCATGGCAGGTCGCAAGCAACCTTGTCGACCACGCACTTGCCTTTGGATTCGACTCACGAACTGGCGGATTCTACGACGAAGGTGCAGCACATAAACCGGCACATCACAAAACCAGATACTGGTGGGTCCAAGCTGAAGCACTCAATGCCTTGTCGCTCATGCATGCACGCTATGGCAATCAGACACATCGTTATCGCGATAGCCTGCTTAAGCAGTGGGACTACATCAAAACGTATCAACTTGACCGTGAATTCGGCGGGTGGGTCAATGCCATCCTGCCTGATAACACGGTCCCAATGCCAGCGAAGAAAAAGGGGCATAACTGGAAGGGGCCTTACCATACCTTCCGAGCTTTGGTACTGACAGATAAACGTTTGAATTCACATTTGTATCCTTCGACTGCTCATTGATTCAGATGGCTTTGTTCTAACAGGACTCCTTTATGAACATGCACTCACAAGCACATTCTGCAGGCCGTGCGTATGCATTTACACTCATTGAGTTGTTGGTGGTGATTTCAATTGTCGTACTGCTCATTGCTCTGTTATTGCCAGCATTGAGTTCAGCAAGACAGGCTGCCCGCAGCACGCAGTGTCAGTCGAACCTGCACAACATCATGGTGACTTTTGCGGCCTATTCGGCGGAGCATAAGGATTGGCTTTTGTCAGTGGTTTACGCCAAAGACGGTGAAACCAACGACGACACGCGGAAGCGATTTTCGGCATGGTGGCTATCACGTATCCAAACCTACCTGCCCAACACCGGGCAGGTCAAAGGCTATACCGCTACGTATGAATCGCGTGGCCGACCCTCCGTGTTGCGGTGTCCGGTAATGGCAGTGGAAACGACGATCGACATTACCTATGGCTTGAATCGTCATGCCGGGTGGGGGCCTTATGGCAACTTGCCATGGGGATACGATGCACCGATCCGTACCAGTCAGGTGAGTCGGCCAAGTGCCAAGCTGCTTGTGGCAGACAGCAATCGCTGGCGGTCGAGTGACTATGAAGCCCAGGTTCTGTTCCGTTATCAGAGTTTTCTGGATAACAGTGATAAAGGTGATCGACTTGTTGATCTTCGACATCCCGGCGAAACGGCCAACTTCAGTTTCGTCGATGGGCATATCCGCAATACCGCAGAACTGGCAGGCGACATTCTCGTGGGGATGACCGGGGCGCAGCTTGAATCAAAACATTGGAAACTTCTGGATTAACAGGCCATGAATATTAGCACTCGTATTTTACAATACACAGGAATGACATCATGAATGCCCGACGAACATCAACCCACTGCAAAGCATTCACACTCATCGAATTGTTGGTGGTGGTCTCCATTATCTCGCTACTGATTTCAATTCTTTTACCTGCGTTGGGTTCAGCCCGTAAGGCAGCTCGCAATGCTCAGTGTCAATCGAATCTCCATGGGATGATGGTCGCGTTTAACATCTACGCAGCGGACGAGAAAGAATGGATCATGCCTGTGATCATGACCGATCCAGCCGACGCCGACGCCAATGCCACTTGGGCACGTCAAAGTGCATGGTGGTTACTGCGTATCCATAAGTACCTGCCCAACACCGGTTCCATTCAGCAGCGAACCAAAGGCACGATCCTGCGATGCCCGACGGTGAGTCTCAATGGTTTGAATATGGACATTACCTACGGCCTGAATCGTCATGCCGGTTGGGGACCGACCGGTCAATGGGGATATGACTCGCCTGTGCGATTCAGTCAAGTCACCAAGCCCAGTGACAAGCTGCTCATCGCTGATGGCAACCGTTATACGTCCGGCGAATACTCAGCACATTTCCTGCGATGCTATGCTTCCTGGATGGATAACACCACCTACGGGAAATGGCTCGTGAGTCTGCGACATAACGGCGATGCAGCCAACTACAGCTTTGTGGATGGCCATGTCACTGCCTCCAAAGAACTCTCCGGCGATGGTTTGAATACTGCTGATCTGGACGCTCTTAAAGCCAGGCACTGGGTCTTGATCGACTGATCTTCGCAATAAATTGTCTTGTAACTTCTATGAACCCCAAGTTATTTTGGAACACACTTATGATACGGATGACATCACTTCAACTTCTTGGCCTGCTATTGATGGTGGTTAGCACAACTGCATGCAAGACCTTTGCCGGCCAACCGGTCACCATTGAAATCGACACATCACAGCCAGCTTTGGTCAGCCAACTGCAATTGGGCATCACCCATACGCATATGAGTACCGACCATAAGGATGCTGTTGCTGCTGCAGTGGATCGCGCGATCAACGCCATTAAGCCTGTCATCAAATGGCAGAACACGCACATCATTGGTTGGGGGCCGTTTGATATCAACCCCTCGCCAGGTGTCTACAAGTGGGAGACATTGGATGCACGGTTCGAACACATCAAGCGATTTGATGCACCCAATGTCATCACCCTCTGCACCGCACCCGGTTGGATGAAACGCAAAGGCAAGACTTGGGAAATGGGAGACCGCCCCAAAGCTGAACATTTTGATGACTTCGCCATGCTCAGTGTCGAGGTTGCCAAACGCTACCCACACGTGCGACACTTTCAAGTCTGGAACGAGTTTAAGGGGTTTTGGAACGTCAAGAAAAACGCATGGGATGTCGAACTCTACACCGAGTTTTACAACAAGGTCTACACCGCACTCAAAGCCCATGATCCGACACTCAAAGTCGGCGGATTCTATCTGGTCGTTTCAGGAACCGGCTCGAATCGTCCGGGCATAGAAACCGGTAAAGCCATTCTCCCCAAAGAACGCAGACTCTTTGAATACTGGATCAAACACAAAGTCGGTGCGGACTTTATCTGTGTGGATAAAGGGATCAAAGATTATCACGACAAGAATCAATACACCGCAGACGAACTGCTTGGATACACTGACTCTTATCAACGCATCGGTAAGCAGATTCACGAAATGTGCGACCTGCCAATCTGGTGGGCAGAATACTACGGTATCGGCGGCGAAAAGCAGGGCATCACCCAGGAGCAACTCACCGTCGCCTTCGCATCGATCTACAACCACATGATCCTCGGTGGCAACAGTGTCGGCCTGCTCTGGAATCCGGTGCAAGGCGAAGTCGCCCACGCACTGGTCACCGATGTGAAAACCGCTGACGGCGGGCAGCAATTGCCACACACCCAACTCATGGGCATCATCAATACCTGCTTTGGAAAAGGAACTTCCATCTATCCCATCACCAGCACGGATAGCTACGTTGAAGCGCTGGTCAGTTCGTCTCATGCTTTATTGATCAACAAGAAAAACATCCCGGTGACCATCACATTCAACGGCAAGCAAGTCGACATACCTGCCTACGCATTTGAATTGGTGTCTCGAAACTGAGATCGGTTTGATTTTGGATAAGCACATGCGGATAGAAGAGCAGGAAAATATTCTGCTACAGGTCAAAATCGCAATGCGTCAAAGTGTGATTAGTTAATCGAAGGGTCGCCCGGATTGATGTTGTCCCCCAAGTCGTTTTCACCCAGTACGGTGAACATCCGACGGCGGAGAATCTGGCAGGCTAATACCGGGTCATCGCAGTGGATTACCAATGCAGGTTTATCCAACGGATGGTCAATAAGTGAGTAGGCATAGAAAATATTCAGTTCCGCCCGAAGCAGTGCATCACAGAGATTGGCGATTGAAAATTCCGGTTCAAGTTGCACCACCAGCACATCGGTTTCACTGAATACAAAGTGGTTGCGTGTGAGCAGTCGTCTGGCCAAGTCCGCGCGTGAGGTGAGGATTCGTACCACGGCATGATCCGCCGAGTCCACGACGCTCATGGCCACGATGCGCAAAGCAACCGCGTCCAATGCCCCAAGGAGTTCCATGAGTTTACCAACCCGGTTGTCCAGAAAGACACTGAATTGAATGTTTCTCGGAGGTTCAAAACCTCTTGCCGTCGCTTCGGGAGTCACTACTTCTGCCATGTCATGATCCTAGCGGATTTGGCTGAAAATGCTAGAGAAATATGGCTGTGAAAACCGTTTACAGTTAAGTCTTCAAGGTTCACTACGCAGAATTACTTGCCTGCAAGTTCCTGTTGATACCACGAGAGCGTTTGAGCAAGCCCGGCATCAAAATCAACGATAGGTTCATAGCCGAGTAATTCACGTGCTTTGTCCAAACCAGCCAGTGATTCTTTGACATCACCCGCCCGTGCCGGGCCGATGATTGGTTCAAGGTCAGGGCGATTAAGCAGTTGAGCGATGGTTCGCGCCAACTGCTCGATGGTGATCTTGATCCCACAGGCGATGTTGATCACTTCGCCACCAATGGGTTTGTCGGACTTCATGGCCAAGAGGTTGGCATGGACGGCATTGGCAACGTAGGTGAAGTCGCGCGAGAAGTCCTTGCCGTGAACCGTGACGGGTTGTCCTTGAATCAACCGGGTGCAGAAAATCGCAATCACGCCTGAGTAAGCACTGTTGGCATTCTGACGTGGCCCGAAAATGTTGAAGTATCGAAGTGATGCGGCATCCAGATCGTAGCAATTGGCGTACGCCCGCATCATCGTCTCGCCAGCGAGTTTGTTGGCAGCATACGGACTCTTGGGCAGTGGGGGCATCACTTCAATCTTGGGCATCGTCGGTGAATCGCCATAGGCACTGGAACTGGCTGCAAAGGTCAGGCGTTGCACACCACCGGCGCGGGCGGCTTCAAGGACATTCATCGTCCCGTTGACGTTGTTGTTGTGAAACTCCACGGGGATTTCAATACTGCGGGGCACTGAGGGGATGGCTGCCTGATGAAAGACAAATGCGCGGCCGTTGGTTACCTTTTGCAGTGTGTCTTTATCGAGGATGGAGCCTTGAACAAATTCGAGCTTGCCAGCAAACTTGGAGGGATCATCAAAGTAGAAGTCCAGATTGCTTTTTTCACAGCCTGAGAGATTGTCCAGCACAGTGACGTCCGCACCAAGGGTGACCAGCGCCTCAGCAATATGTGATCCGATAAAACCGCAGCCACCGGTAATCAGTGCGCGTTGATTGGTAAAGAAGTCGCCGTGAAGTTGCTGCCAGTTGACGGTCATGTGTTGAACCTTAAAAGTCTGTTTTGTCGTTGCGTTGTCGTGCAAGATTAAACGCAATCAATCTCGCTCGTCATCGGGCTTGGTGTCTGGGTGACTCTGTGGTTAAAGTCATTTTCGATCTTTTAATACCGCACCATTCCCGGTTCAATGTCGATAGCCCACAGGTCAATGCCGCCGGCCATCGACCAGGTGTCCGGCACGCCTGCGTCGCGAAGGATCGCTGTCATCTGCATGCTCCGGGCGCCGTGATGACAGTAGCACACCACTTTCTTATCCGCATAATCATCGACCAGATCAGGCAGATCATCACCAATTTTCTGGAGGATATGTAATGTGGACCCTGCAATATGGACCAGTTGGTATTCCTGTTCCATGCGACAGTCGATAAGCACAAAGTCTTCACCAGCATCGAGCATGGCTTTGACATTGCGGGGAGTCAGCTCCCATTCTTCCTTGAGAAAATAACGTTCAGGCAAGCCTTGATCGGTAAGGGCGGGACGATCATTCATGTTTTATAAACTTTCAAACACCCGGCGGATGGCTTTGGATGCTTCCTGCAACCGCAATGCGCCAGGCTTGTTGGGAGTGTAATCCTCGATGAGCATGGGGACTTTCAAGTCTGCTTCAACCAATGCCTTGATCCAGTCCGGCAGATACAGGTTTGAGTCGGTAAGGGGAGCCATAACGCGTTGACGGGTTGCAAAACCGTTGGCATCGTAGCCGGTGTTATTGATCTGCATGCCACCGATGTGGATGTGATCGATGTAGTCGTTGAGCACCGCAATGGCAAGGTTGGGTTGGACAGCACCTTCGAAGTTGAAGTTGGCGATATCAAAGATCACACCAATTTCATCAGGGCTAAAGGCCTTGCACAGGTTTAACGCCAAGCCCGGCCCGGAGACGAAACTGCCGACATGCGTTTCCATCACCAGTTTCTGTGCATAAGGCTTGGCCAACTCCACTGCCTTGACGAAGAGTTCGATTTCTTCTTCCAAGTGTGTGTCGTAGTTAAAGGGGCCCTTGGGATAAGTACGCGGCGCGATTCGGACACGTCCAGCACCAATTGCTGCAGCACCTTCAAAGTGTAATTTCAATTCGTCGTCCGGCGCATTGACCTGAACAGCAGGGACCGAGCCAAAGGCGGTCAGACCTGCATCGGCGAGTTGCTTTTTCATCGTGGCAGCTTCAGCAACCAGGCGCTTGGGCGTCAGGTCAAAAGCGTGGTTCCCCCAATTGCTGTAGGGCTTGCCAACTTCGGCTTCAGGAATGATTCGCGGGCGAACACAGTAATGCGTCACCCCTAATTCACTGCACAATGCGATTTGTTGTTCAAAGGTCAAATCAGACAACATCACGGCGGTCACGCCCAGGGGCATCGGTAAAGACATGGATCAAACTCCAGGGATCGGCGGGATCATTGGGGGGAAATTAGTCTTGGCTGTCATCTGAAGCCTGAGCGTCGGCAGCAGCTTCAACTTCCAGAACTTCAACATGGGTGTATTGGTCAAGGTTGCACGTGACGATTTCGCCGTCATCGAGCTTGAGGATCAGACGGTCGAGCCAAAGCTTGTCATCTTTGGAATGAGCGAACCACGAGCCGGTCTTCTGGCGTTCGTACTTTTGCACGGTGCCGATGATGGTGTTGGTCCACGTTTCGGTGACCTGTGGGATCTGTTGTGTGACTTTGACACGTTGGCCGTTGACAAATTGGTCGATGGTTTGACCCATGGGTAACTCCTGTTGATATAGCCATACAGTGTAAAAGATTTGGCATCATCCTGCATCATTTGCCGGGACAATCGCAGGTACGTTTTTTTTGCCTTAGCGAGCCGGCTCGTGTCGGGCCGGGATTGAGCAAAGCTCAAATTCAGGACACAAACAACATGTTTGATACCGAAACTTTCTTCAGCTATAGATTTCGTCGCGACATGTGATGGGCGCTAAGGCACAAACGTCTTCATGCGTTCAACCTGAATCATTTGCTGCGTCATGGGACATCCCAGAGCATCTGCATTACAATCATCGACCTATGAATCAAATCCAATCCCACCGCTTTGATAACGGCCTGGTCCTTGTGGCTGAAAAAATTGAGTCCGCGCAGTCCCTGGCCATGTCCATGCTTCTGCCGGCTGGTGTCGCGCATGAACCCGATGACCAGATCGGCGTGGCGACTCTGCTCTCAGAAATGATGTTCCGTGGCACCGAATCGCTCTCGGCAAGACAGCACAGTGATGCGATGGACGACCTGGGACTCGATCGGACCACAGGTGTGGACAGTCTGTTTTTGCGGCTCTCTGCCACCATGATCCACACCAAGGTCCAGGAGGCTTTACCACTGCTGTTTGACATGGTTCGACGCCCGGCATTGACCGCTGAATCATTGGAACCGGCCCGCGATCTGGCGTTACAGTCACTTGAAGCCCTTGAGGACGAGCCGCAGCAGAAGACTTTCATCGCGCTGCGCCAGCGACACTATCGATATCCCATGAATCGTTGCACGATGGGTGAGGCTCAAGCCATTGAAAAGATGTCCATTGAGCAGTTGCGCGATTACAAAAACAAAACCTTTGTACCCGGCGGAACCATTCTCTCTTTTGCCGGTCAGTTTGATTTTGACAAACTCAAGCAACTCGTCGGCGATCTGCTCGGAGACTGGCAAGGTAGCCGTGAGGATATCGTACTCAGTGGCGATGAACCCGCTCGTGGCTACGAACACCTGACCGTCGAATCACAGCAGGTTCACATTGGTATGGCCTATGACGCAGTGGACGAAACCGACGAAGATGCAGCCATGCTCCAACGCGCGGCCTTGGCGGTACTCTCCGGTGGTATGAGTGGTCGGCTCTTTACCGAAGTCCGTGAAAAACGCGGGCTGTGTTACGCAGTCTACGGAACCTATGCAAGCAACAAGCTCATGGGTGTGGTGCTCGGTTATGCAGGCACGACTCCGCAACGCGCTCAGGAGACACTGGACGTGATGTGCGGCGAATTTGTTCGTTTATCCGAAGGAATCGAACAAGACGAATTTGAACGTGCCATGGTTGGCATGAAGACGCGATTGGTCATGCAAGGCGAATCCACCAACGCCCGCGCGTCTGCCATTGCCATGGATCAACACACCTTCGGACGCCCGCGCACGCTTGATGAATTGATCGCACGGGTCGATTCGGTGACGCTTGATAAACTCAACGAATATGTCAAAGCCAACAAGCCCGGCGATATGTCCATCATCACCATCGGCCCCGATGCCTTGACGGTCTGATGCCGAATCAGTGGGTAAAATGCAGGCTGCAATCGGGGGTCAGTATTGGAGTGATACATGCATATTCTCATCACAGCTGGTCCAACCCGTGAGCCGATTGATGCGGTGCGATATCTGTCCAATCGCTCCAGTGGTCGGATGGGGATTGCCATCGCCGAAGCTGCGATCCAGGCAGGACATGAGGTGACACTGCTTCTGGGTCCGGTCGGGGATGTTCGACTGCACGAAGAAATTCTGCTTCTGCGATTTGAGACCTGTGATGAGTTGCAGAAATTGCTTTTAGAGCATTGGCCAGCGCATGACCTGTTGATCATGGCAGCAGCGGTGGCGGACTATCGACCAGCCCAGTGGCATGACGGGAAGATCGAGCGAGGCAAGGACATAATGCTGCACCTGAGTCCCACCCCGGACCTGGTCAAGCAGATGGCTCAAAACAAAGCCGCCCATCAGCATGTCGTGGCATTCGCTTTGGAGTCTGCAGATGTCCTGGAGGAACGAGCAGCCGAGAAACTTAAACGCAAAGGTGTCGATGCCATTGTTGCCAATCCACTTGCGACGATGGATTCCCCGGATGTCTCCGCCACTTGGCTCACCGCCGAGGGCCTGCGTCTGGATCTGGATCATATGGATAAGTCGGCATTCGCTCGAAGGTTAGTCGCTTTAGCCACGGCCTTGTGATATCGCTGTCATGTCGTACAGATAAACAGTCCACCATATACAAAAAATGATTGTTTAACACGCTTGTTTCATTTAGAATCAGTTTGCATTTCGTGTGTTTCGATTAGGCGAATTGGGGAGGAGTTCACCCTGAATCCTATGATGGGTTGGAGGAAGGTGAATGGATCTCAAGGTTCATTGTCCAAGCGCAACGTGCCGAGCGACGTTGACAGTACCAATCACGGCTGCGGGCCATGTTGCACGCTGTCCGCTGTGTCATGCCACATTTCAAATTCCATCTGAAGCGGATATCGCTGAGCAGACTGCATCATCCTGGATCGAAGATGATATAGACGATTTGGCTGACGAAATTGATAACGAGTGGCAGCAACGTCTCAAGGAAGAAGCACAACGCCGAGCGGAGCAAGAGGATCTGCAACGACAGCAGACCGCCAAAGTGATCGAAAAGATCATGGCGACCAACAAGGACCTCACCCACGAGCAGGCCATGGATATGGCGGTCTCAGGTGCTGTAACCAATACCACCCAGACAGCGCCGCAAGCTGCTCCACCCAGACCACTGCAACCCCCCTTGGCCAATCCCAAGAAGCAGCCATCGCAACCGCAGCAACACAATCTTCAAACCGCTGTAGGGTCTGCTAAAGCACCATCACCAACCCAAACCCGCCCGCAAGTGCCTGGGACTCAGTCGCCAACAGGATCAAACCCGACACCTGCTGCGGCGCCCAGTCCTGCTGCCTCGCAAAATGTCACACCTGAAACGATCACCCCCGGCAAAGCCAAAGCGCCCCGACAGTCGCACAAGGATGAGTATCCCGCGGAGTTGGTTGTCACCGAACCCAAACCCTATTTGCTGGTGACCAAGTGTACCCAAAGCGGCGTGGAGTTAACCTTTGACAGTCGGTTTTTGACACACGAGGGATTCAGACTGTCCATGCCTCTGGCATGTGCGTTTACCGGTGAAAGTGAACGTGCCCAACTCGTCGCGCGTCCGCTGGCATTTTTGGATCAGGCACGCGGTGACTTACGCAATGCCTATGATGTGGAAGCGGGACGTGAAACCAAACTGAGCCAAAAAATTACCGGCAAGGACATGCTCTCACGCATGGGCGTCATCGAGCAAATGCCCGAACCCTTCCGCTATCCCTTCCCCTACTACGTCCGTACCGACCACAGTAACCAATCACTCAAATGCACCTCATCCCGAAAAGGTGAAGGGCCAACGTTGGCACATGTCTTTATTCCCGACGGCCATGTCGCATTGCGATGGCTCCGGCATGTCAACGGCATGTGTGGTAAAGAGTACGAACTACTCTCCCGTGACATTGCACATCTCTGGCAAAACGAATGGACCAGTCTCGACGAAAAAGTCCGCAGGCGTCTGGAAGTGTGGTCGCATTTTCAAGATGGTGAACAGTTCCGATACTTTATCCATGATGCAGACATCCCCAAAAAGGACGAAGGACTCGCAGGTGTGGTACTCACGGATCGCCGGCTGATCTACAAAAAATTCCACCGTCAAGGTGACGTCGAATACGGCACCAATGCACAATTAATCATCCGCCCCGACGGCACCATGGCAGGACTCCGCGTCAAGACCGAAGATGGCACATTCAAGTGTGCAAGATTCCATTTTGAAGATCTTCAAAAACTCATGGATGCGGCCAAAGACCTGGGCTTCGGGATTGATGTGACACAGTAATGCATCGACTCATTCATCGGGTTGTGGGCGCCAGACGCGCCATCGCAACAGAGAAAACAGGTATGCAATTGGCACTCAGATCTGCATGCCAACACATTAGCATTCGACGCCAAGCGACGCCCCAACCCGATTCTGATTCCATTGATTTGAACCACATGATCTGACAGATGCGATGCTGCATCTTCGAGTACTGCGATCAGGATAGCCAAAAAGGATCGTAGTTTTTTTTCATCTGTTTACGTTGCCTGCGGTGTCGAATTGGAAGACCCGGTATACTGTTTGATATTCCGGTTTCTTTGGATTTATGGCATGCTGTTTCATTCGGTAATTTTTCCCTGCTTCTTTATTCTGGTTTATGTGATCTATTTGGCCATGATGCGTCGGCATCACGTGCAGAATCTCTGGCTGTTGCTGGCCAGTTATGTTTTCTATGGCTGGTGGGATTGGCGATTCCTGGGATTGCTGCTGCTCTCCACGTTGACGGATTATGTGGTCGCCATCGGGATTCAAAAAGCCGACTCCCAGAGCACGCGAAGGAGTCTGTTAACTGTTTCAGTGTTGGTGAATCTGGGTGTGCTGGGATTTTTTAAATATTTCAATTTCTTTGCCAGCAGTGTTACGGATCTGTTTGGGGTTTGGGGATTCCAACTCGACTGGGTGACGCTTCATGTGATCCTGCCAATTGGAATTTCGTTTTATACGTTCCAGAGTTTGAGTTACACCATTGATGTGTATCGCGGTCAGCTTAAGGCATGTCGTCGCTTTGACAGCTTTGCGTTGTATGTGAGTTACTTTCCACAACTGGTTGCTGGGCCCATTGAACGGGCGACACATCTTCTGCCACAGATCATGCAAAGGCGACGACTGGATTGGCGACAGATTCATCTTGGCCTGTTTCTGATCCTAAGCGGTTACTGCAAGAAAATGATCATTGCGGATAATCTGGCAAAGATCGCGAATGATACTTTTGCAGCCCATTCAACCCTCAACGGACTGGATGTCATACTCGGTGTCGTGGCATTTGCTTTTCAGATCTATGGCGACTTTTCAGGTTACTCCGACATCGCACGTGGACTTGGCAAACTCATGGGCTTTGACTTGATGGTGAATTTCCGTCTGCCATACTTTGCGATCAGTCCGTCGGACTTCTGGCAGCGGTGGCACATCTCGCTTTCAACCTGGCTTCGCGATTACCTGTACATCCCCTTGGAGGGCAATCGCTGTTCAAGTTTGCGATGTTCAATCAACATCATGATCACCATGTTGCTAGGCGGACTCTGGCATGGAGCGAGTTGGAACTTTGTCCTATGGGGTTTGTTCCATGGCATGTTGTTGATTCTTTATCGCCATCTGCCTTGGCTTAAACAGACTGATCTGCAATCCACCCGCATCGGACATCGCTTGCCACGGATGCTGTTGATGTTCATGCTGACGCTGATTGGTTGGGTGATTTTCCGTTGTCAGAATATTCAACAGATGGCTGATCTGGCAGGGCGTGTGAGTCTGGCTGTCAGTCCCTCAACCCTTGAAACGCTCAAACTCATGTGTCTGTTACTGGTTCCAATGTGTCTGGTGCAGGTCATTGCACAACGTCGGCGTGATTTGAATTGGATACTGCATGGCCCCTTGCCGATTAGTGCGGTCATCATGGCGATCATGCTTGTTGCCTTGGCTATTTGGGGTGTCCGTCAGACCACAGAGTTCATTTACTTTCAATTTTAAATTACGGATAGCAATATGACCCCAAACATGCCAAACCATCTACCCCAAGAGACGATCCCCGACGCATCCCCTGGGCGGGTGTTGGTATGTTGGACTGTGGCATTAGTCGGTCTGTTCTTATTCAATGCCTTGGCCGGCCTGATGCTCCAGCACAAACCCGTGAATTACACCACTGCTTTGGTCGCGCACAAATGGCAATTGCTAAAACAAACACAGGGCAACCTGGACATGCTCATCCTCGGCGATTCCAGTGGTAACCAAGCTGTGGATCCTGTCATCTTCAAACAGCAATTGGACATTGACAGTCTTAACCTTTGTACGACCGGTGGGACCACGCTCATTGATGATCGGATGATGCTCGAAGACTACCTGCAAAAACATGATCCGCCTAAAGCTGTCATGCTCGTGCATGTGTATGATGTCTGGTTCAGGCAGGCAAAGCTGGAGGCATTAAGTCACATTCCCGTCTCGGTTGCGCAATTGAGTCGTAGCGCCGGTGCAGATGAATTGAGCCTTCAAGATCAAGCGAAATTGTACACCTATCGATACCTGTCCTTGTATCATCAGAATCAATCTCTGCAATCGATCATTCTCAAGCCACACAGATATTTGCAGCTTCAATGGGATTGGCCATCCTCTGGTTTTAATGCCCAGACAAAACATACGCCAGAGGCATGGAAAGCTGATCTGCGATATCACACCGCGAAGGCTCAGGTGCTTAAGAACGTCAGCATTCATCAATACAATCTTCGTGAATTGCAATTGATTAACGCATTGGCGAAAAAGCATCAGATGCAGGTGCTGTTGGTCATGAGTCCAATTTCCAGTGAGTTGTACAAGCAGCCAATCTTTGGTGATTTCTATCGTCAGATTACTGATGCCTTAGCTGAATACGCTCAGCAACATGATCAGGTCCAACTCATCTTTGAAAAACCACTGGTCGTAGGCGGGGCGCACATGCAAAGTGCTGACCATGTTCTGGCTGATGCAGCTGCGTTTTACACGACGCAGTTGGCTCAGCAGATTCGTCCGGTTTTTGAACAGGAAAATTCGCAGCGATAACGATGTTCTCCGTTATCTGTCACCGATTTTTACCACGCGACTGGTCTGCATACTGTCTTGGCGTCTTGGTGGTTTTCTGTCGAAAGGCTCGGATGAATGATCGGTATTCAGTGTATCCCACTGCTTGGGCTATTTGCTGAACAGTTAAATCACTATGCCTTAGCAGCAATTGGGCGCGACTGATCCGAAGTGACAGTAAATAGTCTCGCATGGTGATACCCATGGCTTGAGAAAACAGGCTTGACAGGTAGCTGCGATCCATGCCAATGATCAAGGCAACCTGCGCAGCATTGATGTCAGTGACGTATTGATGCTGCATGATTTGGCAAGCTTGTTGGACTGCATGATGTTCATGGCTCAATGAACTGGCTGATGATGAAGCCGAGTGTTTGCCTGTGAGCTGAGCTAGCATTTGCCACATACAACCGTTGGCAGAGAGTAGTGACGCTGGATTGTCATCCGCAATGTGTTGGATCAATTCGGCGAAAAGCTTTCTCGTTTTCCGGGGTTGATTTGCTTTGCGAACCCGCTGCTGATCCGAGAGTTCGGCATGACGCATCACCGACAAGGCATCATCACCCTCAATCCCCATCCACCAGTAACACATCGGCTTGTCCCGGTCTGTATACACACGCACGACTTCATCGGGGAAGACCACGTACCAATGGCCAGGTTTGAGTCGATGTTGGGTCTGATCTTCAACAATCCCAAAACCCGAATCGATAAACGTCAATAACAGATGCGGCCTGGCGACCACCATCGACGGTCGCCATTCTGAGACGTGACGATGCCCAGCCAGCAGCAATCGTACATGAGTCGGCGACTGATGCAGATAACCCGTCATCTCGTTGGGGTGGTGGTGGATAGTCATGAATTAATCCAACAAAATGTAACATCAATACATCAAATTGTCAGTGTTTTGGGTTGGAGTGGCAAGCTATTATTCCATGAAATGATACAAAACCTTGCACGAAAGTCCGCAACATGACCACCATCGACATACCTGTGAAATATGCTTTGAATCAAGCGACCGCCTGTTTTGAAAACCAAATACTGACGGTCAGTACCGGACAGATCACACGTTGCTGGCGATGGACAGGCAAAGGCTTACTCACTCAATCCGTCACACGATTACAGTCTGATTACACATGGCAGAATGATTCGATACCCCATGATGCGGATTGGCAACTGCCGACCTGTTTACTGGAAAATCCGGATGCGTCGATCCTTGATGTTCAAATGACCAGCAGTGATGATGAAGGTTTTACGTCTGAACATTTGCGGGTGTCCATCCTCATTGACTACCCATCTGCCAAGTTGCAGGCTCGCTTTTGTGTCCGAGCTTATCCCAATACTCCCGGGCTTCATGTGCAGTTGGCGTTTCGCGCTTGCGATGGTTTTCAGTGGGATCACACATTGCATCGACGTGAGAATACGGATCGTTCAAATGAGATGGCATTACTGGATCGCGGATACCGGCGGGTGGACTTCTTGCCGATCACCTTTGGTAATGCACAGCGTCGGGCGTGGGGCTTTTACAACAATCTGCAAAACCGTAACGATACCTACACCAGACTCCTCAAAGAGCATGTCACCGATAAGACGCTGGGCAGTCTTGAGACCTGTGACTGGGCCAATGCGATGTGTGTCGAAACTGACAGCGAAGGGATTGCGATTCTCAAGGAGTCGCATCGATGTGTGAATCAACCGGGCATTGATGGTGGACTTTTTAGTTGCCGCCCCGGTGTCGGACTTGAAGCGGTGGGGCTTGGATTTTTCCCTGCGGATTTGAGTGATACCTTTATCACTGCATGGGCGCATTGGTGTCTTGTCTATGCCGATTCAGACCGTGATCGACAGATTGCTTTTAAGACGTTTGATCGCGCTCGGTATCCGATGAGTGAGCAACATGCAGTGATCCAGGCCAACACGTGGGGCAGTTCCATAGGATATCTGCAACACCGAGAAGCAGCAGGGCAGACGAACGTTTTACGTGAACTTGAATCCTGCGCGGACCTTGGGATTGACCTGCTTCAAATTGATGATGGTTGGCAGGGCAATAGCTATGACAACTGGGAACCCTGCCCGGAGCGTTATCCTGAGGGTTGGATACCGGTGATAAAAAAAGCCTGTGATTTAGGGGTTAAACTGGGTTTGTGGACGGCTGGGGAGATGATCGATTTACCATATCTTCAAAAGTCTTTCGATGCCGTCGGGTTCATGTGGTACAAGCTGGACTTTATGAATTGCACCAATCGCAAGATACTGGATGGGCTACTCGCAAAGGTACGCGCTTTTGAGTTGTACTCGGATCACCAGACACGTGTGAATTGGGATACGACCGAGGTTAATCCGCGACTGGGTTATTTTCTGGGCCGTGAGTACGGCGCGATTTATTATGCCAACCGCAAGCCGATGTGTCCGCCGAATGTGGTGTATCGACCGCATACGGTTCTGCGTGATCTTTGGGAGATGGCAACCTACATGGACATCCGTCAGATACTCGGCGATGTCCAGGACGCGCGCAAAACCAATCCAGCATTTTCCAATGCCAATCAATATTCAGCTGGTTACTGTACTGCGATTACGCTGATGAGCTTGCCAACCTTTTTCATGGAAACGCATACCTTTGATCAAGCATGTCGTGATCAAATTCGCCCGATCCTCAAGGCATACAAACAGCACAGAAGCGACATGCTCAAAGGCATGGTGCACCCCATCGGCCAGACTCCAGATGGTTCACAGATGACCGGTTTTCAATGTCACATAACTCATTGCAATTGTGGCTACCTCACCCTGTTCCGGGAGTTGGATTGTCAAGAATCCGAAGCTGATTTTGAGCTTGTGGGTTTACCAGCCGATTCCAATCTCAAACTCACCGATTTGCTCACAGGCCAATCACACATGACGACATTGAACAATGCAAAGTTGCATCTACATATGGATCAGCCTGCGGACTTTCGATTTTACAGTTATGAATTCGTGCAAGCTTGTTTGGATTTACTGTAGATAAGGTGACGCTATTTTTCAGTATTAATGTAGGGGAATGGTGTCCATGTCAACGCATAGAACAAGGCAGCGTCACCATAGAGAAAGCCTGTGTAGCAGGACTTGTTGATCTGCAGGTCTTTGCCTAACCAGAGTTGTGTGGATTGTTGCTGTTCCACAGCGAGTAGTCTGTGGAATAACTGGGAGACGGTGTCGAGTTGGAGAGTCAGACTGTTTAGCCGTTGCTCATCACTCATGGCTTTGGTGGCTGCGATTCCGATACCGCTGGCAGTACTGCCGATCCCCATCAAGACCGGGCCTGAGTCGATATCACCCCCTATCGGAGCGTGGACATTTACTGGCCATTCTCTGAAGCCTGCGGCGATTCCAAAGTCCACCCAATGTGTTTTGACATAGTTGTCGTAAAGTTCCCGAGCAACCATAGGTTTCATGTTGGCAAGCAGACTAACTTGCATGGATAGATCACAGCCACGTGAGCTATCACCTGGGCGTGCTCTGGGCAGGTTTGTGTCTGCGACTGTCGCATTTGTTTTACGCCATGCAAGATGCGCTTCAAGTAACGGGTTGGCAAAATCTGTGTGATTAAGATGATCCCATATCCCAAGTGATGCCAAAGCCATGATGGTGTCGAAATACCATGTGTATTGCGGGTAGGAATCAATGGGGCCACCTTGTTTGGCTTTCAATGCAGCTAGCAGCAAATGTGAAAGGTAGTCGTGGATTTTGTTGTAACGCGGATCATCGCTGATGAGTCGGTAGTGGCCTATTGCGATGTTCAAGGTGGATAGAAAGGTTCCATGCCTGGCATAGGTCGACATTTGCATCAGGTCATTTGCAGGAGCCTCTATAAACTTTCCAACTTGCGGAATAGCCATGTCCAGAAGGTGTCGCATTTGTTTAGCTGCGAGATCTTTATCCAGATCGCCTGAGATGGCCATGTTCGCATAAGCCATCGCTGGGAGGATAAATGGGTACAGCCGACCTTCCGGGAAGACGCCACATTCCTTCAAAGCCATAGCTTGATATTGTTGCGGTTCTTCAAGCCAGAGATCAAACTGCGTGGCCATACGTTTGGTTGCACGAGCCATGACGTCTGATGCGACAGGTTTGGTTGAGTTTGTGGGGCCGCATGTTCAAGATGTTTGGCCGTTGCGGGGAATGTGGTTTGCCCTGACGCTATTTCGGAGAACATTGTCAGACCCATTGCCGCAACCATGGTTGCCCGAATAAATATGGCGTATGGCATGAATCCCATCCTGTTCTGAAAATAGTCAGTTGATTAAGTAGCTTGATTGGCTGTTACTTGAGTATATCCCGTTGATGTGTGCATATTCCAATGAATTTTGAAATAGTGACAATGAATTGATGATTGCAATCTCACTGATGCGGCTCTACTCTCTTATCGCTATTGATAAGGTAGGGCGTTGAATGTTTGATCTTCTGTCACAACTTGGACACATTGCCTGGTTCATCGTTTTCCCGGTGTTGTTGTTGGTCGGGTTGGGGTTTGTTCTCCAACGTGTCTTTGGCATGGATATGAAGACGCTGGTGCGGCTGAATTTTTATGTCGTCGTGCCTGCTGTGATCTATGTCAAAGTGGTCAGTACCAAACTTACCGGCTCGGATGTGTTTTTGATCATGGGTTTCCATCTGATCTGCCAGGCAGTGTTGGCTGGACTGACATTGCTGGTGGCTCAATTGCGTGGGATACCACGCGATCAGCGTCGGGCAATGGTCATGGGGTCGATCTTTTACAACTCAGGGAACTTCGGCTTGCCTGTTCAGGAGATGGCATTCCGTTCACGTGGTTATGGCGATCAGGCATTGGCGATTCAAGTCTTCGTGATGCTTACGCAGAATGTCACCACGTTCACTATCGGCGTCTTTTTGGCAGCGGGCAGCTTCACACGCAAGCAAGCCATGGCCAATCTCAAACACGTGATGCGGTTCCCGCCGTTGTATGCGTTGCTTGCTGCGATGATCACCATTTATGTGGGGACGCACTATGTCGAGTCTGCCGAGTCGATTGCTTATGCGCTTTCACCGATTTGGGAATCGCTTAATTACATGGCCAAGGGATTTGTCGTGGTTGCCTTGGTGACCACGGGGGCGCAGTTGGCGTTGGTGAAATTTGGTCACAAAAAATATCCCGTGCGCTGGACACTGTTTTTGCGATTGATCATCGGGCCCGCCATTGGGCTGGCATTGATCTTTCTGTTTGGACTTGAGGGTAAAGGTCTGTATGCACAGGTTCTGCTGATCAGTTGCGCGTCGCCGGTGAGTGTGAATAGTGTGTTGATGTGCATCGAGTTTGATAATCATCCAGACTATCAGGCCCAATCGGTATTTTATTCCACAATCTTCTCGCCAATTACAGTCACCAGTACGATCTTGCTGGCTCAAGTTCTGTTCTAATTGACTGGTATCAGTGTTTTGCTGAAGATTTTCCCACAGGCACGATTTTCGACTAAAATACGCGTCTGATGATTGACCGCCAACACCTCCAACATGTCGTTGATGGCAAAGCCCGACTCACGTCGCAAGAGGCTTTGGATCTGTATCACCATGCGTCGCTACATGACCTGGGTCGCTGGTCGACTGCCATGTGCAATCGCATTCATGGCGACACCTATCGCAGCTATGTGATTGACCGCAATGTCAACTACACCAATGTCTGTTCGGCAAGGTGTACATTCTGTGCGTTTCGACGGGATGTGGACGACCATGATGCGTATACGCTGGGTAAGGATGAACTCAAAGACAAGTTCACGGAGTTGGTGAATCTCGGTGGCACGCAGGCATTGATGCAGGGGGGGATGCACCCGGACTTACCCCTGTCGTTTTACGAAGACTTATTGCAATGGCTCAAGGCCGAGTTCCCGACGATTCACTTGCATGCATTCTCCCCGCCGGAGTTCGTGGAGTTTGTCGCGGTTTGCGAGCTTGACGGTTTCCCGACGACCGCCCCGGGTAAGTCTCACGAATTGCCCGCCGAAGTCTGGGCTGCGAAGTTGGAAGTCATCATGGATCGACTTCAGGCAGCAGGTTTGGACACCATCCCCGGTGGTGGTGGCGAAATCTTTGCAAAGCCGGTGCGCGATCGCATTGGACGTGGCAAGGCAACGGCCCAGCAGTGGCTTGATGTGATGAAATGTGCGCATCGTCATGGCATGAATACCTCGGCGACGATGATGTTCGGTCATATCGAATCCATTGCCGATCGTGTCGATCACATGCAGCAAATCCGTGACGCTCAGGACGAAGCGATTGCCAACAACTGGGCAGGCAAGTACACCGCGTTTATCTCCTGGCCGTTCCAGCGTGAGAACACACCGATGGGGCGATTGCCTAATTGGGATCGTGACAGCGGCCTGCCGTTCCCCGGCGATGATCCGAATCACCCGCAGTATGCCAAGGTCTTACGGATGAGTGGTGCGACGGATTACCTGCGGATGCAGGCGATCAGCCGACTGTTTTTGGATAACGTGCATAGCATCGGCGCGTCATGGGTGACCATGGGGCCGCACATCGGTCAACTCGGACTCTTCTATGGTGCCAATGATATGGGCAGTGTGATGATCGAGGAGAACGTGGTCAGCGCAGCAGGAACGACGTACTGTCTGGATGAAGCTTTACTGTGTCGATTGATTCGCAGCAGTGGTTTTACACCCGCTCAACGTGCCAACGATTACAGCTTCCTGAAGATTCACGATGGTGAGCAGTCGCCGGACTTGATGGTGGATGACTGGTCCAAACATCGCGTTGAGCAATTGCATCAGCATGGTCATGAAGATGACGAGACGCTGACGCAGTTGACGATCACATCGCCTGATTTGATGTCTTAAACAAAGATGTAATGAGTATCTTGCCAAGCAACAGCATTGCGTCGTTGTGCAGTTATTGTGTTGAGTCATCGTGTTATTGATCGGTCGCTTTTGACATGCAGTGAATATCCAGCACAAAATATCTTTTTATACTTGCTCAACGGGCCAGCTTTTTGCACAATGTGTTTGACTGTGTCGGCATTTCTTGAGGCATGGTTTGAGTGCATCTGTAAATCAGTGATTGGTTGTTGCAGTTTGTGTCTTGGGAAGTACGAGATCCCAGACAGACTGTATGTCTGCAAGGCGATGATGTCTTGCACTTTTCTGTCGTACCCCCTGAGGTTGGTTGACTGGAAAAGCGACAGCCGTTTTGAGTATGCAAATGGTTGGTTTTCCTATGGGCCGATCTCCGGACATGGAGATTGTCGATGGGCGCAAAGCCGAGTTCCCCGTTACGAAGTCTGACGATTTGTGCAGTCACGGCCGTATTGGCTATCGCTACGTATTATCTGTTACCCAGTGATATGAATGAGTTGGCTCGTCGGACGGCTGCGATTTTTGTCGTTGCAGCCATATTCTGGGCGACTGAAGCTTTGCCGCTGTATGCCACATCTCTGTGCATCATTGGTTTTGAAATTGTGTTTCTTGCAGACAAGGGGGGCATGGCGGATATCCTGCCGATGCACTCGGCCTGGCCGACCAATGCCGCGGGGCAGTCGATACATTTGAGTTACAAATCGTTTCTGACTTCATGGTCGGCGCCGGTGATCATGTTGTTTATGGGCGGATTCCTCTTGTCGTCTGCAGTGTCGCGACATGGCTTGGATCGCGTGATTGCTTCGAAGTTACTGCGACCCTTTAGCACGTCACCGACGAAATTACTCTTTGGCATCCTGGGGATCACTGCGTTCTTCTCGATGTGGATGAGTAACACGGCTACGGCAGCGATGGTGCTGGCGATTGTCGCGCCGGTGTTAGCCAAGCTGCCACGCTCGGATCGGTTTCATCGTGGAGCGATTCTGGCGGTCCCGTTTGGTGCGAATATTGGCGGGATTGGAACGCCCATTGGCACACCTCCCAATGCGGTGGCGTTGGGCGCATTGCGTGATGCGGGGTATCACATTGGATTCCTGGAATGGATGTTGATGGCGGTTCCACTGGCGGTGTTGCTGGTGATTGTGGCGGGTGTGTTGTTGCTTTGGTTTTATCGCCCGTCGAAGGACATTGTCCTGCCGGAGATTGAAAAGGCGGAGAACCTTGATGGCATGGGCAAACTCACGCTGCTGATTCTGGGACTCACGATTTTGTTATGGCTTACGAGTAAGGTCACCGGCATATCCGATGCTGCGGTAGCATTGCTCGCAGCTGCAGCATTGACTGCGTTGCGTGTACTCGACAAGAAAGACGTGGACAACATTGACTGGAATGTCCTGCTGCTGATGTGGGGTGGTCTGTCTTTGGGTAGTGCCATGCAGTCCACCGGACTGGTGGATTATCTGGTCGAAAGTTCGGTGATTACCAATCTGTATTCCTTACCCGGCCCTTGGAGCGGATTCCTGCTTGCCTGCGGTGTGGTCACGTTGACATTAGGTCTTGGGACATTCATGAGTCACACGGCGGCGACGGCGTTGCTGGTGCCTATCGTCATGGGATTGGCTCCGGGTTCACCTGTGCAGATGGTTGTGCTTACAGCGCTGGCTGCATCGTTTGCGATGGCCATGCCGGTGTCGACACCTCCCAATGCCATTGCGTTTGCTACGGGTGATATTCCTGCTGCATCGATGATTCGATCTGGCGGGTTGATCTCCATTGTGGCATGTGTGGTGTTGCTTGTGGGGCAGGGGACGATTATCCCGATGATGCTTTCAAGTCCGCAGGTCAAGCGTGCGTTGACACGTCGGGTGGCGGTGATTGTGCCGATGACCGGAGCCCATGCGGACAAGGGGGAATTACAGCGTAATGGTTATGCGTTGGCTGAGTCGCAGATTCGCAAGATGAAAATTGAAGTGCGTTATTTTGATTCTGCGGATCATGGCAACAAGCTCGCAGGTTTTGTGGAGTCGGAGGTTTTGCCTTGGATGCCGGACTTGATTGTCGGGCCTTACTCCAGTGAGGAGGTGGCAAGTGTGGGTAAAATGGTTGGGCAGACGCCGGTGATCGTGCCGACTGCGAATGTGGATGAACTCACTCAGCAGTCCGGCCGTGCGATTTACCGTGTCTCGCCACCGATGCAGATGATCGCGATGGCAGCAGCGGACTTCCTCAAAGCCGTGCAAACGCAAATGGCGTTTGATTCAATTTTGATATTGAGTGAAGACTCAAGCTATGGCAAGTCGGCCGTCGCGTCGATCATGGGCAATTGCATCATGCGCAGCCTGCCAACTGCCAAGGTGGTCACCTTTGGTAACGGTCAGGCTCACGAAGCAGTATTCTCGGTGACTCCCAAAACGGTTGTGTTAATGGTGACACGTCATGTCCCCGATGCCAAAGCGCTCTTGGAACGCTTGGCAGATCATCCATTGCGGGTGGGGTTTGCAGGTGCGTTTGCGACACCGGCTTTGGAGGTTGGAGATTACTACCGTGTCACACAATGGGGTGACGATGAGGATGATCCGATTGCGCAGCAGTTTGTCGAACAGTATCAGGCCTTGTATCAAAGTGTGCCACAGTATCATGCTGCTCAGGCGTATTCGGCTTTGATCACCGCGGGGAACGTCTTGGAACAAGCCGTCATGCAGAAGGTTTCTGTGAAGAAGATTCTGGGAACCCAGGCAGTCGCCACGCCGGTGGGGCAGGTTCGCTTTTTGGACTTTGCCGGCTACTTCAACCAGAATCCAACCACAGCCGTCGTCCAACAGCTAATCGGTGGCAAGGCGGCGACCATTTATCCCAAGGATCAAATGGTCATGCGTTAAGTCGTTGAACCATTCAAAGAGCGATGATAAATCACAGTCAGCATCCGACGGATGCGGTTTGGTTTCACATGGTATTTCCTGCCTGCTAACCATGCAGGTCGTTGTGCATATCAAAAGTGTTGAAAATTTTTATTCAAGACTAATTCGTCGTGTATTGCGTTCTAAGTGTTGTTTTCGCTGATTCTTGTGGAAAATGTTCATTCTCGAATCGTATTGAGATTGGTTGGGAAGTGTGCAGTTATTCGGACCTTGGCGGGTGCTTATAAAAAGATAATGCTTGCTTATTACTTGTGATCCATTAAACTACCCTCTTGTTTTAATTTCCGCCAACCCTTACGAAAGTCAGGATAATCATGTTCCCCAAACCGTTCGTGTCGTTTTTTAAACGAACTGTAAGCTGTGGTTCTTTCGGGTTTTGTGCAGTTTTGTCAGTTCTTCTTTCATTGGCTTTGGTCGCTTCTGCTCAACCGCAGGCTCCAACGTCAACCCCATCTCAAGCGGCAGTTGTCCCGGCAACGCCTCAAAACGCTGTCGTCGAAGGCCCAACACGTATCGCGGTGATCCTGCCGCTTTCTGGACCCCATGCCAGCACCGGTGACCTGCTTCAGCAGGGCTATACCCTTGGCAAAGTGGTGCTCAAGGAAACGGTTTTGCCCAATGTCGAAGTTCAATATTTTGATTGTGGCAATAAGGACATGGCTCAATTGGTCAAGGGTCAGGTCGCTTCCTGGAAGCCGGACGTGATTGTCGGCCCGTATACCTCAGAAGAAGCGCTGGCTTTGGATGCGGTGGCCAAGGAATTGAACCTGCCGGTGGTGACACCTGTTGCGACGATTGACAAGCTCAACCAGTCCGCGGACACGATGATCTATCGCATTGCTGCCCCTCAGAACAAGATGTCCGAAACGGCAGCGAGCTATCTGGAAAATGTCTGGGCCAAGTGGCAAGCCAAGAAGGTCTTGATGCTCGCGGAAGACGATCCTTTTGGTCGCTCTGCCGCCAAGGCCATGATTGGTGCGTTGGTCTCCAAGGGCATGAATGAGAACCAGATCATTGCCTACTTGCCTGGTGAAATCACCAAGGCCATTACCGATTTGAAAATTGAGTCTGACACCGTGGTGATCATGCTTGGTCGATCCACCAAAGATGCCAAGGCACTGGTCAACCAATATGCTGCGACGAACAAGATCCTGGGTCTGTATGGTGCATTCACCACACCGCAGTTTCGCATGTTCGCTTCGGCTAAAGCAGCGGACGCTCCACTGGGTTTGTATGTTGTTTCCCCCTGGTACAACGATGCGGCCAATCCGCTGATCAAGGATTACGATCTGCGTTTCCGAAACATGTTCAAGGAAGCGATTGACCACGCGGTTCCCGAATCGCACTCGACGCAGGCATACACCGCCTTGCTCGCTGCCGGTCAGGCATTGGCTGATGCACGCGATAACAAAACCGATGTGATCACTGCACTGAATACCTTGGTTGTCCAGTCGCCAATGGGTGAAATTCGGTTTATGAACTTTGGTGGCTACCATCACCAGGCCAGCACGCCGACGAAGATTGTGCTTTACAAAGGTAATGTTGCCAACACTGTTTTCCCGGTGATTGAAGCGGCTCCCAAGGCTGCTGCTCCGGTCAAAAAACCAGGCACGATTCGCATGCTTTTGGAAAACCAGTTGCTTGCGATGTTCGCGATTCTGGCTGTTGGACTTGCATTTGGCTCGATCACCATTCGTGGTATTTCACTGGGTAGTTCCGGTGTGCTTTTTGCAGCCTTGCTCTTTGGTCACTTTGGTCTGACCATCCCCAGCAAAGTCGGCACGATGGGGTTGATCCTCTTCGTCTACGGCGTGGGACTTGGTGCAGGCCCTGGCTTTTTCCGTGCGTTTGTCAGTCAAGGTAAGAACCTTGCGATCATGGGAATGATCCTTGTGAGTATCGGCGCGGTCTGCACTGTGGCATGTGGTATGGCCTTTGATATTCCCCGTGAATTGGCGGTCGGTATCTTTGCTGGTTCGATGACGTCGACACCTGCTTTGGCAGCAGCTGTGGATATGCTTCCCGAAACCGGTTCCATGGCTTCGGTGGGCTACGGTGTGGCTTATCCCTTTGGTGTCGTGGGCGTGGTGCTCTTTGTCCAACTGCTACCCAAACTCATGGGTGTTGATCTGGACAAACTCAGCAGTGAAATCGTCTCCCAATCTTCCAAGAGCAAGATGATCATGCGCGTCTTGGTGGAAATCACCAACCCCGCTGCCATCGGCAAGCACCTGGTCGATCTGGACTTTATTCAGAAGAATTCCTGCCAGGTCGTCCGCATCAAGAAAGATGACCGCATGATCCCGGTCACCCCTGATGTGATCCTCGAAGAAGGCGAAAAATTACTCGTCGTCGGCAAGGAAGAAAACCTCAACATCGTTGTCGAGTTCCTCGGCAAGCGTAGTGATGAACCGTTCTTCATGGATGCAGATCGTGAACGTCGCACCGTCGTCGTCACCAGCTCCGCATTTGTGGGTCGTAGCCTGCGTGGCCTAGACGTGCTTCGCAAGTACGGCGTGACCGTCTCCCGCATCGTGCGTAATGATGCGAGCTTTGTCCCTCATGCCGATACCATCATTCAACGTGCCGACGCACTGACGGTTGTCGGTGAGCCTTCAAACATGGACAAGTTCTCCGAAGAAGCCGGTCACCGTGCCAAGGCATTGGAACAGACCGACCTGCTTTCATTGGGCATAGGTATCTCACTGGGTATCATCCTTGGCAAGATGCCCTTCGGCTTCGGTACCGGTGCAAGCTTTGCTCTGGGGATGACCGGTGGCCCGTTGTTCGTCTCGCTGATCCTCGGCCACTTCGGTCGCCTGGGTTTCCTTACTGGTTACATGCCTCGCGCTTCACGTTTGTTCATGACGGAGTTGGGTCTGGTCCTCTTCCTCATGGGTGCAGGTGTTAAAGCGGGTGGCTCGTTTGTGGAAGTCGTGCAGGAACACGGTATCAAGCTCTTTATCATGGGCGTGATTGTCACGGCTGTCCCCATGTCCTTTGGTTATCCCATCGCTCGCAAGCTTCTGGGTTTGAACCTGCTTCAAACCCTGGGCGGAACCTGCGGCGGTATGACTTCGACACCCGGCCTGGGTGCAATCACTGCCAAGACCGATTCGGATATCCCCGTCGTCAGCTACGCAACTGCATATCCAGTGGCATTGATCCTGATGACGATCTTCGCACAATTGGTCATCAGCCTGCTAAGCTGAGTGTGAGGCTCAAAATTGAGCACAAGATAATTCAATAGATAAACGCCACATGGCACACGGAGACTTACTTCGTGTGCCATGTTTTTTTGTGAAGGGATAGATCACTTCCATCAACGCAATGCCGAGGTCTTCGAAAAATCAAGATGTATTTTTTCACCGCCAAGACGCCAAGAGCGCAGAGTTAAAAACCAAGAAAAAGTCCTTGAAAGCAAATCAAAATCTTTGTCTTGGTCTTGTTAAACTTGGCGTCTTGGCGGTGAAAAAAAGAATTGATTTTTTCAAAGGTCTCTATCGTCGTGTCGTTGCAAACAAATCCTCATCCACATCCGCCAGTGACTTCACCAAATGTACTGGCAATCCCGCAAATGCTGACTCCGGTTGATCCGGAACCACAATGCATTGCATCCCCGCACGTACCGCAGCAGTCGCACCCACCACGCTGTCTTCAAACACCACGCAATCCTCAACGGCGACATCCAATTCACGTGCAGCTTTGACAAATACATCCGGCGCGGGCTTGCCATTGGCAACCGACTCACTACTGATCGCTGCATCAAGTGTCCCATGAATCCCAAGTGCTACTGCAGCAGCATGTATCCCTTCTTGTGGTGAACCCGATGCAATGGCCATAGGCAACCGACCCGCATACCGATGTACCAAATCCACCGCACCAGGCATCGCTTCAATGGGTTGAGTTGCAAATTGCTCAATCAACGCTTCGCGAAACACACGTACACATTCATCTTCACTGGCCGTTGGCTTGAGTAACGCATGGATCGCTTTGCCCGCATCCGTGGCATGCAGACCGTTGTAGCAGTGATGCACATCCATCTGCTCATCAAAACCAAGGTATCCAAGTAACACCTGCTCAGCATGTCGCCAAAAGGATCGGGATCGGATCAACGTTAAATCCAAATCAAACAACAGCGCCTTAGGCCAAGGCATATTGGGCGATGAATCAGTTGGTTTTTGAGTGGTCTTCAAGTCAATAAACTCCTTGCAGAGCATTGTAACGATCGCTTGTATACATGCCTTTGGATAATCGGACTTGACAGGTTCTTCATCAATGGGATGATTTGAAATATCCATTGTGGATCGAATATATATTTCCGGGTTCTCACTGAAAGGTTCGCTCTGATGTCAGATACGCTCAGTCGTAATGTTTATCTCGTTAAAGAGCATGTGGGCATGTTCAAAGCTGCCAACAATTATGACATCTATGATCCTGAGTCTGGTCAGATGATTATGGAATGCCGCGAGGAAAAGTTAGGCTTCTTCACCAAGTTGCTGCGTTTTACAGATTACAAACGCATGACGCCTTTTGATGTCACCATCCGCACACCTGACGGTCAGCAAGTCGTTCGCGTTAAGCGTGGCGTGAGTATCTTCCTCTCAAAGGTTCAGGTCTTCGACGATGAGAACAACATCATCGGTATGTTCAAGCAAAAGTTCTTCTCCTTGGGCGGAGCCTTTCGCGTCCTTGATGATCAGGAACAGGAAGTCTGCTATCTCAAGGGGAAATGGACCGGCTGGGATTTCAGATTCCTTGCCGGCGATAACGAATTGGCACACGTATCCAAAAAATGGGCAGGCATCGGCAAGGAACTTTTCACCAGTGCTGACAACTACGTCCTGCAAATCGCAGAAGACGTACCTGCCGACAGTGTCGCCCGACAACTCATCATGGCAGCCGTCATGTGCATCGACATGGTCCTCAAGGAGTAGTCCAGCTTGGCATCGTGACCATTAATCGCGATACTATGTCCATTACCTCATGCATGCACCGGGGCAATACAAGGATGTATCGCGACCAATGAAAGATATTGAGCATTTCATTAACGGCTTCCGTGTGTTTCAGAAGGACTACTTCGGTCCTGACAGTGATCACTTTGAACCTCTGAAAAAAGGCCAGAATCCCAGCACGATGTTCATCGGCTGTAGTGATTCACGTGTCGATCCGGCGATTCTCACCAACTCTGCGCCCGGTGATTTATTCATGGTGCGCAATGTCGCCAACCTCGTCCCGCCATACCAGATGGACGATGCGCTGCATGGTGTGAGTGCTGCGTTGGAATTTGCCGTCTGTCACCTTGAAGTTGAACACCTCATTATTATGGGGCACTCAAGCTGTGGTGGGATCAAAGCGCTCATGGATGGGACCTGTGGCTGTAAGGGTGGCGGGTTCATCTCACATTGGATGTCCATCGCTGCTCCTGCCAAAGAACAGGTGATGGCGAACCTGGCAAACAAAGATCCGAAGCTCCAACAACGTGCCACCGAGCAGGCCGCCATTTTTTTGTCAATGGAAAATCTCCATACCTTCCCCTTCATTGAAGAACGCATCCGCCAAGGCAAGCTTTCCCTGCATGGTTGGTATTTTGATATTGAACAAGGACAGCTCCTGCAGTATCAACCCGAACAAGGCGTCTTCGAGCCAGTGGGCGATGCAACGTAAGTCAGAAGAAAAAAATCCTGTGGAGATGATTCATCTGAACACCTCAAATTTGTAATCACAGTTGCAACTGCTAAACACGTTTTGGATCAGAGTATTTCTTTTTCAAGAGTAGCGTCAGCCGTGTATCACACCGCAGCTAGGCCAAGACATAACGAGGCAGTTGAATTTGTACTGCTCTAACAACTCACGCGTCCCCAATCTACAAACACACAAAAAAAGCCGCGACAAACCTGTCGCAGCTTTTTTAATGTTTCAATTGTCGGTTACTCAAGCTCAGTGAGCCATTGGGAACTTTGCTGCAAGGTCTGCGACCTGTTTGCGGATGTCGGCGAGTTTGGCTTCGTCACCGTTGCTTTGCAGCGTTGCATCAATGAGTCCGGCGACTTCGGCGATGTCGGATTCCACAAGGCCTCGGGTGGTCAGGGCGGGAGTGCCCAGCCGGACGCCTGAGGTTTTGAAGGGGCTTCGTGTTTCGTTGGGGACGGTGTTCATGTTGGTGATGATGCCGGCCTTTTCGAGCCACAGTGCTGCTTCCTTGCCGGTGAGGTCAGGGAACACGGTTCGCAGATCCACGAGGACCAGATGGTTTTCCGTACCGTTGGCAGCGAGCTTGTAACCCTTGGCTTTAAGGGCGTCAGCGAGTGCCTTGCCGTTCTTGACGACCTGCGCTGCGTAGGTTTTAAATTCAGGTTTGGAAGCTTCACCGAAGCAGACGGCTTTACCGGCGATGACGTGCATCAGCGGGCCACCTTGCGTGCCGGGGAAGACTGCCTTGTTGATCTTCTTGGCAAGCTCTTCGTCGTTGGTCATGATCAGGCCACCACGCGGGCCACGCAGTGTCTTATGCGTGGTAGTGGTGACCACGTGACAATGCGGGAAGGGTGACGGATGAGCATCACCTGCACAGAGACCTGCGATGTGTGCGATGTCCGCCCAGAGCAGACAGTTGTACTTATCAGCAATCGCACGGAAGCCTGCAAAGTCGATGGTCTTGGGGTGAGCCGAGTAACCGCACATGATGAGCTTGGGCTTGTGCTGCTTGACGACTTCTTCGACGGAGGCCATGTCGATGGCACCGTAGTTGGGATCAGACTCATCGGTGACGAGTTTGTAGGTCACCGGGTTAAGCCACTTGCCGGAGATGTTGACCGGGCTGCCGTGGGTGAGGTGTCCGCCTTCGGAGAGTTCGATGGCAGCGAAGGTGTCGCCTGGCTCAAGGAGTGCGAATTGCACAGCAAGATTGGCAGAAGCACCGGAGTGCGGCTGGACATTGGCAAAGCTGCAACCAAACAACGCGCAGGCTCGGTCGATGGCCAGTTGTTCGACTTCATCATAAAAGCCACAGCCCGAGTAGTAGCGTTTCTGCGGATAGCCTTCGCAGTACTTGTTGGTTAAGCATGAGCCAACCGCTTCCATGACTGCATTGGAGGTGTGGTTTTCACTGGCAATCATTTCCAGCGTGGTTTGCTGACGATCAGCTTCCTGCTCAATGAGTTTGGCAATGGCAGGATCGACAGCGGTAAGGTTGGGCATATTCTGACTCATTTGAGCTTTCTCCAGCGTGGGGTCAGGGATTCGGGGGGTTCGGGGCAAGTCAGATAGTTTAGAGAGTCGATGTCAGGATGACAATTCGAGGGAAAAACGAGGGCGAATGGTTCGGTTTGTATCGACAGGTTACCAAGGTCATCAAGCAATGAACCACAGAGCTACAGAGACAGAGAGTTTGAAAAGACAAAAGGTAACAACTTTTTGATTACTCAGAGTTACCGGCTGGGATGATGATGGTTTGGCTGTTGGTGCTGAGGATCAGGTTGTCATCGCAGAGTCCGGTGAGAGTCGGGAGCATGGGCAGGGACATGGGAGCCAACTGCTGCTCGTGGATGATTCGGCCTGAGACGCGATCCATGAGCAGAACCTGGTAGCGGTATTGGCCTGAGACATCGTCAAAGACACCATCATCCACGCGATTGTGTCGGCGGTCAGGGACGACGGCCTGTTGAGGCAGACGTGGCGGGTTGATGGGCTGATCAATCATGGCGTCAGGCGCATTGGGCATCTCACCATTGCCCCAACCCATATCCCGGCGGGTGAGGAGCACGAGGTATCGCTGTGAGAGTTGCATGGCCAAAAGGTATTGGGTGGTGGTGTTGATCGCGTCACGCCAAAGCAGGTTGCCTTCCAGATCGGTACAGGTCAGTTGAGTGGGCGTGAGCAGGAAGTAGCGGTCGTCGGTTTGCAGGACATTGACTTGACGGCTGTTGTCGGTTTCGCCGGTGATCCAAGTGCCAGCGGACTGGCCGGTGGTCAGGTCGATGCTGGTGAACATGCCTTGTTGTTTGTCATTGACATTAAAGAGCATGACATGGGCTGCGCCAGTTGAAAGGGCACTGGTGAGTTGGGCAGTAGCGTTGGGTTTTCTGAGAATGGGCTGGCCGGGATTGGGTAATCGCCAGACCACTTCACCGGTGCCGATGCGATAGGCCGCGATGACTTTCTGGGTGACCGACACCAGCAGGTCCGGGCTGACGATACCCAACCATTGCATCTGGTCGGAGTCCTCGCGTTTTTCTTCCAGCGGGTGCATGAGCAGTTCGCCGGTGTTGAGGTCCACGACCATCATGTTGTAGCTTTGGGTGTCGTTGGGCAAGCCAACTCGTCCGCCGATGGCGAGCATGGAATCAGTGATGGCAAGGTGATCGAGAATGTCCAGCGAATACAGTCGTTTCCAAAGGGTGATGCCTGTATTTCGGTCGATGGCAAGCACACGTCCCGTCCCGTCTGCTGCAACGAGTACATTGGGACTCACCGTCATGCGTAAGTTCAGATCCGTTTCGTGTCTTGCTTCACGGATACGTCCTTTGACAACCATCAAGCCGTTGGGGTTCATCATCTGCATCCACTGTCGTTGGACATCCGGTTCAGCTGCAAGTCGGTTGTGTTGCTGAGCGACGGACTGGACAGCTTCATTGAGAATGATGGGTTGCCAGAGCGGTTGGCCGGTGCGGATATTGATGCCGATGAGATGACTTTGAGCCGGTTCGTAAAGCAGCAGTTGGTCAGCTGACTGGGCGAGCAGTTGAATCTGTTCATCCTGCACGGGGATCGACCAGATGATTTTGGCTTGATCCATTTGGTAGAGACACAGCGAATCGTGACGCAGCAAAACCAGTTCCCGCCCATGGACATCGGGTTTGTGTTGGGTCGGTTGCAGCAGTCGCCCGTTAAGGCCAATCGCCTGATCCAACGGTAAGTCAAACTTGGGATAACGGGATCGAATCGGATGGCTATGCGCCAGCTTGCTGATCCATGCTTCGACGGATACTTGCTGGCCATCACGCATGACCGGTTCATTAGGGAAGAGCATCACAAAGTCATTAAGTACACGATGGGCACGCATGGGGTTGCCCAACTGCTCGTAACCTTGGGCAAGCTGTCCGACGATCTGTTGTTTGGTCGCTGGATCATTGGCCTGGTGATAGGCTTTTTGCAGTAACGGGACAGCGTGTTCAATGTCGTTTTGCTGCCAGTACATTTTGGCAGCTTCAATCCGAGCCGCCGCGGCAGCCTGCGTTAACGGGTAGCTTTCTGCCATGGCAAGATAGCTCTCCGCGGTGGTGGTGGGCATGCGTTGAAGCTGTCGCAGATGTTCGGCAGCAACGGTTTCAAACCGCTGCATTGTGGCCGGATTGGTCGTGACGATTTCAATTAGTCGCAGGCGTGCTTCAAGTCGAGCTTGTCGGGCACCCTGATCAAACTGATAGAGTTGGGACGCCAAAGTCGGGTCCGCAAGGATCGCCTGGTAATTTTCAATCGCCATCGCAGGCTGACCGCGGAATTGCCAATACCGCCCGCGGGCAAACTGTTGGGTGACTTCATTGATCGGCGTCATGCTCATCACCGCAAGGCGTTCAAACAAAGCCAACACCGTCAAGTGATCCGGCAGCGACTCAAGACTGGCCTCTGCAAGTTGCGGATCCTTGGCGCCCTCGGCAGGAAGCTCGACCTGATTGCGAATGTGATCAAAGACCTGTTGAACCTGATACTGCTGTGAGGAGTTGGAAGGGATGCCCGGCGAAAGTTGAATCGAATCAATTGCAGCATCAATGCCCTGCAATGCCGTTTCCCATTGCCGACGACCGACCGCCAGATGACTTAATGCCAGGCCCGGCCATGTTTGATCAGGATAACGCTCAATGCGGGCTGCAAGTTGATTGTACGCATCATCCCAACGCATGAGGCTGACCAACTCGTCATCACGACTGATGATCCACTGCTGGTCTGCGGTGAGGATCACGCCGTCCTGATCAAAGGGCAGTTCCTTTTCAACCAGCCCGTCTTTGAGGTTGATCATGTACAGCTTGCCCTTGCCTTGGATCATGACCTTGTCGTGATGGACGATGAATTGGGGTTTGTCCTTGTCGGTGATGCTTGAAAGTTTACGTTCCCACTTTTGCTCAAACGTGTCGGCATCAAACATCCGCACGACGCGGTCGACACTCAGCAGACCCTCCTCGGTGAGAGTCAATTGGCAGCCGGTGTCAAAACCCTTGGCATCAAGTTGACGCAGGGGATTGCCGGTAAGTCGGTCGATGACCTGTGCTGACTCATTGGCCCAGGCTGGGGAGATGAGCACTTTTTTGGAGGTCACAATCGGAGCAGGCCGGCTGGCTGATGTTGTGATCCGCCGACGCTGTGCGACCAGTGGCTTGGGCTGGACATCCTGTGAATCACCCGAACGGTCAAGCATCACAAGCCAGAGCATGTCGCCGGTGAGTCCGTCGATGGCACTGATCGTCCCCAGATTGTCAGTGACGTAGACTTGTCCTTGATACAGAGACATTTCCCCAAGGGCATAGGTGCGATTGTGATTGCCCATCGCAGCGCTGGCAAGATGTCGTTTCCAAAGCAGGCGTCCGTCGGTGATGTCCAGGGCAGCAAGGTAAACGGTGTGGAAACCTGAGTTCTGACTGCGGCGCATCAGGGCATATACACGCCGGTCATCCGCCAGAGGCGTGCCATGGAAAAAGACTTCTTCGAGACTCGGATCAAGCTTTTGAGGTTGGGTATCCCAGAGCAGGTCGCCGGACTGCATATCCAGACAGACCATGTGGGTCTGATGGTTTTTGAGTTGCCAGCTTGATCGCCATTGCGTCATGAATCCGACGACACCCAGGACACGGTTCTCGGTAACGCAGACACTTCGCTGCTGATCCATCGGGGCAGCATTCATCACGTTGGTGTTGGCAGTGGCGTCGGGCGAGAGTTCATATTTCCATAACGGGCGACCTGAAAGTCGGTCGTAGACGCTGATACCTTGCTGGGAATTAAGGAACAGACGGTCACCTTGAATCAGCGGGATGAGATTGCCATGGGTCGCGGTAGGCAGGTTTTGATCACGGCGACGACGCAGCACATCATTGCGACGTGATGAGGTGCGATGAGATTCGGAAAACGGATTGTTCAATTCAATGGACCACAGTTCGGTCACATCTTCTGGCATGTTGGGGATCGACCAGCCGGCTTGGCCTAGCATACTCGTGGGCCAAAGCATTGGTGGGATGACATAGGCAGGCGAGAGTTCCACCGGTTGATTAGGGGGTTGGATATCCTGCTGAGCCATCGGGTCCATCAACACCTTGGCAGACCAGAGCAGTCCATCAAGGCGTTGGGCAAAGCGCTTGCGGTCAGGATGATTTTCCAGTTGTTCAAGCAATGCCATCGCAGCAGGAATGTCGGCCTGGGCCAGTAACAAACCTGCAGCATCCAATGCGGCCTGCATCCCTGATGGACACAGAAAGTAGCGATCCACCACATCAAGCAATGCAGTCAGGCGATCATCCGCAGATTGCGATACCGTGATCATCCGCCTGGCTGACGCTTCGTACTGCTTGCGATAGGTTGTCATCATCGGCTCATCAGCAAGTAACCGTGAGACCACCATCCGACGCGTGTCGGTGTAGTAAGGCTTGTCGGTTCGCATGAGCTTGTGACGGTACGTCTCAAGGATGTGTTGGTATTTGGTGACCGCTTCAGTGAGTCGGTTTTGAGACCGCAGACGGATCGCTTCGGCAAGTTGATCCATCGCAGCAGGCGAATCGTCAATGTAAACCGGAGCACTTTGAGCCAGTAATTGTGTCGGCAGGATAACGCACGTTAGAACCCAAAGGACAAACGTACGGCCCCAATTAGATAAGCGGGTTTGGTTGAACATATACCTCTAGTGATTTTACGGTATGAACCGCTATATGACATACCAATGCTGGGACTTATTTTATTTCGGCATTTTTCGATGGTATTCTGTTGATATGAACCAATATTCTTTGACCATCTGCGGGATCGGGGAAGCACTTTTTGACATCTTTGATGGAGTGCAAGTTCTTGGGGGGGCTCCACTTAATGTGGCTGTTCACGCCCATCAACTCGTTGCTAACCGACCATCGGGCCCAGGCCGTGGGATTGTCGTTAGCCGCATCGGGCAGGATTTTCTGGGTTCAAAGGTCACAGAAAGCTTGTCAGAAAAAAAGATGGATAACCAATACATCCAGTCTGACCCGGATCATGCCACCGGCCAGGTCTACGTGCAGACGGACGATGATGGCCAACCCAGCTATGACATTGTGGCAAACGCTGCATGGGATTGGCTTCAGTATGATCCGGACATGGACACGCTTGCTCAGCATTGCGATGCGGTCTGTTTTGGATCACTGGCTCAGCGTGAAGCTCAAAGTCGCAACACGATTTATCGCTTTTTAGAAACCTGTCGCCCCTCGACGATCAAGCTCTTTGATGTGAACATCCGACTTGATTTTTACAGTCGGCAGATCATCGCCCGATCTCTTGAAATTGCCAATGCGCTAAAGCTCAATGAAGAGGAGTTGCCTCTGGTCTGCAAGCTCATGGGGCTTGGCAGCATTGAATCGGGCCAAGAGCGTGAAGCGTTACTCAAACTCATCAAGCAGTTCAAGCTCAATTGGATCATCTACACCCGCGGCGCCAAAGGGACCGCGATCCATACCTCTGGAAATGTTTATGAGGGTTCGCCTGCTGTGGCCAATCCCGTGGAGGGGGCCGATGCCGTGGGCGCCGGTGATAGTGTGGCAGCAACCTGTCTGGTGGGCGCAGTCCTGCGAAAACCCTGGGACAAGGTGGCTAATCTTGCCAACCAGGTTGGCGCCTATGTCGCATCCCAACCCGGCGCCACACCAACACTCCCCGATGAACTGATTTCACAGTTTTAAAAATCACTTGGCAGTTAACCATGCAATACCATGCTTTGAGGTGAAGGTCTTTTTGCATCGGTCGCCCTAATTCTGCCAACGCACCACGGTGGTTTGGACGTGTCCTTGCACAGGCCCCCAGGAAGATGGCCCGGGCAGGATCACATCCATCAGGTGTGAAGTCTCAGAGGTCAATCCGCTGAGTTGGACCAACGGATTGGCAACGACGGTTTGGCCTTTTTTATTCTTCACCGCCGCCAGCAGCACAACTTGCTCAGCAGGTACATTCCGATGATTGGTCACGCGACAGGTCAAACGATAACCATGCGTCAGGCGCCGGGTTGCGACGACTTGAGCTTCAATACCATCAATGTCGCGATAGGATTGTTCGTCGAATGGGTTTGCAGGCATCAAATGCCATCCCCATACACCGATTGCCATTAAGCCAATCACAATGAGTGAAATCGGCTTGAAATGTTTGGATCGTAATGAATGCATCTTGGTGACTCTCAATAATATGGGTTTGCAGGATCAGGAATCGTGTTGACGCCTGCATATCCGGCATCCGCGGGGAAAGCCTGAACAAAATTCACATGCCCATCGGCAAAGGTCGCATTGGCCCAAATGTGATCCGAATCAGACTTGTACCATTGTGCACGTGGATTGGGGGCAATCACACCGGGCATCGTGCGATGAATGGGGATACTGCCAATGAGTACTTTTTTGGTTTGATGTTTGTAGTAACTAAGTCGCAGTGTTTTACCCAGTGGCAAAGGCGAACTGGCAAAGTCACCAAAAGAAGCCTCAAGTCCTGCGAACTTCGCAATCCCCATGGGTTGCGGAACTCCCGCCAGACGGTTGAACCCCGACGCGTAGAAATAGCTGCTGCCATACAATTGATAGGCCGTTCGATTGTTGGGCCAGTTTGCGGTATCCAACATCCAAAGCGGTTCACCTTTGTCCGAAGGGCTTTGAAAAACCTGCTCGATGATGTACTGGTTAAGCGGTCGCTTTTCGGTAGCAAGTGTGCCCCCGAAGATCATCGGTGGTTGCCATGTCATATCTGACGGATCTGCTTCACCGGTGGGACCTCCTAGTTCGTGAGGTGCTGCAAGGGGGGCACTGTCTTCGTAGTCACTGGCATATGCAATGATCCCGATTCCGATCTGTCGCAGATTGTTTTGACATTTCACACGCCTTGCGGAACCTCGCGCGTTGGCCAGGGAGGGTAGCAAAATACCAATGAGCAGGGCAATGATTGAAATGACAACCAGCAATTCGATGAGCGTAAAGCCATGATGGGTTTGATCAATTTTGTGTTGCATGTCGCACCTTCGTTATGCGGGATTGCAGGAAACGGTTTGTGAACCGGCACCGGTGAGCATGGTCAGCAGCATGATGCAGGGCGTTTGGGCCTGCAAAGCGTGAGGTTGATGGGCAGGCATCCAAACCCATGTACCGGTTTTGGCTTCAATCACTTGGTCGCCTAGTCGCCAAGAGGCTTCACCTGAGAGTTGTTGCATGATGGCTGGAACCGATGCGGTATGTTCGGAGAGCTCCTGGCCAACGCCAAAAGCAAAGAGCACGACTTTGACGTGATCGGTTTGTTGTAACGTGACGCTAAGCGTCCCCTCTTGCGGAGGTGTAATTCGGTCACACAAAGACTCAATGGTAATGGGTGATTCTGTGAGTAATGTCATGATTCAAGGGTCCTGATTTATGAAGGTTTCACAGCAATTAATGAAAGTGCAGTCATGTGGGGACGCACAGAACGAAATGCCCGACGCATCTCCAGGACACGACGACGTTCCGGTCCACGTGTCAAAAGGCGAAACAAAAATCGTGCTGCGCCCAACAAGCCTTCATCACGAATGATCCGACTTGGTTCTAGTAACGTCATCGGCGCGGTCTTCTGTTTTTGAATTTCAAAACCGGCTTCCTCAAGCATGGCGATCCATTGATTGATCAACACCGGATGAACTTTGTGATGGATTGAATGCGTGAGTGTTTTTCGAACATGGTCCGCTTCACCTGGAGCGTTGGCGGTGGCTTGTGTCAATGCCACTTCATGCAATGCAAAGCGGCCACCAGGTTCAAGGACACGAAATGCCTCTTCAATGATTTGTTTGCGATGCGTGGTGGATGCCATCGTCAACATCGCTTCGACATAGAGCACTGATGCACATGCGTCGGGCAAGCCCGATTGCTGAGCTGAACCATTGAATACGCGGCGTCGGATGTTGTCGACATTCAGCCATTTTTGGACAATCTCGGTCGCACTGGCGTCCCGTTCCACAGCGGTATACACCGCCGGATTTTGTTCTAATACCAGCTGTGCCGTGCGTCCCATGCCCGGTGCAAATTCGACCACGCGATCATCCTGGCCAATACCAAGGGAATCGATCATCCAGCGGGTCAATTCGACACCACCTGGCCTTAAGACTCGTTTACCCAAACGTGCCAATACCCAGTGCCCGGGCATTTTGGCGATATCAATCCCCTCGCCGGGCATTGTGTTTGAAGGTGACGCTTGTGAGTTGATTGCAGGCATTTTTCTAACTTTCCAGTGTGATATCACACGAAAACAACAATTCAGACCGCGTCGTTGAGGAGCAATTGGGCTCGATGTATCGGTTACCGTCCTGCTCAGCTTGGCGACACAAACATTGACTGATTTGATCTTGACCTTTGGGATTTAATCACCCGGCTATCAAGTTGATACTGAAACTCAATTACAGAATATACTTTTTACTGTTCGTGTCAATATAAAAATGTATTAATGCATTAATGCCTTGATTAATTGAATTGTGACTCGGTCTCGTATTTTTGATATGATTTGTTGAAATAGAAGGTTACAGAGAACTGATATGAAGCTACTCTCCGAAGCATCTGAATATGCATTACGTGCTGTAGTCTGGTGTGCCCGATACCCAGACAGGACATTTAAGGTACGGGAGATCGCTGAAAGTACCCGTGCAGCACCGGGGTATCTGGCAAAAGTGCTTCAATCGCTGGCTAAAGCAGACATTCTCCATGCTCAACGAGGTAGTCGAGGGGGATTTCGTCTTAATCGAGATCCAGCGACCTTAACGGCGCTGGAGGTTATCCAGGCTGTGGACCCCATCGAACGGATTCAATCCTGCCCACTTGAGTCCAATGAAACCGGCATGTTGTTATGCCCACTTCACAAACGTATTGACGAAGTGGTCAATGCTTTGGAAAAAGCTTTTGCAGACACCACGATCAAGGATTTGATTCAACAGACAACAACCCCTTCTGCTGAGAAATCCTGTAAGAGACTGTGTTCACATCATGTGGATCAGGATAAACAGTAGCGTTGGGTATACGCTACTCATTTGAGGCTCGTCAATCTTTGGGGACAAAACGAAATCCTTCTCTTGTCCTTTGGCGTGCTTGTGTCTTGGCGGTAGAAAATAAATCCTGCCCAAAGCGATTACAACTTTTCGTTATTGGTTGATCTCCCTCCAACCCGATACAATTTCTTCCTTAACCCAAGTATCGGAAGTAACACAATCATGACCGACGAATCAACTGTCAAAAAGAATTTCCTCACCGAAGAGATCGAAGCGGACTTTGCTTCAGGACGCTATACCGGCAAGATCCTCACCCGCTTCCCACCTGAGCCTAACGGCTATCTGCATATCGGTCACGCCAAGGCCATCTGCATCGACTTCGGTTTGGCCCAACAATACGGCGGTGGCACCAACCTTCGCATGGATGACACCAACCCCTCCAAGGAGGAACAGGAATACATCGATGCCATCCAGGATGACATCCACTGGTTAGGATTCAAGTGGGCCAACCTGCTTTACGCATCGGACTACTTCCAGCAACTCTACGACTGGGCGGTTGCTCTGATCAAAGCGGACCTTGCTTATGTCGATGACCAGACGCCTGACCAAATGCGCGCTAACCGTGGCACACTCACCGAACCAGGCACCAACTCGCCATTCCGTGATCGAACCGTCGAAGAAAACCTCGACCTCTTTGAACGCATGAAAAACGGCGAATTCCCCGATGGCACCCGCGTCCTGCGCGCCAAAATCGACATGGCCAACCCCAATCTGGTCATGCGCGATCCGACCATGTACCGCATCATGCATGCCCATCATCCTCGGACTGGTGATAAGTGGTGCATCTATCCCATGTACGATTACGCACACGGCCAAAGTGATTGGCTCGAAGGCATCACCCATTCACTTTGCTCACTGGAATTCAAGAACAACCGTGAACTCTACGAATGGTTCATTGATCGCATCGCAGAAGTCTGCGGCCATCCCGAAGGTGTGCCGCACAAAACCCGTCAAATCGAATTTGCCCGTGGCAATATCAGTTACATGATCACATCCAAGCGAAAGCTCCTGAAACTCATCACCGATGGGGTTGTGGCTGGCTGGGATGATCCGCGGATGCCCACCATTCGTGGCATGCGTCGTCGCGGATTCACCCCCGGCAGTATCAAACGATTCTGGGAAGAAGCAGGCGTTGCCAAGCGCGAAAACCTTTTGGAATTCGCCAAGCTCGAAAGTTTCCTGCGTGATGAACTCAACAAAGTCGCCCAACGTCGTATGGCAGTCATTGATCCCATCAAAGTCATCATCACCAACTATCCCGAAGGACAAGTTGAAATGATGACCGTGGTGAACAATCCCGAGGACGAATCCGCAGGCACACGCCAGGTTCCCTTCTCGCGTGAACTCTACATTGAGCGTGATGACTATATGCCCAACGCCAACCGCAAATTCTTCCGTCTCACCGAAGGCCGTGAAGTGCGCCTGCGAAGTGGCTATTGGATCAAATGCGTCGAAGCGATCAAGGATGCGGATGACAATGTCATCGAACTGCATTGCACGTATGATCCCTTGACCAAAGGCGGGAGCAATCCACCAGCAGACGAAGAAGGCAAAGTCCGCAAGGTCAAAGGCACGTTGCATTGGGTCAGTGCCGAGCATGCCATCGACGCAGAAGTCCGACTGTATGAACACCTCTTCACCAAGCCCAAAGCCGAAGACGGCGAGTTGATGGACAACATCAATCCCGATTCACTTAAAACCGTCACCGGCAAGATCGAACCCTCATTGGCAGACTTTAACGCAGGTGATCCCATCCAGTTTGAACGCCTGGGTTACTTCACGCCGGATACCACATCTACCCCTGAAAAATTAGTGTTTAATCGCACTGTGACTCTCAAGGATTCATGGGCCAAGCAACAGAGCAAATAACATGACCACCACCGGGCCGATTCGTGTCGCTGACGATCAACGTCGTTTGATTGATGCTGAGGGTAATCCCTTTTTCTGGTGCGGGGATACCGCCTGGAATCTGTTTGCTTCTTTGACACTTGATCAAGCGAGACATTACCTGACCACACGCGCCGCGCAGGGTTTTAATGTCATACAGGCGGTGGGCTACTTTGAACATGACTGTCGCAATCGCCCGGCACATATGGGCCAATGGGTCATGCATGACATGAACCCGGCCAAGCCCAACGATGCGTATTTCGATCATGTCCAAAAGGTGATGGATATCGCTGAGTCGTTGGGATTGCACTTTGCATTTTTGCCAACGTGGGGGCATCTTGTCACACCGATGTGGGCAGGGGGTGATTCGCTGTTCACGCCTGAAAATGCCATGATTTATGGTGAATATGTCGGTAAGCGCTTTGGTGGTCGGGCAAACCTGATATGGGTTAATGGCGGCGATCGCCCGGTGAATACGGATACGGATTTACTGATCTGGCGTAATCTTGCCAACGGTATCCGCAGCACCGAGTCGGTTCGACACCTCATGACATTCCACATCTCCGGCAGTAACTGTTCATCGAATTTCGTCCACGACGAACCCTGGCTGGACATGAACATGCAGCAGTCAGGCCATGCAGTGTTGTTTGATCGTGTGGATCAACGGATTGCTCAAGCACTCAGTCGCTATCCGCGTAAGCCGGTGCTTGATGGCGAGATTTGTTACGAGGATCATCCCATTGGTTTTCGCGCAGCCAATGGTCGATTCACCGACTGGCATGTCCGCGCCAGTGCGTATCGCAGTGTCTTTGGAGGCGGGTGTGGTGTGACCTATGGGGCGGCTGCGGTCTGGTGTTTTTACTCAGGTCGTTATCCAGCAATTTTGGGGTCCCTGCCCAGCATGGATTGGAAGCAGTCGTTGCATTTACCCGGCGCCAGTCAGATGAATCATCTGCATGAATTGATGCAGCGATTCGCAGATAAAGCCTTGATTCCTTGTGACAATATTTCCAATCACAGTGCTGCAGATTCTCAGGCGCCTTGCATGCTGCGTGATGGCAGTCCCGATGCATCGGACGCAGGTTGTATCTTGATTTACCAACCCACGACCACGCCCTTTGGCGCGTATGATCTGACCGTGATGCGAAGCGAAGAAGTCTGCGCCACGTACTTTGACCCACGTACCGGCAAGTCCTATCCAGCCGGTGTCTACCGACGTGACAAACAGGTCCAACTCAAAAATCTCCCCGACTCCGGTCCGGACTGGGTGGTGATTTTCGAAGCGTTGTAATGGCTTAGCAGATGGAATTAGTCTTTGGCAGGATTCCCATGCAGGATCAGATGTTTACGTATCACTTCAAAAGTCTTGTTGACCTTGTTGATGGCGTACTTCATATCATTGATCTGGCGTGATGCGAGATGTTGTGATCGACTTGGCTGCATGGGAATGACTTTATTTACACGCACGTGATAGAGCATCTCCGATGTAACCAAAAAACCATCGAGTCTACAGAATGTGTGATTAGGATCGGGCTTCGCTGGAACGAATAAAAAAGTTCTGCTTGGCCCATGCGATTGATCAACAATTGACTCATCCTTGATGAACTTATCTGCTTGGTCTGCGGGTAGATTCTGGTCGATCCATTTTTGATCAATCGCATCAAGCGACGGCGCGCTATCGCTTGGAATGGCGGTGATGACCGTGCAGCAATAGTAGAGATCGCAGATCATCGCAATGTCTTTGACAGGCACCTTGTATTTCTTGACATAATCTTTCATGGCTGTGTCCATCACCATGATCGTCTCCGGCATTAACGGGAATCGAATTTCAAATGTCTCGTGCACACTGGTATATCCAGTAGCTGTTGCTTTTCCTCTCATGGGCGATTTGAGATTGGTAAGGGTTTGCTGGCCTGCCCAGTTTGTGAATTGGGGTGTGGTCTGACACCCAGCACATGAGATGACGACAAGCAGCAGAATGAGCGGCGAAACGAAAAGCTTCATTGAGAGTCCCCGGTGAAAATGGAAAATAGAGCGATTGAATTTTACTGCGGTGCTATTTGTACATCAAATCTATGTGACTACCTTTCCTACACTCGTTACAATCCAACACCATGTCTGATTCGCTTACGCCACGTGTGTCCATTCTCATTCCCAACTTCAACAACGGGGCGCAAAGCTCGCGTGAAGGGGCGGTGAATCTGATACTTGATTTACTTCAATCTCTTGAGCGAACACTCGCAACCGAGACCACGCCCTTTGAGGTGTTGGCCTATGACGATGGGTCTGATGACGACAGTCTCGACACGTTACGTCAATGGGCAAAAAAGACATGGCCCAATGGTCAGCCTTTTTTACAACTTACCGAAGACGAACACTGCGGCATTCTCGCGATCACAGCCAACAAACTCTCACGCATGGCCAAGGGCGATATCCTTGTTCGACTCGATGGGGATGTGGTTTGTCTGACTCCCAACTGGGTGGCGAAGCTTGTGGCTTACATGGATCAGGGGATTGATCGACTGGGCGTCATTGGCCCCAAGCAGCTTAAGCCGACGATGAAGATTCATGCCTTTGGTGATTTTATTTTGCATCCCAATGGTTACACGCATATTGCCAACAACCTTCCCCGTGATGCGGTCAAGCGGGCGTTGGAAGTGGATCACGTGATGGGTTGTTTTTACTGTTGCAAAAAAGAGGTGTTCGAGGACATCGGCGGGTACGACGAAGACTTCCTGCGTGGGCAGACCATCGACTTTGGACTCCGAGCACGCAAGGCCGGTTGGCGAGCCTTTGCGGTGCCCGACATTGAGTTTATTCACAACCACGTCAAACGTGAAGACCGCAATACCCGTGCTGATACCAATGAAGGTCTCAAATACACCATGGATGTGTTCGAGAGCAAGTGGGGCTTTTCCCGGCTGGCGCCGGACATGACGAAAATTGCAGCAGACTATGCGGGTTCACCGTTGTTGTGGAACAAGCTCTATTTTGGCGATCAGGCGTACAAACCCCGCGCGGTGCCAGTCGATCAAATCGACTTCAACCAAACCGAGTGGGCAAGCTATGCAGCTGACGAGGCATACCAGAAAAAAATCAACGTCCGCATGGTGGCAACAATCGATGTCATCAAGCAGGCCAAGGTCGTCCCCCAGCCATTGGTGATCCTCGGGATCGGTGAAGGTTTGGTATCCCACCTCTTTGCCAGCCAGGGTGGGCATGTCGTTGCGTACGACGATCGACAGGGGCATATCGCCTTTGCCAATAAATGTGTCAGCAATCAAAAGTATCCCGGCAAGCGACCCGAATTCAAACTCATTTCAGACGATGGCACAATCGATATGCCCGATGCCAGTGTCGATCAAATCCTCATCGACCGACTCCTTGAACGCTATCCCAATCCGACCGTCATCCTCAAAGAGGCAGCCCGGATACTCAAGCCCGGCGGGTTTATGGTCGTCATCTCTGACCGCAAGCCGTTGAGTACCAATGAGGATCCGTCGGACCCTGCAACGTTCGTTAAACTCATGACCACGGAACGTCATTTTCTATGGTTGGAGTTGGTGAACCTTGTCAAAGCGGCCGGTAACGGTGATTTGGATCTTGCGATTGATATTTTCAAAGATGATCTTTCGCGAGACATGGTTTTGATCGTACGTCGTTCTGAAAAATGATTTTACGTGGTTTTTTGATTGAATTAACGGCCGATTATTCAGCGGACGTTTTTGTCATTATTTAAATTTTTACCATGTCTTACAGGCTTTTGCCCTATTTGGACGATATTTTTAATAATAAGGACATCCGTACGGACGTTTCATGGCAGGGTGACGGTGATGGTCATCGTCAGTGGCATGGGGCGCCACCCTGGTCTGCGTGAGCAGATATCAGCAATCCCCAATGAAGGGGGGTGGACCATGAGTCATATTGGAACAGGCGTTGCCGCGGGTGTGGCCCAGACCACGTACCAGGCCGGCGATGTCAACAAACGTAAGACCAAAGAAATCCGTGACAAGGATCGCAAAACCGAGCGTCTAAGCGATCAGTTCGAACAGCACATGCTCGCGCTGGACGAAGGTGATGCTGACGGCGATCAAGCGCCTACCCAGTTGCGCGTCAACGAACAACTTCCCCAGCATCACACCATCGAAAGCCAAAGTAAAACCAAAGCTCACCATATCCAGAAGCAGGTTCAGCAGAATCAATCCGACGACGATGAACCCAAAAAGCATCTGGACATCCAGGCGTAACAAACCACTTGTGGTTTAGCGTTGCAAACGCTGTCGATTATCCATCTCATATCAAGTCCTACAACACTCTCATTCTTTGCTAAACGATCGTTTTTAACTATCGCGAAATTCCTAGTATCATGACCACATGCTCACCACGGTCATTATCGTCTTATCGTTACTGCTTCTGATCCTTGCCTGCATCACCGGTGCGTTATGGGTTTCACGTAAGCATCTGACCACGCAAGTCAGCACCCTGACCATTGAACGTGACGAGGCACGCAATCGCATTGAAGCGTCCGGGAGTGAAGTCTCTGAGCTTAAAACGCAACTGGAGTTGGCCAGGCAGGAGTTGACTCAGAAGTCCGCTGCCTTTGAGCAGGCTCAGACCCAATCCCGTGAAACCTTTGCGACCCTTGCCAACGAGACGCTGAATAAAACCTCAGAGCAGTTTTTGCAACTTGCAAAGAAATCGTTGGAGTCAGAAAACAAGGATGCAGCAGCAGCATTGGAGCAGCGAAAGCAGGCCATCGAGTCAATGCTCAAACCCATCCGTGAGCAATTGGAAAACCATGCCAAGGCCGTCACCGAGATGGAGAAAAATCGCGAAGGTGCCTATCAAGGTCTCCGCCAACAGATCACCGGCTTACTCGAATCCCAACAACATCTCAGTCAAACCACCACGCAGCTAAGCACTGCCCTTAAAGGTTCAGCAGGCACCCGCGGACGCTGGGGCGAACTGGCACTCAAGCGCATCGTGGAGTTGGCGGGCATGGTGAATCATGTCGACTTTGATGAGCAGGTGAGTATCTGGAAAGGCAACGATCAACAACGCCCGGACATGGTCGTTCGCTTGCCAGCTGACCGTAACATCGTCATTGATTCCAAAGCGGTCGGCGAAAACTATCTCAAAGCCATGGAATGTGATAACGAGCAGGATCGCACCGAGTTGTTCAGACTCCATGCCAACCAGATTGAAGGTCGCGTCCGTGATCTGTCCCGCAAGGATTACACCACAGGCTTCACCCACGCGCCGGACTTCGTGGTGCTGTTTATCCCAGGCGACAGTTTCCTGACACCTGCGATGATCGCCAAGCCGACTTTGGTGGAAGATGCGTTAAGTCGGAACGTGGTCATCGCCACACCCACGACGTTGGTGTCATTGCTGAAGGTCATCGCCATGGGTTGGCGTGAAGAGCAGCTTGCAGAGAACGCCCAAAAAGTCACCGAGCAGGCCACCGTATTACATGAACGTGTTGCTACTGTCATAGGCCACATGGAAAAACTCGGTAAATCCCTGGATACTGCCGTGAGTCATTACAACAAAATGACCAGCAGCTTCGAGTCCCGCGTATTGGTCTCCACCAAACGCTTAGAGGAAATGGGCATCAAGTCCGCCAAGAAGTTACCCGATGCCTTACCGGAGTTGGAAGCCGCACCCCGTGAGATGCGAACGACGGAGTCTATTTCTGAATCATCAGATAAAACAGATGGTGATTAATCTCAGGATGGATACTACGCAGCAAATCATCGGACTTTAAAACGAGTTTCCGATTAAAACTTTCGGGTCTTACATGATTTCTTCGAACACCGGGTGGTAATACGCGGTGCCGCTGACGTGTTGCATGGCGATGGGGTCCAGGACCAGGATCATGAAGGCTTCGTCGGGGATGCCGGTCCATTGGCAGCGGATGTTTCGCAGTGATGCGGGGACAAATCCAAAGCGGGGATAGTAGTCGACGTGTCCCAGGACAATGACGTAAGGCATATCCATTTCGGCGATGGCGTTGATGCCGGCTTTGAGGAGTTGGGTGCCGATGCCTTGGAACTGGTGGTCAGGGTGGACAGCCATGGGCGCCAGCCCCATGCCGGTGACATCACCTGTTGGCGAGTGGATGTTTGCCGGTGAGAACAGGATATGGCCGACGACTTGGCCGTCATCGTCTTCGGCTACCAGGCTCACGTGGGGTATAGCCGTTTCACGCAGACGGTCCACGAGGAACGCTTCGTCGAGGCGATCGAAGGCCAGTTGGTTGACTTGGCTTACAGCATCAAAGTCATGAGGTTGTTCAGGGCGAATGCGTGCGATGTCGTTGATCCAATCCAAAAGTTGAAACGATATGCTTTGATCTTAACGTGATGTGGTCTTGCGTACCAGAATTTTTCCCGCTGCGGTCATTCCTAATGTCACAGGGTTCTGTTTGGGAGTTTTGATGGTGATGGCATCGACGATCCGGTCGTGGGAGATGATGGTGATGGGGGTTCCGGGTCGCAGGCCATGCTGATGCATGAACTGTAAAAACTCGCGTCCCTGATCGACAATCCGCGCGACGGTCAGTTGCTTTTGATCAATGCTGTCAGCCAGGCTTTTGAGTTGCACCGGAGCATGTTTACCCTTGGCAGGCGGGATCGGATCACCATGGGGGTCGGTATCGGGATGGCCGAGATATTCGTCGATGCGTTCAAGGACTTTATCCGAGACGGCATGTTCGAGAACTTCGGCTTCATCGTGGACTTCCGACCAGTCGAGTCCCAGGACTTCGACGAGAAATTGTTCGAGCAGTCGATGCCGTCGGAGAATGTGCAATGCGAGGGTTTGGCCCTTGTCGGTGAGATGGACACCTGTTCGGGGTTTGTAGTCGACTAAGCCGGAGTCTGCGAGTGTTTTGATCATGGACGTGGCCGTACCGGGCGCAACATCCATCGCCTTGGCGAGTTTGCCCATCGCAACAGTCTTGGCGGCACTGCGTTGTTTCTGCTGTTGCAGATAGATGGTCTTGAGATAATTTTCGACAGTACTCGTAGGCATGCAGTCTCCGGGGCCGGGGTCGATTGGGTAATGGGTAATTTAACCGGTGGGATTGCGTGTGGCTAATTGATGGTTGTCTGAATTGCATGCTCAGAAGTGTCATTTCTCTTTGTGTATTGAATTTGAAGATCAGAATTCGTTTTAACCTGCATGATCGAAATGCTTTTACATGACAAGCAATAACCGCAAACAAAACTGGGGATGCCTTGGTCTTTTTTGCCTTTGGGGCCTGATGGACATACAATTTCTCCCCACCCCAATTCTCAGGGGGACAGAGAAGGAAGCGAAAAATGAGCGAAACCAAAGCGCCGTGGGTGACCTATCGCCCGGAATTACAGGTCTTAGACTGCACCATCCGTGACGGTGGCCTGATGAACAATCACCAATTTGAAACCGACTTCGTCAAAGCGGTCTATCAAACCTGTGTCGATGCTGGGATCGATGCGATGGAAATTGGTTACAAGGGTGACAAGAAAATTTTTGACACCAAAGAATTCGGTGCCTTCAAGTTCTCCGACGAAGAAGAGATCCGCAAGATTGTTGGCGACAATGACACGAACCTCAAACTCGCGGTCATGGCTGATGCCGAAAAATGTGACTACAAAAAAGATATTCTGCCCAAGAGTGATTCCGTTTTGGACATCATTCGCGTAGCGACTTATCTGCATCAAATCCCCACCGCTGTGGACATGATTCACGATGCTCATGAAAAAGGCTACGAAGTCTATTGCAACCTGATGGCTGTCTCCACTGCGTCGGAACCTGAACTGGATCAGGCCTTGGAAGTCGTCGCTCAGACGCCTGCAAGCACGGTTGTGGTCGTGGATAGTTACGGTGCTTTGTACCGTGAACAGATTGACTATCTCGTCAAGAAGTACCAAGGCTTCGTCGAAGGCACCGGCAAGGACATCGGCATTCATGCTCACAACAACCAGCAACTCGCCTTTGCCAACACCATCGAAGCGATCATTCTCGGCTGCAATCGCATTGATGCCACGATGATGGGCTTAGGACGCGGCGCTGGCAACTGCCCGATGGAACTGCTCATCGGGTTCCTGCGTAATCCCAAGTTCCTCGAACGCCCGATTTACAAGTTGCTTCAGGATTACTTTGTCGACCTACGTGCAAAGATGGAATGGGGTCCGACGATTCCTTACGCCATTGGTGGTCTGCTTAATCAGCATCCACGTGCAGCGATGGCTTGTCGTGCCGATGAAGCCAACAAGGACAAATACGTCGAGTTCTACGATAAGTGCACCAGCGAAACCTGATTTGAAATCAAGAACTGTTATTCACCGCAGAGGCGCTGAGAATGCAGAGTTAAGACAGGTTCAAATAACCTGTTGAATCCCTGTGATCTTTGCGTCTCTGTTTTCATATGGCAAAGCGTCAATGCATCTGTTGATCCAGATCGATGCGTTTGTCCATGGGGATTTTAAACGCGCGATCTGCCAGGTAACGCCAGTCAAAACCGCGGCGGAAGGCTTTGTCCTTGGCGCGACTTTCGCCAGGTTTGGCGTCGGTGACCTGCGAGAGTTTGGCGAGCATGACAAAACCTTCAGCTGGGACATCAACACGAATGGATAGATGCAGCTTGGCGGTGTCGTTACTGCCAGCCAGGGGTAAGGCATAGAGCTTGTTGAGCGTGGAGACGACTGCCGGGCGACCATTGGGTGAAAAAATGATGACTTGTCGAACCGCATGGGAGACGGGATCAATGAGCATTTTCACCGGGCCGTTGTTGGGTTGGATCGTCAGGTATCCGCGTTCCCAACCGACGGTGCTTTGTGCATCAGGATCAAGGGGCAAAAGTCCAAGGAGCATGGGGATATCCGCAGGTCTGACTTGCAAGGGCAGATTGCGGATGTTCACATGGTTCAGTGAAGCGTGTGAGCCAAAGAGCATGGACTTTTCGCCGATGAGATCGAAGAACCAGAAATGCTGCTCGTCGCTGCCTGCCCAAAGGAGGGTGCCGAGGCCGAACTTACCAAAAGACAGTGCCACGTTTTGTGGCAGGTCGATCATCAGCGTACTCTCATCGCCGGACTCTTTTTTGGTTTTGCCATCTTCGTCGCGGTAGGTCACGTCAATGTTAACCTTCGACCAGACGCGCGAGAGTCCGGCAACATGCTTGTTGTGATCGACAGCCAACTGGCGGTAGGTGGGCATCGCCTGAGGCGGTTTTTGATAAGCAAGGGGTACGGTGACTTGGGGAGTTGAGCCGCAGCCGGTCAAACCTGTGAGTAATATCGTCATGAGTAAAGTACAGGTCAGGCGCGTGAAATTGGACTTGGTGGTTGAATTCATTTTTCCCAATCTCTGTCAAGTTTATGTTGCGCCTGCACCGGATTGACATCCGGTGCTCATGTTTTAAACGCGAAACGTATTACTCTAATTCTGCTTCGAGGATTTGGCCCAATTGGTCGGAGACCTGTTGGATTTGATCCTCATCCAGATGCGGGTCGATGATGGCGAGTTTGTTTTTTTCGTCCCACTTGCCCATGTGTCCTTTGGTCATGTCGAGTTTTGGGGTCATGGTCCACAGTTCGGTGCCATCGTCCTGTTTGCTGGATTTGTCGTACCGCAGGAGTTTTTTACGCATGAGGATCAGAGCGATCACAAAGCGGAAGGCCTGTCTCTGGGGTTGGGTTTCGTCTGCCAGTCGAAGCAGCAGATTAAAAAGCACACTGTCGTCGACGAAAAGTTTTTTCTTTTTGGAAGGTTCAGGAACCGTGGACTTCCAGTAGCTGAACATTTTTTCAGGTCGCTTGCCTTCGTCCCATGCTTGCATGGAGATATCCACGCGGACAAAGCCCGGGTCATCTTTGGCGGGTTTCTGGCCTTCTTCCAATGGCGCATCGACAAGCGTAGCAATGTAAATTTCCCCCGGCTCAAGCTTGCGCTCGGTGATGGCACATATGCCGGAGGTGCGTTGAATCTGGTAGGGATTGTTGAGTTGGGACATAGTGATTTCGGATTTATGATTTTGAATTTCGGATTTGTAGACATTCTCGAATGTCGCAAGAACTCAATGGTCTTGAAACAAATTCGAAATCCCAAATCCAAAATTCGAAATAAGGTTAGTCTTTCACACCCAACTGCTGGGCTGCAGCTTGGGCGGTTTGTTGCATGAGGACCGCTAACGTCATCGGGCCCACGCCGCCGGGGACGGGGGTGATGAGGCTGGCAACTTTGGCGGATGATTCAAAGTGGACGTCTCCGACATTGCCTGGATTGTAGCCTGCATCCATGACGATCGCGCCGTCCTTGAGCCAATCGCCTTGGACAAATTCGGGCTTGCCCACGGCAGCAACGACGATGTCCGCCTGTTTGACCAGTGCGGGTAAATCCTTGGTTCGGCTGTGACAGATGGTGACCGTCGCGTTCTTGGCAAGCAGTAATCCTGCCATGGGTTTACCGAGAATGGGCGAGCGTCCAATGACCACTGCATGCTTGCCAGAGAGGTCAATGCCTGCTGATTCGAGCAAAAGCATAATGCCCTGGGGGGTGCAGCTTGGGAAGCAGCCTGGTTCATCAAACCACATGCGGCTAAAACTCCCATAGGTCACGCCATCGACATCCTTGGACACGGGAATCGCTTCAAACGCAGCGCGTTCGTTGATTTGATGCGGGACGGGATGTTGAAGCAGAATGCCATGGACTTGCGGATCGCTCCCCAGTTCGGAGATGGTAGCCACAAGCTGTTCGGTGGTGGTCGAGTCATCGAGCTTGATATGCTTTGAGCCGATGCCTGCCTGTTCACAGCGATTGAGCTTCATGCGGATGTAGGTGTGTGACGCGGGGTCTTCACCGACGAGTACAGTAGCCAGGCATGGGGTCACGCCGGTCTGCTCTTTGATTTTGGCAACACGGTCAGCGGTTTGCTGCATGATTGCATCTGCCACGGGTTTGCCGAGAATTTTGTTATCGAGAGTATTGCTCATGGGGACATTATAACGGATACGGCAGTGGATGGCTTATCGACAACGCTGCAGACTTGCATCCGGCGAACCTTAGGATAAAGTTGTATCTTTCCAATAACCTTTAACTCCCAACAGCTCACTGGAGTGCATAATGTCCAATCCGATCCGCGTCACCGTTTGGCATGAATATCGTCACGAACATACATCCGACGAAGTCAAAAAACTGTATCCCGATGGCATGCACATGGTGATGAAAGCAGCCATCGAAGAATACCTCGGTGCACAAGTCGTTGTCCGTACTGCGACGCTTGATGAACCTGAACACGGTCTGACCGATGAGGTCTTGGCGGACACCGATGTGATGACATGGTGGGGCCACTGTGCTCATGCGGAAGTCAAAGACGAGATTGTTGATAAGGTGCAAAAGCGCGTCCTTGAAGGCATGGGCTTGATCGTGCTTCACTCCGGTCACTACTCCAAAATTCTCAAGCGTCTATTGGGCACCACCTGCTCGTTGCGTTGGCGTGAAGCAGCAGAACGCGAAATCATCTGGTGTGTCAATGGTGGGCATCCCATTGCTGATGGACTCGAAGACGAAAAATTTGAACTCGAACACACCGAGATGTACGGCGAATATTTTGACATCCCCGCACCCGACGAACAGGTGTTTATCAGCTGGTTTGAAGGGGGCGAAGTCTTCCGCAGCGGCAACTGCTGGACACGTGGCAAGGGTCGGATTTTCTACTTCCGTCCCGGTCATGAAACCTTCCCCATCTACTACAACAAGAACGTCCGTCGCGTTCTGGCCAATAGCGTGAAATGGGCAGCCCCGCGAAGCAGTGCGCCGGTTCGACTTGATGCGCCATGTATCAAAGAACCACTGGCTCCCATCGCTGCCAAGCACGAAGTCGACCAATCATTGCATGAGCACTAATTTTCAGGGAGTAGGGAGCAGGGAGTAGGGAGTCGTCCAAGACAGATGATTTGGTGTAGAATACCTGTCTTGTCCTACATCACTACTCCCTAATCACTACTCTCTACTGCCTGACTCCCATGAAATACGTCATCATCATTCCCGACGGCGCAGCCGATCACCCGCTTGAAGAACTCGATGGCAAGACGCCGTTTGAGGCTGCTCATATTCCCAACATGGACAAGCTGGCCATGACCGGTCGCCAGGGGACCGTCGCCACGACGCCTGAGGGTTTCCCTTGCGGGTCGGATGTTTGCAGCATGTCACTGCTGGGCTATTCGCCGGTGAAGTATCACAAGGGACGCGCGCCGTTGGAAGCCGCGGCATTGGGGATTGACCTTGACCCTGCAGATTGGATCTTCCGCATTAACTTCGTCACCGTTGTTGAACAGCTCATGCAGGATCACTCCGCAGGGGCAATTAGCAGTGACGAAGGCAAGCAACTGCTCGCGGATTTTGTGAAGCTCATTGATGATCCGGACATGAAGGTGTATCCGGGCGTGAGCTATCGCAATATTCTCGTGGATCAATCCAATAGAGATGGTAAAAAGGGACGAGACTGGAGCAAACTCAAGACCACGCCGCCGCACGATATTCCCGGCGAGTCGATGGACAAGTACCGCCCCAAAGGTCCCAACGCCCAACTGCTAAACCAACTCATCGATCAAAGTGAAAAACTCTTTGGTGGCCATGAAGTGAACCTCACCCGACGTGATCTGGGCGAAGCACCGGCGACCCATATCTGGCCCTGGGGGCAAGGCCAAAAGCCCATCGTCCCGAGTTTTGAATCCCGCTTTGGGATCAAAGGTGCCATGATCACCGCAGTTGATTTATTGGCAGGTATCGCATCCTTTATCGGTTGGGATCGACTCGATGTCCCTGGCCAGACCAGTTATCACCAGACTCAGGATTACAAGACCGCTGGCGAACATGGTCTTAAAGCGATCGATGATTACGATATCGTCTGCGTGCATGTCGAAGCACCCGATGAAGCCTCCCATCAGGCAGACAGTCAATCCAAGGTCAGTGCCATTGAAGCCATCGACAAACATATCGTCGGCCCGATTCATCAAATGCTCCAAGACCGCAACGATGAATTTGGCGGTTATCGGACACTGGTGCTCCCTGACCATTACACCTCGGTCGACACCCGTAAGCATGACCCCACGCCGCCTCCTTTTGTCATGGCAGGCAAACACATCAACAACATCGTCCCCAAGCCGTTTAACGAAACCAACGCCCAGCATGGGGATCTGCAAATCAAGCACGGCCATGAGTTGATGGAGTTCTTCCTTAACGGCGGGAAATAAAACCCACAAAAGCCCCCAAAACCCAAAAACCGCGCGCTAAACAAGCATCCGCTTATTATGCGCGCAGTACGTGTTCATTTTTCAGCATCCGCTCAACAATAAATTAACCCTTGTTTTTACGAGGTTTTCCCGGGTTCTGGGTATAATGAACAACTTGAAACAACCGTTGTCTTACCTGCATGGTATGCATGTTGCTTTATTGTCACGTGTGTCAATAACATCAGCATAAGGAGGTTTGCTCCCCGCCCCTCAAGTAGCGCCCACGTGAGGTTGGCCACCTGGGGTCCGAGCAGCAACACGAAAATCATGAGTCATTCCAGTCAGATTCGGCAGGTAGCGTTTATCGGTAATCACCTACCCCGCAAGTGTGGTTTGGCCACCTTCACCCATGACCTTGTGGCCGGGCTGCAAACCAGACACCCCAAGACCGACTTCTGGGTGTTGCCAATGAATGACCAGCCTCAGGGCTATGATTATCCGCCGCCGGTTCGCTTTGAAATTCGTGACAATAAGCTCGTTGACTACAAACGCGCTGCGGACTTTCTGAATATCAACAATGTCGATGCCGTCTGCGTTCAACATGAGTACGGCATCTACGGGGGCGAGTATGGCAAGTACATTCTCGACCTGCTTGATGAATTACGTATGCCGGTGATCACCACCTTGCATACCATCCTCAAAGACCCTTGCCAGGAACAACGTGACATCCTCAATGAGTTGGCAGACCGTTCCATCCGACTGGTGACGATGAGTCAACATGGCGTGGACTTTCTTCAGGATATTTACAATATTGACCCTGAAAAAATAGCCATGATCCATCATGGCATTCACGATGTCCCATTTGTTGATCCGAGTTATTACAAAGACCAGTACAACGTGGAAGGTCGCAAACTGCTGCTGACCTTCGGCCTGCTATCTCCGGGTAAAGGGCTTGAATATGCGATCCAGGCGTTGCCTGCCATCGTCGAAAAACATCCCGAAGCGATTTACATGGTCGTCGGTGCGACACATCCGCATGTCCGTGCCCATGCTGGCGAAAGCTATCGTGAATCACTGGTCGCTTTGGCTGAAAAACTCGGTGTTGCCGATCACCTGGTCTTCCATGATCGTTTTGTGGAGACCGAGGAACTCATGCAGTTTATCGGCGCAGCAGACATCTATCTCACACCGTATCTCAGTGAAGCACAGATCACCTCCGGTACGTTGGCGTATGCACTGGGCGCGGGTAAAGCAGTGGTTTCCACACCGTATTGGCATGCCCAGGAATTACTCGATGACGACCGTGGCACATTGGTCGGATTCAAAGATCCAACCGCCATTGCCGATGCCGTGATTGATCTGCTTGATGATGATGTCAAACGTAACACCATGCGCAAAAAAGCCTATCAATATGGGCGGAACATGGTCTGGTCGACCGTTGCCAATCAGTATATGGACTTGTTTGATACCGCGAGAAATGAATATCGCTACATCAAATCCGCGCGGAAGGTTCAGCCGCCGGACCGCTTGATTTTACCGGATGTGAATCTGACACATCTTAAAACGCTCAGCGATGATACGGGTATTTTCCAGCACGCGATTTACACCATTCCCGATGCCAATCATGGCTATTGCATTGATGACAATGCGCGGGCGCTATTGTTCTGCAGCATCCTCACCGGCCATGATCCGGGCATTGATACACAACTGCATCGCCTTGCTGATCGGTATCAGAGTTTTATTTATTACGCATGGAACAACAGCAAAGGTCGCTTTAGGAACTTCATGTCCTACGATCGTCGCTGGCTTGAAGAAGTCGGCTCGACGGACAGCCATGCACGGACGCTCTGGGCGCTGGGAACCATTCTCGGATCAGACCATCACCTGGGTGATCGAACGCTATCCTCCAACTTGTTTACCATGGGATTGGATGCTGCTGAGACGTTCACCTCGCCGCGTTCCTGGATGTTCACCATCCTTGGTGCATCAGCCTATCTCAAACGCTATGGCGGTGACCTGCGGGTGCGACAGTTGCGGGATGATCTTGCAGGACGGCTGATGGATTTATACAACGAAAACAGTACGTCCGACTGGAAATGGTTTGAGCCGGTGGTGACCTACTCCAACGCGCGGATGGCTGAAGCGCTACTCATCAGCGGGCACGATGCTCAAAACAATCGCTGGGCCGATGCGGGATTGGCAGCACTCAAATGGCTTACCAAAGTCCAGACCGGCAAGGGCGGTATCTTCCGTCCTGTAGGTTCCGATGGTTGGTATGTCCGAGGTGGCAAGCGTGCGATTTTCGATCAGCAACCCATCGAAGCCTACACTCAGGTTTCCGCGTCATTGACTGCATGGAGATTGACCAGTGACAGTCGCTGGTATGATGAAGCGGTAAGAGCCTTTGGTTGGTTCCTGGGCGCCAACGATCTGGGCGTGGAAGTATATGACCCGGAAATCGGTGGTTGTCGAGATGGACTACATGCCGACCGACTCAATGAAAACCAAGGCGCTGAAAGTACCTTGGCGTACCTGCTGGCCCAGGCTGAAATGATCACGGCCTCCAAGGAGTTAAAATGTCAGTCCAAGACACAAGCCATCCTGGTGTAAATATTTTCCGCCAGGATGAGCGCTTTGCTGCACATAGTCATAAAGTCATTGTTCGATACTTTAATGCTGCGCCCGGGGCACGTTTTGAACCGTTTTTAAGGCGGTTTTTAGCACTCTCGCAAATGCAGAAGGATCAGGCATGGCAGGAGACCTGTACGCTGTTTGATGATCGGCATCGAGACAGCGAAGCGATCTATCGCAGACACTATGCCAAGGTCTGCGCTCAGGTCGTGCAGATGAGTCATTCGGAATTACTTGCTGATCTTGAGCATCTGCCGACAACGCACCAGTTATTACTGGGTTCGTATTTCAGTCTCGAATACAGCTTTGCGGCTGCGGCATATTTTAATCCGAGTATCGTTCTGCATCCGGATCAAACCGGTGCACCCAAGGGGGGATGCCGGTTTGTGCTTTCGTTCCGCGCCGTCGGTGAAGGTCATATTTCATCCGTCACATTTCGCCAGGGTTGTCTTACCGCTGAAGGTGATGTGCAGATGGATGATCCAAGTAGTTTTTCATCGCAACCTGATATTCATACCGATGCGCTGTATGAGAAAATTCTCATGCTCCGAAAGCTCAAGGAACTGGGCGCAGCAGGCGATATCAACCGTAGTATTCTCAGTAAACTCCCGGATCATTTCTCGCGGACACAGATGGATGCTGCAATTGATGAACTTTGCCATGAAAGGTCCATGCAGGCTCGCCAACACCAATGCATTCAGACACTTCGCTGGCTGGCGGAGAGTAATTACACGGTGAACTTTTCCTGTGATTCGGATATCAGTGAACGCATCTTGTTTCCAGTTTCCGAAGTCGAACGCAATGGCCTGGAAGACGCTCGCTTTGTCCGTTTTGTTGAAGACGATGGTAACGCATGGTACTACGCGACCTATACCGCCTACGATGGTTCGCGCATCATGCCTCAGATCATTGAGACAGGCGATTTTCTGACCTATCACATTCGATCCCTCAACGGTACGGGTGCCCATGGCAAAGGGTTTGCCCTGTTTCCTCGACGGATTAACGGTGACTACTACATGGTTGGCCGACAGAACGGGCAGGACATCACCATCTCGCGTTCGGATCACATGCACTTTTGGGGTGAATCCCAATTGCTCCAAAAACCGTCCCTGCCTTGGGATTTGGTTCAGCTGGGTAACTGCGGTTCACCCATTGAAACCCCTGAAGGCTGGTTGCTGCTGACTCATGGTGTTGGCCCGATGCGTCGGTATGTGCTGGGCGCGATCCTCCTTGATCTGGAAGATCCGACGAAGGTCATTGGACACCTTGACGAGCCGTTGATGGCGCCAGATGAAACCGAACGTGAAGGCTATGTCCCCAATGTGCTTTACAGTTGTGGCGCGATGCTTCACAAGGATATGCTGGTCTTGCCTTACGCGATGGCCGACTCGGTGAGTGGCATCGCCGTAATTGATATGCCCTCACTGCTTAAGCAGATGAAGTGACGTTTTCGAGAATCGTAAAACCGCCTGCGGTTTAGCAGTGCCTGCGAGACTCGATTACCGCCGGTGTCCAATCGATTCATAGAGCGCTAAACCGCCTGCGGTTTGAAATATATATTCACCCAATCGTCATCGCTGCATCGTCTTCGCCGAGCAGTCGCATGCGGAGCATTTGGCAGGCCATCTTTGCTGTGCGGTCACGGATAGTCTCACGTGTGCCGTTGAAGACAAACTTACGACAGGTCGCACCTTTGCGATCAGCGATCCCCATCCACACGGTCCCCACAGGTTTTTCGTCACTACCACCACCGGGGCCTGCTATGCCGGTGACGCTTACTGCCAGATCGCTGTTAGCCTGCTCTTGTGCGGACTTGGCCATGTGTAACGCGACCGGCTGGCTGACTGCACCGTGATCCATGAGCATTTGCTGGGGGACACCTAATTCACGCACTTTCATTTCGTTGGCATAGGTCACCCAGCCACCTTTGACGACGCTGCTGCTTCCGGGGATGTCGGTGAGGAATTTGGCGATGAGTCCGCCGGTGCAGCTTTCAGCGGTTGCCACCGTCAGCTTGCGGTCGATGAGCATTTGCACCAATACCTCTTGGATGGTGATGTCTTCGGTGCTGTATGCAATGGCCCCGAGTTTGGCTTTGACGGCATCGACGGTTTGGTTTAACTGGGTCTTTGCTTTTGCATCGGTTTCAAATTCACTTCGGATGCGCACGGAGACGATGCCTTTGGAGACAGTGGTGCCGACTTTGGGGTTGCGGGTACGGTCAAAGAGTTCACCGAGTTCTTCAGCGATGGTGCTTTCACCTCTGCCGAAGGTGTTGACTTTGAGGGTATGGATGAAGCGTTTGGACGGGGCGAGTTTGATGATTTGCGGGAGGATACTCAAATCCCACATGGTCTTCATTTCACTGGGGACGCCCGGCGTCACGTAGATCGTCGCCTTGTTGAGCTTGGCGATAATGCCGGGGGCCGTGCCACAGGTGTTAGTGATCATCGTGGTGCCCACTGGATGGTACGCTTGAATCTTGTTGCGGTCGGGCATGGGTTTGCCACGGCGTGTGAAAATCGCTTCGATCAGTGGCAACTGTTCGTTGTCCATCACCAGTTCGACGCCCATCGCCCCAGCCAATGCTTGACGGGTGAGGTCATCATCAGTTGGCCCCAATCCGCCGGAGATGATGATTAGCTCCACACGCTCCGATGCATATTGGATCATGTCCACCATGGCCTGCATGTCGTCTGCAACGGTTTGATGCAGAAGAGTCATGATCCCGCGCGACGCGAGTTGGGCAGAGAGATACGCAGAGTTGGTGTCGACGGTTTGGCCGAGTACCAGTTCATCACCGATAGAAAGTATGGCTGCTTGCATGGTGAAGCATGATACTCACCTGAATCGCATTTCGCATATGTGTGATCATATTGCGTGGTTATTCTGCACTGTTTTGATCCGAGTCAGACCTTAACGCCAGCATGCGTTGCCGGAGTTCTTTCAAGGCTTGTTTTTCGTCGTCATCCTTGCCGATGGACATGGGCTTGCCGAAGGTGACAGTGGTGTGACTGGGGCAGAGAAAATGCCAGATCATTTTGTGTTTAAGGGGCGTGCCCTCAATCCAGACAGGCACAATCACCGCGCCGGACTTCTTGGCGATCCATGTAATGCCCGACTCAAACGGCTGAAGTTCGCGGACTTCACGTTGCAGGGCACCTTCGGGGAACAAGCCGACGATGTCGCCATGTTTGAGAATTTTCACCAGTGTCCGAACCTGCGTCAGCCGTGATTCATCCTCGCCGATGGCAATGGGATTGATGGCTTTCCATAACGGGTTGAGTGCTTTGTATTGGTAGTTTTTCATCATCAACCAACGCACCATCCGCGTGACACGGGATTGCATGACAAAGGGGTCAAGGCCCGTGGTGTGATTGGCTGCAAGGATCACCGCGCCGGTGTGTGGCACGTTGTGCTGGCCAAACACTTCCAGTCGATGCCAGACAAAACAAAACAGTCGCGCGATCCGCCAACCCGCGTTGGCAATCCCATGTTCCGCCGGCCCATGGGTTGCATATCGAATCAGACAGGTGATCCCCAGAATCAGCAACACCGGTCCAAGCAGAAGAACGACATAGCGGATGTTGTCATCAGCATTGGGCAATCGCCAGATCGCAAAGTACGTTGCCACGCTGCAGGAGGTATTGGCCATGGAGTTAAGCCCCATGACGCGCCCGCGAATGAAGTTGGCAGTACTGGTTTGCAGCAGGGTCATCACACTGATGATGATCATGTTCCCAAACAGGCCGATGCAAAATGCCGAGACATACATGACCCAGACCACAGGTACGAGCGCGAAAGTCAGCATGAAAAAGCCGACGAAAATAAACGCGGTGAAAAGGATCAACCCCGCTTCACGTCGGGTACGAACCCATGCGATAAAGCCTGCGCCGATGAGCATGCCCACGCCCAGGGTCGCGGTGACCGTGGTGAAATGCTTCATCAGCTGCGTGCTTTGAAAGTCAAAATGATATTTGGATAAGCCCAGGATACTGCTGGCAACGACCGAAGCCACTGCCCAGACGAGCATGTTCATGGCGATCAACGCAAGGATGCGTTTGTGTTGGATACAGTATTTGAGAGAGTATCCAAAATGTTTGGGTTTGGATTGAGGCGCCTCGATGGTGCTGTGCGATTGGTGTTTGACGGGTTTGAGAAATGCAAAGAACCAGCCGGAGACCAGGTAGAACAGGGCGCCGATGATCAGACCGGTACGGATGGTCGAAGCGAATTGCGGGTCAATGATTTTCCCGCCCACGAGCAGTCCGACTTGAGCAGCGACGATGGCGATGACGAGAATGACTGCGTTGCCTGCCTGGAGTTGCGCCCTTGGGATGATTTGCGGGATGATGGCATTACGAGCGGGATTGAAGATGGCTGCAAAGCTTCCGATGGCAAAGAGCGAAGCGTAAATTTTCCAGTGTTGGTCATCAGGCAGATGCGCAACGCCAGTTGCAGAAGCTAAGAGCCATGAACAATACAGCAGGATTAAACCACGCGACTCATCGCAGCCTAGCAGAACCCATTTGCGAGGCAGTCGGTCAGAGAGCCACCCGCCGACGATCGAGAAAAACAGGTATGGCAGAAAGAACCAGAACTGCGTTGCAGCATTAAGTGAAGTCGCATCGGCATTGGCAGCCAACCCGCCAATAAGCGTGAGGCTTGCGAGCATAATCATGCGATCGCCAAAGCCGCTGGCAGCGGTGGAGGTCCACATGAGCGAGAAATTAAGTTGCCGCCAAAGCGGAGTCAGACGGCGGGAGGGTTGCCCGGTATTCATGCCCGAAAGTTTACCAAACCCCCGGATGTTTTGCCTTTACTTATGGAGTTGGCCACAGAGTCACAGAGACACAGAGTCCAAAAAAAGAGGAAAACATTCAATGAATGTCTTCCTCTGTGTCTCTGTGACTCTGTGGTTCAGCCTTGGATGAGCATCAACACACGCCGAATTCCGACGCTTCTTTATCCTTCTCGATAAAGGCATAGGCGTTGTGGTTGTGGATCGACTCGAAGTTTTCGCTGGTGATCTGATACCACTTGATGCGGTTTTCAGCATCAAGCATCACGGCCAGATCGCGAACGATGTCTTCGACGAACTTGGGGTTTTCGTAGGCTTCTTCAGTGACCCATTTTTCGTCAGGGCGTTTGAGGACAGCGAAGACCGGTGAGCTGGCTGCTTTTTCGACGATGGCGAAGACTTCTTCAATCCACATTTTCTTGCCAGACGTAAAGCGGACGCGTGCTTCAATGTGGCATCGCTGATTGTGGGCACCGTACTTGGAAATTTCCTTTGAGCACGGGCAAAGTGACTTGGCGGGGACTTTGACGCCCATGATAAAGTCGCTTTGCACGCCGGCGACGGCTTCAAAGGTTACTTCAATATCAAGCAGGCTCGGTGACTTGGTGACCGGCGCTTTTTTATGAATGAAGTAAGGGAAGGTCAGTGACAGGTGCGCTTCTTCTGCTTCAAGTCGTTCTTTGATGTCACGAGCGACATTCATCACCTGGTCGGATCGCATGCACTCGTTGTGCTTGTTGAGCACTTCCAGGAAGCGGCTCATATGCGTGCCCTTTTGGTGATGGGGCAGACTCACATACATATTGACTTTGGCAACGGTATTCTGGACATTACCCGTCGATGGGCAATGAAGGCTGATCGGATAGGTGATATCCTTGACACCGACTTTGTCGATAGCCACTTTACGGCTGTCGGCAGAGCCTTGGACATCAGGCATTTCCGGGGTGTCAGGGCTGGTCTTGGTGGTCATGTCGGTTTCCTTGCTTCTTTGTACCTGTCTGTCTGGCAGCAGGTGGAAAATCCCCAAGAGGAACACTTTAACGTATGTTGACGTATCCAACCACCCAGATCATGATGATATTCCAACCATCATCGACTTGGGGCGACCGGTTCGATGGGTTATAACAGATAGAGATGATCACCAACTCCCGACGGGTGATTTGTTTAGCAACTGGCTTGTTTGAGGGGACAGGAGGATTCGTATGAACGTTAAAACCGATACCAACCCAACCTCGCCAATGGAACTCAACAGTCCTGATGACCCGATGGGCAAGGGCGGATGCAGCAGTGGACCCGGTGGTCGATGGCAATGGCGCGGTGGGGATTTTTCACCCAATGACAGTTGGGAACCCACCATCAACGTCTACCAAATGGCTCGCCGAATCGAAGTCTGCATCGATATCTCCGGGATGGATGTGAACAAAATCGACTTGCAAGTTCAAAGTGGGTCTCTAGTCGTTCGGGGGGTCCGCCTGGCACCGGATCCAAGACGTACGGACGAGGAGACCTGCAAACTGGTGAGTATGGAAATTGAACATGGGCCGTTTTGCAAGCAGGTCCCGATACCCGAGCCGATTGAAATGTATCGGGTCATGACACGCTATGCGGATGGCTATTTATGGGTGACCTTACCTTTGCGGTCACATGGATGATCAAACCCATAAGCATTATTGACACTTAATTGAAATAACCTTTTCCGGGGGCGGAACACAACGTGAATCAAGACAAAACACCAATCGTGAATTTTATGGATGAAGAAGGCAACATGCACTCGGAAGTCATCGACGTGCCATTGGATCCTGAGACCATGGATGAGCAGGGCAACTTCAAACTTCCCGCCAAGCTGCCGGTCCTCCCCATCCGTGGTGTGGTCATGTTCCCCGGCACGGTCATGCCCCTTGGTATTGGCCGGCCCAAGAGTCGAAAGATGCTTGAGGAATGCCTGCCAAAGTCCAAGATCATCGCACTGGTCACCCAGCATGAAGAGGAACAGGAAGACCCGACCTCTGACGATCTGTACACCATCGGCACGGCAGCGATCGTCGTCAAACTCATGCGCGAACCCGATGACACCATCTCCTTACTTGTGCATGGTCTTGGGCGAATCAAGATCAAAAAATACGTGCAGACCGACCCGTACTTTGTCATTCGACATGAACCCATTGAAGAACTGCCAGGTACGGGTAAGAAATTTTTCGCAGGTGTCGAACAACTCCGCGAACAGGCCCGCCAACTCATCGAGCTTGCACCCAATGCGCCGGATCAGGCGGTTAACGTCCTGTTGAATATTGATCAGCCAAGCAATCTCGCGGACTTCCTGGGGGCGAATCTGAATCTGGATGTCCAGCAGAAGCAAGACCTGCTCGAAGAGCACGACATTGCCAAGCGCATCCGAATCGTTCACCAGTATGTCTCTGCTCAATTGGAAATCCTCAAACTTCAACAGAAGATTCAGGAAGATGTCCATTCGAGCATTGGTGAAACGCAGCGCAAAATCTTTCTGCGTGAACAGCTCAAAGCCATCCAGAATGAACTCGGAGAAGGCGGCGATATGTTCGGCGACTCCACGCTAGCGGAGTTGCGGACGCGCATTGAGGAAGCCAGTCCGCCTGAAAAAGCCATGGCCGATGCCGTTCGCGAATTGGATCGGTTGGAGTCGATCCCGCCTGCATCGCCTGAGTATTCGATGATCCTCTCATACTTGGAATTGGTTGCGGATTTGCCATGGAATAAGTCCAGCAAAGACAACCATGATCTGGATCGCGCGCAGAAAGTGCTCGACCGCGATCACTATGGCTTGGATAAGGTCAAACGCCGACTCATCGAGTACCTTGCAGTCCGCAAGCTCAACCCCACAGGACGAGGCCCGATTCTCTGTCTGGTCGGACCTCCGGGCGTGGGTAAGACATCGCTTGGACACTCCATTGCCGATGCGTTGGGGCGTGAATTTGTCCGCATGAGTTTTGGCGGTATCCGTGATGAAGCGGAAATTCGAGGCCATCGTCGGACGTATATCGGCGCGATGCCAGGGCGGATCATTCAGGAACTCAAACGAGCAGGCACCAATAATCCGGTGGTCATGCTCGATGAAATCGACAAGCTCGGCGCGGACTTTCGTGGTGATCCTGCATCGGCATTGCTCGAAGTGTTGGACCCGCGACAGAACAATGCTTTTGTCGATCGCTATCTGGATTTGCCGTTTGATTTGTCCCAAGTCATTTTCATCTGCACCGCAAACTATCTGGAGAATATCCCTCCCGCATTACGTGATCGTATGGAACTCATCGACATCCCTGGCTATACCGACAACGATAAATTGCAGATCGCCAAGCGTTATCTTGTCCCACGTCAGCTTGAGGAAAATGGTTTGAAAAAAGCTCAGTGCAAATGGAACGTCACTGCACTGCGCAAGACCATTGAGGACTATACCCGTGAAGCTGGCGTGCGTGATCTGGAACGACAGATTGGTTCGGTTTGCCGGAGTATTGCAGCCACGGTTGCCAAGGCCAAGCGTCGCTCTTCCAAAGTGATCAGTGTTGATGACAAAGCTGTCCGAGAGCATTTGGGGCCTGAAAAGCACTTCCGTGAAATGGATGATCGCACCAAGGTTCCCGGCGTGGTTGTCGGGCTTGCCTATACCGCAGTCGGTGGTGAAATCCTCTTCATTGAAACCACCAGCTATCCGGGCACCGGCAAGATCACCATTACCGGTCAACTGGGTGATGTGATGAAAGAATCAGCGTCCGCAGCATTGAGTCTGCTTAAGAGTCGCACCGAGGAGCTTGGTATTGATATCAAGAAACTCGATGAATTGGATTTGCATATCCATGTCCCCGCAGGTGCGGTACCCAAGGACGGCCCGTCTGCTGGCGTGTCGATGTTCACGTCATTGGTATCGTTGCTGTTGAACCTGCCAGTGAAGCCGCATATCGCCATGACTGGTGAAATCACCCTGCGTGGATTGGTGTTACCAATTGGCGGCGTCAAAGAGAAATCGCTGGCAGCATCGCGCGTGGGTGTCAAAACCATCATCATGCCCAAGCACAACGAACGCGATCTCGAAGAGGTCGACCCGCAGGTTCAAAAGAAGTGCAAGTTCGTGTTCGTGGAGAATGTGGACGAATTGCTGAAAGTCGCATTCGGCGAAACAGCACTGAGCCGCGCGATTGATGCGAAGAAAAAGTGATGCGTTGGTTTTGAATTTGTCTCTTCGAGACATCAGCGACACGCAGTGTCACAGCTATTGATGACGATGTTGATCGTTACAGTTAATAGCTGCAGCACTGCGTCCTGCTGACAAGACGAAGTCTTGAATGTTGTGCTATTGATGTGATGTGATTCAGCGTCCCAACCGATCAAACGCAGCAGCATACTTGCGGATGACGATTTGGTAATGCGTATTCTCAGCGACTGCGCGAAGCAATCCCTGAATGAGGGTGAGTTGTTTTTCAAACGGACCCTCAGCAGCGTGTTCAGCCATTTTCTCCGTCATGGCTAACAGGGTGCCAATGCGACCTTCGTCGGTACCACCATCTTTCATGTGTTCCCGCAGGTCAGCGAGCTCTTCGCGGAGCATAATCATGTGTGATTCTGTGATCATTCCATCGTTCATTTCCAAGACCTTCCATGTCAGATGCCGTGCTTCTGGACCTAAGCAAAACTTCATACATGAAACTTAACTCCTCTATGGGGGCTGGCCAATCATTTGCGAATAACCAATTCAACAATTCGGACGTTGTGGCGGGTTGTAACGATTGGGCAATTTGCATGCGAGTTATTTCTGACAGAATGTCGCAAATCGGCTCAAGTTATGCAGACAAATATTTTGACAGTCACATTCACATCACCAAGCCCAAGGCTAAGCGCAGCAAAGCCTGGGATACCGACGGCACCATCTGTCATCGATCCTGCTCTTTGCTTGGCTTTGGGCTTGTGATGGACCGCATTTGCCAGTTGATCTATGGCTAAAAATGTCTTGATATCAGGTGTTTGCCGACCTTACTGCGACAATGTGCGAGTCGAAATTCTGCCCGATTCATGCTACGATTTGCGTCTTGCACGGTTTAGATAACCAGACTCAAAGACTCCAAAATCAAGAGGCTCCATATGGCAAACCCCCGCGAAACCGCAAAACAGACAATTCAAACCCCTCTGGGTGAGAAGACCATTTACAACCTCAGCACCCTCGGCGAGCAGGTCAACAAGCTGCCTTACTCCATCAAGGTGCTCCTCGAAGCGGTGCTCCGCAATGTCGACGAATACGTCTACACGTCCGAACACGTCAAAGCCCTGGCCAACTACGATGCCAAGAACGTCGGCGAGGTCGAAATCCCCTTCATGCCCGGTCGCGTGGTCCTCCAGGACTTCACCGGCGTGCCTGCGGTGGTCGATCTTGCTGCCATGCGTGCTGGTATTGTCCGCATGACGGGTAACGAGGCCGACGCATCCAAGGTCAATCCCCTGGTCCCCTGCGACCTGGTCATCGACCACTCCGTGCAGGTCGACGCCTTTGCCAGTGATATTGCACTGACCATCAACTCCGAAAAGGAATTCGAACGTAACAATGAACGCTACGAATTCCTCAAATGGGGCAAGCAGGCATTTAACAACTTCTCCGTGGTCCCCCCGGCAACCGGCATCGTCCATCAGGTCAACCTCGAAAATCTGGCCAAGGGCGTCTGGGATAACGGCACCGAACTCTATCCCGACTCACTGGTCGGCACCGACAGTCACACCACCATGATCAACGGCCTGGGCGTCGTCGGTTGGGGCGTGGGCGGCATCGAAGCTGAAGCCATCATGCTCGGCCAACCCATCTTCATGCTCATCCCTCAAGTCGTTGGCATCAAACTCACCGGCAAACTCACCGAAGGTGTCACCGCCACCGACTTGGTCCTTCGCATTACCGAAATGCTTCGCGCTCACGGTGTGGTCGGCAAGTTCTGCGAATTCCACGGACCGGGCTTAGCCAACATGAGCCTTGCCAACCGCGCGACCATCGCCAACATGGCTCCCGAATATGGCGCGACCATGGGCTTCTTCCCCATCGACGAACAGACCCTCAAATACCTGCAACTCACCGGCCGTGATGAAAAACTCATCGCCACCGTCGAACAATACTGCAAAGCCAACGGCCTGTGGCGAACCGATGACAACCAAGCGGTCTACACCGACGAACTTGAGTTGGACATGTCCACCGTCGTCCCCGCACTCTCGGGTCCCAAGCGACCCCAGGACCGCATCGACCTCACCGACATGCAACCCAAATGGCTCGAAACGCTCAAAGCCATGAAGCAGTCCACCGTCGGTGATGAAGGTGTTGCTGTGGAATACGATGGCAAGACTTTCAACTTCAAGGACGGCTATGTCGCCATCGCTGCCATCACCTCCTGCACCAATACTTCCAACCCGGAAGTGATGCTCGCAGCCGGTCTGGTTGCTCAAAAAGCCAACGCCCTTGGACTCACCCGCAAGCCCTGGGTCAAAACCTCCATGGCGCCCGGCTCCAAGGTCGTCACCGAGTACTACGAAAAAGCCAAGCTCTGGGATGACCTTAACGCACTTGGCTTTAACCTCGTCGGCTATGGCTGCACCACCTGCATTGGTAACTCCGGCCCGCTGCCCGAACCGATCTCCAAAGCCATCAACGACAACAAGCTCATCGCCTGTTCTGTGCTTTCTGGTAACCGTAACTTCGAAGGCCGCATCGGCCCGGATATCAAGGCCAATTATCTGGCTTCCCCGCCACTGGTCGTTGCCTACGCCATTGCAGGCACCGTGAATATCGATCTGCAAAACGATCCCTTGGCCACCGATAAAAATGGCAAGCCCGTTTACCTCAAGGACATTTGGCCCACCCAGGCGGAAGTCGATAACCTCGTGAATACCTGCGTGACCCGTGAGCAGTTCACCGAGCAGTATGCCAATGCCTTTGACGGTTCCGCCGAATGGCAGGCCATCGAATCTGCCACCGGTGATTTGTACAAGTGGAACGTAAAATCGACCTACGTGCAGGAACCCCCGTTCTTTGTCGGACTCACCCCCGAAGCGCAGCCGATCAAGTCCATCACCGGCGCACGTTGTTTGGCCAAGCTCGGCGACTCGGTCACCACCGACCACATCAGCCCCGCTGGCGCGATCAAGCGTGGCACACCTGCTGCCAAGTACCTCGATGACAACGGCGTGCCCGTCTCCATGTACAACTCCTTTGGTTCACGGCGTGGTAATGACCGTGTGATGACCCGTGGCACCTTTGCCAACATCCGTGTGAAAAACCAACTCGCCCCCGGCACCGAAGGCGGCTACACCGTCGACTTCACCGGCAAAGACCCCATCAACCCCTACGGTGATGCACTCGTGGGAACCGATGCTCCGGGCGGTAAAGTCAGCTTCATCTACGATGCTGTCCAAAACTACAAAGAAGCAGGCACACCCCTGGTCGTCCTTGCAGGTATCGACTACGGCATGGGCTCTTCCCGTGACTGGGCAGCCAAAGGTACCTTCCTGCTGGGTGTCAAAGTCGTCATCGCCAAGAGCTACGAACGCATCCACCGCTCCAACCTCGTGGGCATGGGCGTGCTGCCCCTGCAATACAAGGATGGCCAAGACGCAGACAGCCTCGGCCTCACCGGCACCGAAGTCTTCGACGTGGTGTTAGACGACAACGTCAAACCCCGCCAGGATCTCACCGTCACCGCCACCAAAGCCGATGGCAGCAAGGTCACCTTCACCACGCAATGTCGCATCGACACCCCCGTCGAAGTCGACTACTACCGCAACGGCGGCATCCTGCACACCGTGTTACGCAACATGGCCAAGTAAAACGACAACACAAGACATCAGCGACACACGGTGTCGCAGCTATCAATAAACCATCAAACGCTGACATGCTCATGAGTGTGTCAGCGTTTTTTTGTTTTGAAATTGCGAATATGAGAATACGCGACTTCGTCGCGTCAGCAGCACGTGGTGCTGCAGCTATTTGTTTTTGAGATGTATCGTCACACAATAACTGCGATACCACGTGTCGCTGATGCCTTTTATGATTCAAGCCATTGAGCACCTTTGTGTTTTCGCAAATAGTTTGCAATCAAATGATCAAAGTGTTCATGATCCTTCACACGCTTACGACTGCCTGCACGTGCAAACCAATGCTGATGAGCATGTTGCCTGAGTTTGTATGACAGTGAGCGCTTTAACGCATATCTCAGTTGCTCCCATGTACGATTGTCACTCCAACTGATGAGAACATGAATGTGAGTTAAGTCTGTTGCTACACCATGTAACCGAAAACTCTGCTTATCAGTCGATGCTTGTAACGCATCAATCATCAATTGCTGCATATCATGATCAAATCGCACAACAGGCTGCGTCATCTGTTTTTTGTACGTTTGTCCAAGTGCAATATCTTGTTTGTGAATGCCTTGTTTGTCACGTCGAACATAACCGCGCGATCGATCAGGCAGCCATGTGCCGTATGCATGAAAAGTGAAAAAGTAACATGGCATGATCAGAGCATAAGACATCAGCGACACGCAGTGTCGCAGCTATTGAGACTGTATTGATAAAATTTCTACGTGTGACGTGTGACGTGTGACGTGTGACGTGTGACGTGTGACGTG